>Ga0210406_10007984_pt1 | contig 10656 bp, 9 predicted proteins | sample IncBWC30MmetaG_FD_155454 | JGI IMG/M metagenome (GOLD analysis project Ga0210406, IMG submission 155454) | Forest soil microbial communities from Barre Woods Harvard Forest LTER site, Petersham, Massachusetts, United States - Inc-BW-C-30-M | ecosystem: Environmental > Terrestrial > Soil >... | reverse complement strand
ATGCAAGCCAAGATCAACTTTTAGAATTGCGCCAGCCGATGGCACCAGCGCTGCCAATTGATAGAAGCGGAGACTTCGGTAAGGTCGCCGTTTTTTGGGCAGCTCTCAGGCAAGCTTCCGCCCGCCACTGCGCATGCGTCTGTGGTGCTAAAATCAAAGCACAAGGGTCAGTAGAAAATTTTAATTTGCACCGGGTTTGAGATCGAAGCGCAGCTCGGTGCGCTCGATCATAGTCTTCTGCGCCCCGACCTCAGCCTGGTCACAAGGTTGAATTTCGTCGGCGATGGCGAGCACGCCCCGCGGAACGTCAGCTCGGAGTCAAGCGCGTCACGCGGTGCGCTCTCGACGCTTGCGGAATGTCCGCTATGCTCCAATACCGACCGAATTTAATGCGTCGCAACGAAACGCCGCTTTGTGCCAATGAGCGACATATGCAGTGCAGCAAATTGGAGCTTATTTGATAGCCTCGTCGAGGGGGTCGGCGGTTCGCGTAACGAGACGTTATGGAATATCGAGGCGGACGGCTATTGCTCAAGTGGGTCGAAGGTTCATCTGGTTCAAAACCGCTCGACCGAACAAGCTGTAGGGATTGGCGAGTTGGTCCCAAACTTCGAAATGATTGTAGCCCTCCATGACCAATAGCGACACTGGTTTACCCGCCGTCTGGACCGCGGCCGCAAAATCGCGGCTCTGGCGTTGAAATTTCGGTGATGACAACGTCAGCGGGTAGTCTCCTAATTTGAGTTGTCGCCGTCAGCATCCCTGGCGCCTTCGATATCCGGCGGGATGAAGGGTCGAAATGAAATTGGTGAAGCGATCAATACTGCTCAGACGCCGGCCAGTCGTGCGAGTAGAGTGGGCTATTTCAAGGCGAATCCTGGATGGTCACTGAAATGCCACAGCATAGGCCGGCTCGATAAAAGTTCGGATATTTTGGTGTGATCGCCATAAGTCTGATCGTCGCGGCGGCATTGTGCTGGGGTTTTGCCCACGTTTAGAAAAAACTGACAGCGAATGCGTCAACGAAATGCGCGAGGTTTGAGGGTGATAACTTACAGGAGTTCAAAATGAGCATTTTCGGAAACATCGTGTCGGCAATTTTTGGGCATGGGGCTGCGGCCCCAGGGGCCCCGGCCGCTAAAGGGACACCTACAGTCGCGGGCCCTGCGGCGACCGGAAAGCCAATGACACGGGAACAAGTCGAGGAAATGATCGAAAAGCTCGCCGACGCGCAGCACGAGAAATACAACTGGGAAGAGTCGATCGTCGATCTGATGAAGCTGCTCAAGCTCGACAGCAGCCTTAGCGCCCGCAAACAGCTGGCTCAGGAGCTCGGCTACACTAGTGCTCTCGATGGCTCGGCGGAAATGAACATCTGGCTGCACAAGCAGGTCATGACGAAGGTTGCCGAGACCGGCGGGGTGGTGCCGGTGAGCCTTCAGCACGCCTGACCTCGCCCGCCTGATTGCTGATTGGGTCGCTGGAGCGTGTGCCGGTTATGGCGGCTCGAACCGCACCAGCGGCGACCCCGCGAGCTCATCGCTGATCGGCGGCGCGGAGATCTCCTGGTCGGGAGCCATAGTCGCCCGTTCGGCCGACTGAAACCGACGATGGGCATGATGATCACCACCGATATCAAGCCGCAGAGAGCCCATGATGTACACGATGCAGGATCGACGTCGCTTTCTAGCCACGTTGTCGTCGGCTGTCGCCGCGGGGCTCATCGGCCCTTCGAATTCGGTTGCCCAAGAAGCGCCTCCTGAGACGACCACCATCCGGCTCGCCAGGAATCGTAGTATTTGCATTGCGCCGCAATATGTCGTCGGGGGCCTGCTGCAGGCAGAAGGCTTTACCGACATCCGCTATGTGATGACCGATGCGGGCATGGGCCAATCGAAAATGCTCGCGAGCGGCGAGATCGACTTCACTTTGCACTTCTCTCCGATCCTGCTCATTCCGATCGAGGCCGGCGAAAAGATATCGATCATCGCCGGTGTGCACGTGGGCTGCTTCGAACTGCTTGCGATCGAACGCATCCGCAGCATCGCTGACCTCAAGGGCAAGACCGTGGGCGTGCCGGACCTTGGCACATCCTCGCACGTCTTCGTGTCGAGCATGGCCGCCCATGTCGGGCTTGACCCCGCCAAGGACATCAACTGGGTGAGGAGCCCATCGATCTCGCCCATGGAGCTTTTCGCTGACGGAAAGATCGATGCGTGGCTCGGCTTTCCGCCCGAACCGCAGGAGCTGCGCGCCCGCAAGATCGGCCATGTGGTCGTCAATAGCTCTGTCGATCGTCCATGGTCGCAGTACTATTGCTGCATGCTGGCCGGCAACAGGGACTTCATCCGAAGGAATCCGGCCGCCACCAAGCGCGTGCTGCGCGCCATCCTCAAGGCGACCGATTTCTGCGTCAGCGATCCGGCGGGGGCGGCACGGCGCATGGTCGATGGCGGCTTCACCACTCAGTACGACTATGCGCTTCAGACGCTGAAAGAGGTTCCATACAACAAGTGGCGGGAGTACGATCCCGAGGACACGATCCGGTTCTGGGCGCTTCGGCTGCGCGAAGCGGGCATGATCAAGTCGAACCCCAACAAGATCATCGCCGAGGCCACGGATTGGCGGTTCCTCAACCAGCTTAAGCGCGAGCTTAAGGGCTGAGTATGCGGGCGGCGCTCATCCTGGCACTTGCAGTGCTCGTGACGGCGGCTTGCCTTTTGCTGGCGCTTTCCCGCGACGCCCCGCAACACGCCTCGCTCGAGCCGCCGCTGCCGAAGATAGCGCCGGCGCCGGAATTTGCGCTGACCTCGCAAGACGGCGCGCCGGTCACACTCGCAGATTACCGCGGCAAAGTGGTCGCCGTGACCTTCATTCTCACCATGTGCACGACAACCTGCCCCATCCTCACACCGATGATGTCGTTCGTTCAGGATCAGCTCGGGCGTGACTTCGGCGCGAAGATCTCCTTCGTTTCCATCACCATCGACCCGGAGCGCGACACCGCCGATGTGCTGCAGCAGTATGCGCAGTCGTTCGGCGCCAATTTCGCCGGCTGGAGCTTCCTTACTGGCACTCCGGAGGCAATCCGGGATGTGGCGCAGCGGTATGGCGTCTACGCGTCGAAGGCCGCGAACGGCGACGTGGAGCACACGTTTCTCACCTCGATCGTCGATCCGCACGGCATCCTCCGCGTGCAGTACCTTGGAATGCGCTTCGACCCCGAAGAATTTCGGCGCGATCTCTTGAGCCTTCTAAAAGAATAACAATGCGAATCATGGACGCGCTCGTCGGCCTGGTCTCGCGGGTGCCGGCTCGCGTGCAGATCAAGCTGCTAGCGGCATTTCTCGCAATCGTGACGCTCCTGATCATGGTGGGGGCCGTCGGCCTCTACGTTCTGAGCGGGGTCAATGCACGCACCGAGGAGCTCATCAAGCTGCAGCGCAAGATCGAAGCGTATCGGCAAGTGCAGCATGACACGACGAACCAGCTCTACAGCGTTTCCTCCGCCTTGCTCGCTTCCGACGATACCACACTGTCGAGCACGCTTCGCCAGTTGAACCAGTTCGGCTACGACGTGGATCGGGTGCAGTTTGTTGCAAAGGACGAAGTCGAGCTGCTCGGCCGATTCCGGCAGGACTACGATCAGTTCGTCGCAATCGTCACGCAGGTCGTGGAAATGCTTCGCGCCAACCGCGCCGCGGAAGCGCGAGAGATGCAGGCGGCACAGGCCGCACCTTTGGCCGACCGCCTCGAGCGTCTGACCAACCAGTTGGTCAACAAGGCCGAGGCGGACATGGTCGCGGGTATCGAAGCGAGCAAGCAGGCGTACGAAAGCTCACAGTATGTCGTAATTGCTTTCGCGCTCGGCAGCATCGCGCTTGCCCTAGCCCTCGGATATGTCCATCTCCTGGTCGATGATCGGGCCGGTCAAGGAGATCGAAGCTCGGCTCAACCGGATCGCGGCCGGCGACTTTGCCCAGCGCGTCCATGTCGTCAACCGCGACGAGCTTGGCGTTTTGGCGACTAACGTCAACCGGATGTGCGAAGAGCTCGGGCGCCTGTATCAGCAACTTCAGTCGTTCAGCGAGAACAAATCGCAATTCATCGCCAATGTGAGCCACGAACTGCGCACGCCGCTCAACGCCATCATCGGGCTCACCGAGATGATGGTCACCAACGCGGCACGGTTCGGCACGGAAAAGGCGCAGGATCCGCTCAAGCGCGTGAAGAACGCGGGCACCCATCTGCTGGGGCTCATCAACCAGGTGCTCGACCTCTCGAAGATCGAAGCCGGCAAGCTCGAGCTCAATCCAGCGAGCGTAGATCTGACGCCGCTGATTGACGAGGTCGTCGGCACCGCGCGCCAGCTCGCCGAGCAGAACAAGAACCGCCTGGTAGTCGATGCCCCGGACAATCTAGGCGCTCTCACCGTGGACCCGATGCGGCTGCGGCAGATCCTGCTCAATTTATTGAGCAATGCCTGCAAGTTCACCAAGCAGGGTGAGGTCAAGCTGCGGGCGCAAAAGCTCGTCGACGGACGCGGCTGGATCGAGCTTGTCGTGGCCGATAGTGGTATCGGCATGACCGCGGAGCAGCTGGGCAAGCTGTTTCAGGAATTCACCCAGGCCGATGCCTCGACCGCGCAGCGCTTCGGCGGCACCGGTCTCGGGCTTGCCATCTCGCGCAAGCTTGCGCGCATAATGGGCGGGGACCTAACCGTGACGAGTGAGCTGGGCAAGGGATCGGTGTTCACGGTCCGTCTGCCGACTGGCGCGGACATGCACTAAATCCGCAAATGGTTCGACTGCAACTGGTGACCTTAATGTCCGCTTGTGGGTCATTCGCGTCGTTCCCGCCATCCCGGCGTGTCCGGTTCGCCCCAAAAGCAGACATTCGGCCAGTGCTTGCGTTTATGAGTACCCGCCCTAATCTTGCGCTACCATCCGCCATGGGAGGAAACTGCGCGATGACCAACGCTGCGCTCGATCACGGCCTCGCCTGTGCGTGCCACCCCTCGATGAGCTCGCCGCCGCTGTCGCGGCGCGCCCTGCTCGCCGGCGCCGCCGCGTTCGGTGCCGCGAGCGTGCTCTCGGCGCACGGCGCGCACGGTGAGGCCGCCAAGACGAAGGTGATCGACACGCATCATCATTTCTATCCGCCCGCGTACCAGAAGGCCTGGTTGGATTGGGAGGATGCGCGCAAGATCCCGCACTTCGCCTCCCAGGTCGCCTGGACGCGCGACAAGGCGGTCGAGGAGCTCGACAAGAACGGCGTTGCGACCGGCGTGCTGTCGATGGCCTCGACGCCGGGCACCTGGTTCAATCTCGACGCCGCCGGCGCCGGAGCGATGGCCCGCACCTGCAACGACTTCGGCGCCGAGATGGTGCGCGACTACAAGGGCCGGTTCGGCCTGTTCGCGACGCTGTCGATGATCGACATCGATGCGACGCTCAAGGAGATCGAGTACGCCTTCGACACGCTGCATGCCGACGGCGTCGGGCTGCAGACCAACTACGGAGACAAGTGGCTCGGCAACCCGGTTTACAAGCCGGTGTTCGAGGAACTCAACCGCCGCAAGGCGGTGGTCTACGTCCATCCGCTCGTCGCCGCGTGCTGCGGCCAGCTCAGCGTCGGCGCGTTTCCGGCGGTGCTCGAGGTGCCGCACGACACCACCCGCACGGTCACGAGCCTGCTGCTCAGCGGCACCTTCGGGCAACTGCGCGACATCAAATGGCTGTTCTCGCATGCCGGAGGCACGATCCCGATGCTGGCCGGCCGCATCCAGGCATTCTACGGCCGCAGCGCGCGCGGCGATCAGAGCGGGTTAACGGCGGAAGGCATCGCCGAGGAATTCCGCCGCCTGCACTACGACACCGCGAACGCCACCAGCGCGCCCGCGATGGCGGCGCTGATGAAGCTGGTGCCGGCCTCGCAGATCACCTTCGGCTCGGACTATCCCTATTTTCCGCTCAATCAGATCGAGGTGATCCGGCAGATGGGGCTCTCCGCCGCCGACTTGCAGGCAATCGAGAGCGGCAACGCGGCGCGGCTGGTGCCGCGGCTGGCGAGCGCATAACCTGGTCAAGTTCTCAGGCGGGACATCGGACTGACCGGGGCGCCGTCGATTCCGATCGGTTTGGCTTGCAAGCTGCGCCTTGACGCTTGCCGCCCGGCGGGCAACTCCAGCCGCACGGGACTTGCGGCTTCAAGGGCCGCCCGTGTCCTATTTCGGGGTGATGCCGAGCTCCTTCGCCGCCTTCGCAAGGACCGCGCGCTGTTCGTCGATCGACTTGGCGAACTCCGCCGGCCCACCCGGATTGGGAACCTGGGCCGTCATGATCAGGCGCTCGTTGATGAGCGGATCGGCGTCCATCACGCTCCTGATATCCGCGGCGATGCGCTCGCGGAGATCCTTCGCCATCGTTGGCGGGCCGAACAGCCCGACCAATCCGTCTATTGTCAGCGCGGCGTATCCCGCCTCCGCCACCGTCGGAACGTCGGGTATCGCGGCGGCGCGCGCTCTGTTGGTCACTGCCAAGGCCTTGATCTTGCCGGCCTGGATCTGCGGGCGGGCAATGGCATAGGCCGACTCGTAGAGCTGTACGCGGCCGGCAGCGAGATCGTTAGCCGCCTCGACCGGATTGCGGTAAGGCACCTTTTTGACATCGACGCCGATGCTCTTGAGCCAACCCTCGAAGATGATGTCGAGGCCGCCGGTCAGGCCGGCCCAGTTCAATTGGCCCGGCTTGCTCCTTGCCAGCTCGACGACGTCGCCGAGCGTCTTGACCGGCAAGTCCGCCGGCACCGAGATTGCGACGACGGTATTGGACACGCGCGCGATCGGGGCGAGATCGTCCGGTTTGTACGGCAGATCGTTGTGTTGGTAAGGGTGGCCGATGAAGGAGGAGCTCGGCGCGAACAGCAGGACGTGATCGTCCTGGGCGCTGACGAAGGCGTTGATCGCCACGATGCCGTCGCCGCCGGGCCGGTTCTCGACGACGATCGGCTGGTCCCATTTCCTGGTCAGCCGGTCCGCCAGCAAGCGCGCGCCGATATCGGCTCCGCTGCCCGGCCCGAGCGTCAGGATGAACTTGACGGGCCGTGTCGGCCATGATTGCGCCGCCAGCGGCGCCGCCGCGAACAGCGGCAGGAGCAACGCGGCAAGCGTGAACGCGCAGGTGAGGCGTCGCGCACCGACCATGGGTCCTCCGATCGGATGTTGCGGAGAGACTAGGACGCGGACTCATTAACGCGCAACCATAGCCTGATCGACGCAAGCTGGACGAAAGCGAGCGATAGCCCCGGCTACGGTATGATCGTATCATTCGCAAACGGGGCCACACCCTCATGCATGTTAATTTCAAAAATAGTTCTTTGCTGATTCTGGCGATTACAGCCGTCGTATGTTCGAGGATAATGTTTGCATTCTTCCATGACCCTGAGGGCCCGAATCTCCTCGTGGTTACTGGGATGGCCGCTGTCATCTACCTCGTGTCTTCAGCAGTCTATCTCTCAAACATCTACCCGTCGCTTACAGGGTTCAAAAGAAGTTCGGCGACGATTTTCATCCAGATACTCGTCGCAACGGGCTTTTACTTGGGATTGCGCTGAGATCTGGCGCCGCGTGATATGCGTGACCGCTATTGGCACTTCGCGTCATTTCGCTGCGAGGCAGCAATTCGGTCGTTTTCGGAGCGAAGCGGACATCGCGTCGGGTTAATGAGTCCACGGCTTAGTCGGCAAGGTGCTGCGAAGGACATGCGGCAAAAGCTTGCGCCAGCCGATAATAAGGTCTTCTGGTCGGAGGCCACGAGCATACACTTGGAACTGCGGCATCCGGTTCGACGGGGCGCGCGAAGCTTTCAGCTTGCTCGACGGCATCGCGATGGATTTGCGACCGGGCGAATACCGGGCGCGACAGCGAAGCGCAGCAGGACGGGAGGCGGGCGATGATCGCGCCATCCGGCGAGCAGATCGAGATCGCGATCGGCGATCAGCGCGCCGTGGTCGTCGAGGTTGGCGGTGGACTGCGCGCATACTCCGCCGCCGGCCGGCCGCTCGTCGACGGATATGGGGCGCAGGAGATGGGCTCCTCGGGCCGAGGCCAGGTCCTGATGCCGTGGCCGAACCGGCTTGAAGATGGCAGCTATGAGTTCGACGGCCGCCGCCACCAGCTTGCGCTGAACGAGCCGGAGCACCGCAATGCAATCCACGGCCTCGTGCGCTGGGCCAACTGGACCGCCGCCGAGCGCGAGCCACACCGAGCGGTGATGGAGCACGTCCTCCATCCACAACCGGGCTATCCGTTCTCGCTGAGACTCAGCGTCGAATATGCGCTGACGGAGGGCGGACTGCGGGTGCGGACAACGGCCACGAACCTCGGCCCGGACCCCTGCCCGTTCGGAAGCGGCGCGCATCCGTACCTGACGCTCGGCACCGCCACGATCGATGGCCTGATGTTGCGCGCACCCGGGCGAACCGTGCTGCGCTCCGACGCGCGCGGCCTTCCGATCGGCAGGCAAGCCGTGGAGCACACGCAGTACGATTTTCGCACGCCGCGACCGATCGGCGCGACGCGGCTCGACCATGCGTTCACCGATCTCGAACGGGACGCGGAGGGCCTCGCGCGCGTGGAGCTCCGCGATCCGGAGCACGGGACCGAAGTCTCGCTCTGGGTCGACGCGAGCTACCGCTACTTGATGCTCTTTAGCGGCGACACGATTGCCGATGTCCGCCGTCGCCGTCGCAGCCTTGCCGTCGAGCCGATGACCTGCCCGCCGAACGCATTTCGAACCGGGGAGGCGCTGATCAGGCTCACTCCGGGCGCCTCGTTCACGGGCACGTGGGGGATCGCTCGCGGGAAATGAAGCGGGGAACATAGCAAGTCGTGAACTGACGACGTTTTCACGAAAACGCGTGCCGCCCGTTAGGCAAGTCTCGTTGACCATGCCCCGGTCACTTTCCGCCTGACAGCACGACTGGGCTCATTTCGCCGGGCACGCGGAACGTCCGCCGGTGACGGCCGCCGTGGCATCTGTTCTTGTCGTGAAGCGCGGCTGACCGGCGGCCGGCGATGCGCCGAAGCGTCTTCAGTATGCGGTCTCATGGGCAAACGCGGTGTCGCCGCGACCTGCCCGACCCCACCGTTAGGTTTTGGCAAGATTGAAACCAGGTGTAGGATCAATCATGCACGGCGACGTTTCGCACTGGATTGAGCTTGGTTTGTGGACTCGGCCGAGCGACAAGCGCGTGCGGGAGGCGAATGATGACCTCATTCGGGATAGTTTCCACCCTCAAAATCTTTTCCAGCCTGCGCGCTGTCCTGCATCGATTGCACCGTACCGGAGCCAGGCAGAAGCGGCGCGAGCGCAGCCAATTTGTCGATAAATTCAGAAAATCCTGGACCTGCGTAATAGCGGAGATTCTTATCCGATACTGCCTCGAGCAGGCGCGTGCGAAGGCCGGCACGGCGCGAAGGCGCGGCGAGACATTTCCACCAAGCCGGAGACTCGCGGCGTCGAGTCGCCGGGGCGTTGCGCCGTCAATGATTACGCGCAAGAATAGATACGTTGTCTCGGGCGCGCGGAGTGCCGAGCATGACATTCGTCACAGCTATGCGACTGGTCGTCCTTGCGGCGATTGCCGCATTCGGCGGCGGCTTTGCCTGGGGCGTCGCCGATCATCGCGGCATCGCCGCCGTGGCGGATTTCGCCGACCACCATATCGTCTTCCCGAAGCCCGACCGCGAAGCGCTGCTCGTATTCGCTTGCGACAGCTCCCAGCCGCTCGTGGCTTATAATCTGTTGAACGACGAAGTGCTGACAAAGCAGCAAGAGATCAAAGCCAGGCTCGCGAGCCCGGTCAATCTCGTGTTCCAGAACAATCTGTTTTCACATTACACCGCATTCGGGGCCGGCGTGTTCGGGACCATGTTCAGCCTGACGGACGAATTGAGGCGCTGGAAAGCACGCGAGTCCACCAAGTGGACGATCGCGCTGCTCGGCGCCGTCGTCATTCCGACGTCCTATTTGGGATATCTCGCATCGAACTGGTTCCGGCTCGAATGCGGCAGCAAGTCCATCTACGAGCGATTGGCGGACAAGCGGCTCTGGGGTCCCCACCGGCTCGACGCGGCAAGAGCCATGTTCGATCAGCTCGCGTATTGCATCGATCGACGCGTCACCTTGCCGGCCGAGCAGGAGAGCTCGGCGTCCTCTGCACCCGACGCGCCCGGCGGCAGCGAAAGCCCGGAGGATCAGCGCGGCCGTGCGAGGGCAAGCCCGCAGGAGCGGCAAAAGGCGATCGATGACTGGCGAGCGTACATTTCCGCAGCGAACACGGACCTGCCGCAGCAATCGGCCGTCGAGAGCCGCTATCGCGAGCGGGAGGTTGTGCCCGGCAGGGAGAAACCGAAAGCGCAACCGACGTGGGGCGACAGCTTCTATCAGCGCATCTACGGCGACGAGGGCTTCGTCGCCGCCGATGCGGATTTCGACAAGGACGATTTTCAATTGATATTCGCGCTCGAGCGCCGGTGCGGTCAGCTCGACCGGGAGACGGCCAAGACACTTTATGCAAAGGTTCACGAGTCCAGCGAGCCAGCGGCAACATCCGTTGCGACGAAAGACCAGGAAGATTTTTTCACGCGGAGAG
>Ga0210406_10007983_pt1 | contig 10658 bp, 11 predicted proteins | sample IncBWC30MmetaG_FD_155454 | JGI IMG/M metagenome (GOLD analysis project Ga0210406, IMG submission 155454) | Forest soil microbial communities from Barre Woods Harvard Forest LTER site, Petersham, Massachusetts, United States - Inc-BW-C-30-M | ecosystem: Environmental > Terrestrial > Soil >... | reverse complement strand
AAGCGGCTGGCGAACCGGAGGTGCTCAACAGTACTCGGTTTTCGGAACGTTCTCTTCATTCTTGACCACAAATCGCCAATCGGCTCGGGCGTATCGTCCTGCGAATTTCGAAGGAACCTCATCCACTCAAAAGGCTTATCTAGGGAACAAGACGTGCACTGAAACCCGGATCGATCCCCGGGGTTACGAACTGAACGTCGACCTGATTCCTACCGCGTAGCGGTTTAGTCCAACGTGAGAATGGCGGGGCCGTAAAAACAGCGACTTAGATAGTTTTGTACGATCCAAACGTTGTTTTGGCCGACTGTGGCCATTACGGCTTGGCGACGTCCGTCGGGAGAAGGTACACTCCATGCAATCGGGATGCCGCGATCTGCAGCGACAGCCGAAAGCGCAGGGGGTGCAGTTGCAGAGCCTGAGGGCCAGCCCGGTCGGGAGCCTACTGGCGATTTCCTGCCTGCTGATTGTCTGTAACGGCTGCAAAAGCTCTACCCGGCCAACCTCCACCGCGAACGCCTCTAATAGCTTGACCCAGCTCACTTCCAGTGCAAACCCATCCAACATCGGCTCTCCCATCACCTTTGCGGTTGTAGTTACAGGTGTCTCTGGACCGGGCTCGGGAAGAGTTTTACTCGAAGATGGAGCCAATGTAATCGGCGTGCAAACTTTGGACTTCGCTGGCAAAGCTCTCATCGTGGATTCGAATCTCACGGTCGGCACTCACAGCATCCGTGCCGTTTACGAAGGAGGCGGGGATTACGGCGGTTCCACCAGCAATATCATCGAGGAGGTGATTGCGCCGCAGCCCGACATACCCGTTCTGGAAACCCTGCATATTCCACCGGTGGCCGGCGCTACTGGACTGGCAGCAACGGATCGCGTTACTTCTCTCAACTACTCCGGCGTTTTTTTCGTACAGCCTGCGGACACTGTTGAATTCAGACTGCGAGCTCCGTGGCCTACAAACCTCCTGGTGTTGATCGACGGACAGCAATTACAGCAGGTCACGTCCACTTCCCCGGCGCCGCAGCCCGATGACCCTGGCTATTACACCGTAGCGGCCAATCCGATGCCAGGGTGGCCTGACAAAATTGATTCCGCCGCGCCGGGGTTCAACTGGTTTTTGGTTGTTGTCAGCGTTAAGCTCCCCAAACAGTTCCGCTATCAATCTTCGACTACCACACTGCCAGCCTTCACTCTTACTCTGCGGGACGTGTCTTTGGACGGACGTAGTCAGGCGGCTGATCTCAACCTTCCAATACTGCCTTATCCGCACCCGCTTTACGGCCCAGATCTCCCAACCCCCCCGAGCAGCGTATTCCTTTCCGGCGATAACGCCAAAGGACACAGTGAAAGCGCGATGGTCGCAAAGGATGTCACCCTGGCGGGGTGGCTGGCGACTGATGCAGTTAAAAGCAGAGGCAATTCCGTCCAGCCGTGCGGGAGCGGTCAAAGCGAAGATTGGCATTTCGATCTCTTCTTGGATTCGGACTTTGTGCAACGAAACTACCCATCGAATCCAGAAACCTTGACCAATGCCATCATACCCGGCTACCCGGAAAACGAGGTTTGCATCAACTGCTGCCAGGCGATTCCCCTGACCGGCGGACAGATGCTGGACGTGGGCACGTTCTTGATGCCTGGTAACGGCAATTTGGGCGTTGAACTGAACGCTTGGCACATTTCAGCTCGGGGCACTAACGGATGGTTCCCTGACCCGAACACAAGTATTGGCGACCAGAATTTCCCACATGGATGTTCGCCGGATCCTAGTGTGTCGGACTCCGGAATTCCTCTCCCTTTGCCTTCTTGCCCCCCTCACACAGACCCGAAGAACGGCTGTGCCGTATATCCGAATAATCTCTGGGCTTTCGACGTAATGGGTGGCACAAGCTTTCCGCCATTTCCGTCACCTCCCAACGACACAAAACATGGCGGCCAGCTCAGAGCTGGGGACTACGTCATCGTGACCGGTACACTGTGGCAGGACATTGCTCATCTCAAGAGTACTCCGGATCCAAACAGACAATGCTTCGAAGATGCCATCGCGTGTCAAGGAAGCTGGCTTGAGCTTCACCCAGTCGACGTTGTCCGCTATGTAAGTCCTCCTCCTGTACTGCGAAAACAACAGAATGTTGTGCCGCTGTGCGCCTATCCCGGCAGAGGCAATTTCCTAAGTACGGTAGTAAGCGCCGATACCACCCCCGCCGACGTTGCGAACTGGACCTTGAAGTTTCAGGAAGTGCCGGATTCCAGATTCACAGATCCCAATACACTCCGCGAGAAGCAGATTCAACTCGACCCGTGCGACCCCACCAAAATTGACGTCAACCTTGAAGCAGGCAATCCGAATGGCTTTGGCTTGTTCAAGTCCGTGGTCGTAACTTGGTGGGAGAAGAACACTACGCCCGGGCCTCAGCCGAATTGCTCGCCCAAGACTTTCAACTTCCTCGAACTCAGTGTGACGACAGGAGGTGATGACTTAGGATCGGGCAGCTCAGCGAAGATGGCCATTCTTAGGCCGGACCAGACACCTCTGCAGACCATACCGCTGAAAGACTCCGGACCGAGCTGGGGAAATCACACTACCAATGGCCAGTCTGTTTCCTTGAGTACCCCCCAACTGGCATCGGCCTTCGGAAATTTTGTCATAACGCTGACGGAGGGCGATCCGAACTGCAGCTTTTCTTGCGACAATTGGAAGATTCAAAACCTCTCCATCCGCGCTTTCAACACCGCCAACGGGCAAATCGATGGCCCCAAGACCGATCAACTCTGCTTATCCAACCAGGGTGGCGGCCCTGATTGGCAAACTCTTACCAAGACTTCCCCAACTGTCACGCTGGCGGCCTTCGTTGGTTGCCCCCCCGAAGCCCCGCCGCAGTTTTCACTTGGCAGCGGCACCTATGAATGCCCGCAAACGCTGACCCTGTCAGATATAGACCCCAGTGCCACGATCTTCTTCAGCACTGACGGAAGCCCGCCCACAGTCCAGTATTCTGCTTCGGCTCCAGTTACAATCGGCAGTTCGCAGATCATCACGGCTATGGCGAAGAATGGCACCGCGACAAGCCCGCCCTCCAGCGCCAGCTACACCTGTCTTGCACCGCCAAAGTGCCAGCCCGGCTTCACCGCGTGTTCCGGAACCTGCGTTAACCTCAACACCGATCGCAACAATTGTGGGAGCTGCGGCAATTCGTGTTTTGCAGGTCAACGCTGCGCAAACGGCCGATGCGCGTGTCCGGCTGGAACGTCGCTATGCTGCGGAGGTGACTTGGGGTGTCGAAAGCCTGGTACGTGCCCTAAACAGTGCCCCTGATCTGCGATTACCGGAGACTCTCCGCATGCATCACGTGTTGTGGTTCTGATTAGAGCCAGTTGGAACTACTTGTCAGAAAGGAGCAGGAGCGCGCGTGTCTGGCTGGCGGCCGCTGCGCGGCGGAGGTGACTTAGGATATCGCAAGCCTGGGCCGCCGAACTCCACGTCCAACTGTTGAAACTCGACCGCTCGGGCAACCTCCTCGTCGTCGCTCAGCGACGCGCTAAGCATCCGTCGACTCCGAGTTCCCTACTCGATGCGTCGCCCACACTCGTGTCAGTTGATGAAAAATAGAACTTCACATGAAGGGAGAAATGGCGATAGCTGCGCAAACTTTCGGGAGCAGTTGTCAGGTTCAGGAGAAACTCAGACACATGATGCGCCAAAACCAAGTGAGACTATTGAAAAACTCGTAGGATCTTGGGCTCTTCAGTGGTAGGGAGCTATTAATGGGGTTTTTGTTCTGATATTTTCGTTTTCTGCGTGTTCGCTTATCTCCTTCAGGTAAGCTTGGGCCTCAGCGTTGGCGGTCGTAGGTATTCACGTTCGTTATCATTTGCCGCGCGTCGACCGTAACGCAGCAGGTCTTCGCGTTGTCGAGTCTTGGCTGCTTCGCCAGTTCGTGGTCGAGCACGACTCGATAAGTGAAGCCATACCCTTGTAGTCCGCTTGTCAACAGCTCGGTACGAGTTGAGAATTCTCTCTGCAAGGCCTCGCACTCTCCTTTCACTTCCCAAAGCTCCTGGTTGCTGTCGATTTCGACTGCAAGCTAAAAACGGGCGGCCGGTTGCGAGCCGCCCACCGGGTTGAGTGTTCGACTACTGACCGGCGTGGGCCTTGATCATCGCATCGATTTTGGCTTTCAAAGCAGTTAGGTTGAAGCTCGCCGGGTCTTGCATCGGAGGATAATCGACGGCCGTCATCGCCAGCTTACCCACCTCTTGTTGGACGAGCACGAAGCGCCAGAACTCACGGGCATAGAACTCGTTTCCGTAGCCGAATGCGCCATTGAGCGGAGTTTCGCCGCGGAGCGTCGACGTGCGCTCAAACGGATCTTGCCGGATGTTTGTGATGGTAGGCATGTCGGTGGTGATCTTTTCCCCCGGCCACCCGTACGGCTGCTGCAGGAACTGGAACTTGAAGTCGTCGATGCGAATGGCACCGAGCTGTGGTCCAGCGAAGTAGAACAGTTCGTGACGCGCGGAGGGTCCCGTCCCCGTAATCAGAGCCATCTGGTTGTAGCCATCCAGGTGGTTCTTGTAAGTGCGGTCGCCAAGCTTCACGCCCTTCAGGAGTTGGTTGGTGACGTCCGAGTTTCCAGCAGCCGCTGAAAGGGTTGGTAGCCAGTCCAGCCCCGAGATGAGGCCGTTCTCCACCGAACCCGGCTTCACGTGTCCCGGCCAGCGGATGATTGCCGGCACACGGAAACCGCCTTCGAAGGCGGTGCCCTTGGTGCCTTTGAACGGAGTCATGCCGCCATCCGGCCAGGTGAAGACTTCAGCCCCGTTGTCGGTGGTGAAGATGACGATGGTGTTGTCAGTTTCGCCGATATCGTCGAGGTGCTTCAGGATTTCGCCGATGCTGTCGTCCATCTGCGCCATGCCGGCTTCTTCCAGGTTGTAGTTGCTCTTGTAATTCATCATCGCCTGGTACTTCGGCGGCAGGTACGTAAAGACGTGCATACGGGTGGTGTTGTGCCAGATGAAGAAGGGCTTGCCGTCCTTCTTGGCCTTGTCCATAAAGCCATTCGTGTTCTGGACCAGCACCTCGTCAAAGGTCTCCATGTCGTACTTGGCTTTGTTGCCCTGTTGCCAGTTCTGCATGTCCGTCATATTCGGGAACGGCGCCAGCGGGCCCTCGTCCACGATCTTCTGCTTACCGATCGGTCCCCATCGAGGCTGGGAGGTGCTATCGGCGGTGTCGGTCGCCCAGCAATGCGTCAGATCGCGCGGCCCCGTCTTGTCGATCCAGTCCTGCGGGTAGTCGAACCAGTAAGGATCGGACATCGCGTCGAGGTGATAGAGGTAGCCGAAGAACTCATCGAAGCCGTGCACGCACGGCAGGTACTTGTTGAGATCACCAAGATGGTTTTTGCCGAATTGCCCGGTCTCGTATCCCTGCGCCTTCAGGATGGTGGCGAGAGTGACGGCCTGATCAGGCAACCCCACGTCAGCTCCGGCCTGGCCTACGGTCGTCAGTCCGGTGCGAAGCGGAATTTCGCCGGTGATAAAGTTGGCGCGCCCCGCCGTGCAGCTTGCCTCGGCGTAGTAATCAGTGAACATCATGCCCTGCGAGGCCAGCTTGTCGAGGTTCGGCGTCTTGCCCGACATGATTCCACGGTGATAGGCGCCAATGTTGAACCAGCCCACATCGTCGCCCATGATGACGAGAATGTTAGGCGGCTTGGCGGCTTGCGCTGCGCTCGGGGTCGCGCCGCCCGCCAGCAAGAAGCTGGAGATGGCAAGTGCACCCAACGTCAGTTTTCGAACTCCTGCACCAAAATCCATTTGTGAATCTCCTGTTGCATGTACTGCTGGTTAACCTCCACGGAGGGGAGGGTTGCGATGGGCGGAGGGTCCCATCACAGGTCGCGCCTTGCGCCGCAGCAAAACTTCCCTAAACGCTACTACAATTTGCCCCTTTTTTGGCGAAGCAATCCCCTGCTTTCGTTACAGCGACGTTAAAACCCCGGGTCAGCCGAGAGCCGTTAGGCAACGTCATTTGTACAGCTCCACCGTCGCGAACGGCTCCGCCGACCCCGGCCGGAAGCGATTGAGCGTGAACGCCGTCGCCTTCCCCGGCTTCACATCCACCAGGACATAGTTGTACTCCTCGATCGGACTTGCGCCTTTCCAATACAAATCGGGCGGGTAACCGTCGGGAACCTTGATATGCGTTCTGCCGGGAAGAATCGGGTCTTGCTCCGCGCCGCCGCCGCCCAGCATCAGGTATTTCACTCCGTCCACCTGGTAAAGCTCGGTGGTATGCACGTGCCCGTTGAAGACCACAATGTCGAGGTCCTTGGCATACGCGGCAATCGCCTTATGGGGATTCTGATCGGCGGGGATGGCTCCCATACCGGAGCGGGCGAAGACAGGGCTGTGAAACGAGATGAATACCTTCTTGGTGCCGTTGGCCTTGGCCTCATCCAGCCACTTCTGCATCTGCTCAATCTGCGCTTCGTAAGGGGGACGCGTCGAGCCCCAACCCGACGGATCGCGATAGTCGTACGCGCCGGTCCAAAGAAAGATAAAACGCACGCCCTCGTAATCGAACTTGTAGATAAGTTGTTTGTCGGAAACTCCGAATTTCGTCAGATAGGGAAATGCAGTCAGCAGGCCTTCCACGTCCGAGTCGCCCCACACTTCGTGGTTTCCGACGGCAGGAAATACGCGGCCGGGCAGCCCAGCTTTTTCCATCTCGCGGTCAGGTTTGGGTAGTTGCTTCAGTATTTGCTCGTTTGCCAGCTTCCAATACGGATTGTCGGAGGGCCTGCTGCCCTGCCTGCCCCACCACACCAGGTCTCCGGTACTGACCAGAAACTTGGCCCGTCCGTCCTTGACGTCCCTCACCACCTCTTTGGCCACCCAGTCGCCGCCGTCCAGCCGGAACATGGTGCGGCTCACCCCTGGCAGAAGTTTCACGTCCTCGACCGACGCCTCGGTGACCCAGCCCTTGTCGAACTTCAGCGTGGTCACTTCGCTGGCGGTATCGAACGGCATCACCATCTCCACCAGTTCCTTGGTGGACGGGTCATAGATCAGCTTGACGTCCTTCGCCACCACCTCCGGCGCTACTTTCGCCGGCAGCACCAGCTCGAACATGTCAACCATGAGCTGACGAGCCTGCGGCTCCTCGTCTTGCTTGTACGGCAGGTACATCATGGATCGCGAGTCGCCGTAAACCGCAAACGAAAAGCCCTTATCGGAAGCGTGCGACGCCTGTTGTGCGTAAACATTCGGTGCCAACATCACAAGGGCGACGCTGATCACGCAGAAGACGGATTTAAGATGTTTCATGCCAATCTTCATCCGGGATTTCCTTTTTGGCCTCGAAAACGGAACCATAGCACACCCGTCTCGCCCGTTCGCGACACTGTGAAACGATTTTTCATCGGAGCACTCCCAACGGTCTGCCACCCGCACCAGCACAGCCCAAATTGCCCGATTTGTGGCCTACTTTTGCAACACCTCTCCTTACCCCGACCAGCTTGTGGAGGAATTCCGCTACCGACTGGACCACGATCCACCTATCCCGTCGGTATCGGTAGCACCGCGATCCGCCGCACCATACTCCCAAAGAGCCGCCTCGTCAGATGTCCTTCCGCCAGCAGTAGCCAGTAGTAACGAGCATGTTTCACCAGCCGTTCGCCCGTCTTCACCAGTCGTTGCTGTAAACTCGTGAGGCGGTCTGTCCATTCCAGAAGCCGCTGCCGCTCCACTTCGAAATCCCGTTCGTCGGTCACGATCAGGCTCTTCTCCGACGGCATATTGCGGCGAAGCGGTTTTTCATTATTTAGAACCGCTGATTTTGCGGCCCGTCCAAAAATACGCCCCATCAGGGTTCGCGGAGGAGATTTCAAGCCAAGAGCCATCTCCATCCAAGCGGAGCAATGCGCCAGCATCTGCGCCACATTCATCTTGCCCCACTGCCGTTCGCTGTCCGGTCTTAGATCTGCCATCCGGCCCCTTATCACGGTAACAAGTTTGGCGCAGAAGTGCAGCACGTCGCTGCCAGCGTCTTCCTTGGTGTGTTTCAGCAAGGGCGCATTGAAGCCGTCGAAAATTTCCCTGATTTTGACCGCAACGGTGATGGCCAGGTCAACTGGGACGACCTGTTATTCGCTGTGACACTGCAAAGCGGATATCCCACTCGACCACTCACCCTTCCCGACTGCAACAACAATTACGTCGCATTCTTCGCGCAGGACGACTGGCATGTGTTTGGCGACTCGCCTCAACCGACATGGCAGCCCGCACATACAAGACTGCTGTGGTCGTTTCTTGTTGGATCAGTGCTAACTTTATAGCCCCTTACGATCTCTCGATTATTACCGTGCCGTCAAAAAGAAACATTCCTAATGGCATCCCTATTTGGGCCTGCCCAGCCACGACCACTGCCACGCGACTGAGACGCTCTGGTAGTTGCCGCCAACCCGGATGTAGGCGCCATCGCTGTAGCTGAGTTTGAGGTTTTGGTGCTTGTCCAACTTGAGCGATCCCGTGAGTCCGACGCGCGAGCCGACTTGATGGGTCGACGGGTATACAACGCCGTTCAGGCTACTGGTTCCCCCAAACCAGAGATCTCCATCCAGCGAGACCCAGGTCCGGTTCTTCCAGTCGTAGCTCAGGTGACCTTCGAACGTCCCAACCGGGCTCTCTGACCGGTTGTTTATCCCGGGAAACATCTCGTTGTGGTCGAAGAAGTTTGAATTGGTGGTGTAGAACCAGACTCCGCCGTAGGCGTCCAGCAGAGTTTTCCCCCACCTTTCCGAATATCCCAGCTCCGGATGGAAGCTCCAGCGGTGTTCTCCCCAATTGACCAGCTTGGTCTGGTCGTACTGCCCGGTCGGAGCAATCACTTTCAGACTCACCCCAATCAGCGTTTTCTGGTGCCATTTGTGGAATTCGGTAGGGGGCATTGGCGCCCCGCCCTTCAGGTTCACAGCCAGCCGGTAGGTCGAATCGAGCAGTCCGGAACGGTAAATCCCTTCCGGCACTTTCCCGACATCTCCGTCGAAGTTCCCCACCGCATACGGCAACGCGGCCACGATGTTGGCGAAGTGCCCAAACATGTTGAAGGAGTGATAGTAGCTCAACACCGGCACGTTGTACGTCCCAGTCGCGTTGTGAATTGGTAGCGCCGAACCGAATAGCAGGCCGCCATCATAGAAACCGTAGGTCACGGTGATGGCGTTGGCGTGAATCGGGGTGATCACATAGGCGCGCGGCGAAAGGTCCTGGGCCCAAAGCAACTGTATTGAATATCCTACAACTGCTACCTGCCACACGAGTTTCAAGGCTCGACGCATTTCAGGCGAAACGATCCTCTCTACGCTGCGACGTGCTGGTGTCGAGGAACTGCAATGCGAAATCGAAGCTGCTCATCTTGCTATCTTCTTCGGGATGCCGGCTGGGCGCGCCAGCAGAAGCGCCAACAAGACATGGAGAATACACGCCGGCCATAGCAAGTAGCCCGCGAACGCCCCGCCGACTCGGAGAAAGCCAAGGTAAAGTCCTGCCAGCAGGTTGTAGGTGAACAGAGCCCGCGTGGCCTGCGGCGAGGTATCATCGCCGCCAGGCCCACACGCAATCGCCAGAGAGAGAAGCCCGAACCTGTGGGCAAATTCCCTCTCCTCGATGGGTTCTTCGGGCAGATCATCGATCCTTGCGAAGCAAATTGCTTGTCCCGGTGCCAACTTGCGCGCTATCCACGGCAAGTGGCTGGTCGAAACTCCGGATGACGTCTCGACTCCGGGTCGGAACCAAGAGTGCGTGTAGACAAAACCATTGCCACCTTCTTGTATTTGACCTAATACGCTGCGATCCAGGTCGAACGCCTGTACGATTTGCCCCTGTGCGCTAACGATCTCGTCGTCAATCGACTCTGCCGTCACGTTGACGAACCGCGCCGAAAGTTCGGTCAGCAACATCTCAAAGCGTAACCGTTCTCCCAATTCGGCGTGCAGATCTGGGGGAGGACGATTCATTCAGTAACTCGGAACCTTGTTTTGACCGCCCTTCGCTCGACTGAAACAGCTTGCGCAGAAAAAGGGCTCGTACCGGAGCCTGAACTTCGGAGGCTTCGATAATAGTTGATGGCAATGATGGCGACAAATGGGACTTAGTTGGGGAGACGCCGGTCGCACTAAGGTCCGCCAAAACAGCGCCATTGTAGCTTGGCTGATTGGGATACTGCTGGTCGCAGCGCTGCATGCCATCCAGGTTGATCCGACCCCGCATGGGCGCCGAGTGACACTTTGGGCGCATCGTCGGCTGTCCGTAGATTCAGCGATGGATCATCCGCGATTCCAGATGGCTCTTGAGTCACGGGAACTTGAACGTCCCAAGGACGGACTCCGTCTACGCGGGCCCTAAGTCGGCTCGTGGAAAGTGTCGAATCGACGCACCCTGTTCTGTCCTCAAGGTCCCCCACTGTGATCGCCTCGAGCTGGTTAGTACGAATGCAAACACCCTTCAGCCGGAGAGAAAGCCGGGCCTACGCCACTACGTCTTTCGATCACAGCACCCTCTCAGCCGATCGCGACGTGACTTCTGCCCGATCGCAAGCACAGTAGCTCTTGCCTCTGCTCCGCGCGAATGAACGCCTGGCTGCTCTT
>Ga0210406_10007981_pt1 | contig 10661 bp, 5 predicted proteins | sample IncBWC30MmetaG_FD_155454 | JGI IMG/M metagenome (GOLD analysis project Ga0210406, IMG submission 155454) | Forest soil microbial communities from Barre Woods Harvard Forest LTER site, Petersham, Massachusetts, United States - Inc-BW-C-30-M | ecosystem: Environmental > Terrestrial > Soil >... | reverse complement strand
TGTGCGCTGCAACGCCTGCGTTAAACCGCCGCCAAAGAGCGCCCCCAGGGCGGTTGCCAGCGAGCCGGCGAGCGTATACCACGCGAAAACCTCCGTGCGAGCCGAAGCCGGAACAATATGCGAAAGCGCAGCTTGTTCAATCGAGAGAAACGGCCCAACTTCGTTGCCACTAGGACTGATGACGCCGATCGTGCCCGCGATGACGAGGAAAAGCAGGTTGCTGGTACAGGCAAAGGCCAGACCCGCGGCGGCCATGAGAATCGAGCCGATGATCAACATCCGCCGCCGTCCGATACGGTCCGCTCTCGTTGTCAGATAAAGCGAGACAACGACATCACCGACCAGCGTCAGAGTAAGAACTAGGCCCACTTGGGCCTCGTTGAGACCTAGACCAACTAGGTAGAAAACCAAAATGACGGAGAGCGAGCCATATGCGAATAGACGTGCGAACCGGGTGGCGAAAAGAAGCCATCCGTCGGTCGACAGTGTTCTGAGCACGCTCGGAATGAAAGTGGTCGTCGCCATTGGGTCAAGGACTGCAGAATTCCCTAGGGATTCGTCACGGCCTCGTACACCACCATGCGTGCGACCGGCTTGCCGTCTTCTTCCTGTTCGGGCGCATACACGCGATGCGTTCTGAGATCTACCGCCAGGGTGTGCACTGCGTGCTGAACGTGGAAATCTTCCAGCTTGCGGTAGTGGTCCGGGTCGTCCTGATGAAACACCGCAATCGCACCGCTGTAGCACGCGACGTAGATGCGGCTCAATCCCGGGTCAAACTTGATCACGTCGGGACCGCCCGGCATTTTGAGAAACGCGATGGGCGCGTGCTTGTCCAAGTCGAACACCGTCATCAATTCGTTCCCCTCACATGAGAGGAATGCACGATGGTGTTCGGGATCGAGTGCCATGCCGTGGTTGCCTTCGCATTTTCCGACGGGATACCGTCCCACCACCGTGTCGGTCGCAGGATCGATGACCGCAAAGATGTTTTGGTCTTGCAGATTCAGATAGACCTTGCGCGCCACAGGATCGTACTGCGGCATGCCCGTTTCGCTGTCGAAGTGCAACGTCTTGATGATTTCGTCTTTTTGCACGTCCACGACGGCTTCGGCCTTGCCTCGCTCGTCGGACACGTACAGTTTGTTGAATGGAGCTGCAAAAGTACTGCCATCCGGCTTCGCGTCCGTCTTCAACTTCTTCACAACTTTCATCTGTTTGAGATCCACGACACCGATGGTGTTGTCGTGCGCGTTTGACGTGTAGAACTTCTTGAGTTCCGGAACGTATTCGACGCCTTCCGCACCCGGTGTATCCGTGATCGTCGCAACCACCTTGTTTGTGCTGAGATCGATGACGTAGGTCTGGTCCGCTGCGAGATGGGCGGACAACAGGTAGTGATCGTCTTCATCGATCGTGAGGTAGTCGAAGCGCTTGCCCCCTGGCCCGGGCAGGTCAAACTTCGTAACCTGCCTGAGCGTCTGTCCGGATGCGTTTGGAGAGAACAAACCAGCGAATGTGACGCAGGAACAAACTCCTACTAGCAAAGAAAGTGGTTTCCTTCGCATTTGCTCTCCTCACTGCCTCATCGAGTGGGCAGCACTGCCGCCACCCTTGCCTAGCTCATCGAGAGCCGCCTTGAATCCGGCTGCAAGTTTTTCGGCTGGGCCCCTGCCCCAGTAGTGAAGGAAGATCACGACGGGCCGGTCCCCGGTCATGTGGTGATGAATGGCAACTACGTCCAGACCGTTCTTGCGAAGCGCTTTTAGAACCGAGGGCACTTCGGTTTCGAGCATCGCGACGTCACCCGCAATTGCGGCGTCCTCCTGTGTCCCGACAAATGCCGCCCAGGTATTCAATCCCATGCGGGCATTGATCACCGCTCCGTTTTCTTTCATGCCGAGGTCATCGCGTCCCACCGTAATCTTGTAAACGGCTCCCGTCTGCTCACCTTCGTGCCCGGCGATTTTTGAAAGTTTGGCCGTGTCGAGAGCTGTGCCGGTGGCACTTGCGGGCGAAACGGCGTCCGGTTTCACGTGTCCGATAAGGTCCAGACCGGGTTTCACGCGACGCGCAAGATCGGCGGCCTTGCCCATTCCATGAACGTGCATGTAGTACACGTGCGGATCGTCCCAAAAGAAATGGTTGTGGAGGGCGGTCACATCGATTCCATTGTCGAGCAGCGCGGAAAGAACCGGATTCACTTCTTCCTGCAGCAACACGAGGTCACCCATCATCGCATCAGACCCGTCCGTCGCTTTCGTCAACGCAATCCAACCCCCGAAACCAAACGGCGTCGGCGTGGAAAAGCCTTGAATGGTCATCTTCAAATCGTTGCGTGGAATGTTCACCTTCAGAACTCCCGCTTTGAAGTCGCCTTTGCGGTCGAGAGATTTCAATACTTCCTGATAGTCGGCCGGAACATCCTGCGCCATGGCGGGAATTCCGAACGACACAAAACAAGCGCACAGAATGAGAATGGTATGTTTTACGGACTGAAGCATCGCGCTACCTCCTGATTTATTTAGTCATTGAAAAAATACGAAGCGGCACATGCTTTTGCCTCCTCGTCACTTCCGAGTTTGTGTCTCGGCTGGAATCTGTTTTGATACCACATGAGTTCCCGGCCGCAGCTCATCGGTTCCTCGCGCTGCTATTTCATCCCCGTCATTCAGTCCACCTATGACTTCGATGGCTTTGCCGTCGAGTTCTCCCGTTTGGACGTTCACCCATTCCGTGTTGCCATCACGAATGCGAACAACGAAGGTCGCTTCCGTTGTTCTCACGACCGCAGACACTGGAGCGAACAGCGAAGGCCCCGTTCGGCGCACGGCCCACTGTACTTCGGGAAACATTCCCGAACTCAAGCGTCCATCCGCATTGTTGACTTCGAGCTCTACGGGCATGGTGCGCGTTTTTACGTCCACCGAATGCGCGATGCGTGCGACGCGTCCCGTGAATGTTTGCCCGGGATACGCCGGAACACTGAACTCGAGCTTCGTTCCTTCCGCGATATTTCCTGCGTATTTCTCCGGAACCGGTACAACGAGCCTCAGCCGGTCCGCTTTCTCCAGCCGGAGCATCGGCATGACCGCGCTCGAAGCGCCGGTCGAAGGTCCGACCAGAGACCCAGGATGAACGTTTCGCTCCGTCACGACCCCGTTGAAGGGAGCCCGAACCTGCAGATAGCCTTCGAGGTCAGCGACCGATTTCAATGCGGACTTTGCCGCTTCGGCGCTCCCGCGGCTCGCGTCCAGCCTCGCCCGATCCCCGTCCACGGCTCGTTGTGCGATTTCAAGGTCGTTCCCGGCAACCACGCCCGGGGTTGCCGAAGCGCTCTTTAGTCTTTGATAGGTGCTCTCGTCGGAGCTGAGTTTCGCTTGCGACTCGGCGCGCTGCGACTCGGCGGCCTGTAGTTTGGAGTCCGCTTCCGCCCGCTGCGCGGCCAGTTCGGGAGCGACAAGCCGAGCCATCAACTGGCCCGTTTTCACATGCGAGCCCCGGTCGACGCTGATCGAATCAACGTAAGCGGTGACTTTTGGAAAAACAGCCACCGCTTCGTAAGCTTGCAGTTCTCCAGGTAAGCGCACCATGATCGACAACTTCTTGGAAGAAACTTTCGCCACCTCAACCGTAGGCACCGATGCGGCCGCAGCTCCTTGCAGGGCCCCGTCGGAATTGGACTGTGAACCGCATGATGCACAGATCACGCCTGCCGCACTGACAATAGAGACCCATAAGAACCCGATTCGTGTCATGCCGCTCCTCCCGGGAGTGCGTCCGGAGCCCGCAGCCCCTTCGTCGCGAAAACGCTCGCGGGGTCATCCGGATCGAGTGACGGCGACTGCGTTCCCGCGCTTTGTTGAACGATGGAAAATACGAGCGGCAGAACAAGCAGCGTGGCCCCGGTAGCGAACAACAAGCCTCCGATGACGGCGCGGGCGAGCGGAGCCGTCTGTTGACTGCCTTCGCCAAGGCCCAAAGCCATCGGCACCATGCCGGCGATCATCGCGAGACTGGTCATCAGAATCGGTCTCATACGGGTTTTCGCTCCATGAATGGCGGACATACTCGCTGCATTTCCCGCTCGGCGATACTCCTCAGCAAAGGTCACCAGCAAGATCGCGTTCGCTACGGCTACACCAATCGCCATAATCGCTCCCATGAACGACTGAATGTTCAGGCTGGTACGAGTCACAAGAAGTACAGCGAGCACACCGCAGATCACGGCGGGCACCGTCGAAAGCACGACAAAGGCCAGCCTCAGCGATTGAAAATTCGCGGCGAGAAGCAGATAGATTACCAGGACCGCGATCAGCAATCCGACTCCCAGGTTGGTCAGCGTCTGCTTCATGGGTTCAATCTGTCCTCGAACAGTGACCTTCACTCCGCGCGGCGGCGAACCAGCACGTTTGATCGCTTCATCGAGCGCAGTGGAAACCCGGCCAAGGTCTTCGCCGGACACGTTCGCCGTCAACGTCACCATCCTCTGTCCGTTCAACCGGTGGTATTCCCCGACGACATTCCCGTACGTCACCTGCGCCACGTCTCCGAGGAGCGGATGCGACGACGATCCCTGCGTCAGGGGAATGTGTTCGACGTCCTGAATCGAAGTCATTTGGGATTGCGGAATCTGCACCTGCACCTGATATCCGACGCCCGACTTCGGGTCGGCCCAATAGTTGGGAACAACGAACCGGCTAGACGAAGTCGCCGCCAGGAACGAGCGGCCCACGTTCGCGGTGGTTACGCCCAATTGCCCGGCGCGCTCGCGGTCAACGTTGACGTCGATACTCGGATAATCGAGAGGTTCGTCATACTGCAAATCGCGGAGCGCGCGTATCTTGGCGCTCTCCAGGCGCAGTTTCTCGGCAAACGCACGGTCCGCCGCGAGATCCGGTCCGCTCACGTTGACTTCCACCGGAGTGGGCGCGCCGAAATTCATGATCTGCGTGACGATGTCTCCCGCTTCGAACGAAAACTGGCATCCCGGAAACTTGGCTGGCAAAAGTTTTCGCAATCGCTCCTCAAACTCATCCACGCGGATCTTCGCGTCCGGGTTCAAAGCCACGCGCACTACCGCCTCATGCTGGCCGCTCGTCCAGAGATAGATTGTGTTGATCGGATAGTTCGGAGGAGGCGCACCGACGTAGCTCAGGGTGACACTGACGTTTCCCTGGCCAGCAGCCTCCTGAATCGAGCGGAGGACATCGAGCGTAAGCCGTTCCGTGGTTTCGACCCGTGTCCCAATCGGCGCGCGGAACCGAAACAGCAGCTGTCCGGAAGAAACGCGCGGGAAAACCTCTCGGCCCAAATAGGGGCCAAGCAGAACCAGCGCCAGCACGGCAACCACCGCATAAGCGGAGAGCGCGAGCCATCGCATCCCGACGAGTCGATGCAAGGTCTTGTCTAATCTTTCCCGCAACCGCTTGAGAAGTGACGCGTCGTTTTCTGCTTCTGGCGCATGCTCGCGCAGAATCCACGTTGAAAGAACCGGAACAAGGGAACTCGACAGCAAGTAGGAAGCGCCCATCGCCAGTCCGACCGCTAGAGCGAGAGGCACGAACAACGCGCGGGATACGCCTGTCATAAAGAACGATGGAACAAACACGGCCAAAATACACAACATCGCAAGCAAGCGAGGGATCTGCACCTCCTTGCTGGCTTCGAGAACTGCTAAAGCCCTCCCCCTTCCATGTCCCAGATGATTGTGAATGTTCTCCATGACGACGGTGGATTCGTCGACCAGAATTCCAACCGCAAGCGCCAATCCGCCCAGCGTCATGATGTTCACGGTTTGTCCAGCGCCCCACAGCGCTACCACCGCAGTGAGCAACGCAAATGGAATCGTAGTAACCACAATCACGGCGCTGCGCCAATCCCGCAGAAACACGAGCACGACAAGCCCGGTGAGAAGGGCACCCAGCAAACCTTCCCGCACGACGGACAACAACGAATTCCGGACGTAGGACGATTGGTCGAATTCGTAATCGATTTTGATGTCTGAGGGAACCACATTCTGGAACTGGGGGAGGTTGGCTTTGACTGCGTTGACCACGCTCAGCGTCGAAGCGTCCGCACGCTTCGTGACCGGGATATAGACCGTTCTCCGCCCATTTACCTCGGCATAACCCGTGATGATGTCGCTTGCATCGTCGATCGTTCCAATGTCACGCAAAAAGACGGTGGGGCCCGCTCCCGTGCGGATAGGAAGACTTTGCAAATCCTTGATGTTGGTGACGACGGAGTTGATCGGCACCAGCCGCAACAGATCGCCCGTTCTGACATTTCCTGCGGGCACAATCGTATTCCCGGAATTGAGCGCCTGAATCACTTCTTCCGGAGCCATGCGATACGCGCGCAGACGGTCGGGATCAACGCTCACGACAATCGTGCGCGCGGCTCCTCCGAAGGGGGGAGGAGCGGAGACGCCGGGCAGAGTGGCGAACAGCGGGCGGACGCGATTGAGAGCCAGGTCTTGTATCTCCGCGACGCTTTTCGTAGTACTTGAAAAGACCAGATAGCCGACGGGAACACTGCCGGCGTCAAAACGCATGATGAACGGCGCGACGGTTCCGGGTGGCATGAAAGCTCGCGCCCGGTCGACATAGCCAACCGTCTGCGCCATGGCCTGACTCATGTCCGTGCCCGGGTGGAACGTCAGCTTGAGCAATCCTACATTCTGGATCGACTTCGATTCCACCGACTCAATGCCGGTGATGTAAAGAAAATGGTATTCGTAGTAGTAGACGAGATAGCCCTCCATTTGCGCGGGTGACATTCCTCCGAACGGCTGCGCCACGTAAATTACCGGCAAATTCAGGTTCGGAAAAATATCGATGGGCATTCGCAGAAGAGCAAGAATCGAACACAAGGCTACACCGATCACGATTACGACAACACTTATGGGATTACGAAGTGCGCTCCGCAGCAGCCACATGGCTAGTGGCCTCCCTGTGGTGTACCGGGGAGTGATTGCAGGAATGGCTCAAGGTCTCCCTGTGCTGCGGCCACCGAGGCCAGGTTCTGCCATACGGCCAGGCGCGCCAAGGCGTCGTCGATCTCCGCCTGCACGAGCAGGCTCTCCGCATCGGACACGTCCACAAGCGTCGCCAGGCCCGCTTGGTAGCGGGCACGCACCTGCGTTTCGGTTGTATGGGCGGCTTCGAGTTCGAGCGGCGTGTTCTCAGCAACTTTTCTCGCGCCTTCGAGCGAGGCCTGCGCCTTGCGGAGTTGTCCTGTCAAATCCTGCAGCGTCTGATCGTAGCGAGCTTTTTCCGCCCGCTCATTCGCTGCTTCGACGGCTTTCTTCGAACGGATCGTGAAGATGTCGAAGACGGGAAACGTCACCGTCACTCCCGCGGCCCAGTTGGACCGGTCCGGCGCCAGGCCTTCGCTCCCTCCAAGAAACTTCCCGGCCGGATCCAAACCGCTTCCGCGTCCGTAGACTGAGGACTGCAAGTATAACTTTGGATAGTAGGAGCGATCCAGAATATGCACCTGAGATTGCGACTCTTCGACGCGTGCCTCCTGCGCTTGCGCTGCCGGATTTGCTGAAACGGAAGTGGCCACTGCCGATGAACCGGGCACGCCGCCCAGCAACCCGCCTTCCTGAATTTCAACCCGTGAATCCGCGATACCCAGGATGTCGGCGAGAAGAGCGCGGCTGATTGACTCTTGTTGCTGCGCTCTTGCCAGATTGACTCGCGCTCGTGCAAAGTCGGCATCGGCTCGCGAAGCGTCTGCGCCAGGACGAAGTTGATTGTCCACGAGCACGTGGACCGACTTGGAAAACTCCTGCCGCCGTTGCATGTCCGCCTGAGCAGCACGTACGGTTTGTTCCGCGGCGAGCAGCGTCATGTAGGCATTCACGGTAGCGATGCTTACATCGAGGCGAGTCAGCGAAGCCTCTGCAGCCACACGGCTCTGCGCAGCGCGTGCCGCATCCACTTTGGCTCCGCGATATCCGAAATCGAGAGGCTCCCAGGAAAACAACAGCCCCGCCGCGCTTCCCCAGGCGCTCTGATTCGATGTTGAGACCGGAACGGGACCCGAGATAGGAGCGATGATGGACTGCGGCAGCAGCAATCCCGTAATGTTGTTGTCGGTCGCGCGATTGGCCTGCCAGACCATGTCCGCGCGTGGCAAGTAATTCGTCCGTGCCAAGCCGACACCGGCTTCCGCAGCCTTCACTCGTTGAAGCGACGCGCGCACCGCGGGATAGTTCTTGAGAGCAAAGTCCACCGCTTGCTCCAGAGTGAACACTTTCTTCGCTTGCTCTGCAGACGGCGTCTGGGCCCGTGTTGCCATGCATAGCGGCAGAAAGAAAATCGCGAATATTGCCGTTCTCGGATATTTAGGATGATTCCCAAGCATCATCATCGACTCCTCATCTCGTAACGTCCGCCCCTCTCCCGCTCTTCATTTCCGATCGTGGGTTTATTTGGCTGGGGAGTGGTACAGCCCTTCGATCAATTCCATTCCTCGTTCCAGGAGTCTTTCGTCCGCCAGCCCCTGGCGGGCCCAGCCCTTCAGAATCTCGTCCACTCCGTAACCTTCCTTGCGGCCGAACCGGTCATCCAGAAGATCTGCGTCGTGAATCATTTGGCCGATCACCGACACCCTCGCGTCGCGAATCCGAAACTCTTTTTCCAACGTTTCAAACGTGCAGTCCCCGCCGCGATGACCGAAACCGCGCTCGTGAAACATGTCGAACGGCACTGCCTCGGCAGGCACCTGATCTTGGGGCTCGAATGTAAAGCGCGCTTTCGGATCGATGAATCGCCGAATCAACCACGCCGACGCGCAGCGATCTACGCCAGGCCTCGGCCTCGTCACCCATTTCCGGTTCTTGTACTCTTTCGGATTGATTTTGGCTGTGGCTGCAGCCTTGGCCGCACGCAAGGAACTCGCGCGTTCGAGCAGCTCGCGAATACGCTCCTGCAAAGGACTCTCGAAGAAGTCCACGTCCACAATTTCCTGGAACCGGTTTCGCAAACGCCCTACGCGCGCGATGCTTCTCCGTTCTGCCGGACCTCTCGAAAGCGACTGCAGTTCCTGAATCAGCGCCTGATATTCCTTCGTTCGCGCTTCGGAGAACCGGCCTTTCAACTGTGCCGTCGAGAGATTGTCAATCGACTCCACGCGAACCACGGAGGCGTCGCCTCCATACTTCCGGATCGAGGACGCGAGCCACTGGAACCGCTCTTCGTTGCTCGCATTGCTTGGCAACAGGTAGCCCGAATTTCCGAGAGGCACCGTCCCGTATCGCTGGAGCTTTCGCCAGATCTCCACTCTCTGGCTGGCGCGTTTCGTGGGCAGCGTAAACGTCAGCAACAGCCAACCGGCCGGTCGTTTCTCTCGTACAGTCATTTCTCTTAGATGTTATGTCTATAACTAAGAAAGATCAAGTCGGCGAATTGTGGCGACCTTGTAGGCCTGCGTGCTTTCGCGCAAATCAGTCTCCACTCCTCGAAGAGATCGGAGGGAGGAAGCTGATCTCCACGGCATCGCTGGCGGTTTGTTATCAGCTACGCCACAAGACCGTTAGTTTTGGACGCAGTTGGACGTGTGTCCCGGCCTCAACGGGCTTGTTGGACGCGACGATTCGACAGTTTTTCACTTGTCCGGCAAGCGCGTTTATCAGGACTTAGCCGGGCCGCCCAACTCATCGTTCAACACCTGCTAGTTCCTCCCGATGTCTTGCTTCGTTGCCGGCCTCCATGGTGAGGTCGCGCATGCCAAACCCAAGGCCGATCCTTTTGAGGAAGGCGGTGGGGGGCTCACCGCCTGCGAAGATCCATACGTAGTCGTTAGGAAACTGCTGCGGCTTACCCAGGACTTCGAGGACTACAGCGTCTTGTCTGAATTCCACGGGAACGGAATTGAAAATCACCTTCAGCTTTCCCTTGCGCAGAAATTCCTGGATGCGCTGCGAGTTTCTTTCTTTGATGCGGCTAAAGGCTTCTTTGCGATAGGAAAGCGTGACCTGATTGCCGACCTGGTGTGCAAGCCCCATAGCGGCTTCGATCGCGCTGTCACCGCCGCCTACCACCAGGATTCGCTTGTTCACATAATGATCCGCTTCAATCAGGCGATACATGACCTTGGGCAGCTCCTCGCCTTTCACTCCAAGCTTCCGTGGACTTCCGCTCTTGCCAAGCGCAAGGACAACGGCATGCGCGCGGTATTGGTTCTTCGCGGTCACAACGACAAAAATGCCGTCTTCTCCTTTCTTGACATCCTCAACTTTTTCCCCCTTGCGGAACTTAAAATCCGTGCGCTCCAAAACCTTGCTCCAAAAAGCAATCAGTTCTTCCTTGGAGAGCTCGGTCTTCTTGAATCTTCCGTACATCGGAAATTCGACAGGGCTGGTCATGACCAATTTCTGACGCGGGTACTTTGCGACGGTCCCGCCCATGTCGCCCTCATCCAACGTGAGGTAATTGAGTTTTTTTTCGGCGGCGCGAAGCGAAGCGCTGATTCCTGCAGGGCCTGCTCCGACGATGAGAACGTCGAGGACATCTGATGCCGTCCGGCGATGTCCCAGTGCGCCGACTCTGTTGGAAATATTGTCGATGCAGTCGCGCCCCTGGTTAACGGCATTCTTGATTAGGGCTAAGCCGCCGAGTTCGCCGACGATGAACAAGTTTTTGATAGTG
>Ga0210406_10007980_pt1 | contig 10661 bp, 6 predicted proteins | sample IncBWC30MmetaG_FD_155454 | JGI IMG/M metagenome (GOLD analysis project Ga0210406, IMG submission 155454) | Forest soil microbial communities from Barre Woods Harvard Forest LTER site, Petersham, Massachusetts, United States - Inc-BW-C-30-M | ecosystem: Environmental > Terrestrial > Soil >... | reverse complement strand
GGGGCCGATCCTTGTATTTTCGTATGCCGCCGGAGGAGCTACCGTCAAGCTCGGCCCGACGGATTCAGTTGTGTTCAGCCCGATTATTATCAGCCAAAAAGGGCAGGTCAGTTTTACGGTCCAGAACACGGGGACCGTCACCGACACGATTTTCAATATTGGAATCGGCGAAGCCAATAGCCCGTTTTCCATTTCGGGGCTTCCGCCGTTGCCCTTGAGCCTTGCCCCTGGCGCACAGTCCACCTTCAACCTTGCGTTCACACCCGTTGCCACTGGCTTTTCAAACGGAACTCTTCGTTTGAACTCCACCACCGTGTCCCTGCTTGGTTCGGGGCTTCCGCCGCCGGCGTTGCCGGCCTACACCATTCAGGGACCCAGCGGTAACGTGGATGCTGCGTCACAACCCAACATCAGCCTAAAACTCGCCACACCGTATCCGATCGCAATTGCAGGAACGCTTACGCTAAGCGCTTTCGGCAGCCTGCCGCCCGATCCCGCGGTGCAATTCTCAAGCGGGGGGCGTTCAGTCAACTTCTCGATTCCTGCAAACGGTACAGCGGCAGTATTCGCAGGCCAGGGGCAACAAATCCAATTACAGACCGGAACCGTTGCGACTACGATCACTGTGACCCCCTCTTTCGCAACCGCGGCGGGCGGAGTGGATCTCACACCTAGCCAGCCCGCTACGTTGAGCTTCACTGTTCCGGCGGCGGCGCCAACGCTGATCGCCGGCCAGGTAGCCAGTTCCACTAACAACAGCGTTGTTGTGACGTTGACCGGTTTCTCGACCACCCGGTCGTTAACTGGACTGACCGCGCAGTTTACCGCTGCCCCGGGTTTTAGTGTGCCTGCGACAGCCATCAACGTCGATTTAACCCAGGCCTCCGCACTTTGGTTTAACAGCTCGCCTTCAATAGCTTTTGGCGGGGAGTTCACGGTGACGATTCCTTTCACGCTGCAGGGGAGTGTTTCCTCCAATCAGACGCTGATCCAGAGCGTCGCATCGGTTTCCTTGAGTGTTGCCAATGGCACCGGCACGTCGAATACAGTGCAAGTCGCGCTGCCGTAACTGCCAGTGACCGCCTTCGGATTTAGCGACGCCAAGTTGGCGGGACATCGGGTCAAATTGACACAAAAGCCATGCCGGGGTCTCTGGGAAGGGGCAAGCGGGATAAACCCAGTGTATGCTTATGCCTTTTCTGCGCGCGTTCAATGAGCGAACGGCTTATTGAGGGTTTTCCCGTACGCATTGTGATAAGCGAAATCCAAGTTTCTGATGCGGAGTCCCGAGGTTTGGGAATCTGTTCGGAATCTAATTTTTCGTTGAAATTGAATAACCCTGTTCTTTTCTAGGCGGTCCATGACCATGGTACCCATGGAACCTAAATTGCCAAAAGTAGTATCGCAGCAGGGAGCAATGGCCCCCGACATGCTCTGCTTATGAAGACAAAAATGCACTCCACTTCTGCTACGCCTCGTGCGGTCGCGTCGGCGGAGACATCTCCTGGCGACCAGCGCGTCAACGGCCGCTATCCCATTACTTTGCAACTTCAATACAAACTGCTGAACAAGGGTCGCGTGGAGCAGCTTGGAGTGGGCCGCACACTCAACATAAGCAGCGGCGGTGTTCTATTTGAAGCCGACGGACTTTTACCTCCAACCGGCCCGATCGAACTTGCTCTGAGCTGGCCGTTCCTGTTGGAAGGGATCTGCAATTTGAAACTCGTGATGCGGGGGCGAATTGTGCGGTGCGATACCGGGTCACGAGCTATTGCCGTAAAGACCGAGTATCATGAATTTCATACGGCAGGCGTCCGGTCGCCGAAGGTACATAGCATGGCGGCGTCCGGGGCTGTTTCCTAGATGAATCCGATTCTCTTCGGCTAGTTCAAAAAGCTATGCGAGTAACCGTCATCGGGACAGGATACGTGGGGACCGTGACAGGCGCGTGCCTGGCATACCTGGGTCATCGAGTCAGTTGCATCGACATGGATGCGGACAAGATCGCCAAATTACAGCGCGGCGAGATGCCGATTTATGAGCCGCATTTGACGGAGCTGTTACGAGAGGCCTCGGCGCGGGGCGGGATTGATTTCAGTACGGAGCTTTCTCCGGCGGCTACGGAGAGCGACGTCATTTTCATCGCCGTGGGTACTCCGCCGCGGCGCAACGGCGAAGCCAATCTTTCGTATCTGGAATCGGCTGCCCGGAGCATCGGGGCTGCCATGGATGCCGAGCGATTTCGGGTGGTCGTAAATAAATCTACGGTGCCGGTTGGCTGCGGGAACCTGGTGGAGACGCTGGTGCGGGAAGGCATTCGGGAAGCGCATCCGAAGGAAGAGCGGCGCATCCGCTTCGGAGTGGCCAGCAACCCGGAATTTCTGCGTGAGGGGTGTGCGATTTCGGACTCCTTGTATCCCGATCGGATCGTGCTGGGAGCCGAGGAAGAGCAAACACTGAACACGCTGCGTGCTCTCTACCAGCCTCTGACCACGCAGTCGTTCGACGCGCCTTCTTTTCTGCCGCGCGCCGCAAGCATGACGCGAGTACCGCTGGTGGCCACAACGCTCACCAGCGCCGAAATGATCAAGTATGCGGCCAACACGTTCCTGGCAATGAAGATCGGCTTTGCGAACGAAGTTGCGAACCTCTGCGAGCGTGTGGGCGCCGACGCCATCGAAGTGATGGGGGGCATTGGTCTGGATTCGCGCATCGGCGCCAGATTTCTCAATGCGGGCCTGGGCTGGGGTGGCAGCTGCTTCGGAAAAGATATCCAGTCGCTGTTGCATACCGCCGAAGAATATGGGTATCAGGCGCGGCTGCTCGAAGCGGCTTTGGCCGTCAATCGCGCGCAGCGGCAGGTGGTGATTCAGAAGCTGCAGGAAAAGCTGTTCATCCTAAAGGGCCGGACGATTGCGCTGCTGGGCCTGGCATTCAAGCCGGACACTGACGACATGCGCGATGCCCCCAGCCTACAGATTGCCGAGCGGCTGGTGCAACTGGGCGCGCGAGTAAAAGCTTACGACCCCATCGCCATGCCCGCGTGCCGGGCCCAAAACCCCGAGCTGAAGATTCAGTATTGCAATTCGGCCCTGGATGCGGTTTACGAGGCCGACGCCGCGGTCCTGGTGACGGAGTGGGACGAGTTCCGCAACCTCGACCTGGCGCAGATGGCGTGCGTGATGCAACAACCGGTGCTGGTCGACGGCCGCAACCTTTACGATCCGGAAACCGCGCGCAGCGCCGGCCTGGATTACGCAGGCATTGGCCGCTCCACGCGTCCGCGCTTCAACTCCGGCCGCAACGGGCATGCTGCCGAAACCACAACGGACTCAACAGTCACGCTGGCGGATGAGGGTTCGAAGTAGAAGTCCCGGTCAGCGCGGCAAACAACCACGCCTTAGCCATTCTCCAGTCGCGCTTGACCGTCTCGGGCGAAATTCCGAGGAAGCCCGCCGTCTCTTCAACGCTCAATCCGCCGAAGTAACGCAGTTCGACGACACGGGCCTTGCGGCCATCGATCTTGGCCAGCGACTCTAGCGTTTCGTCGAGGGCCGGTACTTCAATCCCGCGTGCCTGCGCACCGAGCAGCGCCTCATCCAGCGGCACCCGTTCTGCATTTCCGCCACGTTTTGCATAACCACGGCCGCGCGCGTGATCTACAAGGATTCGCCGGATGATTTGCGAACAGAGCGCCATGAAGTGTACACGGCTTTCGCAGCGAATGCCGCCCGCTCGAACCAGCTTGAGGTATGCCTCATTGGCCAACGCGGCCGACTCCCACGTCTGGCCGGGTTGATGGCGCCCCAGGTGTTGCCTGGCGATTCGCCGCAACTCAGGGTAAATGACAGGCATCAAGCTGCGAAGCGCCTGTTCATCGCCATCGCCCCAGGCGGCGATCAACCCGCTGATGTCTTGTGAACTGCCGGCAGCCATAGCGGCTGCGATCCTAGCATAAAAAAATCAGTCGCTGTGACCCTTTTTGGCGCCGTTCCCGGAATACAGGAAGGAGGCATCTCAGATGAAACTAGGAAGATCAATGTCACGCTTAATCAAACGCGTTTTCGGTTTGCTGGCAGCGTCAGCAGCCATCTTGTGCACAGGGTCCATCAGCCCATTGCAGGCGAGCGAGCTGTTTTACACTACTTGCTGCTTCAACGGGTCTAGCAATAACCTGGTCGCGATCAACGTACAGGACGTCAATCACATCACCACCACGCTCATCGGGGAGATATGTTGCGGCGGAACTGCCGCATTGGCGCTGTCATCTTCGGGGACCCTGTACGGCATGGTAGGAAATCCTTTTTTTGTGTCTCAGCAGCTCGCGACCATCGATCGGGCAACCGGAAACACGACCTTGTTCGGTGTGCCCGTCCCCGGGCTGGCGGTCATGGCTATGGGGTTCTCCCCCGACGGGATCCTGTACGCGGTTGGCGGGTGTAACCCTAGCTTTGCTAGCCCGGTTGGGGCTGGGTGTACCCCTGGCCCGCCAAATTACAACGCACTCTACACGGTTGACGTGGGGACCGGAGCGTTTACACTGGTCGGTTCGACTGGCGCCCCGCAATACTTCATGGACTTGGCGTTTGATCGCCACGGGAACCTCTACGGTGTGACGTGTGACCTCTTCCCTTCCCAAGGCGATCCCTCTACGTTGTACCGCATCGACCGTGGTACCGGGGCGGCCACGAAGATCTTCGATCTCGTGGGAAGCACGTCCATTATGGGACTGGCGTTCGACCGGAGCGGAAGCAAACTGTATGTGACCGACTGGTACAGCAATAATTCCGCTCTCTACTCGGTCGACATGAAGACGGGTTTCTTGACGGCGATAGCCACCATCGGTTATGGCACTTCCAGCGGTCTCGAGTTGGCGCCAGCAACCAATTGAAGCGAACGGGGCGAGTAGATTTTGTTGGAGATGTACGACGCGATCCAGAAATGGACCGCAGCCTAAGGGCGAAACGGGGACAGACCGCTGCGTCCACCGTGAGGATGTTAAGTAAAGCTGCGATAGGCTGCGTTGGGGACGCAGAAGTCAGTCCCGATTTCGCATATTTCGGCGCATTTCTGAGCCTTTCCGGATTTCTTAACCGTTCACGAACCGCCGCGCGCGTTCCGAGCACGAAATCCATTCCACATTGTTGCCGAATACCTTTTGGATGCGCTCGGCGAGTGCGGTCAGCCCTTCGAGACCCAGCCCGGTGCCCTGCGTGTAGAGCGACTGCCAGTGGGTCAGCAGGATTACGGGATGATTCGATTCAATCAACTCACGAATCCGGCCCGTGCGGCCGTCCGCCGACAGCAGATGGTCGATGTTGTTTTGAATGAACTGCCGGCGCTCGGCAACGGGGCGCTCCATGCTCCAGAAAATATCGGGGAAGTTAGCGGGCACGCTCACCACGGTCTGGCCGCGCTCGGGCGCCTGATACTCCACCGAGAGCTTGCGTGGCGGTCCGGAACCCACGCTATAAAGGAAGTACCAGGTCAGCTTGCGCTGAAATACTTTCCACTGCGCATCAGCTAGCGCCTGAGCGTATTTCTTCTCCACGTCAATGCCGGAATCCCACGGGGACGTGATTCCGGTTGCCGGCAGCCCGACGTTCTGCAAAATCTGGAAAGCCAGGGTGAAGTATTCGACCACTTCCTCGAGCGGCGCCCGCGTGATCCAGGCGTCTTCAAAGATGTGCTGGTAACCGCCCTTCTTAAGATCGTATGCGCGCAAGTGCGTGAGGAACTCGGGGGTGATGTCGAAGCGCGGGGCGATCCTTTCGCGCACGATTTTCAGGAAAGCCTGCAAATGATCGGGCGGTACGCGTTTCAGGGATTGGTCGATGCGGCCCAGGCAGCTCGGCATGGGAATGATGGTGAGCTTTCCCCGCAAATCGAAACGCTCGAACGTTTCGGCCACGCGCGCAGTGAACTCCGCCGGGACCAGGAACGGCGTCTCGTACCCCGGAATCTCGTAGAACAGAGGGTCCACGGGCGAACCATCATCCACGATGAGCGACAGGGAAACTTTTCCCCCCGTATTCTGCGCCAACGCGCCCGCGGCAGCCAGCGAGAGCGCCGCCGCTTCCATTCCTCTGCCTGCTGCCTTCAGCACGGTACGGCGAGTCATCGGTTCCTCACAAGGTTTTTGATCGTAAGTCGTCGATCCGGGAAAAGTCAAATGGTCTAGAAGCTCTATTGCATGCGTTTCGGCGCACGCGGTGCGCTCGGTGATTCGCTCCGACAGCATCAGAACACGGCTGTGGCGCCGGAGCTCACTCGAAAAGTTCGGATAGGGGCACTTCGAGGCCGGCGCTTTCGGCGCGCAAGATCCCGTCTTTGGCCTCGTGACTGCCTTTGAGAGTATGGATGTAAGCGCGGCGCGTCTCCGGATTAATGACCCAAACGCAGGGGATTCCGAAAGCAAGATAGTCGTTGATTTTTTCCTCGAGGTCGCCCGCACGATCGTCCGGCGAAAGCACCTCTATAGCGATCGCTGGCGGCCTGCGGATAATTCGCTCGGAAGGCTTCGAGCCAAGCATGACCGTGACATCTGGAATTCGGAAGCGAGTTTTTTTCACTTGAACCCGGACTTCCACACCAGCCCAAACCTGTTTTTTATAACGACTTCTCAAGTAGTGAAGAATCGAACTCTGGACATCGCTGTGATCAACTTCTCCCACATTTCGCTCCACAATGCGTCCGTCGACATATTCGCGATCCGCATCGAGAAAGCTTGTGCGCAGGTATTGTTCGACCGAAACCAGCGTGGTCGCGTCCATACTTATATTCTATTGCAAACCTTTTCGTGGCTGCCGTCCCACGCGCTGCAGAACCTGATGCACGGTGGTCATGATGCGGTCTTCCACCTGCTCGTCGTAGGGTCCGGGGAGGCCGTAGTAGATCATGCTCTGGTCGGCTTCGTAGCCGCCTTCTTTAAGCACGCGAAGGGAGGGGATATAGGACATCACGTCGTTGGAATATCCGGCGACGATGATGCCTTTGCTGCCGAACTCGCGCTTGATGCGCAGAACGTAGTCGACTACGACTTCGCCGCCCAGCGCGACCAGCGTCAGGTCTTTGCCGAACTGGATCGCCTGCACGGGATACGGGTAATGGCTGAGTACGGGGCTGCGCTCATCGTAGAGCTTGAGCATGGCTTTGGCATGACGCGCGCGGTGCGCATCGGCATCCTGCAAGCGCGATTCAAATGTTTCGCGAGACTGCGGCTCAAATCCGAGCTGGACGATCTGAAACGCACTGCGCTCGGCGCCGCGCACGCTCTGAAGCTTTTCGCTCAAGACGCGGTTGACTTCGGCGGCCAAGTCCGTGCCGTGCTGCTCCGCCAGTTCGAGCGTGCTACGCGGATGGGGGTTCTGATCGGCGCCCGAGAGCATCAGGAACATGGCGGTGGCGCCGGGATTCGCCTTTTCAATGGCGAGCTGCGCGAATCCGGCGTAATCGCCGCTGATCTTGTAGAACTCTCCGGTGAGCGTGGTGTTGTGGCAGGCGTAGCCGAACAGCACGGCGCGGAGTTTTCCATCGGGCGCGGCTACCTTGAGTACGGGCACATCGGGATCGGTAGGGCCTTTGGGATTCTCACCGATTTTCACGCCGTTTGGCGTCGGCTCGCGGCGGTTGATGGCGAAGGTTGCGCGTCCATTGCCGAACCACAGGCTGGCCGGCGACAGATCGTTCAGTGCAGCACCAATCACGGCGACCAGGCTCTCGGTTAGCTTGGCTGCGTAATCCGAGACCACCTGGCTATCGGCTGGGCTCAGTGCAAACATGGTCTCGAGATTGCCGCGTATGAGTGGACCGGTATGGGTGTGTGATGAGGTCAGCACCAGGTGCGAGCGGTCGATTCCGTACTGCTGCTGGACGCGCACCGCCACCACGTCCGCAATGCCGCGTGGCAAGCCGATGAGATCGGTAGTAACAATTACGACGCGCGCGCCTTTGTGGTCCTCGATAGCCAGGGCTTTCGCCCACAAGTCATGGATGACGCCTTCGGAGGGGTGATTGCGGTTCCCGTAGCCGGACATATAGATGGGTTTTTCCGGCGTGATGACGATGCGGCCAATGCCGGCTTTGTAGTCGGAAGCAGCCAGGGAGAGTGCGGCCACGAGGGCCATCAGAATCGTGCGCATGGAGGCTAAATTATACGACTCAGTCGCCCGTTGCGCTGAGTTCGGGCAACCCGACCAGCTCTACCGTTCCGCCCGCAAGCGCGCTAACGCGAGGTCCCGGAAGAATGATGCCGGCGAGGTTCAGCGGGTCAGCGGCGGATACGGCGACCTGTTCCGGCCGGTCCTGGGAGCGCCGCATGGCGCGCAGCAAGTCGATGGCTTCAGGACGCGCGAACTGTTCGCCGATCAGCCCGGCGACAAAGCGGCCGCCCCGGATTTCGCCGCGTGCTTCCAAACGCCGCAAGACCACGAGCAGGTCGCGCCAGGCCGGAGCCAGCGTCTCTCGCGCCAGCAGATCGCGGAATACCACGCCCCAGCGGAGCAGCAGTTGATTGGCGAACGCTTCATTGGCAACGCGCGGTTGTTCTGCGCCGGTGCGCAACAAGGCCCATCTCCCTGCCGCGTGCCTGGGCCGGGCGTTGCGTCCCTTGCCTTCGCCGCGGCGGCGCTTGGGGTCGACCAGCGAACGCAGATTCTCGAAGCCATCGGCGGTCACACGGCCCGCCGCTACAAGCTCCCAGAGTGCGTCCTCCACTTCACTCGAAAGCCTTCCCGTGGCGCGAGTCAAGTCCGCAAAGAAACAGGCCCCGCGCTGCTTGAGCACATCTAAAACCTCGCGCCCGGCGTGGGAGAGCGATTCCTGAATCTCGTCGCCATCAGCCGGCAGCAGCCATCCGGCATCTTCGCGGAGAAAGATCGCGATGGGTGCCACGCGCGTGGGACGTACTCGGCCAGGATCCTCGCGATCGAACGCGGGGTGTGGTGACAGCCGGCCCCAGGTTACTTCGCCGGAGAGACAAAGTTGATCGAGCAGGTCAGGAGAATATCGCGCGATGCGGCGCGGCAGGATCTGCGATTCCCAGGCTGCCGCCGAGATTTCGTACCCCTGTAGCTGGCGAATGACGTGCAACGCGCCATCCAAGCCGTGCAACTGGCTGCCGGGTGCGAGATGCTGCCAGCGAAACAGGAAACGGATGAAATCGGCGGCCGAGACGGGCTCGATTTCGCGGCGCAGGCGCCCGATGGTCAAGCGGTGGATGCGCGCTAGCACACGGCGGTTGGACCACTCGACATCATCCGAGGCGCTGTTGGGAGTGAAGCGGCCTCGCAAGATCTGGCCCTCGGCTTCGAGGCGCGCCAAGCCCACCTCCACCAGCTCGTGGCGCAAGGACAGCCGTTCGGCGAGAGCTCGTGCCGTCATTGGTCCGGTGGATTCGAGCCAGCCGCGCAGGGTTTCGGTGACGGCGGCCTGCTGCTCATCTCCATCGCCAAAATGGGCGGCCCGCACCATGCCTGCCCGCTCGGCTGCGACCCATAGGATCCCACCGGCGGCGGGAATCGTGATGACGCGGCGTGACGCCGCCAGTTCGTCGAACCAAAGCTGCCATGCGGCAACCGGTGGCAGCGTGATCAGAGTCAGCAGCGCGTCGTGCAGTTCATCGGCGTCACGCACTACCGGCCACGATTCCGCCGCCACCTGTTCGATGGCCGACGCATCCAGCGCGCCCATCCCGTCCGCAAGATCCGGCAGCGTGCGGCGCATCTGCACGGCGCGGGCGCGGCGTTCCTCGAGCGGAGCATCATCCAGATAGGCGTAGGGATTGGCGTTCAGGATTTCGTGGGAAAAAGGTGACGCTTCGGGAGTTTCGATGGCCACGACGCGGATGGCGCCACTTGCGAAGCCATCCAGCACCTGCTTGAGCCCGTCGATGTCCATGGCCTCGTGGAGACAATTCGAGATGGTCTCATTCACCAGGGGATGATCGGGGATGCGGATCTCGCCCGTCAGGTTTTCGGCGCAGGCGGCCTGATCGGGAAAGACCGCGGCGAGCAGATCGTCGGAGCGCATCCGCTGGATGGGAGCGGGAACCTTGCTTCCGCCGCGGAAGCGAAGCACGGCCAGCGCGCGGGTCACATTCCAACGCCAGCGCGCCGTAAACATGGGAGCAGCTAGCATGGCTTGCGTGAGTACATCCTCTACAGTCGCGGACTTCAGGAATCCGAAGACAATTTCGAGCGGGAAGGAATGCTGCTCGCTCAATGAGATGACGATACCGTTGTCGGTGGCGGCGGCCTGCAGCTCAAAGTTGAAGGAACGGCAGAAGCGCTTGCGCAGCGCCAGGCCCCAGGCACGATTGATGCGCGCGCCGAAGGGTGCGTGCAGGACCAGTTGCATGCCGCCGGCTTCATCGAAAAAGCGCTCGGCAACTACTGTCGCGTGCGATGGCATGGCGCCCAGCATGGCTTTGCCGGCCACCACGTAATCGAATGCCTGCTCGGCGCCGCGCTGGTCGAGCGCGCACTCGCGCATCAGAAAATCGATGGCTTCGGCCCGTGGGCGGGCAGCAATGTCTTCCCGCAGGCGCGAAACTTCGCGCGAAAGCTCGTGAGTGCGGCCGGGCGCTTCTCCATTCCAAAAAGGAATAGACGGCGCGGCGCCATGCGCGTCTTCCACACGAACTCGTCCCGCCTCCACGCGCC
>Ga0210406_10007979_pt1 | contig 10662 bp, 7 predicted proteins | sample IncBWC30MmetaG_FD_155454 | JGI IMG/M metagenome (GOLD analysis project Ga0210406, IMG submission 155454) | Forest soil microbial communities from Barre Woods Harvard Forest LTER site, Petersham, Massachusetts, United States - Inc-BW-C-30-M | ecosystem: Environmental > Terrestrial > Soil >... | reverse complement strand
CTACCATCAAAGGGTATTTCCGCAACACCGAAGGACGGGACGAAATTGTTTCCGATATCGAATCACGGATAGCCGAAATGCTGCAGGCCAAAGTAAGCCCTACCAAACAGGTAGTGATGATGAGTGATGTGGAACAGGTGATTTCGGTAATGGGTAAACCGGAAGATTTTGCAGGAGAAGAAGGGGAAGAACAGAAAGCTGAAGCCGGGACCGGAGCCCAAACAGAACAGGGAGAGACACCTAAACGGCATCGTATTTTTCGTGACCCGGATGATAAAATACTGGGTGGTGTATGTTCAGGTATTGCACACTACTTTGGAATAGAACCTTTGTGGCTGCGTCTGGCATTGGCCATCAGTTTATTTGTTTTCGGTTTTGGATTCCTGCTTTATATTCTGCTGTGGATCATTATTCCACAGGCTAAAACAACAGCCGAGAAACTGGAGATGAAAGGGGAAACAGTGAATATCAACAATATTCACAAGAGCTTCACCGACGAAATGGATGATTTGAAAAAGAAAATGCAGGATCTCAAGAATAACATGGGATCGCCTGAAAACAAAGATAAAGTACGGAAAGGAGTAGGCCGTTTCGGCGCTTTTCTGGAAGAATTCTTCCATATGTTCGGAAAGGTGATCGGTAAATTTTTCGCAGCCATCTTTATTCTGATCGGTGTGGGTCTGATGATCGGTTTGCTGGCTTCTGTATTTGGATTTCATTCCCAGACCTTCCATTTCGGCATCAATGATTCCGGTATAGGATATAATGATAGTGGCAGCACCCATATCTCTATACGGGGACTGTTCCATCTCTTTTTTAACGATGGGCAACCCTACCTCCTGCCCTTCATAACCGTCATGCTCCTGTTCGGGGTACCGTTTCTGATGCTTATTTATCATGGTATCCGTATCCTGTTTGGTTTGGGAAAATCCAATAAAGCATTCCGTATTGTAGCTGCCTTGTTATGGTCTGCCGGTCTTATCCTGAGTTTTTATATTGGTTACGGAGTTACCAAACAGTTTGAAGAAAAAGGAAACAGTAAGGACAGCCAGGTTATCAAACCGGCAGGTAATACCTTATACGTACACCTTTCGGCCAATACGGTGCCCGGTAATGATTATGAAAGCACACCGCATAAAAACGACTGGCATTTTATGAGATTGACCGAAAATGAGGCTTTTCTCGGCTACCCGTCTTTTGATATAGTAGCAAGCCGTACGGATAGTTTTGAAATATCAGTAATCAGTTCCGCCCATGGATTAACCGAAAAGGAGGCCATGACCCGGGCCAAGGATATACATTATTCTTTTTCCGTACATGATTCGGTTCTGGAACTGGATCCGGGCTATTCTTTTCCTATACAGGATAAATGGAGGCTTCAGCGGGTGCATATATTGGTGAAAGTACCTCGTAATAAGATCATTCTTTAGCAAAAAACATCCGTCCGCTAGTACATAATTCGGACATAGAGAATCTGCAGGATACTTATGATGATGACATGGTAGGCAGGAAATGGATGATGACAGCCGATGGGTTAAACTGTGTGGATTGCGACGGACTCAAACACCATCATAGTGAGCCCTGATCATCCAGGCCTAAAAAAGCCTGAAGTAGGCTCTTAAATTGGCTTCTGCGTCTTTTACCTTTCGGGAAAATGCTGTATGTTTGTGTATCAGTACTCCAAATCCCTTAAGGCATGAATAAAGTGGAAGAGATCAACAAAGCCGGACAACCGAAATTGAACAAAGAGGACTTCCGGAAAATCGTTCTGGAAGATTACCGTATCGTAAATGAAAGCCGTGAAGCCAGCTTGCTGGGGCGACGGGAAGTGCTGACAGGAAAAGCCAAATTCGGCATTTTCGGTGATGGAAAAGAACTGGCACAGGTGGCTATGGCCAAGGTGTTTAAACCGGGAGATTTCCGTTCTGGTTATTACCGCGATCAGACATTTATGTTTGCCATTCAGGCTCTGAATCTTCAGGAATGGTTTGCCGGTTTATACGGGCATACCGACTCTGATGCAGAACCAATGAGTGCGGGACGGCAAATGGGAGGACATTACGGAACCCGTTTTCTGGAACCCGACGGATCCTGGAAAAATCTTAGCCAGCTTAAAAATTCATCCGCAGATATTTCCCCTACAGGAGGGCAAATGCCACGTCTTCTGGGTCTGGCCATGGCTTCTAAGTATTTCCGTTGCAACCCCGAGCTCCAGACAGAAACTTTTCATAAATTTTCTGAAAAAGGAAATGAGATTGCTTTCGGAACCATTGGAGATGCCAGCACCTCCGAAGGTTTGTTTTGGGAAACACTCAATGCTGCCGGTGTAATGCAGATTCCCATGCTTGTTTCGGTTTGGGATGACGGACATGGTATTTCCGTTCCCAAAAAATACCAGACCACCAAAGAAAGCATTTCCGAAATCCTGAAAGGATTCCAGCGCGATAAATATGGCAAAGGATATGAAATATTCAAAACCAAAGGCTGGGACTATGTACACCTTTGCGAAACATACGAAAGAGCAAGCCGGATTTGCAGGGAAGAACATGTGCCTGTATTGGTTCATGTGGAAGAGGTGACTCAACCACAAGGCCACAGTACCTCCGGCTCTCACGAACGTTATAAAAGCAAGGAACGCCTGGACTGGGAGCATGATTTCGACCCGATCCGTAAAATGAAGGAATGGATCCTTGCTACCGGTATTGCTAACGAAGCAGACCTGGAAGCCATTGAAGAAGGAGCCAAAAAAATTGTACGGGAAATGAAGTCGGCAGCATGGACAGCCTATCTGAATCCCATCCGTGCCGAACAAACAGAAGTGGTTGAACTTCTTCAGCAGCTTTCATCTGCTTCCCAGCAAAAAGTGTTTGTTGATAAGCTTATACAGGATCTGCAATCGGTAAAAGAACCTTATCGCAGAGATATCAATACAGCGGTTCGTACCGCGCTTCGTTTAACACGACACGAGACATTGCCTGTTAAACAAAAGCTGGCAGACTGGCTGGAAGAGTCAAAAATTGCCAATTACGATCGTTACAGTTCCTACCTCTGGAGCCAGACGTCGCTTAATTTGTCCAGTGCAAAACAACAGGAAGTGAAATATGAAAAGGATTTCAAGATTGTGGACGGACGGGAATTGCTGAGAGAAAATTTTGACCATATCCTTGCTAAATATCCGGAGGTGCTCATCTTTGGTGAAGACTCCGGAAAGATTGGAGGCGTTAATCAGGGACTGGAAGGTTTGCAGGCAAAATACGGGGAACACCGGGTATTTGATACCGGTATCCGCGAAGCCACTATTATTGGTCAGGCTATCGGTCTTGCCTTAAGGGGCCTCCGCCCTATTGCAGAAATTCAATACCTCGATTATCTTTTATATGCCATACAGATATTGAGTGATGATTTGGCTACACTGCAATACCGCACCAAAGGCTCTCAAAAATCACCAGTCATTATCCGCACCCGGGGCCACCGGCTGGAAGGTATTTGGCACAGCGGCTCACCCATGGGTATGATAATTCACGCCTTGAGAGGTATCAATGTATGTGTACCCCGCAATATGACGCAGGCCGCGGGATTCTACAATACCCTGCTTGCATGTGACGAACCGGCTCTTGTTATTGAACCCTTGAATGCTTACCGTCTTAAAGAAAAACTGCCGGCCAATATCGGAGAATTCCGTGTGGAACTAGGTAAGCCCGAGATCCTGGTAGAAGGTACCGATGTTACGCTGGTAACATACGGATCCTGCTGCCGTATTGCACTGGAAGCGGTAAAACATTTGCAGGAAACAGATATCTCCGTTGAGCTGATTGATGTACAAACCTTACTTCCTTTTGATATTCACCATCGTATTGTTGAATCGCTGAAAAAGACCAACAGACTTGTTCTTTTGGATGAAGATGTTCCGGGAGGAGCCTCTGCGTTTATGATGCAAAAGGTGCTCGAAGATCAGGAAGGCTATGCATTTCTGGATTCTGCACCGCTTACTATTGCTGCCAAAGAACATCGTCCTGCCTATGGTTCTGACGGAGATTATTTTTCCAAACCCAGCGCCGATGATATATTCGAAACCATTTACCGGATGATGAGCGAAGTAAACCCGGCTCGTTATCCTTCCCTGTATTGATTACAGCGGGTTGCCATCTATGAAAAAAATTACAGAATCAGCATCCCATTACACGCATCTGGAAAAGATGAGTGTACATGATATCCTTTCTAATATCAACAAAGAAGATCAAACAGTGGCGCTGGCTGTGGAAAAAGTTATTCCACAAATAGAGGCATTGGTGAATATTGTTTCAGAGAAAATTCAAAAAGGAGGGCGCTTATTTTACATGGGTGCCGGAACCAGCGGCCGTCTTGGTATCGTGGATGCTTCTGAATGTCCACCTACTTTCGGAGTGGAACAAGGTGTAATCGTAGGCATTATAGCCGGAGGAGATCGTGCCATCCGGAAAGCGGTAGAATTTGCAGAAGATGATACACTGCAGGGATGGAAAGATCTTCAGGAGCATCTTATTTCCGATAAAGATGTGGTGCTCGGACTGGCTGCTTCAGGTTCCACTCCCTATGTAATAGGAGCTCTGGAGGAATGTAACAAACATCATATCCTTACCGCGTGCATCACTTGCAACGAAGGAAGCCCGCTGGCTACCGTATCACGTTATCCCATTGAAGTGGTGGTAGGTCCCGAATTTGTTACGGGCAGCACTCGCATGAAATCGGGTACCGCACAGAAACTTATTCTGAACATGATTTCTACCGCCACCATGATACGGCTGGGAAGAGTAAAAGGAAACCGGATGGTGGATATGCAGCTGAGCAATAACAAGCTTATTGACAGAGGAGAAAAAATGCTGATGGAAAATTTGGGGATTTCGCAGGAAGAAGCCGGTTTTCTGCTGAAGGAGTTTGGCAGCGTCCGGAAAGCAATGGATGCTTTTCACCGTAAATAAGCGGAAAAAAGAATGCAGGACCTGGAGCCATACTACAACTGGAGGCATATATACACAGCCGAAGAAGATCCGCATTCTCCTTTCTATGGGCGGGAATACAGTGAATTTGAATATACCAATACTATCTACAATTATTATATACATCCCCAATGGGATGATATGGGTTCTTCTACCCTCTATATCAAAATTCTTTACTGCGATTATACCGAAGGCGCTGCTATCATTGAGTTGATTGGGGAATGGAATGACTGTTTGCATAACGATATCATGATCCTGAAACGGGATATTGCCGATCTGATGATTGCTCAAGGCATTAAACGGTTTATCCTTATCGGCGAGAATGTACTGAACTTTCATTACTCCGATGATTGTTATTATGAAGAATGGCTGGATGATGTGGAAGATGGATGGATTGTTTTTATGAATTTCAGAGAACATGTGCTGGCGGAATTTCTACAACGGAATCTGGACTATTATTTTATTTCCGGAGGACAACTTGATGAGATGCCATGGAGAACCATGACTCCACAGCAACTGATTGAAAAAACAGATGCACTGGTAAAACGCAGATTGGGATAATCCGACCCGAAAGTAGTGGTAAAAAAAAAGCCCTGACGTTTCCGACAGGGCCTTCACTGATAACAATAAATTATTTGTTTACAGTCTTTGCAAGATCAGCACCAGCTTTGAACTTGGCTACTTTTTTTGCTTTGATCTGAATAGCTTTACCAGTTTGTGGGTTACGGCCGGTACGAGCAGCTCTTTTGCTGATAGAGAAAGTACCGAATCCAACCAGTGCAACACGGTCACCTTTTTTCAGGGCCTTAGTGGTGCTGCTGATAAAACCATCCAACGCTCTTCCTGCGTCAGCTTTGGAAATTTTTGCTTCAGTCGAAATTGCGTCAATCAGTTCTGATTTGTTCATGCGTTGATTTATTAAAGGGTTTAACATTTTGGTTTAACGTTGCTAAAATATGTCAAGTCCGCTATCAGCGCAAACTTCAGGGCAATTATTCCTTGATTTTGTTGATAAATCGATGTTTTGTTAATAACACCCTTTTAAGCCCAATGGTCATAGGGCTTTCACCTTATCGGGTTTTCGTACCCCGGCAATTGTTAAATTTGCATCAATGGACAGAGCTTTTTATTTGTTGTTTGGTATTTCCGCCCCTTTCTATGTTATTTTGATTGGGATCGAAATGCTGCTGAGCCACTTCCATGGAAGGCATCTGCATTCTACCAAAGGGATACTTACCAATATCTGGATGAATGCAGCCAATTTTCTGCTGGATTTCTGTATGAGGGGTGTCTTTTTCTTTGTTATCACCTATTTCCTCCGGTTCCGCTTTATGGAACTGCATAACCCGGTTGTATACTGGGTGAGCTTACTCTTGCTTGAAGATCTGTTGTTTTACTTCTTACACCGGGTAGATCATTTTTGTCGTTTCTTCTGGGCCGTACATGTTACCCATCACAGTTCTGAAGAGTTTAACCTCACGGTTGGCTTCCGCTCTTCCGTATTCCAGCCCTTGTACCGGTTTATCTGGTTTATTCCCCTGGCATTCCTTGGCTTCCGGCCCTGGGATATACTTTTTATCTATTCCATCACCCAAATCTATGGTATCATTATCCATACCCAACTTGTGGGCAAATTAGGTTTTCTGGAATGGTTCCTGGCCACCCCTTCTCACCACCGGGTTCATCACGGCTCCAATATCCCATACCTGGATAAAAACCTGGGTATGGTATTGATTATCTGGGATCGGATGTTTGGTACGTTTGAAGAAGAGACCGAAGAAGTGCGTTATGGATTGACAGAGAATATACATTCGTATGCTCCTGCAAAAATACTGTTCCATGAATGGAAAAGTATGGCCCATGATCTGCGTAAGCCGGTTTCGCTTAAATCAAAAATGCTGTATTTATTCGGCCCTCCGGGTTGGAGTCATGATGGCAGTAAAAAAACTTCCCGTCAGTTACGTCAGGAAGCAAACCGGAATAAGACTAACCCTTAAATCCGATCCGGGTACGGTCATTGCCTCCTCCTATTGCTACAAAATCCTTAACATCATCCAATGTTAGTGTTCCGAGCATATCCCTGGTACGGGATACGGCATCCATGGATGCGAGACGGAGATTTTGATTTTTGATCGCCTCCCCTACCACCTGTCTTACGGTTCGTGCATTTCCAAAATGTTTATCCTTGATAGCATGCAAGCCTTCGAAATAAGCTTTCAGATGCGCTTCTGCTTCTGTATCCGGTTTTACCTGTTCGGCAGCCAGCAAATGTTGCGCTATCACATAAAGCTCCTGAGGAGAATAATCCTGAAATACGTAGGTACGGTCGAAACGCGATTTTAACCCGGGGTTACTTTCCAAAAACTGTTTCATATTTTCCGGATAACCTGCAGCAATCACCGCAAATTTTCCCCGCTCATCTTCCATCCTTTTCAAAACCACCTCTATAGCTTCCTGGCCAAAATCACTCTCATGGGAACCGGTTAAGGAATACGCCTCATCAATAAACAACACCCCTCCTATTGCTTGTTCTACCTTTTTTGCTGTTTTGATAGCCGTTTGTCCTATATATCCTGCCACCAGCCCCTCTCTGTCCACTTCCACCACATGTCCCCGCTCCAGCAGTCCTAAACCTTTATATATCCTGGCAATGATACGTGCTACAGTAGTTTTTCCTGTTCCGGGGTTTCCGGTAAATACCGAATGAAGTGAGAATTTATTCAACACATCCTTGCCGGTTTCTTTATAAAACCGGACCAGTTTCACCAGCTCATTCACATCTTTCTTTACCGAATCCATACCCGTTAAACCGTCCAGCTCAGCAAGGGTCTCTTTCAATAATGTTTCATCTATATCCAGACGCAGCTTTTTGCCTCCCTGTGTAGCAAATACTTTTGCTATATCATCCGCCTCCAGCATGGACATTTCTTCCTTACTCAACGATTCGATATTGGGATGATTCATCAGCCTCAGACCCAGATTTTTTTCTGAATCTGCGATAACGCTGTTTGCAAAACGCGCATTTCCAAAACTCTCATCGCGCGAGCGGTATGCCTCTATCAGTTTGTCGGCAAGCAGCTTTTTTGCATCCGGCGAAAGGGTCACCGACTTGTTTGTACAGGCCGATTCTGCTATCAGAAGCAATTCATCCGGCATATAATCATCAAAGTTGAAATAATGCGAGAAACGAGAACGTAAGCCAGGATTAGCATCCACAAAATCCTGCATTTCCTTTGGATATCCTGCACACATAATGGCGATATCCCCTTTGCCATCTGACATCTCCTTAATCAGAATTTCAATCACCTCTTTTCCGAAATCTTTGGAATCGAGTCCCGCCCTTGCCAAAGAATAAGCTTCGTCAATAAACAGAATTCCTCCCCGCGCATCGTTGATGGCTTTTTTAACTTTCGGCGCTGTCTGGCCCAGGTATTCACCTACCAGATCCACCCTATCCACTTCCAGCACATGCCCCTTGCTTAAAAGGCCCATACGCTGATAGATCTGTCCCAGCATTTTTACCACGGTGGTTTTGCCTGTACCGGGGTTACCGGTAAAAACAGAATGGAGACCCATATTGGTTTTTTCCTCAATTCCCTTTTCCTTACGCAATTTCAAAAAGTTGAGGTAATTGATATTATCACGAATGTTCTTTTTAACGCTTTCAAGACCAATCAGCATATCCAGCTTTGTCAACAGCTCCTCCAGGGTTTCGGGTTGTACCGTAGGATTTTCTTCCTGTTTCAGTATTGTTGCACTGCCGGTAGTTCCGGTAAGAACTTCTACAGTTCCTGGCACATCTTCAGCTCCTGTTTCAAACGGAATCACTGCCAGCAGCGTATCCATGAACACAATTTCTACCGTGTATTTGTCGTCTTTCCAGCTACCCGGAGTATCTGTTCCCCAGGCGGCATCCACCGTGTAGGTCCAGTCCAGCTTACCTGAATCCAGTTTGTACATACGGGTGCTGGTTCCTTTAGGCTGCCCTGCATCATCGTAGTAATTAAAAAACAATTCGTACCAATAGCCTTTATTTACTTTAACCTTAAAATTGAATTCCACCCATACATAAGGTGTTTTCGTTTTATTGAATGTCTTTAAATAAGTTCGTTTTGTTTCCTTCCACCCTTCAAATCCGCCTGGATACAGTTTAACATAATTGATGCTGAAATAAGGATTGTTGGCTGCATCCACTTTCCCGATTTCGTTTACATACATTTTCTGCTCCCCTATCAGCTGTCCATCCAGGTATGCTTCCCACAAATAGTCTCCGGCGGCCCAGAATTCACCCGGTGAAGCATTCCCCCATCCCCGGTGAACAGATATGATATTCTCTTCCTTGCTTACTTTCAGTTTGTCTTCCAGCTTACAAAGTTCTTTCCGTTCCCCATTTTCGGCCCCGGTAATATCAAAACACTTTATACAGTAGGTTGTTTCCCAATCTTCTTCATCAAACAATTTGTTAAAAAAAGAAAGTTCGGCCCATATATAGGTAGTTTCAGCCCGGTCATATACGCGTCTGTATTTCTTGGTGCTGCCGGCCATCCATTCATCCGAACCGTATACACGCAGGTCTTTGAATTTGTATTTCTTCTCCATGGTTGCTCCTTTGCCGGAAGAAGCGTTGGATGTATTATTGTCTGCCATCTTAAGTAAGGGAAAGTGGTATTACTGATAACGATTTGAGTATACTAAAATAAGAAAAAGGGTGGCCGGGAAATACAAAAAATGCAAAAAAACAGGTTAAAACAAGATGAATAATTCCAAATAGTTGCTTTTAGCCAGCATGGAGTCAACAGGAGTACCAATTGGATTCATAGATGAACACATCGTATCAATAGTTAAAGGAAATGTATTGATGTTTAAAGGAATCGTGTCGATGTCGATTAACAACGCATCCATGTTTAAAGGAATCGTGTTAATGTTTAAAGGAAATGAATCGATGTTTAAAGGAAACGTGTCGATGTCGATTAACAACGCATCAATGTTTAAAGGAAACGTGCTAATGTTTAAAGGAAATGAATCGATGTTTAAAGGAAACGTGTCGATGTCGATTAACAACGCATCAATGTTTAAAGGAAACGTGTTAATGTTTAAAGGAAATGCATCGATATTTAAAGGAAACGTGTCGATGTGAACTCACAACGACTCCATGTTTAAAGGAGGAAACAAAAGAAAGGAAGAAATCTACTGAATAATCAGTTTTTGTTTGTAAACGGCATTCCCAGAAGTGGCTGTAACAATATACATGCCTTTGGAAAGCCGGTTGGTTCCGTCCAGGGGAGTAATGTATTGCTCTCCCTTCACCAAAACAATGGTTTTGGAATTGAGCTCCCTGCCCGACAATTCCTGAATGGAAATCAACACAGGGGTATCTGTCTGAGGTGAAGAAAATTCAAGTACGGGTATCGTACCGTTACTTACCGGGTTAGGATACATACGGAAGGTATTGTTTTCCGAAGGTGAAAGCACAACTACTTTCAGATAGGTTCTTTTACCGTTATAATCGGTTTGAGAAAGACGATAATAAGCCATGCTGCTGAGGGGCTGCTGATCGATATAGCTATAGTTAAGAATAGAGGAACTGTTGCCCGATCCTGCTACTTTATCCAGATAGGAAAAATGTTGTCCGTCGGAAGAACGTTCCAGGGTAAAATACTCGTTGTTGGTTTCGGTGGCGGTGGTC
>Ga0210406_10007977_pt1 | contig 10663 bp, 7 predicted proteins | sample IncBWC30MmetaG_FD_155454 | JGI IMG/M metagenome (GOLD analysis project Ga0210406, IMG submission 155454) | Forest soil microbial communities from Barre Woods Harvard Forest LTER site, Petersham, Massachusetts, United States - Inc-BW-C-30-M | ecosystem: Environmental > Terrestrial > Soil >... | reverse complement strand
CGCGAATGTATTGCTCGAAGGCGCCGAGATAAAGCGACCTTTGGAGTTTCGAGAACTCGGCAAGGCTCAACGGATAATTATGGTCGATCGTTCCCAACAAGCGCCATGTGGCCCGCGTGTACAGATTCATCATGGAATCCAGCGGGCCGCTTTCGCGCACCGCGGGGAGTAGAGCGACCGGAGTGACGCGCAACACGCGGGCCTTGACTGTAAGCGAAGCGCCGTCGGACGTAAAATTACCGAACACGAGGTAGTCGGCATCCAGCTCCTGCGCGATGCGCAGCATCGTGGCGCGGCTCAATTTCGCGTTGGACGGCAATCCGGCGCGGTCCATCTCGTCCAGGCGGCCCTCGTGCGAATAGACCTGCTGGCCGGCGGCGGAAAGTTTCTGAATGGTGAGCTCTTCGAGCCCCGCGCCGATCCAATCCAGCCGCGGCGATGCACCGGCATTTTCAAAGGGAAATACGAGAAAAACTCCGCTCTGCGGAAGCGAAGCGGAGCGGCCAGGTACGGGAGCAGCGCTTTGCTGGCCAGGCATCGAACCCGGCCAGAGAGAAAAAAGACCGGCAAGCAAAACCAGTAAGAGCTTGCGGAACCATTGCCGCCGTTTTTCCATTTGGAAAACATTCTACCAGAGGCGGCGGGCGAGGGGCGGCAGGATCGCGTTCCGGCAGTGCTACTTCAACAAATACACAACACGCCTGTTCGCATCCAGCGAGAGCACGCGAATGCCCAGGGAGCGGACGCTGAGCAATCCGTCGAACAGAGGCTCTTCGCTGCCGGGAACAAAGTAAGCAGTTTGGCGGAAGTGCTCGCCACTCAGTTCAAACTCAAGTGTGGAAACGGCGTGGACCGGAACCACGCTGGTCACGCTGTTGCCCTGCAGCAGACTGTTTGCCGTGTTGGGCGAAATTTCCGCGGCGGATCTGGCGCCGAAAAACACCAGCCGATCCGAGCCGGTGTCCACAAGAAGATGCAAAAGCTTACCGCCAACTTTAATCTCGGCAATCGGAAGATCGGCGCGGGTGGACAAGTTCACAGGGATTCCCACCGGAGCGACGTCGCCAAATTCAATCAACTGATTTCCGTAGTCCAGGCGAAAGCTGCTCTTGCCGAGAACGTCCATTCCCAGAATTCCGGCTATGGGCAGATTCAAGTCATGCTCGACGGCGCTTAGATCCGTTGCAAGAATTTCCACCGAGATTGCATGGAGCGGGCCCAGGCGAATCTCCGGCACGGTGGCGGCAAATGTTTCAGACTGGCGGCCAATCGCCGATAGTCTTGCCTGAGAGAGGGGCAAGCCAAGATGCCGGGCGACTCCAATATTGAGGATGCTGGGCGAAGTTCCCGTGTCGATGATGAAGTTCTGGCGCGCCAGTTCCCCGCCAAATTGGCCTTCGGCGACCACCAGAAATCCACGATAGACCTTTACCGGAATCGTTACCCGCGGAATCGAACGATCAGAGTGATGTGACGGATCCCTGAGGGGCGCCGCTGCCAGCGAAGCCCCCCAGGTCCAAGAGCCAACCAGAAACAGGGTACCCAAGCGAATGAAAACGCGATGCAATGTTGCCGCACGCTCCTCCGACGGTATCGCTGACCGTAAAGGCCCGGCGGGGTATCACAAGGGTTTGCGCATGGATTCCGGATAGATTGTGGGTGGCCAGATAACTGAGCTTTAGAACAGGACTTATTCAGAGAAAAGCGAGGCGGGCCAGCACAGGGACTAACACGACTTTCAGGATTTCTCGTCCAATACATCGAGGTCACTATGAGTACATCGAATCCCCTCCGAGCCATTTTTCGATTTGGCGCCTACGAAGTCGACTCCCGAACGGGGGAGCTTCGTAAAAGCGGAATGCGCATTCGGTGTCAGGAGCAGCCCTTACAAGTCCTGGTGGCGCTGCTTGAGCGTCCCGGAGAGTTGCTTACCCGGGAGGAATTGCGGCAGCGCGTGTGGCCCGAGGACACTTTTGTGGACTTTGACCACGCGCTGAACACGGCAGTCAAGAAAATCAGGCTGGCGCTGAATGATGAAGCGGATTCGCCGCGGTATCTGGAAACTGTTCCGCGGCGAGGATACCGATTTATCGCGCCGGTGCAGACCGACATGACCCCGGCGCGGATCCCCGAAGAGCTTCCCGCGGGAAAACTGGACGTGCTATGCACCGCCGGAGAGAATCCCTTCTACTATCGGCCCGAAACTCACCGGCCGCTGTTTAACCGCCGGGTGGTGTTGCTGGCAGCCGCGCTGATCGGCGTGGTTGGCGGGGGCTATTACTGGAGCAATCGTCACGCGCGAGCCAGCAGTAACGGTATGCCCAGCCGGACGATGGTTGCGGTGCTGCCCTTCGAAAATTTGACCAACGATCCCTCGCAGGAATATTTCAGCGACGGGATGACGGAAGAGACCATATCCCAGTTGGGCCGCCTGAATTCCCAGAACGTTGGCGTTATCGCCAGGACCTCGGCGATGAAATACAAACACTCCGGAAAAGGCGCGCGGGAAATTGGCCGCGAGCTGAATTCCGATTACCTGCTGGAAGGAAGCATCCGCCGCGAAGGGTCGCGCGTGCGCGTGGTCGCCCAACTGATTCGCGTGGCGGACCAATCGCCGCGCTGGAGCCACCAGTTCGATTATGAATTCGGCGAGCCGCTCTACATTGAGACCGATGCCGCGACGGAAATTGCCAACATGGTCCACGCGGCGCTGGAGCCGGCAACCCGAAGGCGCGTGCAAAAAGCAGATTCCACCGATTTCTATCTGCGGGGGCTGGCAGAGTCCAACGTTCACACAGTGGAAGGTCTGGATCGCATCTTCCAGGCTTTTGACGAAGGCATGAAGAAAGATCCCAATTGCGCGCCGCCCTACGCCGCACTGGCGCGCATCTATGAACGCGGAGCCAATCTTGGATTGTTGAAGCCGACGGACGCTTACGCCAAGGCGCGCTCGGCCGCGGAAAAAGCGATCGAGCTAGATCCTTCCAATCCAGAGGCGCACATTTACCTGGCGGACGCTCTGCTCACCATCAACTATGACTGGTCGCAGGCACAAACCGAAATTCAGAAGGCATTGACTCTGAACGTGAATGATCCCACGGCCCACGAGTGGAACGGAATCTTCCTGGCGCTGCAGGGCAGGCTGGATCAATCCATTGTGGAATTGCGAACCGCCGTGGAACTGGATCCGCTCAACGCGGAATACCTGGTCACTCTCGGAGATATATTGATGGAGGCAGGGCGGCCGGTGGATGCAGAGGCTCAACTCAAAGCCGCGATTGGACTTGATCCGGCATCCGACATTGCCCACTCTTCGCTCGCCGAGGTGTACGCGTCGAACAAGCGCTACGCGGAGGCAATCAACGAAACCACCACCACTTTCTTCCTGCGCGGGCAGCGCGATCAGGCCTTGAAGATCAAGGCCGCTTACCAGAAGGCAGGCTATGAAGCCGCCAGACAGCTGGCCCTGCGGGAACGGCTGTCCTACCTTCTGAATCAACGCGAAAAGCGCTTTGTTTCAGCTTTTGAAATTGCCGTGCAGTACGCGAGGCTGGGCGACAAAAAGCAGAGCCTGGCGTGGCTTCAAACAGCTTACGAACAGCGCGATGTTGCCCTGCCATGCTTGAGACAGTCCCAGAATAAACTGTTTGCTTCCGTGAAGGATGCGCCAGAGTTCCAGGCGATCCTGCGAGACCTTCATTACCCGCAATAAATTATTGCGGGCGCAAAGACACACAGACGGGTGAAATTTGATGGGTCGAAAAAAAAGAATCAGATTTGCGGATCAGGGCTGCGCCGATTCCACGGGCTTGGGCACCAACAGGTCCTCTGCCGCGGGGTTTTTCAGAACCAGTGAAAACGTCGGATCCTTCTGCACGGAATTGAAGTCGTTATAGCCTTCATCGCGCGCCTTCCTCAGGTAGAGAATCGCGCGATCGATATCACCCGCCTGAGCGAAGGACTTCGCAAGCAGGTAGTAAAAGCGTCCTCGATCCACGCTGACGGAGCGGTCCTGAATCACGGTGCCCACGCGCGACCGGCTGGGGTCCAGGGAAGTCGGATCAATCTGCAAAGCCTTGCGGAAAGATGCGATCGAATTTTCAAAATCTTTCTGGCTGAAGTAGGCGTAACCCAGGTTCAGGTAAAACGGGGCGAAATTATCGCGAATGGAAATCGCCCGCTTGTACGCTCGGATGGCCTTGGGAAATTTCTTCCGTTCGTAAAGTACCGTCCCGATATTGTTTTGCGCGTCCGCGTAATGCGGATCCACCTTCGCGGCTTTTTGATAGCACTTGATGGCCTGGTCCAATTGGGCCTGATTGTGGTGAGCGATTCCCAGCTCATTCCAGTACAGCGCATTTTTGGGGTTGGTCACGGCGAGGTGGTAGAAAATGTCCTCGGCCTCTTTGTATTCCTTGCGCGCCAGATGCAAACGCGCCATCTCCTCATCGGCCAGGCCTGAAGCGGCAGGCGTTTGCCCGGCTGCGGAGATGGACGCACTGGCAAGTTGAACGAGCTTTTCCTGGGAAGACAACGAAGGGGCGAGAACAACTGCGAGGAAGGTCACTGCCGGAATCGCCAAGAAATTCCTGGTCATGGCGAATCTCCTTAGTCCGGGTCGGGCTTCGCCGGATCTTTCTTTTTCTTGTCCCCAAAGATACCAAAAAACTTCTGTAAAGGGCCTTTTTTCTTTTCCTGAGCCTTGGCCGGGTCAACAGTCTGGCCGCTAGGTTGTCCCGCTATTGGCGCTCCATTCTTATCCACCTGGCCGGTTGGGGTATTGGTTGTGTTCGGCGGCGAAGGACTTGAAGACCCTCCACCAAAGATGTGCGAAAGGAAGGAACCTGCGGCGTTTAGGGGGTTGTGGCCGCCGTGGAGTTCACAGAGCTGCGTCGGCGCGGAACCCGAAACGTAAACCTCTTCGCGGGTCACCGGACAATTGGGTGTGGCGACTTCCAGTGTGTCCGAGTCGATGATGATGGAATCCACGCCTTCCGGCTTGTCAAAATCCCTGACGTCGCGGTAGCCGGGCAGCGCGGTAGCATGGATCATGAAGTCGGCCCAGATGGGCGCGGCGGTTGCCCCGCCGGCAAGCCCCAGATCGTGATTGTCGTCGAAGCCGATCCAGATCACGCAAACCAGGTTGCTGGTGAATCCGGCAAACCAGCCGTCGCGCGATGTGCCGGTCTTCCCCGCTGCCGGCAAGGTGAATCCCTTGGCGCGAACCTGCGCGCCGGTCCCTTTGTTCAGAACGTCTTTCAATATGCTATCGACGAGATAGGTGACGCGAGGATCGAGAGCGAGCTTCGTCGTCGGGCCATATTTTTCGAGCGAATTCCCACCCGCGCTGACCACCGATTTAATGTAATAGGGCTCCGCGCGCGTTCCCATCGTGGCAAACGCCGTGTACGCGCCGGCGACTTCGAGCGGCGTCAATTCGTATGCACCCAACGCCACAGCCGGTGTCGGGCGGATGTTCGCGGTCAAGCCCATCTGGCGGGCGATCTGTACCACGCGGCCGTAGCCCACCATTTCGGCAACTTTCACCGTGGCCACGTTCAGCGAATTCGTCAGCGCCTGGCGCACCGTGACCTTGCCCATGAACCGTTCGCCATAGTTGTTAGGCGTATATTCCTGGCCGTCAAATTCAAAGACCGTCGGCTCGTCTTCCACGGTTGTTGCCGGCGTAACCACGGGTTGCGCGCCATCGATGGCATTGTTGAACGCGGCGGCGTAAACAAACGGCTTGAAGACCGAGCCCGGCTGGCGATGCGCCAGCGCGTGATTCAACTGGCTCAGTCCGTAATCTCTTCCACCGATGAGCGCCTTGATTTCGCCGGTGCGAGGATCAAGAGCGATCAGCGAAGCCTGAACCTGGGGAATCTGCTCCGGCTCGGCTTTCTTCCCTTTCAGCTTGCGCTTTTTGGCATATTTCGCGGCCAGCATCGCGTCGACATTCTTCATGCCGGCGTCGACGGCGGCCGCGGCGACGCGCTGCAACTGCGGATCGAGTGTCGTGAAGACACGGTAGTTGGAGCTGAGCAGGTCCTGCTCGGAATACTTTTCAAGCAGATGATCCTTGACCATGTCCACGAAATAAGGCGCTTCGTTGCCGGAGAGGGCAGAGCGCACCAGCTTCAGTGGCAGGCCCTTGGCTTCCTGCACATCGGCATCGGCGATGTACTTGTTTTCCACCATTTGCGTAAGCACTCGGTCACGCGCCTGGGCGGCCCGCTCGGGATGCCGGTCGGAAACGGAGTAATAGTTTGGCGCGCGGATCAATCCGGCGAGAAACGCGCACTCCGGCAGCGTCAACTGGCGCAAATCCTTGCCGAAGTAGGCTTCGCTGGCTTCGGCAAATCCGCGAATGCCAAAGCTGCCGCGGTTGCCGAGGTAGACTTCGTTCGCGTACATCTCGAAAATGCGCTGCTTGCTGAAGCGCTGTTCCAGTTCGAAAGAAAACATCGCCTCGGCGAGTTTTCGCCGCAGGGTGCGATCGGTGGAGAGAAAGTAGGTGCGCGCAACCTGCATGGTGATGGTGCTGGCGCCCTGGAAATGTTGGGAATGCCGGAGGTCGGCCCATGCGGCGCCTAAGATGCGGATGAAATCGAAGCCCGGGTGCTCGAAGAAACGCTTGTCTTCCGCGGAAAGGATGGCCTGTACCAGCGTGGGAGGCAAGTCCTCGTAACGCACCGGGCGGCGCTTTTCGCGAAGGCTGTCGAACAGGTTGGTGATCAGCTCCGGCTCAATCTCCGCCGTGCCCATGTCCGATCCCCCACCGAGAGGACGAATGCTGCGGATGACCCTGCCATTGAACTGGACGGCCAATGCGTTGCCACCCGCGAAGAAAGAGAGCTTTGAAGGGCGGATATCGAGGGTGTTGCCCTGGATGGTATAGGTGCCGAGGGCGTTCTCATCCGACTCCGGGCGATAGCCCGTACGCTGGAGGTAGGTGACCAGGTCGTCCACTCCCCAGGCCTGCCCGTCGGAGATGTGCTCCGGAGCCGAAAAGATTTGCGTGGTGTTCTGCAGGACGTGGCCGGAGAGCCGGAGATCGATCATCCGGGAGTACTTGACGTAGTAGAAGGTAAAGACACCCGCTGCGAGAACGAAACAAAGCGCCACGACGGCCAGCAGGCTCAGCCCGAACGCAGAAGTCCAAAAGCCTTTTTCAATGCGCAATCGCAATTAATGCTCCCTGAGGGTGGGCTAACGTCTATTGTCTCTTAATAGAGAAAAGGAGCAAATCCTAGTTTGCTCCAAAGAAGGAGTCAGCCTCCTGGCATGACTGATTGCCTATGCGCCGCTTACTTCATAATGTCTCGCCCTTCGCTGGAAGGCGAGAAGGAAAGTTCGGTCTTGTAGACCTTGAAATCGACGGGAACACTGTAATTCACGGTGATCATGATCCCGTGATTGGTGTTCTGCACTTTAATGTCTTCGCGATTGGCGGGGATGTCGAGATCCTGAATGACTTTGAAAATGATGTCGCGCACCTGCTCTTCGGTATAGCGGTTCACGATGGCAAAGCGGGCTTGTTCGGTGATCTTGTCCTTCAGCTCGTACTCGGCCACGTAAACGGGCACAACCTTGACCGCCGCGAAGACCGCCGCTGCCAGAATTACCGTATAGATGATGGCTTTCAGCCTGCCCTCGCCACGTTGCGAGCGCTTCGAACTTGATGTTACGCAGCTCACTGAAAAAGTCTCCCATTGCCGCCGGAAAGCGACGGCAGGATGAATACCTCACTTTTTACGCTAGCACCCGGTTGTGAGGCTGTCGAGATGCAGGGCGGTTGGGTGTTCTTAGGGTGCAATGTCCGAGCCGAGCGGCTTCCGCCCGCCATTGCAGGCATACTTAGTAAGCCCGGCCGAAGATCGCCCGGTCCTTTGCCGGCTTGCCGCAATAAACGCAAGCGCCGCCGCTCGCGACTTCCTTGCCAAGCACTGCCACCTGATCTATTGGGATGCAGCGCATGGTGGCGCGGGTTTCCTCTTTGATTTTGGCTTCGCAGTCGGCATTGCCGCACCAGGGAGCGAAGGCAAAGCCGCCCTCGACGGCCTTCTTGAGCTCGTCGTAGGTGCTGGTTTCGCGGGTGTTGGCGCGCCGGAAAGCCAGAGCCTTGACGTACATCGACTGGTGAATGTCTAAAAGCAATTTCTCGATCGTGGCTGGGAGGTCGGCGAGCGAGGCGCTGACTTTGCCTTCCCTGCCGGGACGGTCGCGCCGGGCCAGCATCGCCGCCTGCTTGGCGACATCCTTGGGGCCGAGTTCCACGCGCACCGGAACGCCGCGCATTTCCCAGTCGTTGAACTTCCAGCCGGGACTGAAGCCTTCGCGTTCGTCGAGATGGACCCGGAGGTTGGCCTTGACGAGTTGAGCTTTCAATTCCTTCGCTGTTTTCTGAACGGAAGCCTTTTCCTCATCGGTTTTGTAAATCGGGACAATGACCACCTGGATGGGCGCTATCCGTGGGGGCATAATCAATCCCTGATCGTCGCCGTGCACCATGATGATCGCCCCGATGACGCGGGTGGAAAGCCCCCAGGATGTCGTCCAGCAGTGCTGCAACACGCCCGTCTGGTCTAGATACTTCACCTCAAAAGCCTGCGCAAAATTCTGCCCCAGAAAATGAGAAGTGCAGAACTGCAAAGCTTTCTGGTCTCCCATCATGGCTTCAAGTGAATACGTTGTGTCTGCGCCAGCAAACTTCTCGGCGTCGGATTTGACGCCGGGGATCACCGGGATTGCCGCTTCGTTCACCGCGAAGTCGGTGTAGACGTTGAGCATCTGCAAAGTTTCGTCCACCGCTTCCTGACGCGTGGCGTGGGCGGTGTGGCCTTCCTGCCAGTAAAATTCGAGCGTGCGCAGGAACAATTTGGTGCGAAGTTCCCAGCGAATGACGCTGTTCCACTGGTTCATCAACACGGGCAAGTCGCGGTAAGACTGGATCCATTTTGACCACATGTGGCCGATGATGGTTTCCGAAGTGGGTCGAAGAATCAGCGGTTCGGCGAGTTCTTCACCGCCGCCGATAGTGACGACCGCAAGCTCAGGCGAAAAGCCTTCGACGTGGTGTTTCTCTTTCTCGATGAAGCTCTTGGGAATCAGCAGGGGAAACGCAACGTTCTGGTGGCCGGTAGCCTTGAAGCGTTTATCCAGCGCCGCTTGAATGTTTTCCCACAGCGCCCAGCCGTAGGGACGCACAATCATGCAGCCGCGTACCGGCGCGTAGTCCGCCAACTGCGCCTTTAGCACCAGTTGGTTGTACCACTCCGAAAAATCTTCCGCCCTTGTTGGTAGTTTCTCTTCCGCCATGCGTCTCCCTGTCCATCCCGCTCGCGCTTAGTTAAGCATTCGAGCGTAGCGAACACCCTCTCCCACTGTCAACGCGACCGGCCACGTCTCACCGCTCCAGAGCACCCGGCCATATAACGATGCGAACACCTCACTTTGCGTACAGTCTTCCATCCAGAACCCTGTCCTAAAATGAACGCGTCGGTGTCTAAGTAAGTGAGGCTCTGTCCCATGCGCACAACACTCTGGCGGCCGAGCACGGCCGTCCGCAAACGTCAAACCAACTACACTTCGCTTCTCGACGCCACCGGGGTCGTCTGGACATTTGTTTTCTTTTTTATCTTTCTTAGCGTCCAGATCAGCCTTGCCATGGTTCCTCAACATTCTTCACGAATCGTGGATCTTGCGATCGCCGCCACCGCAAGTTGGCAGCCCCGGGCACTCCGTGACAACGCCTTAAAGGTCTATGTTACTCGGGACGGCAGTCTCTATTTCCGGTTCACAAAGGTGGCAATGGAAGAATTACCTCAACTTTTGCGAACCGCATGCCTGGAGGGAGCGGAGCGTAAGGTGTATCTGCGCGCGGATGCACGCGCCAAATACGGCGACGTAAAGGTTGCTTTGAATCAGATTTCCGCGGCAGGCATTCAAGACGTGGCCGTCATGGTCGAAGGCCCGCCCCACACCACACCTTAAATTGAGCTGCCGAGGAACCAGTCTTTGTCGGAGTCCTGGGTTTTGCTGCGGATGAGCAGTTCGGGATCCTTTACGGTGACGCGGCTGTAAGGCGCGACCGAGTGGGTGAGCCACACGTTGCCGCCGATAATGCTGTGATGGCCGACGCGGGTGTCGCCGCCAAGAATCGTCGCACCCGGATAGATGGTCACGCTGTCTTCGATGTCCGGGTGGCGCTTGTTGGAAAGCCCGCGCACCAATTCCCCGCCCCCATCGCGGCGGCTGGTGGGATTGAACGCGCCAAGCGTCACGCCGTGATAGAGAGTGACATGGCTGCCAACCGTCGCGGTCTCTCCGATCACCACGCCCGTGCCGTGATCAATAAAGAACGATTCGGCAATCATTGCGCCGGGATGAATATCAATTCCCGTGCGGCTGTGCCCCACTTCCGTCATCATGCGCGGCAGATACGGGATCTTGAGCAGGTAGAGTTCGTGCGCCAGCCGCTGGATCGTGATGGCCTCGATACCGGGATAGCTGAGAAGAATTTCTTCATAGCCCTGCGCCGCGGGATCGTTTTTCAAAGCGGCTTGCAGGTCGGTGGCCAGCAGATGCGCCAGATGCGGAAGTTTCGCGCGAAACGAAACAAGCAGATCTTCAGCGGCGCGCGGCAGATTGCCGGGGCTCGCTT
>Ga0210406_10007976_pt1 | contig 10664 bp, 9 predicted proteins | sample IncBWC30MmetaG_FD_155454 | JGI IMG/M metagenome (GOLD analysis project Ga0210406, IMG submission 155454) | Forest soil microbial communities from Barre Woods Harvard Forest LTER site, Petersham, Massachusetts, United States - Inc-BW-C-30-M | ecosystem: Environmental > Terrestrial > Soil >... | reverse complement strand
CGTCCCAGAAGTGCATCAGTTTGAGGATTAGCTCTTGAAAGGTGAGGCCCTTTGGCTTTGGCTTACCTTCAAGTTTTACTTTAACGTTCACGGCGTCTCCAAGAGTTCGCGCGTTGCGAGCTTGCGCTCAGTGTGATGCTCGATCCAATTCAGTGCCGCCTCGCGTAATTCCCTGGCCCAGGGTTGCGACTCAAGTGCGGCGTCCAGCTTGGCCAGCCCTTCCCGCGTGAAGACTTCGGCGAGATGCCGGGCTTCACTTGAAACCGGCTTCATGCCGGAGCGGCGATGCTCTTCGCAGACGAGGCCGGGATGCGTCGCTGACTGATACGCCGGCCGGTCTCCAAAGGGCTTGCCGCAATCGGCGCAGACATCAAAGCGCGGCAGCCAGCCCGCAAGACGCACCGTCCAGAACGCGAAATAACTGAGCGGGAGGATGCCATTCCCGCGGCGTTCGACTTCGCGCACCGTGAGCAGGATGAGCCGGAACATCGGCTCGGACGGCTCGTGCTCCGGAAGAACGAGTTCGACGGTTTCGCTGACGAGCGCGAGGCTGGTCGAAAGCTCGTAGTCGCTCTGAGACTTGTTGAAGGACTCGAGCAACTCGGCCTGCTGGATGCGGACCAGGTCGCGCGTTTCGCGTTCGACATACCAGAGCTGGACGTGCGCCAGCAGTTCCAGCGTGGAGCCGTAGCGGTTTTTGATGCGGCGCGCGCCAGCGGCTACTCCCCGCATGCGACCCGAAGTACGGCCCAGAAAACTGACCAGGCGATCGGCCTCGCCCAGCGCGAAGGTTTTGAGAATGATGGCTTCCGTTTCGCGGGCAGGCATGAAATGTCAGCGCGATCGCTTGGGAAGAGCAATACAGAAAGTCTCTGGACAAGCGGGACGCACATGCAGGACTAGATTGAATACCACAGGTGGGGATGCATCGCAATGTTGGCGTGGGGGTGTTGTGGAAGAAAAGGGAGAAAAGTTGGGCGAACGGTGGGATTCGAACGCGATTTTCAATATGGGAAAACCTTCAAGTAATACCTTCAATGTCGGCGCGCCGACATTTTGGGGGTGCGGGGTGAGGTTTTGGCTACGGTGTGAACAACGAGTGTCGCCCCTCCGGGGCTTGGGGTTATTTGTTGCCGGGCACCCAGTGCTTACGCACTGGGCTAATTTCTGTCGCGCCTCGGGCGCTGGTTGGGAGGTTGGTTGGAACTAGACAATATTGCAAGCAGATGGAACCGTTTTTTGAGTGCGGAGGCGGAGCCTCCGCTTTTGAGGACTTCACACCGGGTTCCAATTCTGATTTTGACTCGAATTCCTACGCCGCAAAAGCGAACTCAAAAGGGCTCCGCACCCGGATCGTGGGGAATTCGGCGGCGAAATAGAGGTGAAAAGATTCTGTTAACCAGGGATTTTCGTGAAGGAAATTATAAGACGCGGGGCGGGGCGCTTCCCTTCCCAGGTGGGACTGCCACGGATTTGGTGCGTGCATTGTCGGTCACACCGCGGGGATAAATGGATTGAGGTGCGCGCAAACGAGGAGTAACTTTGCGGGTACGGACGGTCCAGGTTTTCGAAGCAGTCTGAGACGGAGATCAATATGCGAATACTGAGAATGCTAATTGTGTTGGGTGTGATCGTTTGCCCATTTGCGGGAAACGTGAAGGCTCAAATCGTGCGCTGCTCTTCCGATGATGGGCACCGGCAATTCTGCCAGGCGGATACGCGTTATGGGGTGACGATGGTGAAGCAGGTGAGCGGCGCACCGTGCCAGCAAGGCCGCTCATGGGATTACAACGATCGCGGAATCTGGGTGGACCATGGTTGCCGGGCGGAGTTTGCCCTGAGGAGCGCCGACTATACCGCCGGTGGGAGACGGATCGGCTGCTCTTCTGATGACGGGCGCCGGAATTATTGCAGGGCGGAGACGCGAGCGGGCGTGGCGATGGAAAAACAGACGAGCGGCGCTGCTTGCCAGCAGGGATATTCGTGGGGATACGACGAAGGCGGAATTTGGGTGGACCACGGATGCCGGGCGTACTTCCGCGTGGAGTTCGAGCGGCCGGGGGAGAATCGGGGCGGTGAGTCGATTGTGCGTTGCTCGTCGGATGATGGCGGCCGGCACTACTGCGAAGCGGACACGCGCGGGGACGTGGACTTGATCCGCCAGCACAGCGAGGCACCTTGCGACGAAGGGATATCGTGGGGCTTCGACCAGCGAGGGATTTGGGTAGACCATGGATGCCGAGCCGAATTTGTGGCGCAGCCGAACGAGCGGCCGGAACATTCCAGGGGTCAGGGCGGACCTACGCAGTCGCTGTATTGCGCTTCGGATGACGGAAGAAGGAATTTCTGTCAGGTGGATGCGCGGGGCGGAGTGCAGATGGTGAAGCAGCGGAGCGGGGCGGCATGCCAGGAAGGATATTCGTGGGGAGCCGATGAGCGTGGGATCTGGGTGGACCATGGGTGCCGGGCGGATTTTGTGGCGTCGGGACGCGGTGAAGAACACGGAGAAGAGCACCGTCACGGAAGGGCCTGCAACCGGTCGATTGGACAGGAGAGGGCGGATGAACTGGAGCGGCAATGCAAGCAGGTTGCCCCGGGGAACCGCGCGGCTTGCAACGATGAGAATTCGTGCCGGGTGATTACGGATGAGATTCGTCGCGGTTGCCAGTTGTTGGGGCGGGACGGGCCGAGGTACTGCGAAGAATATAGATAGGAAATGTCGGCGCGCCGACATTGAAGGTAATACTTGAAGGTTTCAACCAGAATTCAAGCGAGCACGTTTACATCGGTTGAAATCGAAGAGCGCTGGCATAAAAGCCAGCGCTACATAGGTCGGGAAAGCCTTCGTACCTATTGAAGAGGGCCGGGCAAGCCCGGCCACTACAATTTTGCTATTCTGTTTCGGACCCCATGATTCCGCTGAAGGATATTAATCCGACTCGAAACTTTCCTTTCGTTAATATCATTCTGATTTCGGCGAACGTGCTGGTGTTCATTTACCAGATCACGTTGTCGCCGCATGCGGGTAAGGCGTTTGTACTGGCGAATGCTATGGTGCCGGCGCGGATTCCGGCGTTTCTGGCAGGGCATGCTCCTGCCAGCGCGGCGCTGTTTCCTTTGTTCAGCAGTATGTTTTTGCATGGCGGGCTGATGCACCTGCTGGGGAACATGTTGTTCCTTTATATATTCGGGGACAACGTGGAGGATGCGTTCGGGCATATCGGGTATTTGTTCTTTTATCTTTTGTGCGGGATCGGGTCGGGGCTGATTCATGTGCTGTTCAATTGGGGCTCGGGGATTCCGGCGCTGGGGGCTAGCGGGGCAATCAGCGGGGTGATGGGGGCGTACGCGGTGATGTTCCCGAGGCACCAGATTTTGACGTTCTTTTTTATTTTTCTGATTCCGGTGCCGGCGATTTTGATTTTGGGGTATTGGTTTGTGTTGCAGTTTGTGGCGGGGATTAATGGGCTGGGGTTGGCTACGGCCGGGGGAGTGGCCTGGTGGGCGCATATCGGGGGATTCTTGATGGGGGTGGTGATTGCTTGGACCACTAAGAAAAGATAAGAGGGGGACTTAACGCAGAGTTCGCAGAGGAGACGCAGGGGGCGCAGAGATTCAGCAAAGAACTTGAGCTTCAAGTGTTACTTGAATGTTTGGCGATTTGATTGAGGAGGTAGTCGGAGACTTCGGCGGTGGATTTGGAGCCGCCGAGGTCGGGGGTGGTGATGTTGTCGTTGAGGGCGGATTTTACGGATTGTTTTAGTTGGTGTGCTTCGTCGTTCCAGCCTAGAAATTCCATTAACAAGCCAGCGGTTAGAACGGAGCCGAAGGGGTTGGCAATTCCCTTTCCGGCAATGTTGGGGGCGGAGCCGTGGACCGGCTCGAAGAGAGAGGTGCGGCCGGGATGAATGTTGGCGGAGGGCGCGAGGCCGAGTCCGCCGGCGAGTTGCGCGGCGAGGTCGCTGATGATGTCGCCAAAGAGGTTGTTGGTGACGATGACGTCGAACTGGCGGGGGTCGCGGACGAGTTCCATGGCGAGCGTGTCGATGTAGAGGTGGCGGGAGTCGACGTCGGGGTATTCGGCGCGGACGGATTTGAAAACGCGCTGCCAGAGATCGCCGGCGTAGGTCATGGCGTTGGATTTATCGGACATGCAGAGGCGTTTGAGTTTGTGGCTTTGGGCGTAGTCGAAGGCGTGGCGGATGATGCGTTCGACACCTTTGCGGGAGTTGACGTCTTCCTGGACGGCGATTTCGTCTGGGGTGTCCTTTTTGAAGAAGCCGCCCATGCCGACGTAGAGGCCTTCGGTGTTTTCGCGGAAGACGATGAGGCGGATGTCGTTGGTGGTGATGTCGCGCAGCGGGGTGTAGCGCGGGTGGAGGAGTTCGGTGGGGCGGGCGTTGACGAAGAGATCGAGCTTGAAGCGGAGGCCGAGGAGGATGTCGGCGGCGTGCTGGTTGGAGGGGACGCGGGGATCGCCGAGTGCGCCGAAGAGGATGGCGTCGAATTCGTCGCGGAGCATTTCAACGGCGCCGGGGGGAAGGGTGATATTTTCGCGGAGGAATTTGTCGGCGCCCCAGTCGAAGTGGACGAATTCGAGGGGGCGATTGTGTTTGGAGGCGGCGGCTTGGATGGCTTTGACGGCTACGGGTGTGACTTCTTTGCCGATGCCGTCGCCGGGGATGACGGCGATGCGGGCGTTGGGACCGCCGTTGCGGAGGGGGAGATTGGGCACGTGTGTGACTCCGAGTGGAATGTGAACGGGTTACGTTAGCACAGGTTGATGAGGGATATCAGTTAGCGGCGATCAGATAGCAGGAGGCGCAGAGGGGGTGCGCGCAAGAGTGGATTGACTCCGGGGGAAGAGTTCAATAGGCTCACGCTTCTGAGGAGGGGACCATGAGAAAGATCGCGATTCCCGGAATGTTGATCGCAGTGGCGATGCTGAGCGTTAGGATTTGGGCGGCGGCGCAGGATAAGCCGGAGGTTGTGGAGGTGACGGGGATTCTGGTGAAGGTGTCGGCGGTTGGAGTGGACTCGACGGGATGGGAGATGCACCTGCCGAATGAAATGAATATTGGCGGGAGGATGACAAAGGCCGTGGAGGTGGACGGGGATCCGCACAAGTTTCAGAAGCTGGAGAATTTGCGGATTACGGTGAAGGGATACTTGATGCGGCCTTCGGAGAATCGGATTGTGATTAAGGTGCAGAAGATTAAGGAGTGAGGGGTGACTGGTGGAATAGTGGCCAGTGGCCGGCGACTTGTGGCCAGTGAAGAGAGGATGGGACTAACGCAGAGGGCGCTGAGGAAGAGCGCAGAGTTCGCTGAGAAGAGAAACCCGAGCGGGCGGCGTAAAGCCGCCCCTACACTTTAGGAGGAGCGGGCGGATTCGGTTAGGAAGAGGCCGCAGAGGGCTAGGGCGGCGCCGAAGAGTTCGGACCAGGAGCCGCGTTCGCCCAAGAAGAGGATGCCGAGGATGGTGGCGGAGACGGGGAGCAAGTAGGAGAAGGCGCTGAGTTGGGAAGCGTCGAGGTAGCGGAGGAGCCAGAAGTAGAAGAAGTAGGCGAGGGTGGAGCTGAAAATGGCGGTGAAAGCGAGGCAGGCCCATGCGATCCAGGGGATGGCTTGCCAGTTGGAGAGCGGGCCGAGGGCGAAGGCGCGGTTGATGGCGATGGGAAGAACTAGGAGGCCGCCGAAGAGGTAGTTCCAGGTGGTCATGGTGAGGGCGTCGTACTTCCCTGCTACGCGCTTGCCGAGAACAGCGTAGAGGGCGAAGGCGAGCGAGCCGCAAAGGGTGATGAAATCACCCACGAGTGTGGGCGAATGACGGGAGACGCCGCCGGAGCCGGAGGCGAGGATGGCTACGCCGATGAACGAGACGGCCATGCCGAGGGCTTTGCCGAGCGTGAGTTTTTCGAGGCGGAAGAGTACCGCGAGGATGAGAGCGTAAATTGGCCCCATGCCGAGGATGAGCGAGGAGTGGGCTACGCTGGTGTAACGAAGACCTACCGTGAAGCACATCTGATTTAGACCGATACAGAAAAAACCGAGATAGGCGAAGGTGAAGAGGTCGCGGAGCGTGCGCGGTTGCTTGTGTGCTTTGAGATCGGCGGAGAAGGCGGGGAGGCGCGCGGCAATTGGGTAGATGGCGAGCATGAAGGCGGAGGCGGCGACTACGCGGAACGAGGCGAGGGTGAGCGGCTCGAAGGAGCGGAGAGCGAATTTGACGGCGAGGTAATTGACGGCCCAGATGGCCATGATGAGGGTGATGCATGCGACGAGGATGGAGCGTGAGGGGCGGTGGCCGTCGGAGGGATTTATGCGCATGGGAGAGAGAGAGACAAGGACATTGGATTGATTATACAAAAAGTAGTGGCCCCTCGGCTTCGCTCGGGCAAGCGAAAAGAAAAATCGGGCTGCTCCGGTGGGGATGACAGAAGAAGATAACGAAGAAGCGCAGAGGACGCTGAGGAGCACAGAGAGAGGAAGGCGGAGTCTCAGTCGGGTTCGGCGAGATCGAGGAGGCGGGTGTTGGGAAGTTCGAGGTGGATCCGGAATTGGCGCTTGAAGACGGGGCGGGCGAGCCAGATTTGGTCGTTCCTGCAAAGGTGCGTCGACATGTGCAGGCGCGAGCGGGGATCATCTGTTCCGTGGCGCGTGACTGGTGTGAACCACAGATTGTAATCCGCCACCGAACTCAGATTGGACGCCGGCAGGTAATCCGTGTGCGGAGATTGCCAAGCATAGGCGACCCAAGCTTTTCGGTCACTAAGGGCGAGCGGGTCGTCCGAGTCCATACAGGGTGAGGAGACGGCATCAAAACGGGCCATGAAACCGGGACCTTGTATGGGCTTCAAGCATTGGACTCCGGAGTCATTCACAGGATTGAGGCGACAACTGCCCAAGGTCTGGTCGCGGAAGGTGCCCGAAGCAAGGTCGAGCATGCGGGCGTCGGCGGCCTGATATTCCAGAAAGACGATTTCGATCTGGAGATTGTAGGGAGTGGATTTGTATTTTTCGTAGGCTTTTCGATCCAGAACGTAGTAGAGAGTCTTCCGCTCGTCTTCCGTCCAAATCTGACCTGATTGACTCTTCCACCCGCGATTCCAATGGGAGGCGTCCGGAGAATCGGCTTTAACGTTCACGCCATCAATCGAAAGCAGTGTGCCCGGCGCCACGCCGGAAACATTGAGAGGTAGAGCAAGAGTGACGTTGTCGGAAGGGCCGTCCCATCCCCGCAAGGAATTGTGCCGAGGTTCAAATGGCCGCAAACTGACCTGAACCGTGGCATCTTGGAGAGAGGCAAGCGGAGAAATTCTCTCGATCCGGTTCTCGGGCAGCAAACCTCCGATGCCGCTATTGAGCAGAAGGGCGAGGCAAATAAGGCCACGTGATTGCCAAGTCTTGCGCCGGGCAAATTGCCAAGCAACTGCAAAAAGAAGAGTCCCCAGCAACACGGCGTCCGATATATCCTGCGAGAGTTCCGAGTAGCGGTGCATGCCTCGGTCCGGCGTTTGCGAACTTATCCAAGCAACAACGATTACCACAGCCAGAAGGATGCCGAGAGTAAGCAGAGCCTGACCGAGATTGCGGGTGAGGCAAGCAAGAAGAACCATGAAGAGGATCAACGCGCATGGAATCGAAAGCTGAAGGAGGACCACTTTCCAGAGATGGGGGATGACGGGAAAACCGGCTTTGTGGAGGAGAAAGAGCTGAGAGTGGTAGAGAGGAACGTTGATAAAGACAACGATGAAGAAAAGCTTCGCGAGCAGAAGTTTCCACCATTCGTAGGGTTTCGTGACCCACCACTGGCGGTCACCGACGAGCGTTTCCGATTGAATGACGCGGAGGATGAGCAACAGCCAGGAGATGATGAGCGCCGGAATGATGATCCGACCGGAATAGAGAAGGGCGGAGAAGGAAAATCCGTACATTTCGCGGCGCTCGGACCAAGGGTGTAGTTCGTGGCGGGTGAAGAGGGCGAGGAGAGCGAGGGAGATGAGGATTTCGAGCCAGTGGCGGCGGACGTCTTTTTTGAAGATGTGGAGGATTTGATCCATGCGATGGCTAGACCTCCTCGGTTTTTCGCGCGAGCGCGAGAAAGATGGAGCGCAGGGAAAGGGGACGGTATTGAACGTCCTTTACGGAGCCGAAGACTCGCTGGATGTCGGCTGGGGTTTTCTGTTCGTCGAAGCGGGATTCGACGAAGCGGACGAGGGCGCCAGAGGTTTTGGGCTGCAGCCAAGCGTCGGGCAACGGAGAAGGGAGTGGTTGATCGGTCTCGCGGGTGAGTTCGACTTCGCGGAAGCGGGTGGCGAGGGAGGACATTTCTTCGGAGAAGAGGAGCTTGCCGGAATCGAGGTAGCCGACGTGGCTTGAGAAGCTTTCGATTTCGGCGAGGTCGTGCGAGGAGAGGAAGATGGTGGATTCGGCGGCGCGTTCGAGAAGGCCTTCGATCAATTGGTCGCGGACGAGGGGGTCGAGACCGCCGAAGGGTTCATCGAGGACGATCAGGCGGGGATGAAAGGCGAGGGCGCTGGCGAGAGCGAGTTTCATTTTCATGCCGCGCGAGAGGGCTTTGATTTTTCGGTCGAGGGGAAGATCGAATTGTTTGATGAGGGACTTTTCGAGAGAAAGATCCCAGGTTGGATAGAACTCGCGGAGATAGTCGAGCAAGGAACCGACTTTCATCCATTCGGGAATTTCCTGATTTTCGGAGACGTAGCCGATTTGGGCGTAGGCTTTGCCGCGAATTTTGCGGGAGTCCAGGCCGAGGACTTCGGCGGTGCCGCTGGTGGCGGAAATTAAATTCATCAGGATTTTGATGGCCGTGGTTTTGCCAGCGCCGTTCTGGCCGACGAGGGCGTAGACCGCGCCTTCCTGCACATCTAACGCAACGCCATCGAGCGCGGTGAGTCTTCGGTAGCGTTTGACCAGATCGTGCGTGCGGATAGCGGAAGTCATTCGTCGCTTCCTCCCAGGGGCCGAGTTCCCTTCCCTTTCAGGCTCAGGCGGTGCCAGTGTTTTTCCATGGCCACTTGCATGTCGTGCAGTTCGATTCCGAGGCGTTTGGCTTCGACGACGAGTTCCTCGAAGTTTTGCTGGAGAAGTTTAGTTTTTTCGGACTGCGTGGAAGCGGAGGCCGCGGCAATGACGGCTACGGAGCCGGGGCGAATTTCGAGGAGGCCGGCGTCCGCGAGGCACGTGATGACTTTGTGGGCGGTGTTGGGATTGATTTTCAGGTGCTTGCTGAGGTATCGCACGGAGGGAAATTCGTTACCGGGGCGGAGTTGGCCGGAGACGATGGCCTTGGTGGCGGCGTAGACGACTTGCTGGTAGATGGGGCCGCCGGGTTTGAAGTCGACGTGGAACGGGAGCACCGGTGTACTGTAGCAGATAGTACAGAGGGGACAAGGGAAATATGTTGCATTTCGGGTACGTGGGGAGAAGAGAAAAGATTACGGCGCAGGACGTCGAGAAGAGACTCTTCGGTAGCGTAGCGGGTGGAGATTTACACGGGAATCTGTCGCGCCTACGGCGCTAGCGTTTTTTTTGTACACGGTTCCCAGCGCTTACGCGCTGGGCTAAGTTCTTTCGCGCCTCTGGCGCTAAAACGAGGCGGGAATTGTGGGAAGTGAATGAGACGGAGCGTTTTCGTTTAGGGAGTACGCGGTAAAAGCGGAAGCTCCGCTTCCGCACTCAAAAAGGTTCAGGTGAGGTGGAGCTTGCGGGTGGTTAGGGTGTCGATGCGTTTTAGGTTGGGGAGGTAGCCGATGCCGGGGGTGGTTGGGACTTGGATTGTGCCTTGGGGTGTGACGGTTACTTCGGGGGTGATGATGTCTTTTTCCCAGTAGCGGGCGCTGGCGGAGACGTCGCCGGGGAGGGAGAAATTGGATTGGGTGGACATGGCGATGTTGTGGGCGCGGCCGACGCCGGATTCGAGCATGCCGCCGCACCAGACGGGGATGGAATGTTTGGCGCAGAGATCGTGGATGCGTTTGGCTTGCAGGTGGCCGCCGACGCGGCCGAGCTTGATGTTGATGATTTTGCAGGCGCCGAGAGAGATGGCGGCTTCGGCTTGTTCGTAGGTGTGGATGCACTCGTCGAGGCAGATGGGGGTTTGCAGATTTTTCTGGATGGCGACGTGGCCGAAGAGGTCGTCCCAGCCGAGGGGCTGCTCGATCATCATGAGGTAGAAGGCGTCGAGCTGCTGGAGGAGTTGGAGGTCTTCGAGGCGATAGGCGGAGTTGGCGTCGACGGAGAGCTTGATGCGCGGGTAGAGATTGCGAATGTGCTGAACGGGGGCGAGGTCTTTCCCTGGCTTGATTTTTAATTTGATGCGCTGGTAGCCGGCGTCGAGTTCTTTTTTTACGGCGGCGGTGAGTTCTTCGACGGTATCTTTGATGCCGATGGAGACGCCGCAGGGGATTTCTTCGCGGGTGCCGCCGAGCAATTTCCAGAGGGGGAGATTTTTTAGTTTGGCTTCGGCGTCCCACGCAGCGGTTTCGAGCGTGGCCTTGGCCATGGTGTGGCCACGGACGTGTTCGAGGAGTAGCCAGATGTCGGCGGCGGATTCGATGTGCTTCCCTTTCAGCATGGGCCAGAGATAGGTGGTGAGGATGTGCCAGCAAGTCTGGGTGTCTTCGGGAGAGTAGAAGGGAT
>Ga0210406_10007975_pt1 | contig 10666 bp, 9 predicted proteins | sample IncBWC30MmetaG_FD_155454 | JGI IMG/M metagenome (GOLD analysis project Ga0210406, IMG submission 155454) | Forest soil microbial communities from Barre Woods Harvard Forest LTER site, Petersham, Massachusetts, United States - Inc-BW-C-30-M | ecosystem: Environmental > Terrestrial > Soil >... | reverse complement strand
TCCACACATCATTTCACTGGGGCGCGCTCACGAAAGCGTACAAGCAATGGTGGAAAGACTTCGTAGTGACAATGTTGTGTGCGGTACACGTAACGGACGCATTCGGATCTCGCTCGCCCCTTACAACGACGAAAGTGATATCAACACCCTTATCGAAGCATTTGCAAGAGCACGTTCGGGATGAATTTTAGAGACAGAAACTACATGATAACTAGCAGAACAAAAGCCCTGCAGGCATGATGAGCATTCCAGTATCAACCACCGCGTCGCCTGGACACTGGTGGCCGAGATCGGTCCCGACGTGCTGTCTTTTCCATCTCCGGCGCACATTGCAAGCTGGGTGGGCGTCTGTCCCGGAAACCACGAGAGCGCCGGAAAACGCGCGAAAGCGTCCGCTGTCTGGCGGCTTCGTTGTGTGCTGGGCATGCTCAACAGCTGGGAGGTGAAAGTCCTCTGGCCAACCTGATGGAGGTAAGGCCTAGTGATGATGCAAGGGCTACCGCCGCGAGGCGGGGTCTGAAGGAAGCATGGAACAAACGTGCGGGTCGATGGACAAAAACCGGATACAAGGCGCGAGCGCCGGACGAGCGGGCAACGTACTGCGAAGTCCATATCCATCAAGGGTGCGAAGCGTAGATTCGGCGACTGTGCACGGAAGGCGGTTGAGCTTACCCCAGGAGATCTGCTCGGCGTCGCTTCGGCGACTGAGGTGGTCGCAAGGCCGCCTGACCGCAGAGCAGAAGTCAGCATAAGGCATAGTAGGCCATGACGTCGGCGAAGCTAGTGAGGCACTCCGATCCGAAAGGTGGAGCAACAGATAGGCTGAGCCGGAAACGGTGACCGAAGGCCGGAACGAGAAGGAGCGGCAAGTAGGACATGAATCTCAGGAACGACATGCGGCAGAAGAACACTCAGGTAACACTGGACTTCGACTCCAAGCCGACGGGTGAAGCCCGGCAAGCTGGAGGGGAAGGGACCGAATCGTTCCCGGCGGAGCATGACCCCGAAAGCCCAGCCAGCACGCATCAACTGATGGAGGAAGTATGTGAGCGAGAAAACCTGAAGCAAGCATTACAGCGGGTGAAGACCAATAAGGGTAGTCCGGGGATCGATGGAATGACCGTCGAGGAACTTCCCGGCTATCTGCAGCAGCACTGGCTAGCCATCCGGGAACAACTGTTGAACGGGACCTATGAACCGAAACCCGTGCGGCGAGTGGAAATCGAAAAGCCGGACGGGGGAGGGATGCGCAAACTCGGCATTCCTTGTGTGCTGGATCGCTTTGTCCAGCAGGCGGTGCTGCAGGTGCTGCAACGACAGTGGGACCCGAAGTTTTCCGATCACAGCTACGGGTTCCGACCGGGACGGTCGGCTCATCAGGCGGTGGCGAAGGCGCAGCAGTATATCGCCGAAGGCCATGGCTGGTGCGTTGATCTCGATTTGGAAAAATTTTTCGATCGGGTCAATCACGACAAACTGATGGGTCAGATCGCAAAACGGGTCGAGGACAAGCGGCTGTTGAAACTCATCCGGGCATTCCTGAATGCCGGGGTGATGGAAAACGGGCTGGTCAGCCCAAGCGTAGAGGGGACTCCCCAAGGGGGTCCGCTTTCGCCCCTGTTAAGTAACCTGGTGCTGGACGAACTCGACCGGGAGCTAGAGCGCCGCGGACATCGCTATGTCCGTTACGCCGATGATTGCAATATCTACGTGCGCAGCGAACAGGCAGCTCGGCGGGTGATGGGGAGCATTACGCGATTCATCACGCACAAACTTAAGCTCAAGGTAAATGAGACCAAGAGTGCCGTGGCACAACCGCAGGAGCGGAAGTTTATCGGATTCAGCTTTACAGCCGGCCCAGAGGTCAAGCGAGTCATTGCAGCGAAGGCCCTGGATCGGTTCAAGCGACGAATCCGTGAAATCACGCGACGGGCCAAGGGCGTTAGTATCCAGAGGACGATAGAGGAGCTGGCTTCGTATATGCGTGGCTGGCGCAGCTATTTCGGCTTCTGCGAAACTCCCGAGGTGCTGGATTATCTCACCCGTTGGGTCCGGCTACGGCTTCGCGCCGCTCTTTGGCGGCAGTGGAAAACACCCCGCCGTCGACGGGCCGCTCTGTTGGCATTAGGGGTTCGGCCGCGCTTGGCCAGCAACACAGCCGGCAGCGGTCGCGGCCCTTGGTACCTCGCCAAGAGCAAAGCCCTCTCCGTGGGGCTTTCTAATGCTTACTTCAAATCGCTCGGACTTCCCACGTTGATTGATGGTTGCTAGCGTAACCGACTCGAACCGCCGTGTACGGACCCGTACGCACGGTGGTGTGGCAGGGGTCCGCGGGCGACCGCGGCCCCTATGCCGATCAAACCGGCTCCTCGGAAACATATCCAAGTTGTTGATTCTACGTAGGGCAATTTTGCCCATTGCCTTGTTAACCTCTATTTTCATGCCACGCTGTTGAGCTTGGCTTCCCTGACCCTGCAATAGCCCTTACCCGCTCGCGCAAGTTTCCGGCACTATGGACCCGCAAGAAGCGGGCCGAAAACTTGTGGGACACTTGAGGACCGGACAGCGTGCGTCGATTCGACACTTCCGCAACGAGACTCTGGGGAATTTCGGCGTCGGGGTCGGCCGCGCACGAAAACGACGCACAGCGCTTAAGCGCTCCGGTACGGGGCCAAGAGGCTTGCCATACTGTCAAACGACAAATGCACGCCATCGCGGCGTTTGTCGATGAGGATGGCCGTAGGCGCGCAGGAGCCCGCATAGGGAACCTGCTCGACCATCTGTATCGCAAATCAGCAGATTGCCAACAACCGATGGGTAAGCTGGCAACTGAAGTTTAGTGCTTTCTTGAAACCGGGGTTGCTGCTCGTGAGTCCAATCAGCCGTAACTGTGATTGGGGAATTTCATATGACCAGCGACAGCTCCACTGCACTCACAACTGGAGGAACGAGCGGGATCGGTCGCGCAACAGCTAATAAACTGGTCCAGCTTGGCATCCATGTTGTGGTTGTGGGGCGGAATGCGGAGCGCGAAAAAAACAGTCGACGAAATTCGTGCGGCAGGAGGCAAAGCGGATTTCATTACCTCCGATCTTCGAGACGCAGCCAGCGCGCGCGAAGTGGCAAACAAAGCCATCGAGCTCGGAAATAGTAAGGTCGATACTCTGATCAATAATGCGGGCATTTATCCGTTTGGCCTCACTCGTGAAATATCGGAAGGGTCAGTTGGACCGTGTTTATTCATTAAATGTGAAGTTCCGTATTTCCCTGTATCCGCGCTTGCTCCAATAATGGCTAAGAGAGGCAAAGGGGCAATCGTAAATGTGTCGACCATGGTTGCTGATTGTGGAGCGCCCGGGATGAGCCTCTACGGATCGAGGCCGCTATCAATCTGTTGACGAAGACCTGGGCTGCTGAATATGGACCGGGCGGTGTCCGAGTGAATGTGGTAGTTCCTGGGCCGGCCGCACGGAAGGTACGGAAGCTATGGGCGAGGGTGTTGACCAGTTAGCTGCCCAGGCGCCGGCGCGTCGTTCGGCTACGGCCGACGAGATAGCAGAAGCGATTGTCTTCCTGGCAACAGACTGTGCCAGGTTCATTTACGGCACAAAACTTGTCGTTGATGGAGGACGCACCGCCATCTGAATAAGAATTGCTGACCCTAACTGAACACCAATGCAAGCCAAAAGGCGAGGATGTCGCTCGGGAAGGAAGTCGCATGAACAGCAAAGCAAGCACCTCTACTGCTCAGGCATCTAAGACGCAATCGGAAGAATTCGACCTTGTGATTCTTGGGGGCGGAACCGGATCGACTATTGCTGCCTGGACGTTTGCCGGAGAAGGAAAGCGGGTCGCTGTCATCGATCGCAAGTACATTGGTGGATTGTGTCTGAACACAACCACTAGATTGGCGGCGTTCGGATAGAGCGATGAGCACAGAAGCGGAACTTCAGCGTCAAAACGAACGGTTTGAGTTGCTCCTCAATCTGACGACGAAGATTACCTCGAGCCTCGATCTGCGGGAAGTCTTGCGCGCGACTGCAGCAAATATACGCGAAGTCATGCACGCTGATGCCGTAGGCGTTTCGCTGCCTGACCCAACGTCGGGAAAGTCGAGGCTATTTGCCATGGATTTTCCGCTCGGCAAGGGGGTTCTCAAGGAAGAGTTGCTCCTCACACCAAGCGCGGCCGCTAAGAAAGCGATGCGCACCTTAAAGCCGGTAGTCATTGACACGCGGGAACCTGACGATATCGCACCTGAGGCATATGACATCCTGGCTGCAGAAGGCATAAAAGCCGCTTGCATTTTTCCACTTGTAAATCACGGTCGGGTCCGGGGAATTCTGTCGATTTCACGCACGACAGAGACCCCGTTTTCGCCGGAAGATGTCGATTTCCTCAGCCGCGCCTCAGGGCCGATAGCAATCGCAGTTGAAAATGCGTTGGCGTATCAGGAGATTTCTGAACTCAAAGACAAGCTCGCCCAGGAGAAATTTTATCTGGAAGAGGAATTTCGCAGCGAGATGGGTTTCGAGCAGATCATTGGCAATAGCGCGACATTAAAGCACGTTTTGGAACTAGTTGAAACGGTTGCCCCCAGCGATTCGACTGTCTTGTTGCTGGGTGAAACCGGTACCGGTAAAGAGTTGATTGCGCGCGCCATTCACGACCGAAGCCGTCGCAAACAGCGCACATTCGTGAAGCTTAACTGTGCTGCAATCCCGACTGGGCTGGTGGAGAGTGAACTATTTGGACACGAAAAAGGCGCATTCACCGGGGCGATAACCCAAAAACTTGGGCGGCTCGAACTTGCGGACCAAGGCACTCTGTTCTTGGACGAAGTGGGAGACATCCCGGTTGAAATTCAGCCGAAGCTGCTGCGGGCTCTGCAGGAGCGGGAATTTGAACGTCTCGGCAGCACGCATACCCGGAAGGTGAATGTGCGCCTGGTGGCGGCTACGAACCGCGATCTGGAGAAGATGATTGCGAATAAGGAATTCCGCAGTGATCTGTATTACCGCTTGAATGTCTTTCCGATCCGTATTCCTCCCTTGAGAGATCGCAAAGAAGACATTCCTCTGCTTGTCAGCTATTTCGTCCAAAAGTTCGCCAAGGAAATGCAGAAGCCTATCGAAGCAGTTCCTGCGGCGGTCATGAAGGGACTGACGACTTGGGACTGGCCCGGCAATATTCGTGAACTCGAGAATTTCATTGAGCGGGCAGTGCTCCTGACGAGAGGCAAATCGCTTGAAGCCCCGCTCGCAGAACTCCGAAAGACCAATACGTATGGGTCCCCGCAGGCCGACCTGCATGAAGTCAAGCAAGTAGCAAAAGAAGGAACAAATTCCGGAAACGACAAAGAGAGCGTTGCTGACGAATACGAAAGAAAGCAGCGCGATCAGATCGTACAGGCACTCACGGCGTGCAAGGGGCGCGTGGGTGGTGATGATGGTGCTGCCGCGCGGCTGGGAATGAACCGCACGACTCTCCTCTCTCGCATGAAAAGACTCGGCATCTACGCGAAGCAGTATGCCTGACCCGCGGCCCCTCTCCATTCGATAGCTTCGACAGTTTCGACCTTTTCAACTTCTTCAACCTCGACATTTTCGACTCCCGCCCGGTCTTTTCAAAGGATTCAACGGCTTACGCTTCCGCAAGTTTGGCGTGGGTCTTGCTCTTATCACGAGCAAGGGCAAGGGCAAACGCAATGCTGAAGATCTCCATTCTTGATACTCCCTCTCATCGACGGCTGGTGTTGGAGGGGAAGCTGATCACGCCGTGGGTCACTGAGCTGGATACGGCGTTCGAAAAAGCCAGGGCTGACCTCGACGGCCGCGACCTCGTTATCGAGCTGAAGAACTTAACCGCCATTAACCAGGAGGGAGAAAATCTTTTTCTGCGGTTGATGATTAGCGGCGTGAAATTCCGTGGCTGCGGGGTTTTCAGCAAGCACCTCTTGAAATTGCTTGCGTTGAGAACTCGCCACGTCCTTCAGGAGAAAAACTGATGACTCACGTCGCCCAATACGTGCTGACACATGGGGCTCTGCTGCTCTTCGCCTGGATTCTGGCTCAACAAGCTGGCGCTCCGATTCCGAGTATGCCGCTGCTACTGATCGTTGGGTCTCTTGCAGGTTCTGGGCGTGTAAATGTCGCTTCCGTTCTGGGAGCTTCGTTCGGTGCTTGTCTGGCGGCGGATGGATTCTGGTACCACGTTGGACGCTCCGGCTGGTCATTATCGAATTGCGTTCGCCTGCGGACCAGCGGTTGGACAACCCGTGCACTCCGCATCATCAACCGGCATGCGGCTGGCGCGTTAGTACCAGCAAAGTTCCTCGCCTGCTCGAATCTTGCCGCCCTGGTGGCCGGGAAAACGGGGATTGCACTCGAGCGGTTCCTGGTTTTTGACAGCATCGCCTCTTTCCTCTGGGCGGGCGGCTACATCGCGATCGGCTACTTCCTCGGTAATCGCGTCGAAGTGGCGCTGCATTACGCCTCAGCGCCACTATTAGTCCTCCTCGGGTTGCTCGTCGTCTGGTATCTAGCCAAATTGATGTGGCGCGCGCGAAGGCTGCGATTGCATGCAGTAGCGTTAGCGACTCTGATGCTCTTATCGGGCGGCGCAGCACCCGCACCGGCTCAATCCAGCGTTGGCGCAGCTGGTGCAACTTCGTACGCCACAACCCCAACCTCCGAATTGGGTCAAGGTCCACTCGTTGGGAGCGTTCCCACTGGCACTGCGACGGATGAAGTTCTTCGTTTGACCCTGCGTGACGCCATTGGCCGGGCGCTCAAGTACAACCTCGGGTCCATCGAGGGCGGAGAAGACACTCGCAATGCGCGCGGTCAACGGTTGATTGCGCTGAGCCAGCTTTTACCGCAGATCAGCGCGGGAGTCTACGAGAACGTCGAGCAAGTAAACGTCTCAACCCTTGGAATCAAGACACCTTTCATTCCACAGGTCATTGGCCCTTACGCCTATAGCACTGTACAAGCAAGCGCCAGTCAGACGCTTTTCAGTTATGAGTCCATACAGCGCTTCCGCTCAGCACGAACCGCCGAGCAAGCGGCGAACCTCAATTATCAGGATGTCCTCGACGCGGTTACGCTGACCGTTGGCAACGCCTATCTGCAGGTAATCGAAACCAGTTCACACATTGAGGCCCAAGAGGCCCAGGTGCGAAATGCGAAGGCGCTCTACGACCAAGCAGTGGATCAATTTAAGGCGGGAACAGCTCCGCGCATTGACGCCACCCGCACCGAGGTTCAACTGCATACCGAGGAGTACAACCTCAGCGTTGATCGTAAGAATTTTGCGGTCGCAAAGCTAGCCCTGGGGCGCGCCATCGGACTACCGCTCGGACAGCAGTTCGAACTGGCAGACAAGCTTCCATATTCGGATATCAATCCGCCTAGTCTCGAGAACGCACTCGCTGCCGCCTACCATACTCGCAGCGATCTTCGAGCGGCCGTCGATACTCAAAAAGCCGCTGCTCAGACGCTTGCGGCGGCCAAGGGTGAACGCTATCCCGTGGTAGCAATGAACGGCAACTACGGTGACGTTGGCGAGACGTTCGGCCATTCGCATGGAGTATTTGGATTCCAGGCTGGAGTCAGCGTCCCAATCTTTACCGGTGGTCGCATCAAGGGCGACATCACCCAAGCCGAATCCGCGCTGCACCAGCGCAAGGCCGAAGCGGAAAACCTTCGCGGGCAGATCGACTACGACGTTCGCACGGCTTTTCTCGATCTCAACGCTGCTAAAGAACAAGTCGATGTAGCCCAGCGAAATGTAGAGCTGGCCAATGAGAGTCTCGCTCGGTCGAAAGACCGCTTCACCTCCGGAGTAACCGACAGCGTGGAGGTAGTGCAGGCCGAGCAGGCTCTCGCCAGCGCCAACGACCAGTACATCACCAGCTTATACAACCACAATTTTGCCAAGCTCTCGCTGGCCCGCGCTCTTGGCGTGGCGCGCACGAACTACCAACAGTATCTCGGAGGAAACTGATGTCGAACAATGCTCATGGGAATGACGCTTACCTCGCAGCACTCGACGAGAAGCCACCGGTTGTCGAGGCTGAGCCAGCGCCGAGTCCAGCAGGGCCAGCGGCCAGTGCTGCTAAACATGTCCCCGAAAAACCCCGCTTGGCTCTGACGCGCCGGACCAAAGTCATTGCGGCAGTAATTGCCTTTGTGGTTGTTCTTGCGGGAGCGTACTTCATTCGCAACGCCTTTCTGTACGAAGACACCGACGATGCTCAGATAGATGGACACGTCATGCCACTCAGTGCCCGCATCACTGGTCAGGTGCTTGAAGTGCATGTTATTGAGGGACAGTTGGTGCACGCCGGCGATGTACTCGTAGTCATCGATCCGAAGGACTACAAAATCGCGGTTGACCAAGCAAAGGCAAATCTGGCCGACGCGGAAGCCAGTGCTAAGGGTTCGATTTGGAGCGTGCCGGTCACGTCTGCGACAGCTTGGAGCAACCTCGATTCATCGGGAGCGGCAGTTCATAACGCCGAAGCCGGTGTACAAGCAGCGGAGCAAAACTTGAAGTCAGTTAAAGCCGCTCTCTCACAGGCCGAAGCTAACGCTGAGAAAACGGACGCAGACCTGGTCCGCTACTCGCAGCTGGTCGCGAAGGAAGACGTTTCACGGCAACAGTACGACCAAGCCTCAGCGTCCGCAAAGGCGAATCGTGCCGCCGTGGACTCATCCACCGCTACTGTCTTGGCAGACGAGCAGGCCCTTCATCAGGCGGAAGGAAAGCTCTTACAGGCAAAGGCAGACCTCCGAAATGCTCAGACTGCTCCTCAGCAAGTTTCTGTGGCACGTGCCAAGGCCGATGCTGCCAACGCCCAAGTAGAACAACGGAAAGCCCAGTTGGATCAGGCTGAACTTAGCCTCAGCTATGCCGTGATTCGTTCCCCGGTCAGTGGAATTATCGGGAAGAAGAACGCTGAAGTCGGCCAGAACGTCAGCATCGGGCAAGAACTTGTGGATGTCGTTCCCCTCGACGATGTCTGGGTAACAGCCAACTTCAAAGAGACACAACTTGAACGCATGCGGCCGGGTCAACTGGTTGAGATAAAGGTCGATGCCTACGGTCCCACTTGGAAAGCACACGTGACCAACCTTGGTGGCGGCACGGGCTCCGTGTTCAGCTTGCTGCCTCCCGAGAACGCGACCGGAAATTACGTGAAAGTTGTGCAGCGAGTTCCGGTCCGAATCGATTTCGATCACTCTGAAGGAAAAGACTTCAATTCCGAAGGCCTGCTGAAGCCGGGATTGTCCGTCGAGCCGAAGGTGAAGGTCCGATGAACACCGCAGATGCAATCACGGCTGACCAGGCCGGCTGGAAACCTGAAGCAAACCCGTGGCTCATTGGCGTAGCGGTTTCGCTCGCTGCCTTCATGGAGGTGCTCGATACCAGTATCGCGAACGTGGCGCTCCCGCACATCGCAGGCAACCTGGGCGCGAGCAATGATGAGAGCACTTGGGTTTTGACGAGTTATCTGGTGTCAAACGCCGTCGTGCTTCCTATCAGCGGCTTCCTGGTTGGCTGGCTCGGACGTAAGCGTTTCTTTCTGATGTGCATCGCCTTTTTTACACTCAGCTCGTTTTTGTGCGGCGTTGCGCCGAGCCTCGGACTGCTGCTGCTTTTCCGGGTGTTGCAAGGCGCCTTCGGCGGCGGACTGCAGCCGATTACGCAGGCAGTCCTCGCGGACACTTTCCCGCCGGCGAAACGCGGGTTGGCCTTCGCATTGTATGGAATCACGGTTGTTTGCGCCCCGGCGATCGGGCCCACACTGGGCGGGTGGATTACTGACAACTATTCCTGGCGCTGGATTTTCTACATCAACGTTCCAGTGGGCATTCTGGCCATCTTGCTGGTTTCTCAGCTGGTTCAAGATCCCCCCTACTTGTCAAGACTGAAAAAGCGCGCGACAAGGTTCGACTACATTGGCTTCGCCCTGCTCGCGATCGGCGTAGGCGCCCTCCAGGTCGCACTCGACAAAGGACAAGAAGCCGACTGGTTTGGCTCCCACTTCATCACCACACTCATCGTCATCGCTGCCGCTGGCCTGATATCAATGGTCATTTGGGAGTGGTTCCAGAAGGAACCCGTTGTGGATGTACATCTGTTCAAGATGTTTAATTTTGCGAGCTGTAGCGTAATGATGTTCGTACTTGGCATCGTCTTGTTCAGTTCTACGGTGCTTCTTCCTCAATTCCTGCAAACGCTGATGGGCTACACGGCGGAGACAGCAGGCATGGTGCTCTCTGGCGCTGCTATTCTTCTGCTATTTCTTATGCCGGTCGTGGGCCGGCTCGCGGCGCGATTCCAGGCCCGGCACCTTCTCGCTTTCGGGTGGATCACACTCGCGATGGCCATGTATCTCACCTGCAAGCGCATCGATCTCCTCATTAGTTTTCGTGCTGCCGCATGGTTGCGCGTCTGGCAGTACCTGCCGGTGGGATTCTTATTCGTCCCGCTCACGATGGCTGCCTATGTCGGTCTCCCAGAGGAAAAAAGCAATGCGGCTGCCGGTTTGATCAACTTCGTGCGCAACATCGGTCAGAGCGTCGGAACTTCGGCTGTCACTACGTTGATTGCGCGCCGAAGCCAGTACCATCAATCCGTTCTGGCCGAATACACGCAC
>Ga0210406_10007972_pt1 | contig 10667 bp, 7 predicted proteins | sample IncBWC30MmetaG_FD_155454 | JGI IMG/M metagenome (GOLD analysis project Ga0210406, IMG submission 155454) | Forest soil microbial communities from Barre Woods Harvard Forest LTER site, Petersham, Massachusetts, United States - Inc-BW-C-30-M | ecosystem: Environmental > Terrestrial > Soil >... | reverse complement strand
ATCTTGGCCAGCATGGGGGGATTGCTCTCTACTTAAGAGTGGCAAAAAGTTCGGAGGTCGAAAAGGGGCAAAATCGGGTCATTTTCGACGGGCTGGAAGGGCGAAATTCCTGGTGTGGAATATTTTGAGAAAGATTGAACGACGCCTGGCGTATAACTGTCAGAATTCGAATATTTAACCTTGTTAAGTAGTTTCCCTGATGTTAAGAAATCCGATTAAGGAGCCAGCCACGAACACAAAAGCCGGCATTTGGTCGGATCAACCCCCAATTTTCCATGAAGAGAGGTTATATGGCCGCCGAAGATAGCGATACCGGAATAAAGATTTACCTGCGTGAGATCGGGCAAATCCCGCTCTTGACCCCGCAACAGGAGATCGAGCTCGCCGCCAAGATCAAAAAAGGCGATCGAGAGGCGCGCGCTCTTATGATTCGCTCCAACTTGCGACTCGTCGTCAAGATTGCGCACGATTACGCCAATCTCGGTCTGCCCCTGCTGGACCTGATTTCCGAGGGAAACATCGGCTTGATGAAGGCCGTCGAGCGCTTCGATCCCGCGAAAGGTGGAAAGCTCAGCACTTACGCCGCGTGGTGGATCAAGCAATCGATCAAGCGCGCTCTGGCCAATCAATCGAAGACGATTCGTTTGCCAGTCCATTTGGTCGACAAAATTTCAAAGATGCGCCGCGTTTCGCTGCAAATGAGCGAGGAACTCGGTCGCGAGCCGACTGATGACGAGCTTGGCGAAGAAATCGGAATTGCCGCGGGCAAAGTCTCGCAGCTGAAGACGGTCTCGATTCGCCCGGCGTCACTCGATGCGCCGATTAGCGACGACGATTCAACCGAGTTCGGCGAGATCGTCGGTGATGAAGAAGCGCAAACGCCGTTCGAATTGCTGCGCGACAAAAATCTTCGCAACGAAGTCGGCGGTTTGCTCGACGTACTCGACGATCGCGAGAAGAAAATCATTTTCCAGCGCTTCGGACTCGACGGCGGAAAGCCAAAGACTCTCGAGGAAGTCGGCAAGAAGTTTGGCGTTACCCGCGAGCGGATTCGTCAGCTGCAAAACATCGCGTTGTCCAAGTTGCGTCGCGCTTTGAGCAAAAAGGAAAAACCGGTCGACGTCGAACTGCCGGTCGAAGCTTAAAGCTTGATCGACATCGTACTTTGAAAGTGCGCGGCGAAAATCCGCGCGTTTTTACTTTACCGTGCGCAACAGGACGCAATCGATGCGCTCGCCGCGAGCTTGCACGTCGCTGATGACGACAAGATTGTCGCCTTTTCCGATTAACTTCTGGTCGCGCAGATGTTTTGCTGCGGTCTCGATCGTCTCATTGGGATCGTCGCTGAATTCGATTCGCTGCGAGCAGACGCCCCAGCAGATCGATAATTGGCGTCGCACTTCTTCGCTCGGTGTGAACGCAAATATGGTGGAGTGCTCGGGGCGAAGATTTGAAGTGTTCCGCGCCATCGTTCCGTGGCGCGTAAAGACGACAATTTTCGATCGAGAGAGAGAATTTGCGAGCACGACCGCTGCGGCTACAGTTTTCTGCCGGTTATCTTCCAGGATTGCATCCTGCGCGTAGCCGGCCCCGCCACTTCGTTCAATCCGTGACGCCACCCGGTGCAAGACCTCGACGCACTCCACCGGATGCAGGCCGGTGCTGGTTTCGCCGCTCAACATGATTGCATCGGCCTGCTCAAAGACCGCGTTGGCCACGTCGGTAATCTCGGCCCGCGTTGGGACGCGATTTCTAATCATCGATTCCAGCATGTGCGTCGCGACCACGACCGGTTTACCGAGTCGGATGCAACTTTTAACGATCCGGCGCTGAATGATCGGCAATTCCTCCATTGGGACTTCGATCCCGAGATCACCGCGCGCGATCATCACCAGGTCGGCGGTCTTGATGATGTCATCAATCGATTCGACGGCTGATTGATCTTCAATTTTCGCCAAGACGCAGGCTTTGCTCTTCTTGCGCGTCAACAAATCGCGGAGCTCCATCAAGTCGCTCGGTTTGCGCACAAAACTGAGAGCGACAAAATCGACGCCGAGCTGGGCGCCGAGAGTCACGTCGGTGACGTCCTTTTTTGTGAGGGCGGGAAGACTAACGTGAACGCCCGGCAGATTAATATGACGCCGCGAACCCAACGGCGCCGGAGTGACAACCTTGCACAGAACGCGGTTCTTTTTCTTTTCGACGACGACGAGCTTAATCAGGCCATTGTCGACCAGGATCGTGTCGCCAACACCGACATCATCGACAAACCCGTCGTAGTTCACGTCGACCGATTTTTTTTGCGTTTTCTTGGCGTGGCGGACGGTGAATTCGATGATCTCATCCTTCTTCAGCTCCAGCGACGTCTTGACCGGTCCGGTGCGAATCGCCGGTCCCTGAGTGTCGAGCAGAATCCCAATCGGCCGGGTGGCTTCTTTCGAAAGCTTCCGAATACGCGGAACGATTTCGCGCACCCATTCGTGTTGCGCGTGACTCATGTTCAAGCGGAAGACGTCCGCTCCGCGAGCGATCAATTGACGAATGACATCCGGTTTTTCAGTCGCCGGACCGAGGGTGCAAATGATTTTTGTCTTCCGCATTGCTTAAAGCCTCACGGTGGCTCCACTTCAACGCAAAGCCAAAAAAAAGCGGCACGCCATTTAAAGGCGTGCCGCTTAAAAAGACTGAGTTGCGAGGCTATTTAAGTTTTGCCTGGGTCTCCTGTGCCATCTTGAGGTGCGCACTGACCATCTTCGCGCCTTTGGCCGCAAACGCTTTCACGTCAGGATCAGTTCCGCTTTGTGCTTCTTTCTGGAACTCGGCCAAGTCTGCCTGATGATCTTTGACCATCGTGTCCATGTAATCCTTGTCCGATTTCCATTTGCCGGGCGATTTTGCGCCGGGAAGCGAAACACCTTCCTCTTTGGCCAGCGCCATCAACTCGCTGTTTGCCTTCGAATGATCGGTCACCATTCGGTTACCGAATTTCTTCACGTCCGCGCTCTGGGCGTTCGAAGCTGCCATTTTGCCCATCTCGACTTCCATCATGCCGCCCTTGGCCGCGTTCATCATGAAGTTCTTATCCGCCGCGCTCAGTTTGCCGCCAGCTTTCGCCGCCGGGCTGGCCGCAGGTTTGGCAGTGGGTGCAGGTGCATTCGCACCGCTCTTCAATGGCGGATATTGATTAAGTGCGCTGGCTGTGTTGGCCAGACTAAGCGCGGCGAGTGCCAGCGCGAGAACTGCGATTCGTGAGATCATAGGTTTTTTATTCATAGGTGTTTGCAGGTTAAGAATGCCACAATCCGGCATCAAGGATTCGCATGTTGCCACAACTTTGGATGTAAACGCAAGCCACCGATTGGCCCGTTTTTATCCTTGCTGGTAGGAACTTTCGACACGCTCGGCCACGTCTTTGAATTCGTAATCCGCCTGGTAGATTTGCTTCATGCAGGCAAGTGACTTCTCGCGCTCGCCCATTCGCTCATAAACAATCCCAAGATTGTAAACAATTTCCTTTTTCGTCGCGTCCATCGTCAAAATCTCCCCGGCCGCGTCCTCGAATTGTTTCATCGCCAGATCGAGCATTGTCAGCTCGCGATAGCAAAGTCCAAGCAGGTTCATTGCTTTCAAGCGCGCGTTCGGATTTTGACGTGCTCGCTGTAATTCCGGAACGGCCTCGCGAAATCGCTGGGCGTGGGCCAGCTGCTCGCCCAGCTCGAATCGCAGGTGAAGATCGGTTGGGTTTCGTTCCAGCCGTCTCTTGGTTTCTTCAATCAATATCCCAGCGCGCTTTTTCTTTGCCGCGATCAACTCTTCAGTTTTCTTTGCTCGAACCGCGTCCTTTGCCTTATGGCTCGCGAGAAATTCCTCGTGCGCGGTGATCTCGCGCTCCGCCCCGCGCATTTTTAATTCCGATACTTTGCGAATCAGACCGCCGTCGCTTGCTCGGGTCAAATCGACCGCGGTCTGATACAAACGGATGGCCGATTCAATGTCGTCTTTTTGTTCGTAAAGCGATCCGAGCCGTCGGGCGAGGTCGACATTTTTCGGTTGAGCCTTTTGCTGCGCTTCAACGTCTGCGATTTGCTGGTCGAGCGCTTCGCCGGTCAATTGTGTCCGGCTTCGTTGCTCAAGCGAAATACCGACCTCCTTGTCTTTGATTAGCTCTCGATAACTTTCGGCCTGACCCCAACGGCTGGCGCTCATCGAGGCGCGGGCGGATGCGTCTTTTCCCAACCGCAACGCGTTCGCGTCGAGTGGATCGATCTCGGCGATTCGATTGTAAACTTCAACTTCCTCTTCGCTTTGCCCCATCTGATGATGAAGCTGGCCGAGTTCGTAGAGCAATTTCACGTCGCGCGGATTTTCTTCGAGCAGCGTTCGCAACGCGAAGACGCCGATCTCCCGCCAGCCACGAGCGACGGCCGCTTCCTTTAGAACGAGGTTGGCCTGTCGATTGTAAGGTTCTTCTTCCAAGACTTTCTCGATCATCTCGATCGCGCGTTGCGGCGCTTTCTTCGTTTCGCGTTGCGCCTTCATTACCGCGATCGTTGAGGTCGAGATATTGAAGAAGCTTTTTTTTCCGACCTTTTGTTTGGCAACTTCAGCGCGTCGCAAAAGCTGCCGCCCGTTGAGAAACTCGGGCTCTTGCTTCAGGACTGCCTGCAACAGCGAAATCGCGTAGCCGAAGTTCCGCAGCTCCATCGCCGCCAGCGCCTTCAACCAAAGCGCGCGGTGTGGTTCGTTCAGCTCCTTCTCGGTTTTGACCGGCATACTGAATCAGCCACCACTATAATTTGTCAGGCCGAGCCGGTCAGCCAAAAACGACCTGTCTAGCTCGGACTCACAGCAAATCCAGCTGTGGTTTCTCTGATTGCGGCACGCTGGACGCCTTTCCGGCTCGGACTTTCTTTCGTTTCGGTTTTTCCTCAGCCTCGGCTCCGTTCGGATTTTCCAGATGGGAGAGAATTTCTTTCGCGCGATCGAGAATTTCCTTTGGCAACCCGGCCAGTCGCGCGACCTGGATCCCGTAACTTTTATCGGCGCCTCCCGGAACGATCTTACGCAGAAAAATAATCTGCTCGTTCCATTCGCGGACCGCGACGTTGAGGTTGCAAACGCCTTTGCGTTCCGACGCGAGTTTGGTCAGCTCATGATAATGCGTCGCGAACAGGGTCCGCGCCTTGATCTTGTCGTGCAAAAATTCCGCCACGCTCCAGGCGATCGACAACCCGTCGAAGGTCGACGTTCCGCGCCCTATCTCATCCAGAATCACGAGGCTTCGCTCGGTGGCGTTGTTCACGATGTTCGAGGTCTCGTTCATCTCGACCATGAAGGTTGATTGTCCGCGCGCGAGGTCGTCGTTCGCGCCCACCCGCGTGAAAATCCGGTCCACCAGTCCGACCTCCGCGCTTGCCGCCGGCACGAAGCTGCCCGTTTGCGCCATCAACGTAATCAACGCGACCTGGCGAATGTAAGTCGATTTGCCGGCCATGTTCGGTCCGGTCACGATTGCCAGCCGAGTATTTTCGCCGTCCAGCGTTGTATCGTTCGGAACGAACTTTTCTTCCACGAGATTTTGGTCGAGCACTGGATGACGGCCGTCCTTGATCACCAGTCGAAGAGAATCGTTGAGCGCGGGACGACAGTAATTGAAAAGGCGCGCGGTTTCAGTCAGCGAGCAAATTACATCGAGAATCGCAATCGCTTCCCCGGTTTGCTGGATCGGTTCGAGTTCGCGCAATGTTTCGTCACGCAACTTTTGGAAAAGTTCGTACTCGAGATTTCTTGCTCGCTCGTCGGCGCCAAGGATTTTGCCTTCCATTTCTTTCAGCTCGGGGGTGATGAAGCGTTCGCCGCCGACTGTCGTCTGTTTGCGCGTGTAATGTTCCGGCACACTCGCCAGGTTCGACTTTGTTACCTCAATGAAGTATCCGAACACCGAGTTGTAGCGGACCTTGAGCGATTTGATCCCGGTTGCGTCGATTTCGCGTTCCTGAAGCTGACTAATCCAGTCTTTCCCTTCGCGCGACGCATTTCGCAGTTGATCAAGGTCGACATCGTAACCGTCGCGGAAGATTCCCCCGTCTTTTAGCGCGAGTGGCGGATCATCAAGCAGTGCCTTGCTCAACTTTTCCGCCAGCGCCGGCATTTCGTGGATGTCATTTTGTAAACGCTGGGCAAGCAATTCAACCTGACTCGGCTCATTGATGCGATTTGCGCCGAAGGACAAGCGCTCGAGCAATTTTTGCAATTCCGCCTTCAACTTCGGGATTTGCTCAAGCGACCCTTTCAACGAAACCAGGTCGCGCGCATTGCCCGAGGCCTGGCTCAAACGTCCGACCGATCGCTCGACATCGCGGATCGACTTCAATTCTGCTCGAATAGAAGACAACAAGTCCGGTTCCTGCAATAAATCGGCAATCATTTGCTGCCGGCATCCGAGCTCGGTCAGATCCCGCAACGGCTGCAAAATCCACGACCGCAATTTCCGCGCGCCCATCGGCGTGACGGTTCGGTCGAGCACGGCAAGCAAACTTATATCGCGGGTTCCACGCGATTCGACCAGCTCGAGATTTGCCTGCGTGGCGGCGTCGAGCAGTACGTAATCGCTCGGCGCATCACATTTGAGCGAGCGAAGATGATCGATCTTTCGCCGCAGCTGGTGCTTCAAGTAATGGACGATCGCGCCCGCGGCCGCGACCGCCTGCGGCATGTGCGCGCAACCGAAGCCATCGAGCGATTTGACCTGGAAATGGTCGCACAAACTGAAACTCGCGTGCTCGGGCAAGAACGCGTAGCTGTCGTACTCGATTGCGCGATCGATTTGCCCTAACGAATCTTTCTGCTCGGCGCTGACCAAAAGCTCCGACGGCGAGACGCGCGTGAGCTCGTCGAGCAACGCTTGTCGATCTTGAACTTGCGTCAGCCGGAATTCTCCGGTCGTAAGATCAGCGTAGGCGAAACCAAAAATGCCGCCGGCCACGCACACCGCACCGAGATAATTCGCGCGTTTGGCATCGAGCAAATTCAATTCGCTCACTGTTCCTGCGGTGATGATTTGAGTGATGTCGCGCGAAACAATTTTCCCGGGCTGGGGCTCGCTTGTCTGATCGCAGATTGCGACGCGGCGGCCGGTTTTGATCAACTTGGCGATGTAAGTCTGCGCGGCGTGGTAAGGCACGCCGCACATCGGGACTTGATTGCGCTTGGTCAGGGCAACGTTGAGCAAAACCGACGCTTCCTTCGCATCCTCGAAAAACAATTCGTAAAAATCGCCGAGCCGGAAAAGCAAGAGCGTGTCCGCGGGAATGCTTTTCCGTAGCCGCTGATATTGCTGCATCATGGGGGTGAGCGCGTCCTGCATACCGAAATGATTTTAATCAGGAACTCAACAAAGCAGGAACTTAAATCCTGTCAGCAACTGAAGAAGACCTGGGCGTCGCAGGCATTTCCTGGATTCAACCTTGAGCGCGTGTCACGCCGTGGGCTTGCGAAGGCGGATTGAGCGATGAACCTTTCTCTTGATGTCTCAGTTGAAAATCCGGCTCGCGACGCGCGCTGACCTTGACGTGGTCAGCGACCACCGCGCGCGAATGTTTAGCGACATGGGTGAGCTGCCGCGGGAGATGTTCGAAACATTTCGGGAGCAATCAAAAGACACGCTCCATCGCATGTTTGAGCGGGACCAATACATCGGCTGGCTGGTGACTCCGCACGATGAACCGGAGAAAATCGTGGCCGGCGCGGGCGTGACCTTGCGCCAGGTCGCGCCCCATCCGCAGCCGAACGCGAATGGCAAGTTCGAGATCGTTTCCGGTCGACAAGCGATCATTCAAAATGTTTACACCGAGCCTGGATGGCGGCGCCGGGGTCTCGGTACCCTTTTGATGAAAGAGATTATCGCCTGGGCGCAGAAGACCGGAATCGATTCGCTCGTACTCCACGCCTCCGATGAAGGGCGGCCGCTCTATGAAAACCTCGGTTTCGTCGCCACCACCGAGATGCGATTCAGAGGTTAATTGTTCACCCGGCCGCTGGATTAATACGGCTGATAGAATGGTTGCGATGGCGGCACGAAATCATCGGGCCGTTCCGGGTAAACGCGACGCCGCGGGTGCGACGGATAGATCCCGTTATCGTCATAAGAACGCGGAAGAATGACGACGCGCCCGGACGTTAATTTCACAATTGGTCTTCCGTCCGGGGTCCGGCCAATGATCCGAGCGTGACCGCGACCTTGGTTAATCGGGCCGCGGTCGTAGGTGTCATCGTTAGGATAGGAACGAGTCAGGCGCGGACTTTCGGATCTCGATCTTCGGTTCGACGCGGTAGATTTCCTTTTCATCTCCGCAGATGAGTCGGACGAGTCAGCAGTTGACGACTGTTCGGAATTTTCATCCGTCGTCGCTTGCTGATCCTCAGGCCCGCCCGCCGGGGACGACGGCTCCGATTGTTTCTTATCTGTGGCAATCTGGTTGCTCGCAACTTCGGAAGGCGAGGTCGACGCGCTTGCGTTGGTTTCCTGGTCTTGCTCAATAGTCGCGGAAGATTTTCGGTTCGCATCCGCAATCGTCGGCGACTGACTTTGTATCGGTTGATTCGCCGCGGTTGACGCGGTGCCTGGTGCCGGCGTCGGCGCGGTTGCGAATTTCGCCGCGTCGGGAACTCCGATCGGAACGCCAACTTGCTCAGTGTGGCGCAGAAACGGAATGCGGTCGTGAAAGAAATATTCGGCGGCTGCGGCTCCGGCGAGAAGGATGACTGCGACGGCAGCGAATCCACGCAATACTTGCGCGAGCGCCGAGGATTCCTTCGGCGGTTTTGGTTTTCGCGCCACCACTGCGGCCAGCGGAAGCCCAAGTCTGCGGCCAATTGCCTGGCGCCGCTCGATCTTCGACAAGCAATCGAGCATTTGTTTTTCCAGCGCGACGGGATCGTGCGGACGGTTTTCGGGGTTTTCGCGCAACAACGAAACCAGCAGATTGTGCAACGGTTTCGGAGCGCGCCGCAGTTCAGGCAGCCGTTGAATCCGTAAACGCGCTTTCATTCCGCTGACCGCGAGCGGCGCGGCGCCGGTGAGCAGGAAGCAAATCGTCGCGCCGAGCGAATACATTTCCGATTCAAAATTGATTTCGCCGCCCGCGCGTTGTTCCGGACTGGCGAACTGCGGCGAGATCGACGGTGCGATTTCGGGCGCTTCGTTGCTGTCGGAATGGAGCTCGAGTCCGGCGAGACCGAAATTCAAAAGTTTCACGAACGGCCAACCGCCGCTCGGCGATTCGCCGGCGATGATCATCAAGTTCGACGGTTGAATCGCGCGGTGCGTTAAATTGAAAAACGCCGCCGCCCCGAGCGCTCGCACGACCTGTAGTCCGACACGCAACGCCGCGTCCGCGGCCATCGGTCCGTTCTCGACGATCCAGGAATCGGCCGTTTCGCCGTCGAAATGTTCCGAAACGATCGCGAAGTAATCGTTTTCAATGCCGACTGCGAATGTTTTCGCGATGTTAACGTGATCGAGTTTTTCCGCCGTCTCGGCGCGCTCCTTGAGTTGCGCGAGCTTCTCCGGCTCGATGGTCGACTTTGGGATGAGCTGGAGTCGAACCGGGTCCTGCGAGCGAGTGTCGATCGCCTTGTAATTGATCGCCGCGCCGGTGCGGCTGACTTCGCGGCCCGCTTCGCCCGTGCAGATGCGGTAATGCTCGAAAAATGTCGTGGGTTCCATACTGTGATCACCCAACTGGCAGTATATTAACAATGATCCCGCAGCCCGAGTTGCGCGAGACTTTATTGCCGCCAGTCCGGTTCCGGACCTCAACCTCTCAACTGCTCAACGCCTCAACCTCTTTTAGCCACGGGCCATTCGCATTCCGAGGCCGATAATCGTCTGGACCAATTGCGGATATTTCAGGCCGGCCTTCAGCGCCGATTGAGCGAAATCTTCGTCGGCGGCGAGATGCGGATTGGGATTCGCCTCGATGAAATACGGTTTGTTCTCGGCGGTGAGCCGCAAATCGATGCGCGCGTAACCGTCGATCGTGAGCAACCGGTAAATGTCTTTGCACATTTTCTCGATTTCTTTGACCAGCACCGGATCGAGATTCTCGGCGAACTGTCCTTCGAGTCCCCAGCGCTTTCGGTATTTCTCGTCCCATTTCGCCTTGTAGGTGGCGATGCGCGGTTCGTTAGGCGGCATTTCGCGAAAAATCAGTTCGCGAAGCGGAAGCACTTGCAGTCGGGCGTTGCCCATAATGCTCACGTAAAGCTCGCGGCCTTCGATGTATTCCTCGGCGATTGCGTCGCTTTTGTATTTTTCGTGAACGAACCCGATCCGATCGCGAAAACTCTCGTCGGTTTCGACGAACGACGCTCGTGAAATTCCGTAAGAAGCTTCCTCCTTCACCGGCTTGACCAGGATTGGGAATTTCAATTTGCCGGGCCCGCTCCGTTGTCCCCGCGGGATGACAACGAAATTCGGTGTCGCGATTCCGTGATGACCGAGAATTTTTTTCGAGATGCCTTTGTGTTTGCAAAGGGTCATTCCGGTCGAACCGCAACCGGTGAACGGCACGCCTTGCATCTCGAGCAGTGAGACGATGTTCTGGTCGAAGCCCGGATTGTTTTTGAATTGCTCGACCAGGTTGAACAACAAGTCCGGCTGAAAG
>Ga0210406_10007970_pt1 | contig 10668 bp, 9 predicted proteins | sample IncBWC30MmetaG_FD_155454 | JGI IMG/M metagenome (GOLD analysis project Ga0210406, IMG submission 155454) | Forest soil microbial communities from Barre Woods Harvard Forest LTER site, Petersham, Massachusetts, United States - Inc-BW-C-30-M | ecosystem: Environmental > Terrestrial > Soil >... | reverse complement strand
GCAATGATCGAACGACTCTCCCACGGGCCTGCCTCTGTGCATGGATTGACGGAACCGTTTGCACTCTCGCAGCAGATGATTTCAAAACATATTGCCTACCTGGTGCGGGCGCGGATTGTGATCAAGACGAAGCGTGGACGGGAGAGTGTGTGCACGCTTAGGCCAGCGGCGATCAAGACGGTCAGCGACTGGGCAATCAGCTATCGCCGATTCTGGGAAGAGAGTTTCGACAAGCTGGAGGTGGTGGTGAACGAAATGAAAAAGGCGGAGGTCAGAGATGACAGAAAACACGGTTAGTGAAATTGAGCGGATGGTGGTTACAAGAGTCTTTGATGCCCCACGCGAGTTGGTTTGGAAGGCGTGGACAGACCCGAAGTACGTGATGCAGTGGTGGGGACCGAAGGGCTTTACTGCGCCGGTTTGCCAGATGGATTTTCGCGTTGGAGGAAAATCTCTTTGCTGCATGAAGGCGCCGGATGGGCAGGAATGCTGGAATACGGTTGAATACCACGAGATTGTTCTGCACGAGAAGATCGTTTCCTCCATGTACTTTTCCGACTCGAAGGGAAACAAGGTTGAGCCTGCGCAATTGGGAATAGAACATGAGGCTATCGACGGTGCGTACGACGTGACCATCTTTGAGGATCTCGGAAACGGCCAGACGAAACTTACCCACATTGGAAATGAACCCATGGAGAGCGCAAGAAATAGCGGGCAACTAGAGGGCTGGAACCAGATACTCGATAAAGTTGCCGCAGTTGTTGCGGGGCTGGCGCAGGCCAAATAAGTAGTTGTGGTTTTGACGATCGTCATGCACGAGATATTGAACGCATAGCAACGCAGGTCCGTTCCGGAAACCCCAGCTAAGGGTGGCGGCGGAGGCTTAAGTTCAATCGCGCTACTGGTCACTTGGCCGAATAGCCGCTTTTCCGGCCAAGTGACCCTTGGTTCAACTGTTGCGGGGGGCAGGTCTCGCTGAGGCCTGGGCCATTGTCCCAGCGAAGATGGGAAGAATCAGCGGCGGGGGAAGAGGCTCGAAGCCCAACCGTGCGAGGTAAGCCGGGCGCAATTCAGTGCTGCGGTCTTTGCGCCACAGGTTTCGGCGGCTATTTCTGAGGCTGGGATTTGCGTTGGAGTTCGTCGAAGAAGTTGGAGACGAAGGTGACCTGGGTGATGGGCGGGTTCTCGGAGGCGGGAACCCTGAGGACGACGACGCGCTTGCCGTCTGGGCTCAGGTCAAAATTTACTGCGCCCAAGCGATCGGAGAAGTGACCGGGGGACCAGAGCTTCGGCTTGTCAGCATGGAAAGAGCCGCCGGAGGTGGTATAAGTAACGACCATGATTTGGTTTTCTTCGGTGCGATAGAGGAGTTCGTTGCCGTTGCTGGACCATTTGGGTATGTCTCCGCCCGCGGTCGAAATTTGCCACTTACCGCCCGGTCCCGGAAACGAGCGCACATAGATTTCAAGTTCGCCCGATTCGTCGGACTGGTAGGCGAGCCAACGGCCATCGGGCGAGAACGAAGCCGAATTCTCCGACGAAGAGCCGCCGGGCAGCGGCTGGGGCTCTTCGGGTTTCCAGCCCTCCTTTTCGGAGCCACCGATGGCCAGGGTGAAGATAGTCGAGTTCGCCGAAGTGCCTTGGTCAAATGCCAGCAGCTTTCCGTCCGGATGCCAGGAGCCGAGAAATCTTCGCGCTGTGGTATGAGTCAATCGAAAGGTGCCGCCGGTGCCGTCAGCACGGGTCCAGTAGAGGTCACTCCCACCGCCCTTGTGGAGCATTCTGTAAGTAATCCTCTGGCCGTCGGGAGTCCAGATCGGAGAGAGATTGTTGCCGGCAAAGGTCAAGCGAGTCATAGTGTCGTGGAGCAGCTCGTAGACCCAGATGTCGATTCGTTTCCCGTCGTTGATTGCCAGGGCGAGACGCTTCCCGTCGGGCGAAAGAGCTGGAGCGTAGTAGTCGTCGGGTAATTCCCGAAGAGGGGTGAAGTTGCCCTGGCGGTCCATCCATTCAATGGAGGCGAGTTGACGCCGGCTGTGGCCCGCGACATAGGCCATGGTTCCGCTCTCAGAAAGGGAGAACTGTGCACTGCCGTCACCGGGGTTTGCGGAAATGCCATCGTGTACCGGCACAGGCGTGCCCGTCACTTCCAGACTTCGAGGATCGAACGGCAGCAGGAACAGCGTTCCCTCGTGTATATAGAGGATGTGTCCGCTACGCACGTAGCGAGCAAAATAACCACCGTGCAGCAGCGTCTTGCGTTGCCCTGAGGAGATGGTATAGACAACGATATCCGCGTCTTCGAATTGGCTCCCTTGCCCGGAGGAGGTAAACAGGACGGCTTTGCTCCCGGGCAGCCATTGGGGCCAGAGCTGGCTGACTTCGGCGGTTAGTTGATCAAGAGTGGTCAGCGGTCGAGGCGCTCCTCCGCCGGACGACACCTCGGAGAGAGGGGAGCGGGCACTGGGCACGAAGGCGATGGTTCCGTTTTCGCTCCAGCTTGCGCCGTGGGCGTAGGGAGCATCGCAGATGGTCACGGCGGCGCCGCCTTCCACGGAGATCTTCTTCAATTTGCGGTCGGCGAAGAAACCGAGCCATTGGCCATCCGGCGAGAAAAATGGCTCCTCAGCGTCCTCGGTTCCAGAAAGGGCTGTGGCTCGCAACTCGTCGAGCGAACGGACATAGAGGCGCCGCGTCTGATCGGAATCGGAGGCCGTAAAGGCCAGCTTTGCGCCGTCGGGGGAGAGAACGACAGAAGATCCATGGCCGATATCAATCCTGGCGTCGGCACCGATGTCTGCGCTGAGCCGCAGGGGTTGGAGCGGTTTCGGCGTTCGCAGGAGGAGCGCGATGGCCAAACCAATCGTGGCCAGCATGAGCGCACCTGCGATTCCCCAAGCGAGTCGATGGCGAAATCTGTGCTGGGCAACGACGGGAACGGTTCCTTCTTCTGCCGAGTCAGTTTCTCCAATCCATTTCAGCTCGAACCCAAGGTCACGAACGCATTGCCAGCGATCTTCGCGATCTTTGGCGAGGCAACGGCTGACGGCGTGGTCCAGGGCAGGAGGAGTAAGGGGCTTAATGGAGCGAAGGGGAGGGGGATCTTTCTCAAGGATTGCGGAAGCCACGCTGAACGGGCTCTTACCGTCAAAAGCACGCCTGCCGGTGAACATTTCGTAGAACACGCTTCCCAACGAGAATATGTCAGAGCGTGCGTCAGCCTCCCGCCCCTCCACTTGTTCGGGCGCCATGTACTGGAATGTGCCCACCACGGTTCCGCGTGCAGTCAAGGGCTCACTGCCGGTCGGTGTGTCAAAGCTGGCGGTAGGGCCAGGGCTCGCCGTGGCCGCGGGAATAGCCTTGGCGAGGCCGAAGTCCATCAGTTTGGTCCCGTGCCTGGTCAGCATGATGTTGGCCGGCTTGAGATCGCGGTGAACGACTCCGCTGCGGTGGGCCTTCTCCAGGCCGTCACAGACTTCGATGGCGATCTTTAGAAATTGATCGAGTGGGAGCGGCCCCTTGCGCAACTGCTCCGCCAGGGTTTCCCCTTCCAGGTACTCCATGACCAGGTAACTGGTTCCGTCCTGAACGCCGATGTCATAAAGATGACAGATATTGGGATGACTCAACGACGAGATGGTGCGCGCTTCGCGGTCGAAACGTTCTTTGGCCTCGAGATCATGGGAGAGGTGGGGAGGCAGGATCTTGATCGCGACTGTGCGTTCGAGCCGGGAGTCGCGCGCACGATAGACCTCGCCCATCCCGCCCGCGCCAAGAGGCGCAACGATCTCATAAGGCCCGAGTTTGAGGCCCGAGGCGAGAGTCATCTGTGGGCGCAATTATATTATCGAAACGACAGTCGCAACCTGGCCGGATGACTGTGGAATGGATGTCGGCTGCCCCTGAGTTCGCGCGATGGATGCGTTCGGCAGGCAGCTCGACATGGAGAAGCTCGGCTTGGAGCGGGCGGTCTAGTCTAGGCGATGACCATGTATTCGGCCGGGTCCTCGTGTTCTGCTCCGACAAACGGTGATACTTGATCCTCCAATCCAAAACGCAGGTCCCTCCACTTCGGTCGGGATGACAACTTTTTCATGACGCACAGCTGTCCGGGCAAGATCCTCGAGCAGATACCTCAGGGGCTAAAGCCCCGCGCATTTTTGGCGGTAATTGCGGCACGGCTAAAGCCGTGCCCTACCAAAAGCGAAGTCTGTAACGGCACGGCTGAAGCCGTGCCCTACCCCAAATCGCAGATCCCTCCACTCCGACCGGGATGACAAGTCATTGTTCGAGCGGGTTCATTCGAAATCATTCGCACAAGATCACGCGAAGAATTTGCCGAAGAATTGGCCGGATATCGCAGCGGCTTAGGCGATGACCATGTATTCGGCCGGGTCCTCGCCGCTGACTGAGGCGGAGGAGTCACAGGGGATTCGGATGACCGCGCGGGCGCCGCACTCAGGAAGGGAGCTGAGTTCGAAGGAGGCCTGTTCGCCGTAGAGCTGACGGATGCGCTTGGCGGTACTGCCGGCTCCCAAACCCGATCGCGGGGGGCAGGTCTCGCTGAGGCCGGGGCCATTGTCCTCGACGCAAAGCTCGAGCGCATCATCGACGAGGCGGGCGCGGATCACGATCCTGCCGGGGCCGGAGATGCGCGAAATCCCGTGGCGCACGGCGTTCTCGACGATGGGCTGCAGCAGCATGAAAGGCACGACGGCACAGAGCAGCGCGGGAGGAACGTCGACGGTGACGGAAAGGCGCGCGCCGAAGCGCACCTTTTCAATGGCAAGGTACTGGGAGATGTAGTCGAGTTCGTGCCCGAGGGTGACCCGACCCTGCTGGGGCGCGGCCAAGGTGAGGCGCAGCAGATCGCTGAGCTGGACCAACATGCGGTCTGCGCCGTCCGGGTCCTGGTGGATCATGGCGGAGATGGAGTTGAGGGTATTGAAGAGGAAATGAGGCTCGAGGCGGGCCTGCAGGGCACGTAACTGTGCCTGTGCCAATTGCCGCGAAAGTTCGGAGGACTCGACGGCCTGGCGCCGCCATGCTTCGCGATAAAGCGCGACGTAGCCGATGGCGAGCAGGGGCACGTAGTAACGAAAGACGCCACTCGAAATGACCAGCGGGAAGGCATAACCGGAGAAGGCCAGGAAGGGCTCGTAGTCGAAGGTATTCGGCCCGAGGTAGCGAATGACGTACATATTCATCGCCCACAGGTAGGCGACATAGACCCCGGTGAGAGAGATGAGCAGGCCGGCCTGGATGGAGATGTTGCGGATGAAAGGCCGGCGGTCGACGGGGTAGCGCTTCATGGCGGCCAGAATGAGAGGGGCGATCGCAGCCCAAAAGACGAAGAGGAGGGTGCTGGAGAGGGCGGATGCCCAGAAGGGATCGCGCTTGGGGGAGTGAAGCTGCATGAACCAGTCATGCACGCCGCCGCAGATGCCGAAGAGGATGGCGATGGCGAAGGACCATCGCCAGACGCGAAGGCATTCGCGAATCAAAAGGCTGCGGCTCGGAGGTGATGGCGCGATAGGCGACTCCTTTTCGGCGCCAGGCCCTGGCGGCTTCGCCACCTTACGGGCGGCGCGCTGACGCGAGACCTGTCATTCAAAACGGCCGGGCAATTCCCAAAGCATCAGCGCCGGTGTTGAGCCCGCGCACGGCCCTGGCCCTGCACTCCATTGGCAATTTTATGCCCATTGGCGGCAAATCTTCAGAGTTTTACTCGCCGGCAATGAAATGTGGGTTCGACCGCGAGAGACGGAGGCAAACAGAGCAGTGGTCCAGTCGATCTTGAAGCCGAGGTTGGTGACGTAGAAGTCGAGGCTGCCCTTGACACTGGCCACGCGGAGGATAGGGCAGACGCCCTCGAAGGCAACCGCGCGATCGACGGCGGCCGGTTTGGTCTCGGTCATGGGAGGCTCGATTGCCCCGCCAGCCTACCAAAAGACGTGCCCGGCCCACCACCGAAATCGAGCAGCCCAGGTTTTCCAGAGCGGTTAGGCCGTACCCGCTTGCGCAAACTCGGTTTCAGGGACAACCTCGCGGTTCACTTCCCACAGATAGAGCTCGTTGCCATCGGGGTCTTCCAAGTGAACGAAGCTGCCCGGCTCGTCGCGCACGATGGTGCCTTTGACGCGCACACCGTTGCCGGCAAGCCGGGCGACAACGTTCTGGATGGCTTCATCGATTTCCAGGCCGATCATGGTGGCGCCTTTGGTGCCGGGAGCAGGATATTTGGGCGAGGCGGGGTGCAAACCGATGGTGAGGCCTTTGCCGGCCTCAACCGTGGCCCAGCTGTCTCCAAAGCGGTTGGTGAGTTTCATGCCGAGGATGTCGACGTAAAAGTGGATCGAGGCATCGATGTTGGATACGAATACAGTCGCATTGCCGCCAGTAACCATAGACTCTTCCCTCCTGCCGACCATGATGCGCATACCAGTCTAGAATGGAAAGAGCCAGTGGAGGGAGCCACTCGTGGACACGCGCTTCGCATTGCCGATGATCGCGCTGGATCGAGGGTCGCGGGTTCCTCTGCACCGGCAGATTTACGAGCAGGCCGCGTACGCGATCCGAAGCGGAGTCATCGAGCATGGCACTCGGTTGCCGTCGACGCGGCTGATGGCCAAACTGCTGGAGGTTTCGCGAAACACCGTGCTCGCGGCCTACGACAATCTGGCTGCGGACGGGCTGTTGCGCGGACAGCAAGGCTCGGGAATGCGGGTGAACGGAAAGACCCGGGAGTTGACTCTCTTCGGGCTGCGGGGCGTGATTCAGGCAGCAGGCTATCCGGCGCGAACGCTGGCGATCGAGGACCCGGACAAGAATCCTCTGTATCTCAATCTGCGATAGCCAACGTTTCATCTCCCGGACAACTAATTCGTAGGCCGGCGGGCAGACGCGGAAGCTGTCTTCCAGAATGGTCGGGAATTCCCAATCAGCTCCGGTGTTAGCCCGCGCATTGGCGGCAACTCTTCGGCGTTTCCTCGCCGGTAAACACCCACAGGAATGGATCAAAGAGGCAAGGGCCCATCCAGCGAGAATGCCGAATGGGCCCTGCGTTCGTGGTGGCCGTTTCGCGGGCGCGATTGGCGATCGGATCAGCCCACAATCTTGCCCTGGGCCTGTTGCTCGATGGCCGGGAGCGCTGCCCGGATCGACTCGAGGGCTGCGCTTGCGGCGAGTTTGCTGCCTTCCGCCGCGAAACTGGGCGCGGCTTTGGCAACGCCGGCGGTGACCAGCGAGAAGTTAGCGAGAGCGACGACCAGCGGCCCCCAAGGATCTACAGGATGCGGGACACCGTTGATGACAATGGCTCCGCCGCCGTCGACCGCGACTCCGCCGATGAGAAAGCCGCCGATTTCCGCGCCGCTGCCTCTTGGAGGTGTTGGAGTGATACCCCGTTCGTAGACGGCGATGGCAATCCCCGAGGCTTTGGCCGGCACGCTGATGGTATTGCCGCTGGGCGTTCCGGCATTGAACGACAGCCACTTCGAGAATGGCTCAGTGGTCGAGGCAACCGACGCCGCCGCCTGCAGGGTTTCCGCGGTGGCGGTGGGTACGATTCCCACGACGTTCGCCTGAGAGGTCAGCGAGGGATCGCTGGTGACGGTGACGAAGGTATCGTCGATGAAGTCCCCTTTCAATGCGGAAAAGGCGTCGTCGATGATCGCCGTGCCGGTGCCATTCCCGCCGCCGATCGGGAAATACCAGGCGGTAATGGTGAGGGGGTTTGCGCCAACCGCCTGGGTGAGAGGACCGGCAGGGTAGGTCTGACCGCTGCTTCCGTCAGTGACGCTCCAAAACAGCAGTTGCGCCAGAGCCGGCTGGCCGCCGGAGACATAGGGCAGTTCGGGAATGTAAAGCGGCACGATGTTGCCGGGATCGGTGACGTCCACTTCGCTGGGTGGATTCGGTTCGAGTTCGGAGGAGGCATTGCGGGGCTGCCGGTGATGACCGGCCGTGAGGTAGATCTTGTAGTGAACGCTGACGTGTGGCATGGAATCTCCTTGGATGACCTCGAGGTGTCTGGCGGGAGTATGCCTGAAAGGGTTCTCGAACCTGGGGCAACGCGCTGCCGACCTTCTCGATTCGATGGTGGGTAAAGCGGGATGATCGTATCAGTTACTAAAGGAAGGTGGTGTTAACTGTTAGTTACTGAGCAAGGGTGATGATACCCGCTAGTTAGTTGCCGGGCCTGGCAACTTAGCGCACGAGAGAGGAATCGTGCGCGTCAGGATTCACGGGCGGAGCGCTGTTATTTGACGGGATGGAGTGTACGGCGCCAGCGCGTTTCATCGAAGAAGTGGATGATCTCGTGCAGAGTGAAGCTGGTCTTCTCAGCGACGCTGGCCTTCTCGTCCTGGTTGTCGGGCGACGGAAACGACCAATAGACAAAGAGCGGACGGCCGAGGATATTCGCTCGCGGAACGAATCCCCAGAAGCGGCTGTCGAGGCTCTTATCGCGGTTGTCTCCCATAGCGAAGTAGCTGCCGGGCGGGACGACCAGATCCGTTCCCTGAAGGTGGTCGGGGAGCGCGACGGACCATTCGGCACTGGCACCCGCTTCGACCTGAGGCGGAAATAACGGGAAGTCATCGACGAAGGGGTTGTAGGTAGCCGCGGTCGGCTTGGCCGCATAGGGTTCGTTCTGGGGAACCCCATTCAGATAGACGATTCCGTTACGCAAGTGAATCCGGTCTCCAGGAATGCCGACGACGCGCTTGACCAGAGTCATGTGTTCGCCCGAGGTTTCGACCACGGGTTTGAGGAAGACGATGACGTCGCCGCGGTGGATCTCGCGGTAGGGCAGGAAGGGAGCCCAGCGGGCGCGCGGAGCCGGGGCCAGGCGATCGGCCAGCACGTGATCGCCGGGGAGAAGGGTGCTGGCCATCGAAGAGGATGGGATGGCGAAGTTCTGAAAGACGAAGGTGAGGACGAAGAGAGCGACGGCGAGGGTGCCGCAAAGCGAAGCGAGCCCCTCCAGCCTGGTTTCTTTCACCGGTTCAGCTTGCTTGGCTCGAGTCTTCGGCATAGGCACTTTCCTTCGGCAAAGAGCCGGGGTTATTCGTAGGCCAGGGCGTCGATGGGATCCTTGTGAGCGGCCTTCAAGGCCGGGTAGGTCGCGCCGAGCACTGCGCCGACAAAGGCAATGAGAGTGCCCCGGATGATCCAGTGCGAAGTCAGCTCAAAGGAGAAGGTCGGGAAGCGGAGGTGCATTCCGTAGCGGATGGCAAAGGTTGCAGAGATGCCCAGCAGGATACCGACGAGAGAAAGCAGGACCGTCTCGCGCAGGACGACGTTCACGATGTAACCCTTGGAGGCGCCCAGGGATTTCAGGACACCGATCTCGCGGGTCCGCTCCATCACCGCGGTGTACATGGACTGAAAGATCACCAGGAAGCCGATGACGACGGCAATGGTGATGACCGTGTTCAGGGCGATGGTGAATCCGGGCAGATGCTCCGGAGTCATCTGCGACATCCACTCCTGCATGGTCTGGACCTGATATTGCGACATGCCGGGAGTGGCGAGGATCTCCTGGCGGATGAGCTCCTGATTTTTCAGATCGTCGCTGCGGATGAAGAAGAGGGAGGCGTTGTTCTCGTTGCCCATGATCCCGCCGAGCGTCTTGATGGGCAGAAATTTGCGGCCGCCCTTGCCGTGCTCGACGATTCCGGAGACGCGGAAGTCATGCTTCATGATGTTGACGGTGTCGCCGACATGGTGGCCCTGGTCGGCACGGGCGAAGTAGTCGTCGATGATGGCGTCGTTTGGACCCTGAAACGGGCCGCCAGCGAGGAAGACGAAGGGCTTCAGCGCGTTATAGCTGTCGTAGTCGATGCCCCAGATGGTTTCAACCGAGGTGCTGGCGGAGATCTGCTGAATAACGGGGGCGGCGACGGCGATGTGCGGGAGCTTGGCCAGGATGGTCGCGATTTTGGCGGGCACCGGGGCGCCGCTGACGCCGGTAAGGAAGGTGGTGTTGGGCGGCCGCACGGTCATGTCGGCGCCCACACCGATGGTACGGGTCTTCTGATCGGAGACCATGCCCAGCATGATGGCGGCGATGGAGAGGATCATGACCACTTCAATGGCGACGGCAAAAACGCTGATGAGTGTACGCAGCGGCCGGTGCATGAGGTTACCGGCGACAAGCTTATTCATTTCCTGAGCCTTCCGCGGGAGAGCGCCGCGCTCGCCGGAGGATCGGCGGAACACGGGCCATTGCCCATATGTCCGGAAAATTGGTCCGCGCAGCGGAAGCCCCGGTGACCCTCCAGACCAGACTCAGTCTAGCAAAGGCAGGTGGGCCGAACCCAGGCAGAGTCCTTGAAGCGTCCAGACCGGGAGTAACATCTAGTTACCGGCGCGAATTCCCGGTAAGTGACTAAAGTTGGGCCGAAACCGGCCGAAAAGGAAGCTGCTGCGATCTTTTGTTTTGACCCCAGAGGAATGGCGGACGTATGGTATGACCAAACTTCCCATTACTTTACACGGCAAGGACCAGGGAACCATGGGTCATTTTGGAGAAGACCTGCGGCGCGAACGCGAGAAGCGAAAGATCACCCTGGAGGCGATCGTCAGCGCCACCAAGATCGGCACGCGCCACCTGATTGCGCTCGAAAAGAATCAATTTGCTGAACTCCCCGGGGGAGTATTTAA
>Ga0210406_10007969_pt1 | contig 10668 bp, 10 predicted proteins | sample IncBWC30MmetaG_FD_155454 | JGI IMG/M metagenome (GOLD analysis project Ga0210406, IMG submission 155454) | Forest soil microbial communities from Barre Woods Harvard Forest LTER site, Petersham, Massachusetts, United States - Inc-BW-C-30-M | ecosystem: Environmental > Terrestrial > Soil >... | reverse complement strand
CGACGCTCCGCCTCGCCCACATCCCCACAGGAGAACAGAACCAGAAGAAGCGGACATATGATGTGCTACCAAAACCGGACAACTTCATTCGCTATCGACAGAAATTGCCGTCCGACCCGTTGTCGCGAAGTCCGGGTTCAGGCGGCCAAGGACCGCTCGACGAACGAAACGAATGCGCGAGCCTTGGTGCTGGCGAGCCGCCCCGTCGGGAAGACGGCGGACAGACTGGTTGGCGGCAATTTCCAGTCCTGCAAAATCGGCACGACCTTTCCTGATTTCAGCTCCGGCGTGAAGAGCCACTCCCCGGACACCGCGAATCCGAGGCCGCAATTCACCGCCTCGCGAAGGCCCTCCGCTTGAGTGACCTTCAACCGCCCGTGGAGAGTCACCGATATCTCTGCATCGGCCTTCCGGAATGTGAAGGAATCACGCGCGCCGCCCCGCATCAGAATGATGGCTTGGTGGTTGATCAGCTCGTCGGGCGATTTCGGGGTTCCGCGGCGCTGTAGATACGCGGGCGTGGCCACGACCAAGCTGCGGCCCTCTGCGATCCGACGGGCGGTCATGTTCGAATTCGGCATCGCCCCCGTTCGCAGGGCGACATCGACGCCCTCGTTGACCAAATCCACGTAGCGGTCGTCGAGGACAAGCTCCAGATCGAGATCCGGATGTTCAGCCAAGAATGATGACAGGTTCGGAACGACATGGAGCCGTCCAAAGCAGATCGATGTCGACACGCGCAGCTTCCCGCTGAGGCTATTCGCGCTTCCTTGCGCCGCCATCACCGCCTCGTTGGCTTCCTCGATCGTCCGCTTAGCGCGCTCATAGAACGTCTGGCCGGCCTCGGTCGGGACTACACTCCGCGTCGAACGAAACAGCAGGCTGACGCCCAGCCATTGCTCGAGCTGGACCACGGCCTTCGAGACGGCTGGTTGTCCGATGCGTTGACGGCGAGCTACCGCCGAAAACGAGCCGGTGTCGACGACTTGAACGAAAATTTCTAGGGCTGCGAGCCTGTCCACTTAGCGCCTCATTGGAATGAGTGTCCTCCCAGTATCGCGCTTAATGTAAAAAAAGGAATAGACGCTCTCGCCGCCGCCGCGTGCGTTTCGGTACCTAGCTAATAGTACCGCGGAATCCTGCCGTTGTGCGGCGTCATGCGGTCGGAGAGATCGAACATCGCTTCGTCGACATAACACCAGCCCCAGCCTTCCGGCGGATCGTAGCCCTCAATGATCGGATGTTGGGTGGCGTGGTAATGCTTGGTCGCATGATGGTTCGGCGACTGATCGCAACAGCCGACATGGCCGCAGGTGCGGCAGATCCGCAAATGCACCCAAACGTCCCCGGTCTTGAGGCATTCCTCGCAGCCGAGCGCGCTCGGCGTCACGTCGCGAATGGTATTGAAATGCGTACATGTTTTCGACATAGCGAACCCCGCCCTATGAACCCAAGTGGCGGAGGCCCTGTGTCTACTTGTCCTTTTGAGGGGGCTCTCGGGGCGGGACCGACTTCGGCTTGGCTGCCTCCTCCTTCTGGCGCCGGAACTCCTCCGGCGACACCGGGACCCCGATCGGTATCGACCCGCCGCCGCTTGGCTTTTGCTCAGTCACGCCCGATTGGCTGCCCGCACTCGAGCCGCCGCCTTGCTCCGTACTTCCGCACATGCCGCTTGTTCCCGATATCACTAGCATGAACGCTGATATGGAGCCGGCCAGCGCGATACGCAACACGACTGGAAATCACAATTTGAGCGACACTGCCCAAGTGCCCCAGTGGCCGCCGCCATCGGCGTACTCGCCATACCCCCAAACAACCCCGGCATCCTTCCCGTCACGGCATGCAGTGAAGTAATCACCCCAGCGGTTTCCCGGATAGGAGCTGGCTCCGGATTTCACAACGACGCTGCCCTGCATGGCGCCGGCAGGATCGCCTGGCTTGCGCCCCGTGGCGCGCAATGCGGCGAACTCGCTTTTAGCGGATCGGCCGAATATAAGATAGGCGTTTCGGTTGATGTCCGTCTGAATGGCGGGGAAGTAGTAGTAGGTTCCCGGGGCGCCGAAACCGTTCTGCTGCACGATGCTCTTATTGACCACGTCTATCTCGTACCATTGCAGAATTGAGCGCGCCGCTGTCTCTCCTGGCCAAGTATACTTCACGGTGTGGCAGGTCCACACACGCTGGGTACTCGCCACGAACTGAAACATCGCGGACAGGAGACGGTCGTCGTTGGTCGCGATCGGGTTGGCAGTGCCGCTCTGTTCGGCGTTGGGCGGAAGGTCGTACGCGCGGCAGGTAATGTCTCGCCGATTCAGCGCCGGAGCGCTGGCGTGCCAGAAGCCCAGCGGATTGTCGAGTTGCCAGAGCGTGATCGTGCTGCCAGCCCCGTATTTGGCATTCACTAGATAGGCTGGCGGGTTGCCCCCTGTGCCGCGGAAATGGCTGCAAGGCTGCACGGTAAAGGCCACGTTGCCTCCGCCATCCTTCAGGTTCCAGAAATCGTACCATTTTATCAAATGGGTCGGTCCAGTGCCGCCGGAGTACAGCTCCGCCTTGTTGAGTATTCGCAATTTGGCGTACTGATAGCCGCCGCCAATCTGGAACATGTTGAAAGTAACGTAGATTGCCTGGGTATCGAACCCCAGCATCGGATAATCGCCCCAATTGTTCGTCGGCGCGCTGCCGTTCAGCGAATCATCCAACGCCCAAATCCAGTAGCCGCCGCCGGGATCCGGAGACTGCGAAACGCCGATCAGCAGCCAGGATCCGGCTGGGCTGTTGCGCCGGGCCGCTGCAACCACGATCCAGCGATTCTGATAGTGGTCGTAGGCCACTCGCGGATCAAAAATCGCCGCCCCCGATGGGATGACCTTCCCGAAAAGCGTAGTCATATTGGCCCAGCGGAAAATCTGGTGTCCGGTCTTCGAATACCCGGCCAGATCGGTGTTGACAGCCAGCAGAACATGGTCGGGTCCGACCGCGCACGCGCAATCCGGAGGCTGCCATGCAGTGGCGCCGAGACCATCAAAGCTGGCGCCAACGGTGGGCGCGAGCGGAACGGGTGACACGTGGGCATGGCCATCCTCCGGGCGGTCCAGCTCCGCCGAAGCTTCCCCCAGCGCTGCCGCGTCAGCGCCGCTGTCCGCATGGGCCGCCGCCGCCGCGGGGACCCTCGTCGTCGCCGGTTGAGCCGCCTGCTCCTTGGCCTGCGCGAATTCCTCCATTGACATCGGGAAACGCGTGACCATCCAACTCGGACGCACCGCCTTCGGAGGCGATCGCATCAGTTCCGCCGCCGTGACCTGGTTCAGGTGCTGCTCAGCTCCTACGACCCCGTGTGCGTTTCCGGCACCCTCGAAATATTGGGAGGCCGGCGTCCTGGGTTGTGTTGGCATGACTATTTGCTCCGAATTGAGCTGGCGACCGGCCGGCCGGCCAAGCGCTCTCTTCTCGAAAGCCAAGCTGAGGCGCGCGACGCGACCATCGTCGTCGCCAGTGCGGCGAATACGACCTCAATCAGGTCGGCGCCGACGTACCACCAGCTTAACGCCAATTCTCCGCTGATCGTGCTGGCAATGACCGCCGTGCCAATCGCAATCAGAGCGAGCAAGAGAGTGGTTATGATCGTCTTAGGTCGCCGCCAAAATATGAATCCGAGCGCGACACCTGCAAGAATGGGAAAAACCTCATCCATTTCATCCTCCCCGTGTGACCCCCCGGCATCCCGCCGAAGAGCTCATCTTTAGGAATTATTCTTCTCGATTCTGGTGTGCAAGATTACCGCTCAGGAAAGATACTGCGAATCCAAGTAATATAGTCTTCTCTAAAACGTTCGTAATTCAAAACGTTCGTAAATCCCAAGAGCCCTCAGAAGCATACCAATGAATCTCCAGCAAATCGACGATCATTGCTAGCCTCTCGAGCCGCAAATCGCGCCTCGCATCGAAAAAAGAAATCTTCGCAGCTATACGATAGTGACTCCCGCAGAATTGGCACAAGCACTTTGAGACTTGGTGAGGTCTCTCTAATGTTAGGGGCATTAACTCTAACGATAACAACAAGAAAATATGGCACGGCCAAATATTCTTGTCAATAGACTTCAAGTTCCTAATCCAACAAGGCGCCTCTCCCGCTGAGTTAAAGGTGGGGACCAGGAGCATGCGATAGGAACTTATGGATGGCTGCCACCACCTGGGCGCCTTCGCCAATCGCGCCGCCGACCCGCTTGACCGACCCCGACCGCACGTCGCCGACCGCGAACACGCCCGGCACGGACGATTCAAGTGGCGACGGGGCAGGGGCGCCATTGGCCGTTCCAACGCCGGTTATCACGAAGCCCGCCTTGTCCAGCGCCACGCAGCCTTGGAGCCATTCGGTCGCGGGATCGGCGCCGACGAACAGAAAAACGTTGCGGATGGCGGCTTCGGTCTCTTTACCGGCGCGACGATCGCGCCACCGCAAGCCCTCGAGATTGGCGCCGGCCGCACCGCTGAGCGCAACGAGCTCGGTCTCAGTCATGAGTTCAATGTTCGGGGTCGCTGCAATGCGATCGATCAGGTAGCGCGACATGCTTTCGGCGAGCCCCGGCCCCCTCACCATCATGCGCACCTTGGACGCGTGCGCTGACAAAAACACCGCGCCTTGACCGGCCGAATTGCCGCCGCCAACCAGAGCGACTTCCTCGCCTGCGCACAATTGCGCCTCGATCTGCGAGGCCCAGTACCAGATTCCGCGCCCCTCAAACCGGGCTATGTCGGCGATTGTCGGATGGCGATATCGGGCGCCGCTGGCGACCACGACCGTCCGCGCCTGAATGCGCTCGCCGTCCTCCGTCTCCAGGACAAAGGCTCCCTTGTCGCGCGAGCAGTCGAGCGTCTTGACGGCGACCGGTATCATGATGTCGGCGCCAAATTTCTGCGCCTGAACGAAGGCGCGGGCGGTGAGCGCCTGGCCGCTTATTCCGGTCGGAAAGCCAAAGTAGTTTTCGATCCGGGCGCTGGCGCCGGCCTGACCGCCGTAAGCGCGGGCGTCGAGAACCGCGACCGTCAGGCCTTCGGAACAGCCATAGACCGCGGTTGAGAGGCCCGCGGGTCCGGCGCCAACCACCGCGACGTCGTAGACGAAGTTCGATCGCGACGGCGCCGTCAAGCCGATCTGGCGTGACACAGCCGCTTCCGATGGATTGCCGAGCACCGAGCCGTCGGGACAGATCACGAGAGGCAATCCGCCGGCGACATCCGTGTATCGGGCGATCACCTCTTTGGCCTCGGGGTCGCGGGCCGGATCGAGCAAATGGTGCGGATAGCCGTTCCTGGTGAGAAAGCCCTCGAGTCGGATCACGTCAGCGGCGCCTGCAGAGCCGATCAGCACAGCGCCAGCCGCGCCGCCCTGCAGGAGGGCCACCCGCCGAAGAATGAGCGCCCGCATGATGCGCTCGCCGAGATCGGCTTCGGCGACCAGGAGAGCGCGCAGGCCCTCGGTCAGGATGAGCAAGGTCTCGACGTCGCCCTCCGCCGTTCCGTCGACAAGCGTCGCGCGCGTAGACAGCTGGCCGACGTCCGCGAGAAACTGGCCCTCGCCCTGCTCGACGATCGGCGCCAAATGCCCCAAGCCGTCGCGTTGGGTCAGCGCCACCACGCCTTTGAGAACGACAAACATGCCGGGGCTGATTTTTCCCGCTTCGAACAGTTTTTCCCCGTCCGAATATTTGCGTAACGAACCGTAGCGCCGCAGTCGGTCGATTTCCTGCGCCGTTAGCGCGGGAAACGTCTCCTGATAGCGTGGCCCGCGAGCGGGATAGACGGAATCGGCCATACGTCTCGAACCTGAGTGATCGGCGCGCCCAGATCGCCTGAAGCGATGCGCCTCACAGGCCGTTTTTTCAAGCCTGGCAGCGAACCCACCCGAAATCCCGTGTCAAAGCGGGCAGGGGTTGGCGAAGTCGCTCACTGATTGACAATGATCTCGCCCGATGTCGTTCCTGAGCAGGAACGCGGCGCGGCTGGAGCCTATTCGACGATGACCGAGACGTTTCAAATTCTGATCCTGCTTTTGGCCGTCATATCCCTGGTCGGCGTCATCGCGAAACGATTGCAGATTCCCGCCGCCATTCTCCTTGTGATCACCGGCGTTGGACTCGCACTGATCCCGGGGCTGCCGAGCCTGCAACTCGCGCCCGATCTTGTCTTGCTGCTCGTGCTGCCGCCGATCATCTATTGGGACGCGGTGAAGATGAGCTGGAAGGAGTTCCGCTTCAACCTGCGCCCTATCGCGCTGCTGGCGATCGGCTCTGTCGTGTTCACCACCGTCGCCGTCGCCGCGGCGACGCATTACCTGTTGGGCTTTCCCTGGGCCGTCGGCTTCGTCCTGGGCGCCATCATTTCGCCTCCCGACGCCGTCGCCCCGCTGGCGATCGCGCGGCGAATGCAGCTTCCAAGGCGCCTCCTCGTCATCCTTGAAGGCGAGGGACTGGCGAACGACGCAACGGCGCTCGTCCTTTATCGCTTCGCGGTCTTGGCGGTGAGCGCGGGATCGTTCTCGTTTGTCACGGCCGCCGGCAGCTTTGTGGCGATCGTTGCAGGGGAGGTCATCTGGGGAATTGGCGTCGGCTGGCTCTGGCTTCGCCTGCGCCGTTGGGTCCGCGATCCCGCCATCGAGATCATGCTCTCGATCCTGACGCCGTTCATGGCCTATTGGCCGCCCGAGCAGCTTGGCGGCTCCGGCGTGCTCGCCACTTTGGCGGCAGGGCTCTATGTCAGTTGGAACGGCTTGCGCTTGATTCCCGCTGCGACCCGGCTCCCGGGCGCGGTGTTCTGGGACTTCCTGACTTATCTGATCGAGGGCATGGTGTTCCTCATCACCGGTCTGCAAGCGCGCACGCTCATTCCCAGCATTCGTCATTACTCATTCGCCGAACTGACCTTGGCCGCCATTGTCGTCTGCGGGGTCGTCATCCTGGCTCGCTTCGTTTGGATGTATCCGGCGACCTACCTGCCGCGTTGGCTCTTCCCTGCGCTCCGGCGCAACGACCCTTACCCGCCGTGGCAGCACCCGTTCCTGACGGCGTTTGCTGGCATCCGCGGCATCGTCTCGCTTGCCGCTGCGCTTGCAATCCCCTTCACCGTCGCTGACGGGAGCCCATTTCCAGATCGCGATTTGATCTTGATTCTGACCTTCACTGTTATCTTCGTCACCCTGGTCGGCGAAGGCTTGACGCTTCCCGCGGTAACCCGCGTGCTCGGTCTCGCGAACGCAGGACGCCGTGAGCGACAGGCCGAGCGGGAGGAGGAGTTCAAGGTCCGCAGACGCGCGGTCGAGGCGGCGATCGAACGGCTCGAGTCGCTCACCGAGAGCCGCAAGCTCGGCGAGCCGGTGGTCGGACCGATCCTCGCTCATCTGCGCAACCGGCTCGAAAATGTCGAGCATCGCAAGGAGGGCGAGGAGCATCACAAAAAGGTCGCCGAGCTTAGCGATGAGATCGAGCTCTCGCTGATCGAGGCGGAAAGGGACCTCGTCAACGATCTTTATCGCGCCGGCGAGCTGAAGGATGAAGGCCGCCGCCGCATCGAGCGCGAGCTCGATCTGCGCGATACGCTTCTCGCCAGCCTGAGCTCAACGGAGTGAGCGGGGGTCGGGGCAGCGGCCAGGCGCGGCTCGGCGTCTGCTGCCCGAGGGGCGCGAATAAGAGCCAGTAAACGTCAATAAAAGCGCATAAACGCTAGTAAAAGAGCTAGCGTTTACTAGCGTTTATTTTTTGGAATCGGGACTTTTCAATGGGTTACGGGCGATTCCAATAGAAAATTTCTCCTTTCTCAGGCTGGAGGCCGAACGTCTCGACGCTCCGCTTTTCTCCCCTTCGCGCTGGCCCCGCCGCAGCAGGGCGGTTGGGTTCGATCAGCCGAAAGTGTACGGGCGCTTCTCGGAAACGCCAAGGCTTTGTTTGCCGCCTCCGAAATGCGTGGCGGAATATCTTGCTATTTCAATGGCTTCGCGGCGGCTCAATACATTCCATAAATAGTCGCGCCGCGGTCAGCCTTGGCCACGAAGCCGCAGAATCCGTGACGGAATATACTCGACGTCAATGCTGATCCCGTCTCCGCTGAGGCAGTTCGCCGTGTAGACCACGGAGACGGCCAGCTCGAACTGGCTCACGATCGTCAGGATGGCGATGGTGAGCGGAGCCTCGCCGCTCGGGGCCGCGCCGAGCAGCAGCTCCGAGATGCGGCAACAATCGTCCATCGTCGCCCCCAGCGGGGGAAGTTTGACGACGTCGACCGGGCGTCCTCGAAGAGCGGTGGCAGGGTCGGCGACGTTGGGCTCACGCGCCACGACGGCCCCGGAATTGATCAAGGGCAGGACGAACTTCAAAACCGGCGCGGTCACGAGATTGAGATTTTGGATGTTGACCTCGGTCGCGTACACGCCCGGTCGGACACCGGCCGCGCAACAACAGCTTGCGTCGGTTTGCTTGCCGCACACGATCTTGGCGCTGTAGGCGAAGAGACCCTCGGCCGCAGCCGATATGGCGCCGAGTTCCTCGAGAAGTGGATGCGTGAGCCGGTCGGCGCTCGAGCCCGTCGTGTTGCTTGCCATCTCGACCTCCGTGAAGGGATTTGTGGACGGATGAGCGGCGCCGAGGCTCGGCGTTTAGATTTCTCGATTTTGCTTCAATACTCTTGAGCAGTCTTCATTGGTTGACCGAATCAGACGCTCGGCGCCTTTGGAATGCGCCAGAGCGTTGCCGCCAAACCACGTGATGACGCCGCGAAGCCGAATCGGCAATTCGGAGAACTACCTAGCCGTCGTTCGACAGACCTATCGCCGCGCTCCGCCGCTAGGCATGCGCGCCGCCTGGCAATTGGGCTTCTGTTGGCGACATCGCGCCTGCTGCCCTTTTAAGGGACGCCCGATACCCTGCGAAGCCCAAGCCCGCGAAACCGACAAGCATCATTGCCCATGTCGAGGGCTCGGGAACGCCGGAAGCGCCGGAAGCAACTTCAAAGCTGAGATCGCGAACGATGGAGCCGTTTGGGTCGCCGGACTGAAAATGGAAGAAACTAATCGTATTGAAGCTTTCCCCCGCAGCCGGCGTGATCACCATATTGAATTCGCCATTGTCCTGTGGGCCAGACGTAATCGTAGATCCATCAAACGCAGTAAATTGAATATTCGTGAATGCGAGGGTCGGTGTACTCGCGGCATTGACCGTGATATTCCCAATGGTTTCGACGTGTCCGTCAAACGTGCTCAACGCGTTGACGTGAAACGAAAAATAGTCGATCGGTGTGTTAAAGGTAAAAGTGTAAGTTGCACTGCCTTGATTTCCGCCGAAATACAATCCTTCAAATGGTCCTGATCCGAAAGTGCTCAGAGAACCACCTGGTGAGGAACTCACCGCCAACGAGGTTCCCGCTCCATCCAAATTAGAATAAGCGCCCGGGTTTGACGCCAGCGTCGCAGAGGAAACATTAACGATAAGTGCCTTTGCTGGACAGAGCATCGTCACGAACGCTGCTGCGCCAAGCACCGCCAAGAATGAGTAATGAGAGGTTTTCATTTTTAACTCCATTCCATGGTCGCAATAAAGAATAAATAACGCGGAATAAATCGCGCCGATGTCTTTCATCGCCAAACAAGAAACCAGGATTTGTGCAGCTAGATGACTGTGACGGAGGTCACAGCGCGTTTGCGTTTCTGCAGAGCGTTGCGCCAAACCCTATGATGAAGCCGCGAAGCCCAATTGGCAATTCGTAGAACTACCTAAGTCTATCGCCGCGCTCCACCGGCCAGGGATGCGCGCCGCCTGGCGCCAAGGCGCGGTGGCTGGTCGTTCGTTTCCCGAATCCGCGGAGTCCTAAAGACCCGGCTGTCCTAAGTCACGATCATGGGGATAGTGGCTTCGTCCTCCTGGGCCGGCGCCGCCGCCTCCGCTATAGTCCAGCCCATGCCTCTTCACCTCATCAAGCTCGCCGTCGGCGCGGAGTCGCTCGCTGACCTGCGCGAATGGATGGCGGAGCGGATGGCGGAAGCCAAGCGCCGGCGCGGGCCGCTCCGGCACGCCCACATCACACGGATGGCCCCGAAACGAGCCGAGCAGATTCTGGACGGCGGTTCGCTCTACTGGGTCGTCAAGGGCTTGATCTCGGCAAGGCAAGAGATCGTCGGCCTCGAGCCGTTCGTCGATGCGGACGGGATCGGCCGCTGCAAGATCTGGCTCGGCGAGACGGTGGTCGCGGTTGCGCCGCGGCCAATGCGCGCCTTCCAGGGCTGGCGGTACTACGAGGCCAAGAGCGCGCCGCCGGATATCGACGAGGCCCAGCCTGGCTTCGCCGCCATGCCGGAGAGGATGCGCCGCGAGCTGGCGTCGCTCGGGCTATTGTAATCTACGGCCTCGCGGCTTGTCGTGGATTCGAGAAATTTCAAGCCGTGACACCAAGCCGTTCGACATAGGGTCCACCATGCGAGGGACGGCGCTCAAAATCATCGCGACATGTTCGGTTCTCTCCACGGCGGTTCTCGTCGGCGGAGCTCTTTTCGTACTCGATGACCGCTACAACTGGACCGGTCAGTTAAGTGACTGGAATTCGCTTCGCGAGGCACAGGGTCGTAACAACGAACTCTGGGAGTTCGAGACTAGACAGGCGCGGCTCCTTGTCGGCGACGAGAAAC
>Ga0210406_10007968_pt1 | contig 10669 bp, 14 predicted proteins | sample IncBWC30MmetaG_FD_155454 | JGI IMG/M metagenome (GOLD analysis project Ga0210406, IMG submission 155454) | Forest soil microbial communities from Barre Woods Harvard Forest LTER site, Petersham, Massachusetts, United States - Inc-BW-C-30-M | ecosystem: Environmental > Terrestrial > Soil >... | reverse complement strand
AGTTCCTGACTAAGCCGGTCGCTGAAGACGCCCTGCTAGTGTGCCGAATCAGAAGTTCCTATCCACAATGGGCCTGGACGGCGATCGTGCGGTGACAAAACCGTTCGATGGAGGCCAGGATGTCGTCGGCGGTTTTGGTCCAGCGAAACGGCTTGGGGTCGGCGTTGCGGGCGTCGATGTAGGCAGCGATAGCGGCCTCCAACGCGGCCGTAGAGCGGTGGGCGCCGCGCTTGATCTGCTGGTCTGTGAGCAATGCGAAGAAGCGCTCGACCTGGTTGATCCATGACGAGGATGTCGGCGTGAAGTGCATATGCCAGCGGCACCGTTTGGCGAACCAGTCGCGGATCAGTTTGGTCTTATGGATCGAGGCATTGTCCATGACGATGTGAATGTCGAGATCGGCGGGGACATGCTGTTCGACGGTGTCGAGGAAGCGGCGGAATTCCAGCGCCCGGTGGCGCGGCATGCATTTGCCGATGATGGTTCCGGCCTTCACGTCGAGGGCGGCAAAGAGCGAGGTGGTCCCGTGCCGCTTATAGTCATGAGTGCGCCGTTCGGCTTGCCCCGGTCGCATTGGCAGCAGCGGCTGGGTGCGATCGAGCGCCTGGATCTGCGATTTCTCATCGACGCAGAGCACCAGCGCGTGGTCCGGCGGGTTGAGATAGAGGCCGACGATGTCGCGCACCTTGTCAACGAAGAGAGGATCTGTCGACAGCTTGAAGGTTTCGCTGCGGTGCGGCTGCAGCGAGAACGCCCGCCAGATGCGATGCACGGTCGAGACCGACAAACCCGAGGCCTTGGCCATCGAGCGCGTGCTCCAGTGGGTGGCGGCGGCCGGCATCGTCTCCAATGTCGTCGTCACCACTTCAGCGATCTTTTCATCCCCGATCCTGCGCGGGGCCCCAGGGCGGGGCTCGTCGGCAAGGCCGTCCAGCCGTTTGGCGGCGAACCGCTGGCGCCACGTCGCCACCGTGACGCGGGTGACCCCAAGTTGCTTGGCGATCGCGAGATTGGTCCCGCCCCCGGCCGCCAGAAGCACGATCTCGGCCCGCATCGCGTCGGCACGCGATATCTTCCGGCGACGTGTCCGCGCCTCAAGCTCACACCGCTCGTCCTCGTCCAACTCGATCCGGACCGCAGATCTCCAGGCCATCCCCGCCTCCTTGACCGGCACCGCTGCAAAAGGAAGCAAGACGGGCTACCGATCGGCATGCAGATCATTCGCAACTACCTAGACGATCGCACCACAATTGCCTTCGCCGGGCTTGTCGAGCGCGAATTCGGTGGCTTCACCCCGCCGCCTCATCTTTGAGGGTCCGGGCGGGTGCCCAACGGCCCCTTACGGCGCATCTTGCCCGTTGCCCCACGTCCCCACGAATACCCGTTGACTGAACCGACACGTAGACGATGGGGTGGGCCATCCTCCGCCTCCTGTGACTCAGGCGGCAGCCCGGGTTGAAAACTGGGGCCGCGCGAGCAGCTGCTGGACCATCCGGTGCGCGTGGTAGTGCATCGCGCATTTGACCGCGTAAGTCTGGATGATCTGCGGCTCACGGCGGTGCCGCACCAGCCGCACCAGCCGGCGACGATACTCGCTGCGCAGCTCGACATCGGGTATCCCGCGCATCAGCATCACAAAAATTGCAGCTGCTTCAGTGAGCAGTCGCGCATTGAGCTGCAGCCAGCGCATCGGGTGCCGGCGCAGATAGTGCGTGCGCGCTTGCGTAAGCTGGAACCGACGATCGAGAAATAATTCGTCGAGCCGGCCAAAATACGCCTCAGGCGCGTATAATTCGCGCATCAACTCGCAATAGCCGGCGTACAGAGCCTCGCGACTGATCCGGCGGGGCATGACGTTGGTGCCGAAGCCTCCGCAGTTCTCCGCATCGTCCAGCGAGGTCAACCTGCCTTCGTGCGCCAGCCTTTTGTGAAGCGGGGTTCGGGGTATCGCCACCAGCATATTCACGATCGCGCTGACGATCCGTGCCTCGCGCACGAAGCGGCTCTGGATCGCAAAAATGCCCGGATCGTCATTGTCGAAGCCGACGATGACGCCGCACCACACCTCCATCCCCGCTTGCTGGATGCGGTGCACTTTCTCGAGCATGGTTCCGCCACGGGTTCGCAAGTTTTGGAACTTCTTGGTCTCGCGCAGCGCTGCTTCATTGGGGCTTTCGATGCCGACGAACACACTGCTGAGGTTAGCTTCCACCATCAGCTCCATCAGCTCGGCGTCATCGGCCAGATCGATCGAGGCTTCGGTCGCGAACATCAGCGGATAGCCGTGCTTTTGTTGCCAGGCGATCACTTCGCGCAGCACCAGCTTGATCGCCTTCTTGTTGCCGATCAGATTGTCGTCGACGATAAACGCGAACCCCTTGCCTGCGGCGACGATCGCATCGAGTTCGGCCAGCACCTGGGTGGAGGCCTTGATCCGCGGACGGCGGCCGAAGGTGACGATGATGTCGCAGAACTCGCACTCGAAGGGGCAGCCGCGCGAGAACTGCAGGCTGGCGAACGCGTAGTCCTTCATCCGTAGCAGGTCGAGGCGCGGGGCCGGAACGGTGGCCATGTCGGTGCGCTCGGCCTGCTCGTAGCGGGCCTGATGGCGTTTCTCGCTCCACTCGCCGAGAAACCGCGGCCAAGTCTCCTCGGCCTCGCCGACAAAGATGACATCGGCAAGGCCGGCGAAATCGTCTTCCTGCACGGTGACCCAAGCACCGCCGACGACGGCAAAGACGCCGAGGCGCTTCAGCTCACCGAGAATTTCCTTCATCCGCGGGCGCTGGACGTTCATTCCGGTCACGCCCACGATGTCGGCCCGGGCGCAGCGCGCAAAGTCGATCGCCTCCACATTCTCGTCGATCAGGGTCACGCGGTGCCCTGGCGGAGTTAGAGCGGCAAGGAGCGGCAGGCTGGCGACCGGCAAGACCGCCTTGGCGCCGAGAAACGGCATCGCATGCTCGAGGCCCCAATAGGAAATCTCGAAGCGGGGATTGATCAGGACGATATCGGCCATGTGATCTCATTCCTCGCACAAATGAACTGGAGCGGAGCTGCGGATCGAAGCATCGTCATAGATCCCGATATTCCTTGCAAGAACGCTTTGAGCCATTTATGGCGGCCGGTCTACGTTGATCAGCCACAAATTAAACGGAATTGCTAGCGCTCCTCGTATCGCCGATGCTGAGGTCGTGAGCGACCTCGGCAGGTTTGGTCGCCGCGGAAGGTTCAGGATATGCCGATTTGGAAACCCGATCCGACCTTTTATCCGTCGCCGCGTCTGGCGATGCAGGCGCCGCCGGAAGAGCTGGCTTTTGTCGCTGCATTCGACTCCCACGGGACTTCCATCGCAGCCGACCTGCCGGGGCGCAGGTCCGCTTCAGGTGCTCAAAACACAGGATTCGCGGGCTACTCCCGGTAGGCCGGCCCGGTTCGGCCAGTCTGCAATGCCGACCAGCCTATAACCGCTTTGAAAGGTACAGGGATTCGAACCGCTGGTCCCCCGTGAGAAGGGACGGCGTCTTTCGCGACCACCCTGATCGACCTCCGCCCCTTCTCCTCCCCGAGAATCAAGCGAGAGGGACCGAGGGTTCGAATCCACTTCCCTCCGCCGGCGAGTCACTGTCGCCGCGTGTTGGATGACGACCGGTGGCCATATGGAGCGCGGGCCGGAACGATGCACGGGCTCCAGCGCCGGCGATCAGCATGGTGGCCAGGAAACGGCTTTGTCCATATCCCAGAGGCGGAAGTCTCCGCTGGCACCTGCGCTAACAGGGATTGACGCTCGTTGCGGCGGCCCGGATGTGCCTAAGGTAAGAGAGGGGCCAAAGTATGGCGGAAGAAATTGAGTGGTTTGTGGGCGTCGACTGTCTGGTCGATGTCCGTGCCGAGTGCCTGGGAGAAAAAACAGTTGCCCATGGCAGCTGCCGAAACCCCTTGCCAAGGGCGCGGTGATAACGCGCCCGCCCTCATTGCGAACCGAACGTCACCGTCCCACATGACCTCCGGGTCAGTTGATCCGGGATGAGATGATGCAACAGCAGCCTGCGCCAAGGGCTAACGCTAACACGCCCCACACCGAGCCGGAGATCATCCCGCCTGACGCTGATTGGCCACGCGCGTCGCGGGTCTGGGTATCCACCGGCAGGCGCCACACCGCTCACATCCAGATTACGCGGCTGGGGCCCGTCGGGATCGCCGTCTTTTTGCTGCTGATCGGAGTTCTGGCTTTCGTCGGGATGGCGCTGGTGCTAGGAGCCGCCCTCGTCGGCATCGCTGCAGCGGGTGTGCTCATTATCGGGGGGATCCTTTCCAACCTCTCGCGCCGTCAATTTCGTCGATGATAGAGACGTTTCGGACCAGTGCTTCCCGTTGTCGCTACTGAGGCATCGACCCAGTAACCGGGACCTTTTGGCGGGCAAGCAGTCGGTGTCGGTTTAGGCCGCGCCGGCTTCCCCGACAAATGAACGCGGGCCGGCGCCTCTCTAATCGCGTTATCAGCGATGAGCTTTCGCCCAGACTGTTGGCTTACTTGGGGTCGCACGGGCCGAGATACCGACCCTTAATGAGAGATGAATATTCTTGCGTTGGGAGATTAAGGAAGCTGTGGCGGATCGTTGTCGTCCCGTCAAGTGTGTCGTCGTGAAAATGCCCAACCCCTTCTGTGTTGGACTTGCTGCCCGACGACCACGCGCAGTTAACTGACCAGCTTATCGTGGCAGCGTTGGCGTCAGTGGCCACGTCGAAATCGCAGGAGCCTTTCCCGTCGACTGGCACAGAGGTCCGCGCGTGCGGTGCGGGTGGGTTGGTCTCACTGATGCACAACTCATTTATTATTTCCTCGGGACCCCACCGCACCGAAGGCGGAAGCTGTGCTCCCGGCGGCGGCTCCGGGATCTTTGACCCCACTATCCAAAATTCCCACTTGCCGGGTTTAATCGCGTTCTCGGCGCCGGCCGCGCACGCCGACACATCGGCCACGAGAATGAGAATGGCGGTTGCCCCAGCAGTTGTTGCAGCTCGCATTTTTGCCTTCGCTCCTATGTATAGCAGGCTGCTGTAGATCAGCCTACCAACCGAGTCCCAAGCTGACGTGCGGCACGAGCGGCGACCGCTGTGGGGTAACAGTACATCCTCCCACCCTTGCGATAGACAGACGCGGCGCAACGACAATGCGGGCCGGAGCTGCGGGGTCGACCCGTGTTACCGGGGCGACAAAGCGATAGCCGCGCCCGGAAACCGTCTGGATGCAGCTGCCCTCCGCTCGCCCGTCATCGAGGATGCGGCGCAAGGCCGCGATCTGGACGTTGAGGTTGCTGTCTTCGACCGTCGTTCCCGGCCAGACGGCGTCGATGATCTCGTCTCGCGAAACGAGGTCGCCCGGCCGCTCGACCAGCACGCCGAGAATGTCGACCGCCCGCCTGCCGATCGCTATCGGCGCGAAAACCCCTTGCTGATCCTGCCGGAACAGGACACCGCCGCGCCGGTCGAGGCGGAAACCCTCGAACTGCGAAACATCGGCCGCGGCGAGTGCGTCCATAGCTGCGCCTCCCGCGCGGCCCGCAATTTCCTAAAATCTTAACACGAATTCAGAAATTTTTTAGCGCCGTCTCATAGCGCGCTCATCATTAAGCAGGGTCCGATAGGCCGTCCGGCCGCACCGATGGATTTCGCCCCGGAGGGAGAAACAACATGAAGCGCGTAGGACTATGGGCTGTAGGTATTGGGGTGATCGCAAGTGTGGGGCTGCTTACCATAGCGCACGGATTTGCGAATGGAAATGACGGCGCAACAAAGTGCACCCTGGCGACGCTGAAAGGGCGGTATCTGTTTGCCGCACCAGCAATTCTGTTCCCCCCAGCGTTTGGGGTAACAGAGACGTCGGTAGGCAACGCCGCTGGATTTCATATTTTTGATGGAAACGGCAAGGGGCAAGACTATGGACATTCACCCTCAATGGTGTTGACCAGCATGTACCTTCCCCCAACCAGCTGCCGTATACTCTCAACTCGGATTGTACGGGAACCTACACGGTACTCCCTTTAGGGCTAGGGCTGCCGAAGTTCGCTATATTCGTCTCGCCCAATGGTGACGAGATGACCTCAATCAATACAGAGCCTGAGGGCACCGCAAGCTCGTATACCCCGAGCAGGCGGGTGGCGCCCAAATAGAAACGCGCAGTAAAGCTGGCGGCTGAGGATCGCGCCGGGGTCGATCGCCAGCGCCGGCCGGCGATTATTCCTCCGGCATTCCGGCCTTGCGCAGGCCGGCGAAATAAGTGGCTTCGAACAAGGCGCGGACGGTCGGCACCCCGAAATCTGCAACGGCCTTGAGGCGGGCGATGCTCGAATAACGATCGTCGCTGATCAGCCTCCGCGCTTCGGCGAGTTCGGCGGCGGCGCGGTCCAGATCGCCTTTAAGGGCATAGGCAGAGGCGAGATAGCCGTGAACCATTGGGCGCCCCGGAATGGCGCTGCGCGACTTCTCCAGCCAGAGGATCGCCTCGTCGATGCGGGATTGCAGCAGATGCACCTGCCCAATCGAACTATACCAGCTGCCGATAAAGGGATCGTGGGGACTGAGGCGGATGGCTTGCTCCATAGGGGGGATCGCCTCGTCCAGCGAACCGGTCAGGATATTGCACCTGCCGATATTGATCAGAGCGCTCGCCGAATTGCGATCGGACGCAAGCACCGTCTCGAATTCGGGAATGGCCTCCTCGCAACGCCGCTGTGCGCGCAGCACTTGGCCTTTGGCGCGATGCGCGACAAGGTTGCGCGGGGATGCCACCAAGACTTGGTCGATCAGCCCTTCGACGCGTGCAATGTCGGCCGCAGCCGAATCAGCCATTCCCTCGAGCACGCGGCTAATGAGCATATAGGCAAGCTGGCTCCGCGCTCCCACTGACCGCGGGTCGAGCGCCAACGCACGCTCGAACAGGCCGATAGCCTCGGCATAGTTGTCACGCCCTGGCCCCTTCGCAAATGCGGCGCGTCCCCGGAGAATGTAATCGAGCGCATCGGGATCAGCCGTTGGGCGGACTGCTTCAGCGCCGATCAACTCCAGGCTCAAGGTGTTCCCGATCCGGCCCGTGATCTCGTTTTGCAAAGTGAACAAATCGACCGTGTCGCTGTCGAACCGCTCGGCCCACAGATGCGCATCGGTCGCGGCATCGATCAGCTGGACGCTTATCCGGACATGGTTGCCCGACCGCCGGACGCTCCCTTCCAGCACATAGCGCACGCCCAGCTCCCGGCCGATCTGCCTCGTGTCGACCCGCTTGTTCCGGTAGGTGAACGCGGTATTGCACGAGATCACGAACATGTCGGCGAGTCGCGACAGATCGGTCGTCAGGTCTTCGGTGATGCCGTCTGCGAAATATTGCTGCTCCCGGTCGTCGTTCAGATTGACAAAGGGCAACACGACGATCGACAGTCGTGGTGCGGAGCGTGCGTCCAGCCCGGCCCATGTTACCGGGGCGACAAAGCGGTAGCCGCGACCGGGCACGGTCTGGATGCAGCTACCCTCTGCTCGCCCGTCATCGAGGATGCGGCGCAGCGCGGCGACCTGCACGTTAAGGTTGCTATCTTCGACCGCCGTTCCTGGTCAGACGGCCTCCATGATCTCGGCTCTCGAGACGAGATCCCCTGGCCGCTCAACCAGCACGCCGAGAATGTCGAGGGCACGCGAGCCGATCGCCATCGGAGCGAAAACACCGCGCTCATCGCGCCGAAACAGAACACCGGCGCGCCGGTCGAGACGGAAGCCCTCGAACAGGGAACTTTCGGTCGAGGAGAGTGTGTCCATCTTCCGCCCCCCGTACGTTCTCCCGTTTTCCTGAGATTTTAGCTCAATTTAGATTTTTTTATCGCGGTCTCATAGCGCGCTCGTCATTAAGCAGGGTTCGATAGGCGGTCCGGCCGCACTGATCGATTTCGCCGGAGGGAGAAACATCATGAAGCGCGTAGGACTATGGGCTGTAGGTATTGGGGTGCTCGCAAGCGTAGGCCTGCTCTCCGTCACGCAAGGGTATGCAGACGATAACGACGGCGCGACAAAGTGCAGCCTTAAGACGCTGAAAGGGCGGTACCTGTTCGGCGGAACGGGAACGCTCTTCCCCCCAGCGTTTGGGGTAACCGAGGTGTCGGTAGACAGCGCCGCTGGATATCATATTTTTGATGGAAACGGTGCCGGGCACGACTATGTGACATTCACCATCAATGGCGTGAAGATACCTGTACTTTCCCCCAACGACCTGATTTATACCCTCAATCCGGATTGTACGGGAACCTACACGGTACTGGGCGGGGGGCCGGAATTCGACATATTCGTCTCGCCCAATGGTGACGAGATGACCTCAATCGCTACAGCTCCTAAGGGCAACGAAGGCGCGTTTACCCCGAGCAGGCGGGTGGCCCCCAAATAGGAACGCCCGGCCGCTCGGAGCTGGCACGGGGGCGCCGGTCCAAGCTAGCCATCGAATAGAGAGACAACAACGAAGAAGACTGCCGTGCGCGGTCTCCTTTGGCGTGTTATGCTTGCCGCCATGAATGTCGGGCTACGCAAGCCGCGAATGACCCGAGAGGAGTTCTTCGCCTGGGCCCAAATCCAGGGCGCCCGTTACGAGTTCGACGGCTTTGCCGCAGGATCGCGGCGATCGTCCGGTCGATGATATCAGCATCATTGAAGGTGTGGATATGGGCCAGAGAGCGGTTACGGCAATGATCGGAATCGTCCTGGTCTGATTATCCCGTTTAAGGAGATGGGTCACGTCGAGCCCGCAGATGTCAGGCAATCTAATATCCATCAGGATCAAATCTGGTTGTTCATAGCGAGCGATGTCGATCGCCTCCAAACCTTCTGGCGTTCCCATTATTTCATAGCCGTGAACCTCTAGAAGCTGCTTCAACAGCATCAAGCTTAGCTGGTTGTCCTCGACAACCAGGATTCGCTTACGCTTCTCGTTCTCCGGATGCGCCAGAGTTTTCGCTTTCTCGGCTGCGTCCCGGTATCCAGACCCGCTCATGGCTATCCGCGCAAAAATCCTATCCGGAAGATTTCAATTAAATGCTAATTTTCTGTTAAGGAGGTTCTCCCAGGTCGAGATCATGTTGAAATGAACCCAGCGTCTCTGGTCCTCGACCAGAAAACTACCGGCAGGATTATCGCGCTGGGCAGCGAAAAGCCCAGAGCGTGGGCCGCCAGCACCCCCAAGGTCATCTCGGCGGCGTATCGCCCGGCGTGTTCGGCCGGATCGGCTGGACCGGATGTTGGCACGCGTTACACCACGATGAGGCGGCACGCCGGCCACAAGTGTCGCTAAAGGCTCCGCTTCAGCTGTCTCCCAACGGGAGGACTAATCGGCGCCGGCTATCATCTCTTGTTGGTCGCTCCGAGTAACCGCAGCACGAGCCGCTGGCGCCAGGAAGAGCGCGCGAGCAGGGCCTCGAATGCGCGCATCTCTTGACGGTCCTGTTTTGCGATGGCGGCGTCCACATCGGGCGGGCTATATCCAGCGGTACTCAGTGCCGCCTCCCGGATGCCTTCTCCGCGAGCCAATCGGTCTCTGAATATGCTGAGTACCGCTAGCGCATGCTCGCCCAGCCCATCAGTCGAAATTGTGCGTGTGAGCTTTTCGTCATAAGCCGCGATGGCCAACTGTAGCTCAGTAATTTGCCTATTGAGCGCCTCAATCGATTGCCGATTGCCCTTCGCCGTCTCTGCGGTCTTGTTTAGAATTTGACGGATGTCTTTCAGTTCCTTGTCACGTTGCGCGATGGTGGTCTTCGCTTCATCTAAAGCGCGTTGCAGCTCCACCTCACGCTCCCGCGCCTGCTTGAGTTCCTCTTTAGATTGTTTTGCCCAAGCGCGCAGAGCTTCGATCTCGCCGGCTTGAAAACCTGCCGAAGATAATAGCGCGCCGTGCGCTGAGGTGCCGCCTGCTTCCAGCGTGGCGCATTTCCGCATGAGCCTTGCAAGGGTGGGCGATACGCGGACACTGCATTCGACGAGCGACAATGCTGGATCGAAATGCGTCTGCGTTGGCTTATTCCTTGGCTGCATCAGCGCCCCAACAGAGCAACGCCCCGACAATGATCGAGCCCGGAAAAATCCCCTCCTGCCAGATCGGTTGATGAGGGATGCGCCCGGTGGCTTTGGTGAAATTCCGTCTCGAGATAAAGCCGGTGCTCGGCCAGCATCCGATCGATCTCGTCGGGTGAAAGCACGCGAACAGGTTTGCGGGCCGAAAGGTCGGCCATTCCAGCAAAGGGTGATTGCGGCTTGTCGGGCTCTGCCATGGTACGATCTTACTCTCAAACACAGAGGACGCCACGGGAAACCCATCCCCAGATTTGGGCCTATATCCCCAATAGCCGCCTCCTCCGAAAAGCAGAAAGAGCACGAGGATAATAAGAATGAGATCCACCAGTCCAGCAATGTTTTTGAGGCTCTGTTCACCCAGATCGTCAAATGTGAGATCGAGCCTACCCGCAGCGTCCTCCTGAACGCGGGCCGAAACGCAGATCCCACCGGGTTCAGCCAATCCCTCCAGCCGAGCCGCGACGTTCACCCCGTCACCAAAGCTTGAAGCGTTCTGGCTTCCTGCGTCCTCCCGACGATTGCGCCAGTCTGAGCCAAAGCACCGACAAAGGAAATAGCGGCAGGC
>Ga0210406_10007964_pt1 | contig 10671 bp, 4 predicted proteins | sample IncBWC30MmetaG_FD_155454 | JGI IMG/M metagenome (GOLD analysis project Ga0210406, IMG submission 155454) | Forest soil microbial communities from Barre Woods Harvard Forest LTER site, Petersham, Massachusetts, United States - Inc-BW-C-30-M | ecosystem: Environmental > Terrestrial > Soil >... | reverse complement strand
GGAATCATCGATTCGGTCGATTCCGAACGCATCATTGTTCGGGTCGAGGGCGAGCATCATCCGATGCAGCTTTCGCGTGAAGTGGGCAGCGACATTTACCAGCTCACCAAATTCAAGCGCTCGAACCAGAACACCTGCATCAACCAAAAGCCCATTGTGAAGAAAGGCCAGCGGGTGGTGAAGGGGCAGGTGATTGCCGACGGTCCGTGCACCGACTTTGGCGAGTTGGCGCTCGGACGCAACGTGCTGGTCGCGTTCATGCCGTGGCGCGGCTACAACTTCGAAGACGCGATTCTGGTTTCGGAAAAGATGGTGAAGGAGGATTACTACACCTCGGTCCACATCGAAGAGTTCGAACTCGAAGCCCGCGACACGAAACTCGGTCCCGAGGAAGTGACGCGCGATATCCCGAACGTGAGTGAATCCACTCTGCGAAATCTGGACGAGGCGGGTGTGATCCGCATCGGCGCCGGTATTAAGCAGGGTGACATCATCGTCGGCAAAGTTACGCCGAAGGGTGAGACGCAACTGACGCCGGAAGAGAAACTGCTGCGCGCGATCTTCGGCGAAAAGGCCGGCGACGTGCGCGATGCTTCGCTCTACTGCCCGCCTGGAATCGAAGGCATCGTGGTGGACGTGAAGATCTTCTCGCGCAAAGGCCAGGAAAAGGACGAGCGCGCCAAGACGATCGAAGGCAACCAGATCGCGAAGCTGGAAAAGAACCTTTCAGACGAGATCCGAATTCTGACCGACGAGCGCCTGAAGCGTTTGGAAGGCCTGCTGGGCGGCAAAGAAGTGCAAGCCGATCTGCACGATGAGCGCACCAACAAGCGGCTGCTGACCAAGGACACGATTCTGGACCGCGATGCGATCGAGCGCATCTCAACGCGCAACTTGAAGCGGATTAAGTACGCCGACAAGGATCCGCGGGTGAACGAGCAGATCGACGAGATCGAGGAAATGACCTCGCGCCAGATCGATGTGCTCAAGAAGATTGTCAACGAAAAGAAAGAGAAGCTGACCAAGGGCGATGAGCTGCCGCCGGGCGTGATCAAGCTCGTGAAGGTTTACATCGCCATGAAGCGTAAGCTGAGCGTCGGCGACAAGATGGCCGGACGGCACGGGAACAAGGGCGTGATCGCGCGCATTCTACCGGAAGAGGATATGCCGTACCTCGAGGATGGAACGCCCGTCGAGATCGTCCTGAACCCGCTCGGCGTGCCCAGCCGTATGAACGTGGGACAGATTCTTGAAACCCACCTCGGATGGGCGGGTCATGAACTGGGCGTGAAGATCGCGGAGTTGCTGAAGCAGAACACTCGCGCAGAAGCCATCCGCCGCGATCTCAAAGCTTTGTTCAAAGACACTGTGCTGGCCGACACTATCGGCGACCTGAGTGAAGATGAGCTCGAAGCGGTGGCCCCGACGCTTAAGAAGGGCGTGTTCATGGGATCGGCCGTGTTCGACGGCGCCCGCGAGACGGAGATCAAGGCGTTGCTGACGAGCGCGGGCCTGCCGACTTCAGGCAAGACCACGCTGCGCGACGGCATGACGGGCGAGAAGTTCGAACTGCCGGTCACGGTGGGTTACATCTACATGTTGAAGCTGTCGCACCTGGTGGACGACAAGATTCACGCGCGTTCTATCGGGCCGTACTCGCTGATCACGCAGCAACCGCTGGGTGGCAAGGCGCAGTTCGGAGGCCAGCGCTTCGGAGAAATGGAAGTCTGGGCGCTGGAAGCATACGGCGCGGCGTTCATCCTTCAAGAACTGTTGACCGCCAAGTCGGACGATGTGTACGGACGCACCAAAATCTACGAGGCCATCGTCAAAGGCGAGGCCGCGATGGAGCCGGGCGTCCCCGAATCGTTCAACGTGCTGATACGCGAATTGCAGGCGCTTTGCCTTGATGTTGAGTTGATCAAGATCACGGAGAAGAAGCCGGTGGCGGTGGCAGCGGATTAACGGCAGTTCCCGGTTCTCAGTTCTTAGTTCTCAGTGAGTGGAGAGCTAAGCAGAGATGAGAACCGGGAGACGCGCAAAAAGTTTTGAATTGACCACCGCGGTATTTGCTCTCAACGCCGCGGAAAGGCAAAGCTCAAGCCGGTTTTCACTGAGAACCGGGAACTGAGAACTGAAGTCGAGGGCCGCTGGCGGTCGCGTTAGTGCCGCAGGAAAGCGGAGGAACATGTTTCGTTCGAGCCCGTTCGATATGGCAAATCCCGTGGCTGATTTTGATGCCATTCGCATCAGCCTGGCGTCCCCGGAAAAGATCCGGAGCTGGTCACATGGTGAAGTGACCAAGCCGGAAACCATTAATTACCGCACTTTTAAGCCAGAGCGCGATGGCTTGTTCTGCGCGCGCATTTTCGGCCCGGTCACCGACTGGGAATGTCTCTGCGGCAAGTACAAGCGCATGAAGCATCGCGGAGTGATCTGCGACAAGTGCGGCGTGGAAGTCACGCTGTCCAAAGTACGCCGCGAGCGCCTCGGTCACATCGAGCTGGCATCGCCCTGTTCGCACGTGTGGTTCTTCAAGGGCCTGCCCAGCCGCATCGGGCATCTGCTCGACATTTCCCTGCGCGATCTGGAAGCGATTCTGTACTTCGAGGCCTACGTAGTTGTCGACCCCGGCGACTCTCCGGTGAAAGAGCGCGAAGTAATCAAGGACGAAGCGAAGTACCGCGAACTTGACCAGCAATACCGTCCCGCCGGCTTCAAAGCCATGATGGGCGCGGAAGCGATCAAGGAACTGCTGAAGCGCATCGAAGTCGATTCGCTCTCCGGCGAACTGCGCGAGAAGATGAAGCACGAAACCTCGCTGCAGAAGCGCCTGAAATATGCCAAGCGGCTGAAAGTGGTTGAGGCCTTCCGCAAGAGCGGCAACAAGCCGCAGTGGATGATCCTGGACGTGCTGCCGGTGATTCCACCCGAGCTGCGTCCGCTGGTTCCACTGGATGGCGGACGTTTCGCCACCTCCGATCTCAACGATCTTTACAGGCGCGTCATCAACCGCAACAACCGGTTGAAGAAGCTGATGGACCTGCACGCTCCCGAAGTCATCGTCCGCAACGAGAAGCGCATGCTGCAGGAAGCGGTCGACGCACTGTTCGATAACGGACGCCGCGGGCGCGTTCTGCGTGGCGCCAACAACCGGCCATTGAAGTCGCTCTCCGACACGCTGAAGGGCAAGCAGGGACGCTTCCGCCAGAACCTGCTCGGCAAGCGCGTGGACTACTCCGGACGTTCGGTGATTGTGGTTGGCCCCGAGCTCAAGCTGCACCAGTGCGGCTTACCGAAGAAAATGGCGCTCGAGTTGTTCAAGCCGTTCATCTACCACCGTCTCGAACAGACGGGAAACTGCACCACCATCAAGCAGGCAAAGGAAATGGTGGAACAGCAGGAACCGATCGTCTGGGACATTCTGGAAGAGGTCATCAAGGACCATCCGGTCATGCTGAACCGTGCGCCTACGCTCCATCGCCTGGGCATTCAGGCTTTTGAGCCGGTGCTCGTGGAAGGCAAAGCAATTAAGATCCACCCGCTGGTCTGCACGGCGTTCAATGCTGACTTTGACGGCGACCAGATGGCAGTGCACATTCCGCTTTCGCCCGAGGCGCAGGTGGAAGCCAGCGTTCTGATGCTGTCTTCGCACAACATTCTGTCGCCGGCTTCCGGCCAGCCCATCACCGTGCCCACACAGGACATGGTGCTCGGTCTGTACTATCTGACGAAAGCGAAACCGGGTGCTAAGGGCGAGGGCCGTTCATTCGCCAATATTGAGGACGTCGTGATCGCGCTCGAGATGGGCGAGGTGGAAACGCTTACCCCGATTCGTCTGCGCTACACCGGCGAGGTCATTGACCTGACGCAAGCTTACGACGATCAGGACGTGAACCACACGGAACCCGTGCACCTCGAGCGCGAGTATCTGAATACGACCGTCGGCCGCGCTATCCTGAACGACCATTTGCCTAAGGATGTGCCGGGTGTCAACGTGGCCATGCCGTATATCAACGGCTTGCTCAAGAAGAAGGGCATCGGCCAACTGGTCAATTACTGCTATCTGCGGTTCGGCTTGGAAGTCACGGTCAAGATGCTCGACGAGATCAAGTCGCTCGGCTTCCGTTATGCCACGCGCGCCGGCCTCTCGATCGGCATCGACGACATGGTCATCCCGGACAACAAAAAGACCCTGGTAAAAGACGCCGACAAGCAGGTGATCAACGTGCAGCAGCAGTATCTGGACGGCGCGATCACTAATGGCGAACGCTACAACAAGGTCATCGAAATCTGGTCGGCCATTACGGAAAAAGTTGCCGATGAAATGTTTGGCCAGATGCAGACACGGGATAAAGAGGGCGAACTCAACCCGATTTACGTCATGGCCGATTCCGGCGCCCGCGGATCGAAACAGCAGATCCGTCAGCTCTCCGGAATGCGCGGACTGATGGCGAAGCCGACAGGCGAAATTATCGAAACTCCGATCACGGCCAACTTCCGTGAAGGGTTGACGGTGCTCGAATACTTCATCTCGACGCACGGCGCCCGCAAGGGTTTGGCCGATACGGCGCTGAAGACTGCCGACTCGGGTTATCTGACGCGCCGTCTGGTTGACGTCGCGCAGGACGTGATCATCAGCGAATACGACTGCGGCACCGTGGACGGAATTTTCGTCTCCGGTATCGTCGAGGCCGGTGAAATCATCGAGCCGTTGCGCGACCGAATCGTTGGCCGCGTGTCGCTCGAGAAGATCAAGGATTACGAAGGCCAGGTCGTGGTCGACGTGAATCAGGAGATCACCGAAGATCTGGCGGGCGCGATTCAGGCTGCCGGTATCGAGCGGGTTAAGATTCGCTCGGTGCTCACCTGCGAGTCGCGGCGCGGCGTTTGCGTCATGTGCTACGGACGTAATCTAGCTTCCGGGCGCCTGGTCGAACTCGGCGAGGCGACGGGCGTCATCGCGGCTCAGTCCATTGGCGAACCTGGAACGCAGCTCACCATGCGTACCTTCCACATCGGAGGTACTGCATCGCGAGTCTCGGAACAGTCACGCCTCGATGCCAAGAGCAATGGCACAGTGCGCTTTATCAACTTGCAGACCGTGAAGTCCAAGAGCGGCGACCTGGTGGTCATGAATCGCCAGGGCTCGATCGCCATCGTGGATGAAAAGGGCCGCGAACGCGAGCGCTATGCGGTGGTGTATGGCGCTAAGGTCAAGGTCACTGAAGGCGGCCCGGTACAACTCGGGCAGGCTCTCGTTGAGTGGGATCCTTACACGTTCGCCATCCTCACGGAAATTGGCGGCGCGGTGCAATTCAAGGACCTGCAGGAAGGCATCACGCTGCACGAAGAAGTCGATGAGGTCACAGGTCTGTCGCGTCACGTGGTGGCGGATTCGCCCGACGAGAAGCGTCAGCCGGCCATCGTCATCAAGGGCAAGGCGAGCAAGCGATACCTGATGCCTTCGCGCGCTCACCTTATGGTTCAGGACGGAGACACGGTGTTTCCAGGCGACGTGCTGGCCAAGATCCCGCGCGAAACCACCAAGACCAAGGACATCACGGGCGGCCTGCCGCGTGTGGTGGAATTGTTCGAGGCCCGCAAGCCGCGCGAGACCGCCGTCATCAGCGAAATCGATGGCGTCGTGCGCTTCGGCGAAGTGGCCAAGGGACAACGCAAACTCTACGTGGCAGCCGATAACGGCACGGAGAAGGAATACTCCGTTCCACGCGGCGTCCACATCAACGTGCAGGAAGGCGAGCGCGTCAAGGCGGGTGAACCGCTAATGGATGGGCCGCTCAACCCGCACGACATTCTGGCCGTGCTCGGCGAGAAGGAGCTGCAGTCTTATCTGGTGAACGAAATCCAGGAAGTCTACCGGTTGCAGGGCGTGAACATCTCGGACAAGCACATCGAAGTGATTGTGCGCCAGATGATGCGCTGGGTGAAGGTCGAAGATGTAGGCGATACCCAGTTCCTGCTCGAGCAGCAAGTGGACAAGTTCCGCTTTCACGAGGAGAACGAGCGGGCCATCGCCCAGGGCGGCAAACCGGCCACCGGGCGTCCGTTGCTGCTCGGTATCACCAAGGCGTCGCTCTCGACCGATTCGTTTATCTCCGCTGCCTCCTTCCAGGAGACAACGCGCGTGCTGACCGAAGCTTCGATTCAGGGAGCGGTCGATCATCTGCGCGGCTTGAAGGAGAACGTGATCGTGGGCCGCTTGATTCCGGCCGGCACCGGTATGGAATATTACCGGAACGTGCGGCTCTCTCCGGAAATGGAAGAGGCTGCCAGCAAGGTGCAGGAGGAAGTCTCGCAAGCCTACGAAGATGCCGAGCGCGCGCTCGAACTCATGCGCCACGAAGGCGAGACGGAAGAACTCGCCGCGGAGTAATACGGGACGAATCTAGGAAGGGGGCGACGCGAGTCGCCCCTTCGTTTTTGGTCGTGTGGGGACGGGCGCTCTCGCGAGCCTGCCCTGGGCGAAGTCGGGTCCAAGGCGAGCGCAGCTCGGCAGTTGTCGGCAGCCAAGACAACGCTGGGCTCGTATAGAATGACGAGCAATAGGACGACGGTTTCTTGCCAATGTCTTTAGCACTGGAACCACAGCGCCTGACGGGGCAACCTCAGGATCGCAACCCCACGCCGGAGCCGATTCCTGGTGGACTGGTGTTGGCTCCGGCGCTGGGACGCTTCTGGCGGCTGTTCCGGTTGTCGATCTGGCGTGCCTTCGAGCACGACGCCTTTGGGATCGCCAAGGCCTCGGCGTATTCATCCATCTTTACTTTTTTCCCCGCCTTGCTGGTGCTCGGCTCGGTTATGGCCACGATTAACCGGGGCGAAGTCTACCTTCGCGAGATCTCGTACGCCCTGGGCACGATTTTGCCTGCCGGCAGCTCAACTGCACTTTCCTACCTGAGAGGCAGCGCCGACCGGCCCGTCGGCCTGCTGATCACCACTTCGTTGCTGACGATCTGGAGCGCTTCCGGCGTCATCATTTCCTGGATGGATGGGTTCCGACGCGCCTATCAGCTTCCGAAGACCTGGGGACTGGTCCAGGAGCGCTTGATTGCGATTTCGCTGGTTTTCATGGCGGGTCTGCCGCTGAGTTTCGCCACCATTCTGGTTGCGTTTGGCAGTCGCATTGAAATGCGGATCTTGTTTCTACTCGGACATGAGTTCGGACCTCTAATTCTGTTGTTGTGGGGCGCGATACGCTGGAGTATCGCAATCCTGACCAGCATCGCCGTGATCCAGCTTATCTATCACAATGCGGTGCCTCGCACGCAACCCTGGCACAGCGTTTTGCCGGGAGCTGTTCTTTCGACCGCCATGTGGCTGCTCTCCTCTGCGTTGTTCGGATGGTATTTGCAGCACTATACCGACTACAGCGTTATCTACGGTTCACTCGGTGTGGGTATTGCCCTGCTGGTCTGGATGTACCTGATCTCGCTCGTGGTGCTGATTGGCGCCGAATTCAACGCCATGCTCTTTCCTCGCGGTCTCACCAGAGTTCCGCCTCCGCGGGTGGACACCGAAGCTCGCTGACTTCGAGGTCAGGAGCCAGCTCACCAGAGCGCAACACCTGTAAAACATTATTTAGCGGCGTGTGATGGAGAGGATTCGAGACTTGAAAGAAAGCAAACTGGATCTGGTTGAAGGAGGTCTGCCGGCTTCCGGGCCCGTACCGGGAGAGGCAAGCGAACGCGTGCGCCGCGCAAAGATCATCTGCACGATTGGTCCGGCTTGTGATTCCGAAGAAATGATTCGCGACCTGATGCGAACGGGCATGGACGTTGCCCGTCTGAATTTCTCCCACGGAACGCACGCCGAACACGCCCGGCGAATCCGAAGGCTGCGCCGCGCTGCCCATCAGCTGAAGCGGACCATATGTATTGTTCAGGACCTTCAAGGTCCGAAGATTCGTACAGGACGCCTGAAGAATGGGAAGGCCGTGCTGCTGAAGGCTGGGACGGTGTTGACGATCACGCCGCGCAAGTTGGGAGGCACCGCTACTCTAATCTCCACCGATTTTGCCGGCCTGGCTCGCGAGGTCAAGCCCGGGGCACGAGTGCTTTTGTCCGACGGCCGTATTGAACTCAAAGTGCGTTCGATTCGCGGCGAGGATGTGGAATGTGAAGTCCTGAACGGCGGCACGCTCGGAGAGCAGCAGGGGATCAATCTGCCCGGTGCGGCCATGGCAATCCCCGCACTGACCGCAAAAGACAAGCGAGACCTCGAGTTTGGTTTGAAGCACGGAGTGGATGTGATTGCGCTGTCGTTCGTTCGTTCCGCTGCCGACATCCGCATGGCCAAGAGCCTGATGCGAGAGTTCGGGAAATCCGTGCCGATCATCGCGAAGCTGGAAAAGCCGCAGGCCATCGAGCGTCTGGAAGAGATTCTGGAGGTGGCCAACGGCGTCATGATTGCTCGCGGGGATCTCGGCGTGGAACTGCCGCCAGAGCGGGTTCCGATCATCCAGAAGCTGGTGATCCAACGAGCGGGGGTGTGGCGCAGGCCAGTCATCACCGCAACCCAGATGCTCGAGTCCATGACCGAGAACCCGCGGCCCACGCGGGCGGAGGCGAGCGATGTAGCGAACGCGATTTTTGACGGCACTGACGTGGTAATGCTTTCGGGAGAAACCGCCAGCGGCCGCTATCCTCGCGAGACCGTGGCCATGATGGCCCGGATCATTCTGGAGGCGGAGGCCAGTATCGCGCAACTGCCGCCGTCGACGCGCCGCCGTCGTGAGGATCATCGTTATTCGGTTGCCGAGACCATCTGCGAGTCCATCGCACACGCCGCCGAAGATCTGCCTATGCGCGCGATCGCCGTCTTCACGGAAAGCGGCAATACGGCGCGCATGCTTTCAAAGCATCGTCCCAAGGTTTGTATCTACGCTTTCAGTCGCAAGCCGGAAGTCTGCAATCGCATGAATACGCTTTGGGGCGTGCATCCGGTTCACAAAGACCAGTGGGAGTCCGCGGAGGAAATGCTCAAGACTGCCGAAAAGGAACTGCTGCCGAAAGGTCTTCTCCGCGTCGGGGACGTGCTCGGCCTGGTGGCTGGAACGAAGCTCACTTCGGGGGCCACGAACTTCATGCGGTTGCATACGGTGGGAGAAAGCGATCAGGCAAAGTCGACGCGGCGACGGAAGAAATAACTTGCTATAAAACCTTGTCATCCTGAGCGAAGCGAAGGACCTGCTTCTGGTTCTTGCCGCGACGATACAGAATCTCGAAGTCCAAATGCGATGGAATCGGCAATCACATTTTCCGATGAGTCACTGAGCCCCACCGTCCGAGGCTTTATACACTCGCCCGAAAATCCCACTGGCGACGCACTGATCCTGACTCATGGCGCGGGCTCGAATAGCAATGCTCCTCTGCTGGTTGCGCTTAGCGAGACTTTTGCCGGACGTGGCTACGTTGTCCTCCGCTGCGATCTACCCTTCCGCCAGGCGCGACGCACCGGCCCGCCGTTTCCGGGCAATGCGGAACGTGATCGCGCGGGCCTGCGCAACGCAGTTGCAGTTTTGCGTAAGAATGTGGCGGGCCGGATCTTTCTGGGCGGCCACTCCTACGGTGGTCGCCAGGCCACGATGCTCTGCGCCGCCGAACCCGATCTTGTTTCGGGACTCCTGCTGCTTTCGTACCCTTTGCATCCACCGCGTAAACCTGAACAGCTTCGCATCCAGCATCTGCCCGGCCTGCTTACGCCGAGTTTGTTTGTGCACGGAAGCCGCGACCCATTCGGAAGCCTTGAAGAGATGGCGAATGCCCTGCAGCTAATCCACGCCAAAACCGAATTAATGAAGGTGGAAGGCGCGGGTCACGACTTGGGCTTCAAAGGGAAGAGTCGGGTTCAGGAACTACCCGCACGGATACTTGCGGCTTTCGAGAATCACCGAAGTTGACTGTGTCTTCCCGGCCACAGGTCAAGCCCTCCTGCGGGAACTCGGCCCCTTCGACTTCGCTCAGGGCATTCTCCACACCCCAAGAATTTGCACAACCTACCGATTGCTTTTTGGAGGTGTATCTGGCGACTGCTCTGGCGACTTCGGCTTGTCGGCTACGCACATCAAGTAGGCCGGAGCTTTCATTCGTGGATCAGGCGGGCCAACCGCTTCCTTGTGATAACCCGGAGGGCAAGTTCCATCCGGCCGAAGCTCGCACCCGCTGACCGCATAGCGTTTCACCGGCTTGCATGCAGGAGATGATTCTGCCGCGCACAACGAACCGAGCAGGATAACAATCACGCTTGCGGACGTCCGAAGTATCATCGCCCCCCTCCTGAGCTCTGTAAAAATGGTTTCAGTGGCCTCGGCGTCTCAGCGGTGAGATGGTCTAATTCACCCAGCCCGATTTCGATCCGCCATTCGTTTTGTCATTGTCGTCGGGGGGCACGTAATTTCCGTGCTCGTCGAAGGTGACTTTGCGGTCGTGATCTTTCATATAGACTTCGAATTTTCGAGCAGCGCGCCGCCGCTTCCAGCGGTAGTAAGAGTTGCGCACGCTGAAGTAACGTTCGGACGTTGCATAGCTGAGACCGCGAGAAGGCATGAACTTCACCCACAGGAAGCCGAAGAACAATCCGCCGAGATGAGCAAAGACCGCGACTCCGCCTTGCGAGGGCTCAAAAACCGCAATGATCGCGACCACGACC
>Ga0210406_10007960_pt1 | contig 10673 bp, 11 predicted proteins | sample IncBWC30MmetaG_FD_155454 | JGI IMG/M metagenome (GOLD analysis project Ga0210406, IMG submission 155454) | Forest soil microbial communities from Barre Woods Harvard Forest LTER site, Petersham, Massachusetts, United States - Inc-BW-C-30-M | ecosystem: Environmental > Terrestrial > Soil >... | reverse complement strand
AACCTGCCGGTTAGGAAAAAATTGGCCACGCGCGACGGGACTCGCGAGGGTGGCTGACGGGGGAAATTTTATTGGCCGATGAGTTTATTCTCGAAACCCACGGATTAACCAAGGAATTCGCGGGTTTCTTTGCCGTTCGCGACGTCGATCTTCGGGTCCGCCGCGGCAGTATTCATGCGTTGATCGGGCCCAACGGGGCCGGAAAAACCACGTGCTTCAACCTGCTGACCAAGTTCCTGAGCCCTTCTGCCGGCCGGATCCTGTACAAGGGGCAGGACATCACCGCGATGGCGCCGGCCGACGTGGCACGGCTCGGGTTGGTGCGCTCGTTCCAGATTTCGGCGGTGTTCCCGCATTTGACCGCGCTGGAAAATGTGCGGGTCGCCTTGCAACGACAGCACGGCCACTCGTTTGATTTCTGGCGCTCGAAAACCGTGCTCGACCGCTTCAACGGGCGTGCCCGCGAGCTGCTCGATGATGTCGGCTTGAGCGAATTTGCCAATACGCCGGCGGTCGAGATGCCTTATGGGCGCAAGCGCGCGCTCGAGATCGCGACCACGCTGGCGCTCGATCCGGAAATGATGCTGCTCGACGAGCCGATGGCCGGCATGGGCCATGAAGACATCGACAAGATCGCCGCTTTGATCAAGCGCATCTCGGCGAAATACACGATCCTGATGGTCGAACATAATTTGAGCGTGGTCGCCAATCTATCCGACATCATCACGGTGCTGACGCGCGGCCGCGTGCTGGCGGAAGGCAATTATGCCGATCTGACCAAGGATGAACGCGTCAAGGAAGCTTACCTGGGGGCCGGTCATGGCTGATGCGAAAATGGCCGAGGCCTCCAATGCGAAGCCCGCGCCCGGCGCCGGCAAGCCGGTATTGTCGGTTCAGAATCTGCAAGCGTGGTACGGCGAGTCCCATATCCTGCACGGCATCGACTTTAACGTGAACGCCGGCGAGGTGGTCACGCTGCTCGGGCGCAACGGTGCCGGAAAGACCACCACCTTGAAATCGGTCATGGGGATCATCGGCAAGCGCACCGGTTCGGTTCGTTTCGACGACAAGGAGATCATCCGGGCGACATCGGACAAGATCGCGCGGATGGGCGTTGCGTTTTGCCCGGAGGAGCGCGGTATTTTCGCCAGCCTCGACGTCCGCGAAAATCTGCTGCTGCCGCCGGTGGTGCGCAGCGGCGGCCTGTCGCTGGATCAGATCTTCGACCTGTTTCCAAATCTGAAGGAACGTCTCAACAGCCAAGGCACCAAATTGTCGGGTGGCGAGCAGCAGATGCTGGCGATTGCGCGGATCCTGCGCACCGGCGCGCGCTTCCTGATGCTGGACGAGCCGACCGAAGGTCTCGCGCCCGTCATCATCCAGCAGATCGGCCACACCATCGCACGGCTCAAGTCGGAGGGGTTTACCATCCTGCTGGTCGAGCAGAATTTCCGCTTCGCCTCGACGGTCGCCGATCGCTACTACATCGTCGAGCATGGCAAGGTGATCGACGGTTTCGCCAATTCGGAGCTGTCGGCCAACATGGACAAGCTTCACACTTATCTCGGCGTCTGAAAATTCGGCGCTCGGGAAACCGGGCGTCCAAAGATCTGGCATCCGAAATAACGAAAAAGAACAGAAAGAGGAGATCAACATGAAGAATAAGATTTCGGCGCTGCTGCTGGGAACGGCGCTGGCGCTCTCTGCCGGCAATCTTGCGTACGCGCAGGACAAGACGGTGAAGATCGGAGCGTTGAGCGATCAATCCGGGCTCTACTCCGATCTCGGCGGCCCCGGCTCGACGCTGGCAGCCCAGATGGCGGTTGAGGATTCTGGTCTGACCGCCAAAGGCTGGAAGATCGACATCATCTCCGGCGACCATCTCAACAAGCCCGACGTCGGCGTGAACATCGCGCGGCAGTGGTTCGACGTCGACAAGGTCGACGTTATTGTCGACGTTCCGAACTCTGGCGTGGCGCTGGCGGTCAGCAACGTCGTGAAGGAAAAGAACGGCGTTCTGATCGATTCCGGCGCAGGGACCTCCGATCTGACCAATGCGCAGTGCACGCCGAACACCATTCACTGGACCTACGACACCTACACGTTGGCGCATGGCACCGGTTCGGCACTGGCGAAGGCCGGCGGCGATACCTGGTTCTTCCTCACCGCCGACTATGCGTTCGGCGCCGCGCTTGAACGCGATACCACCGCGGCGGTGATTGCGGCCGGCGGCAAGGTTCTTGGCGGCGTCAAGCATCCGCTCAGCACGTCGGATTTCTCGTCGTTCCTGCTGCAGGCACAGGCTTCCAAGGCCAAGATCGTCGGCCTGGCGAACGCCGGCGCCGACACCACGACCTCGATCAAGCAGGCCGCCGAATTCGGCCTGACCTCGGGCGGTCAGAAGCTCGCAGCACTCCTGCTGTTCATTACCGACGTTCACTCGCTCGGTCTCAACACCGCGCAGGGCCTCAACTTCACCGAAACGTTCTATTGGGATCTGAACGACCAGGATCGTGCTTTCGCCAAGCGTTTCCAGGACCGCATGAAGAACCACAATATGCCGACCATGGTACATGCCGGCGTCTATTCGGGCCTGCTGCATTACTTCAAGGCGCTGGAAGCGCTTGGGGGCAATCCGCATGATGGCGCCAAGGTTGTCGCCAAGATGAAGGAAATGCCGACCGACGATCCGCTGTTCGGCAAGGGAAGCATCCAGCCCAACGGCCGCACGATTCACCCGGCCTATCTGTTCGAGGTCAAGAAGCCTTCGGAATCCAAGGCTCCCTGGGATTACTACAAGCTGGTTGCGACCATTCCCGCGGACGAAGCCTTTACCCCGCTGGACAAGAGCACCTGTCCGCTGCTGAAGAAATAATCCCCCGACGCTCGGCGGCGTGACGCCGCCGAGCGTTTAGTTTCGAGAGATTGAGCGCGAGAAAGATAGATGCAGGCCCTTTACGCCCAACTCCTGGTCGGACTGATCAACGGCTCGTTTTACGCGCTGCTCAGTCTCGGACTTGCCGTGATCTTCGGCATGCTCAACATCATCAACTTCGCCCATGGCGCGCTCTATATGATGGGGGCGTTCTGTGCGTACTTCCTGCTCAATCTTCTTAATATCGGCTATTGGCCGGCGCTGATCCTGGCGCCGGTCGCGGTCGGGATTTTCGGCATGATCCTGGAACGGACGCTGCTGCAATGGCTGGCCGGCCTCGATCATCTCTACGGATTGTTGCTGACATTCGGGATGGCGCTGATCATCCAGGGCGTCTTTCAGAACTATTTCGGGTCCTCCGGCCTGCCATATTCGATTCCCGATGCGCTGAAGGGCGGCATGAATCTCGGCTTCATGTACCTGCCGATCTATCGTGGCTGGGTCGTTATCTTCTCGCTCGTGGTGTGCATCGCCACCTGGTACCTGATCGAGCGGACCCGGCTTGGCGCCAATCTGCGCGCTGCCACCGAAAACCCGACGCTGGTCCGTGCCTTCGGCATCAACGTTCCCAGGATGATCACGCTGACCTACGGGCTTGGTGTCGGCCTTGCCGCGCTGGCGGGCGTATTGTCGGCGCCGATCAACCAGGTTCGGCCGCTGATGGGCGCCGACCTGATCATCGTGGTGTTCGCGGTGGTCGTGATCGGCGGCATGGGATCGATCATGGGATCGATCATCACCGGCTTTGCGCTGGGTGTGATCGAGGGATTGACCAAATACTTTTATCCGGAAGCTTCCAACACCGTGGTATTCGTCTTGATGGTGTTGGTGCTGCTGGTGAAGCCTTCTGGATTGACGGGACGGGCGAACTGACATGACAACAGCCTTGACAGACGACACCCTGGCCGCAACCCCGCACGCCATCCGCGACGAGATGATCGCGTTTGGGATCATGACGGCGCTCTTGCTGATCGTGCCATTTACCGGCGTCTATCCGTTCTTCGTGATGCAGGCGCTGTGCTTTGCGCTGCTGGCGTGTGCCTTCAACCTCTTGATCGGCTATGGCGGATTATTGTCGTTCGGCCATGCGATGTTTCTGGGCACCGCAGGCTACATCACGGCGCATGCGCTGAAAGTGTGGGGCTTGTCGCCCGAGCTTGGCATTCTGGTTGGCACCGCCGGAGCGGCGGCCCTCGGCGTCATCACCGGTCTTGTCGCCATCCGCCGCCAGGGCATCTACTTCGCGATGATCACGCTGGCGCTGTCGCAGTTGCTGTATTTCATCTATCTGCAGACCCCGTTCACCCATGGCGAGGACGGCATCCAGGGTATTCCGCAGGGGCGTCTGTTCGGGTTCCTCAATCTCGCGAATCCGACGGTGCTGTACTACGTCGTCCTCGCGGGCTTCCTGCTCGGCTTCCTGCTGATCTTCCGCACCATCAATTCGCCGTTCGGCGAGGTCCTGAAATCGATCCGGGAAAATGAGCAGCGCGCCATCTCGCTCGGCTACAAGACCGACCAGTACAAGCTCCTGGCCTACATCCTGTCGGGGACGCTGGCGGGACTTGCCGGCTCGCTGAAGGTATTCGTCGCGCAAAACGCCTCGCTGACGGACGTGCACTGGAGCATGTCCGGCGAAATCGTGCTGATGACGCTGGTTGGCGGCCTCGGGACCATCTTCGGTCCGGTCGTGGGCGCGTTCGTGATCACGGCCATGCAGCAATATTTGGCGGGATACGGCCAATGGGTGACGGTCATCCAGGGCGTGATCTTCGTGGCCTGCGTGCTAGCGTTCCGCCGTGGTATTATCGGCGAAATCGCGCATCTGTTGCGTCGGTCGCTCTGAACGCCCAGTTTCCGGGCGTCCTTCGGATGGCACAAAGCAGTGGATGACCGGCTTCCCGGTGCCGCTTCCCCGACAAATCGTTTATGACACTTATGTGACGGCTGCCTTGGCCGCCATTTCTTGAGCCGTGGATACGTCAGATGCTGCGCTGGTTTCGTGCCTTTCTGCCCAGGGAGGAGCGGTTTTTCGCTCTGTTCGCCCGGCATTCCCAGACGGTGCTGCAGGGCGCGTTGGCGTTGCAGGACATGCTCAAGGGTGGGGACGAGACCGCCGTGCATTGCCAGCGGGTCAACCAGTTCGAAAATGATGCCGACAACATCACCCGCGAGGTGCTGACCGCGGTGCGCCGGACCTTCATCACGCCGTTCGATCGGGTCGATATCAAGAACCTGATCACGGCGATGGACGACGCGATCGACCAGATGCAGCAAACCGCCAAGGCGGTGATGCTGTTCGAGGTCAGCAGCTTCGAGCCGCCGATGCGCGAAATCGGCACGCTGCTGGTCGAATGTGCCAATCTGGTCGGCCGCGCGTTGCCGCTGATGCAGTCGATCGGCGAAAACGTCTCGATGCTGACCGCGATCACGGAAGAACTGACCAAGCTGGAAGGCCGGGTCGACGATCTCCACGATATCGGGCTGAAGGAATTGTTCCTCAAGCATCGGGAAGCCAACGCGATGGATTTCATCGTCGGCGCCGAGATCTACGACCATCTTGAGAAAGTCGCCGATCGTTTCGACGACGTAGCCAACGAGATCAATAGCATCGTAATCGAACAGGTATAGGGCAGGGCCGCGCCGTGGATGCCACGCTAGGTCTACCCATCCTGATCGGATTGATCGCGGTTGCGCTGCTGTTCGATTTCCTGAACGGCCTGCACGATGCTGCCAACTCGATCGCGACGATCGTTTCGACCCGCGTGCTGCGGCCGCAATATGCGGTGTTCTGGGCGGCGTTCTTCAACTTCGTCGCCTTCGGCGTGTTCGGACTCAATGTTGCGCACACCATCGGCACCGGGATCATCGAACCCAGCGTGATCGATCCGCGGGTGATCTTTGCCGCCCTTACGGGCGCGATTGTCTGGAATCTGATCACCTGGGGCCTCGGAATTCCCTCGTCGAGTTCGCATGCGTTGATCGGCGGCCTGGTCGGGGGCGGCGTGGCCAAGGCCGGCATCTCGGCGGCGGTCTGGAGTGGCCTGTCGAAAACCTTGCTCGCGATCGTGCTGTCGCCGCTGGCCGGATTTCTGCTGGCACTGGTGCTGGTCGCGGTCGTGTCCTGGGCCTCGGTCCGCTCGACGCCGTTCGCCGTCGACCGTGCCTTCCGGATCCTGCAATTCGCCTCCGCCTCGCTCTACTCCCTGGGCCATGGCGGCAATGATGCGCAAAAGACCATGGGCATCATCGCGGTGCTGCTCTACTCGCAGGGGTATCTCGGCGCGGAATTTTCGGTGCCGTATTGGGTGGTGCTGGCGTGCCAGGCGTCGATGGCGCTGGGGACTCTGATGGGCGGCTGGCGAATCGTCCGCACCATGGGGCTGCGGATCACCAAGCTGACGCCGATGCAGGGCTTTTGCGCCGAGACCGGCGGCGCCGCGACCCTGTTCATCGCGACCTTCCTCGGGGTTCCCGTATCGACGACCCACACCATCACCGGCGCCATCGTCGGCGTCGGCGCGGCGCGGCGGGTTTCGGCGGTGCGCTGGAACGTGGCCAGTTCGATCGTCTATGCCTGGGTCATTACCATTCCAGCGTCGGCGATCGTGGCCGCGCTGGCCTATTGGGCGGTGGCGCTGGTTGGGCGCTAGGCCGGATCCGGCGATTGGAGTTCGGTAGCGGAATCCCTATATGGAGCGGCCGAGAACACGCATTCCTCCTTGATCCGGCCGAGTTTCCCTGCCACAGGCTCGCAGATGTCCGACCTAGCTTTATCAGCCGAAAAATCTTCCCACTCCCCGCTCGCGACCGAGGTCGCGCGTCGGCGGACGTTTGCGATCATCTCGCATCCGGACGCTGGCAAGACCACGCTGACCGAGAAATTGCTGCTGTTCGGCGGTGCGATCAATCTCGCCGGGCAGGTCAAGGCCAAGGGCGAGCGCCGCAATACCCGTTCGGACTGGATGAAGATCGAACGCGAGCGTGGCATCTCCGTCGTTACCTCGGTGATGACCTTCGAATTCGATGATCTGGTGTTCAACCTGCTGGACACGCCGGGCCATGAGGACTTTTCCGAAGACACTTACCGCACCCTGACCGCGGTCGATTCCGCCGTTATGGTGATCGACGCCGCCAAGGGCATCGAGGCGCGAACCCGCAAGCTGTTCGAGGTGTGTCGTCTTCGGGACATTCCCATCATCACCTTCATCAACAAGATGGACCGCGAGAGCCGCGACACCTTCGATCTGCTCGATGAAATCGAAAAGACGCTGGCGCTCGACACCACGCCGATGACCTGGCCGGTCGGCCGCGGCCGCGATTTCCTCGGTACCTATGACGTCACCAATGGCGGGGTGCGTCTGCTCGAAGGCGGCGGCGCCAAGACCGGCGCGGCGCAACAGATCGACATCGCCGATCTCGCCGGCCGCAACGCCAATCTCGATGTCGGCGCGATCAAGGACGAACTCGCTCTGGTGTCGGAGGCGTGCCAGCCGTTCGAGCTCGCGGCGTTCCGGGAGGGCCATCTGACGCCGGTGTATTTCGGCAGCGCGCTGCGCAATTTCGGCGTCGGCGATCTCCTGGAAGGCCTCGGCAAATTCGCACCGCCGCCGCGCGCGCAGGAGAGCAATTTGCGCAGGGTCGAGGCCGCGGAGCCGCGCATGAGCGCCTTCGTGTTCAAGATCCAGGCCAACATGGATCCGAACCACCGTGACCGCATCGCGTTCGCGCGGCTGTGCTCGGGAAAACTCAGCCGCGGCATGAAGGCGAAGCTGGTGCGCACCGGCAAGAACATGAGCCTGTCCAGTCCGCAGTTCTTCTTCGCGCAGGATCGCTCGGTGGCGGACGAGGCTTTTGCCGGTGACGTCGTCGGCATTCCCAATCACGGCACCTTGCGGATCGGCGACACATTGACCGAGGGCGAAGATCTGACCTTCGTCGGCGTGCCGAGTTTCGCGCCGGAAATCGTTCGCCGCGTCCGGCTGACCGATGCGATGAAGGCAAAGAAGCTGAAAGAGGCGCTGCAGCAGATGTCGGAGGAGGGCGTGGTGCAAGTGTTCCGCCCGCGCGACGGCGCGCCCGCTTTGGTCGGCGTGGTCGGCCCGCTGCAGCTCGACGTGCTCAAGGCGCGGCTCGATGCCGAATATTCGTTGCCGGTGGAGTTTGAAGTCAGCGAATTTCAACTGGCGCGCTGGATTTCGTCGGACGACCGCAAGAAGCTCGATGCCTTCGTTGCCGCCAACAATTCCGGGGTCGCCGATGATGTCGATGGCGATCCGGTATTCCTGGCCAAGAACGAATTCTATCTCGGTTACACCAAGGAGCGCGCCGAGGGGATCGTCTTTTCCAGCATCAAGGATGTGAAGAAAAAAGACGCGAAGTAAGCGCGCCGCCGATCGCGGAACCATCGTCCTGCACGCGCGGATGTGAACAGCGCCGGGCTTGATCCCATCCGTTGCGTGCATCACTTTGGCTATGCTGTTTTTCGAGGACCGGCGTGATGCTCGGACGTTTTACTATCTTTCTCGTCATTGCCACCGCGTTGATGCTGGCCGCGGGTACGGCCGACGCCCGTCGTCGGCACCAGATCGACGCCACGCCGTTTGCGCACGCGCCCTGCAGCGTGCTGGCTAGGAGCCCGTGCACGCCGTCGTTCTGCAGCGTGTTCAATCACGGTCCCTGCATTCCCGAGATCTATTATCCCTATGGCGAGAATCTGCAGCTCACCGTCGAAAGCGTGCCGTCGCAGGACGACAAGGCGAAATACGCAAGGCCCGACCACGACCTGGACACCATCGGCGATCTCTTTGCCGAATTGAGGTCCTGCTGGTCGCCGCCCTCCGCCGACGCCGCGAAAGAGGGGATGCAGATGACGGTTCGTTTCAGCTTCAAGCGGGACGGCGGAATCATCGCGGCCCCGCGCCTGACTTTTGCGACCGTGGGTGCCTCGGCGGATACCCGCGCGACCTATCTGAAGGCGATTAGCGCTTCACTCGATGCCTGCGTGCCGATGAAGTTCACCGACAGTTTCGGCGGCGCGCTCGCCGGCCGCCCGATTGCGATCCGCTATGTCGATAATCGCGAACTGGAACAACAGTCGGGAAAGCCGTGACGCGCTGCGATATTCCCGGCAATGGCGCCATGCGTAATGTCTCTGGTAAAAAGGCTGGGCATGGGTAAGGCTGCACCGAGGCGGCGTACAGCCGCGTCGGTTGGCGTCAATGAAACGCAAGGGAAACGTCATGAAATCAGGGGCTGCTCTGTGCTTGGTTCTGTTCATGTGCTCACTTCATGAAGTGCAAGCCCAGAAAACAGTGCTGCCGCCGGTCGACTTTTCGGCCATGACCTGCGACCAATTCTGGGAGAAAACCACGCCGAGCGACAGAGGGCCTTTTCTATTCTGGCTGAGCGGCTATTTCGGGCACAAGAACAACTCCCCGGTATTGGATCCCACCGGCTTTACCGAAAAGACCAAAGCATTGTCGCAATACTGCACCAAGCAGCCCAACGACACCATCCTGTCTGCCGCCGAAAAGGCTTTCGCCAATTAGGCAACCGAAATCACGGGCCAACGTGTTGCCGCGGGCCGTGTCAATGGGCGCGTCTGCCACCCCTTGGCAGATTGCGGCTTGAGGCCCAAAAATGATATCCGGGTTCCGGAACAGTCGGCCTGCGATGGAGGACAATTTTGGGGCTATCGGTAATGATCCTCGGCCTCGCGCTGTTCCTCGGCGTTCATACGCTGACGACCCAGCGCGATCTGCGCGCGCGGTTTATCGTCTCGTTGGGTGAGGGCGGCTACAAGGCCTTCTATGCGCTGGTGTCGTTGGCGGGCCTTGCGCTGATCGTGTGGGGTTTTGCCAACTATCGCTCGGCCGGGATGATCGATATCTGGCATCCGCCGGCCGCGTTCAAGCACATCACGGAGGCGCTGATGCTGCCGGCGGTGATCCTGGTGGTGGCGTCCTATATCCGCGGCGGGATCTATACCGCGCTAAAGCATCCGATGCTGGCAGGCGTCAAGCTGTGGGCGGCGGCGCATTTGCTTGCCAATGGCGATCTCGGCTCCATCATCCTGTTCGGCTCATTTCTGGGATGGGCAGTGTTCGACCGGATCTCGCTCAAGCACCGTACCGATGTCGGTGCGCCGCCGATCCCGGTCGGCGGTCGCAGCAATGACCTGATCGCGATCGCGGTCGGGGTCGTCGCCTATCTCGCCCTTGGTTTTGTGTTTCACCCCGTCGTCATCGGCGTTGCCGTGTTCGGAGCTTAAAGTGTCCATTCAATCATCCATCAAGCGCAAGACTGCCCCCGATATTCGCGCCCGCAAGAGCGGCGAGCCGATTGTGATGCTGACGTCGTATCACGCCCACACCGCGGCCCTGGTCGATCGTTATTGTGACGTCATCCTGGTTGGCGACTCCCTCGGCAATGTGATGCACGGTTTCGAGACCACCGTGCCGGTGACCCTCGAGATGATGATCCTGCAGGGGCGTGCCGTGATGCGCGGCTCGCAACATGCGCTGGTCGTGGTGGACATGCCGTTCGGCTCTTATGAAGCCTCGAAGGAGCAGGCGTTCCATTCCGCAGTGCGGATCCTGAAAGAGACCCATTGCGGCGCCGTGAAGCTCGAGGGCGGCGTGCGGATGGCGGAGACCATCGCGTTTCTCAGCGAGCGCGGCGTTCCCGTGATGGGCCATATCGGCCTGACGCCGCAATCGATCAACACGCTCGGCTC
>Ga0210406_10007959_pt1 | contig 10673 bp, 7 predicted proteins | sample IncBWC30MmetaG_FD_155454 | JGI IMG/M metagenome (GOLD analysis project Ga0210406, IMG submission 155454) | Forest soil microbial communities from Barre Woods Harvard Forest LTER site, Petersham, Massachusetts, United States - Inc-BW-C-30-M | ecosystem: Environmental > Terrestrial > Soil >... | reverse complement strand
CAACGCGTGCGATGGCAAAAGGGCTGGATGCAGACGTTGATCGTTCATTCGAGGCGCCCGATCTTTTTTTGGCGCGACCTTGGACCTCGACGAGCGGTCGCGGCGACGACATTGATTGTCGGGGCCATATTCGGATGCATGCTTTGGCCGGCTTTCGCGGTCGGAACGATTTGGCGTGCGTTGACCGCCGGGCAGGGCGCGCTGACGCCATGGCGGGAGATGACCGACGTCTTCACTTACATCCTCGCTCTATCCGGTGTCTGGACAATTCTCCTGCCCGCATTCATCGCCGCCAAATTCCGGCGCCTGAAAGTGACCGCAAGCACGCTTGTGCTTCTCCCCATCTACTATCTTTTGGTTAGCGCAGCGACTTGGGCGGCGATGCTTGATCTCGTCTTACGGCCGCATTATTGGGCGAAGACCGCTCACGGAAGAAGCCGACAGGAGCCGAGCCCACTCGTCCGCCGAGCACAACCTTCGATGTAATTTCGCTCGCGAGCTTGGACGACGTGTGTGAATCTCAGCTGTAGTAAACGTTCACTCTCGAGGCTGAGGTCAAACAGGAAAAATATGTCATCGGCCCCCTTGCGCGAAGCCGCCGAGTCGTCAAAGGCGTGGCCTTTTGAAGAAGCGCGAAAATTAGTCGAACGCCTTAAGCGCTTCGAACGCAAAGAGGTCATCTTCGAGACCGGCTACGGACCCTCGGGTCTGCCGCACCTGGGCACCTTCGGCGAGGTCGCCCGTACAAGCATGGTCAGACATGCTTTTCGCGTCCTGACCGGAGAGAGCATTAAAACAAAGCTGATCGCTTTTTCGGACGACATGGACGGGTTGCGCAAGGTGCCGGACAACGTTCCCAACCGGGACTCGCTGTTACTCCATCTCGGCAAGCCTCTGACGCAAGTTCCCGATCCCTTCGGCGAATACGACAGCTTCGCGGCACATAATAACGCGCGGCTGCGCGCTTTTCTTGACCAGTTCGGATTCGAATACGAATTCATGTCTTCGACCGAGACGTACAAATCCGGGCGGTTCGACAGTGCCTTGCTGAGGATGCTCAACTGCTTTGACGAGGTGCAAGCTATCATGTTGCCTTCCCTGCGCGAAGAGCGGGCGGCGACGTACTCGCCCTTCCTGCCAATTCATCCCCGGACAGGCGTGGTCATGCAGGCGCCGGTGCATGCTCATGACCCTGGCACTGGCACGATTCGATGGCGTGACCCGACGACCGAAGAGGAATTCGAAACTCCTGTGACCGGCGGACATTGTAAGTTGCAGTGGAAGCCGGATTGGGCGATGCGCTGGCACGCGCTCAGCGTGGACTACGAAATGGCGGGAAAAGATCTGATCGATTCCGTCAAGCTGTCGTCTCGTATCGCGCGAGTTCTTGGGTCGGAGCCGCCGGCGGGATTTAACTACGAGCTTTTCCTCGACGAGAATGGCCAGAAGATTTCAAAAACGAAGGGCAACGGCCTAGCGATCGAACAATGGCTGGCCTACGCCAGTCCGGAGAGCCTCGCGTCATTCATGTTCCAGAAGCCGACCGCGGCGAAGCGACTCTATTTCGACGTGATTCCGCGTACGGTTGACGACTATCTTGGATTTCTCGAGGCCTATCCGCGTCAGACATGGAAGGAGCGGCTGGGCAATCCGGTGTGGCATCTTCATAGCGGAGCACCGCCGGAGCCCGACGTCCTGACCCACGACGGATCCGGCCGCGCCACAATTTCCTTCGCTATGCTGCTCAATCTCGCAGCGGTTTCCAACGATGAAAACCCGTCAGTTCTTTGGGGGTTCCTTCGCCGGTACTGTCCCTCGGCCTCGCCTCAAACCCATCCCAGTCTTGATAGCTTGGTTCGCTATGCGGTCGCCTATTTTCGCGATTTTGTGGCTCCGAAGAAGCGCTATCGCGGGGCCGACGACGTCGAACGGGGCGTGCTTAAGCAACTTTCATCGAAACTGACGCACTTACCCGCAGACGTCAGTGCGGACGAGATCCAGCACGCGCTCTACGATATCGCCCGGCCGATTCCGCGATATCAGGACCACTCGGCAAAGGGGGCGACGGCGGCGCGGCCTGGAGTGTCAAACGAATTTTTCAATATGGTCTACGCCGTTCTTCTCGGCGAGAGTCACGGGCCGCGCTTAGGATCGTTCATTGCAATCTATGGGTTAGATGAGACGCGAAAGCTTATCGACAAAGCGCTGGCAGACGAACTTGTCAGTGAAAGTCGAGTATGACGCTTGTCTAGGACCGCGGCTCCGTCGTTAGCGTCCTTACCGAGACCGAGTTTCGAGCACGCGCGCAAGTGCTCGCATGTCCGCCCAAGCAAATCTCTTATGTGCTGGCTGCCGTAGCAAGAAAGCCGGGTGGAGCATGGCGAGCGCCTGGATATCTCGGCCGGTTTGACGTGGATAGGGGAACCACAAGCCCCTCGCACGCAGAATCCCTCCGTGGACGCCCAAGAGCGCGCGAGCTGCGGATCCCCCGAGGCAAACCAGGTATTCAGGGTTGGCGAGGTCAATTTGACGCTCAATGAAAGGCAGACAGATCTGCGTCTCCTGAAGGGTCGGGGTCCGGTTGCCTGGAGGCCGCCACGGTATGACATTCGCGATGTAGACCTTCTGTCGATCCAGTCCAATCGCGCTCAGCATGCGATCCAGCAATTGCCCCGCTCTTCCAACGAATGGGCGCCCGATTCGATCTTCACCCTCCCCCGGGGCCTCGCCGATTAACATGATCCGTGAGCCGGGGAGGCCGTCCGCGAACACAAGTTGGGTGGCAGTGCGCTTGAGCGCGCAGCCATCGAATTCTGCCATTTTGGACCGCAGCATCTCTAAATCAGCCGCCGCTTGCGCGACCGCTCGCGCAGAAATTTCGGCGGTCTCCGGCATTTCTCTCCAATGGGCGTCTTGAAGCCCGCGTGACGTAGTCTCAGACAACGAGTGCGAAAATTTGGGCATCGACTCCGAGGCGGTTCGCGCGCCGTGCTCACCCCCGTCTTCACCAGGACTGCCTGCGAAACGATCATGCGGCATGGCGTCAAGCGGATAGGTCACGCCGACCCGAATCCACCAGCGGAGCGACTCGATCGCGTGAAGCTCAATTTTCAAAGCCATTTGGTTCGACCTGGCGCAGCGCTTGCGCGGCACGAAGACAAGCTATCATAGTGGACCTTAAGCGGCACCGTGCAGCGAGTTGTGTCGCGGGCGAAGGCGTGTTTCTACGCAAGGTTGCTCAGCGACAAAGACCTGATGGCGAAAGGTATCATGAGCCAAGAGTCGACATTACCTCCGCGAGAATCGATGCAATACGACGTCGTGGTTGTCGGTGCGGGTCCTGCTGGCCTCGCCGCTGCCATTCGCCTCAAATCGCTGAACTCTGATATCTCCGTTGTCGTCGTGGAAAAAGGCTCGACGATCGGGGCGCACATCCTCTCAGGAGCTGTAATCGATCCGGTTGGACTTGATCAACTCACGCCCGACTGGCGATCGGATCCGGAGTGCCCGCTCAAAACTCGGGTGACGGCGGATCAATTCTATTGTCTGACCGAGGCGAGAGGGGTGCGATTGCCCAGTTGGGCGATGCCGAGACTGATGAGCAATCACGGCAATTTCATCGGCTCATTGGGCGGAATCGTGCGCTGGCTCGGTGCACGCGCGGAGGCGCTTGGCGTTGAGATCTACCCGGGGTTTGCGGCGACCGAGCTCTTGTACGGCGACAAGCGGGAGGTGGTCGGCATCGCGACGGGCGACATGGGCGTTGGCCGCGACGGTCTTCCGAAGACGGGATTCACACGGGGGATAGAGCTTTTCGGCAAATATATCCTCCTCGCGGAGGGCGCGCGAGGATCGTTGTCGAAGCGGGCGATCGCTCGTTACGGTCTCGATTCTGTAAGCGGGCCGCAGAAGTACGGAATCGGTCTCAAAGAATTGTGGCAAGTCTCCGACAGTGTGTTTTCTACCGGCCTCGTTCAGCATACTTTCGGTTGGCCGTTGTCCAAAGGCGCGAGCGGCGGCTCGTTTCTGTATCATTACGGCGACCGGTTGGTTTCGGTCGGATTTGTGGTCCATCTCAACTACGAGAATCCGACGCTCTCTCCCTTCGACGAATTTCAACGCTTTAAGACCCATCCTTTGGTGCGCGATACCTTTGTTGGGGGCAAACGGATCGCCTATGGCGCGCGCGTCATCGCCTCCGGTGGCTGGCAATCCGCACCGAAATTGGTCTTTCCCGGAGGGGCTCTCATTGGCTGCTCGGCGGGCTTTGTGAATTTTGCCCGCATTAAGGGCTCCCATAACGCGATCCTGTCGGGAATCTTGGCCGCCGAGAAGGCGTGTCAGGCCCTAGCGGAGGGTCGGACGAACGATGAGTTGAACGACTACGAAAGTTTTTGGCGAGATTCGGCGATCGGCCGCGATCTTTACAACGTTCGCAATGTCAAACCCCTTTGGTCGCGATTCGGACTAGTCCTGGGCGTCGGGCTTGGCGGACTCGATATGTGGACGAACGAATTGTTTAAGTCCTCAATTTTCGGCACGCTCAAGCACGGCAAGCCGGATAGCGACACTCTCAAACCGATATCCGTAGTAACTCCCATCGCCTACCCGAAACCCGATTCCGCATTAACGTTTGACAAACTGTCTTCCGTCTATCTTTCAAACACCAATCACGAAGAGGATCAGCCCATCCATCTCCGGCTGCATGATCCTGACATCCCCATCCGTGACAATCTGCCCCGGTTCGGGGAACCCTCGCGCCTCTACTGCCCAGCTGGCGTCTACGAAGTCGTTTACGCGAACGAGGCAAATCACTCAAACCCACGTTTTGTCATCAATGCGCAGAACTGTGTCCATTGCAAAACCTGCGATATCAAGGACCCGGCCAAAAACATAGACTGGGTCCCCCCGGAAGGCGGAGGCGGGCCGAATTATCCGGATATGTAGCTGTGGCGCAAAATTGCCGTTTTCGACTGTCAGCGAAAGCTCGGAAAAAAGTCCTCATTTCGCTCGTCCTGGAGACCAGCGCGGGTTCCATGCTGGCGCTCACGCTGGTTTGCTAACCGAGAACTGCCGGAAAGCGTAAGACATGCAGAGCCGATCTCAACATTTTTCGCTGCGGGCCGCCTTTTTCTTCTCTGGCGCTTTGTCACTATCTAGCGGCGCCATTGCCGCAACTGTCCAGACCGAACCTGGGTCAGAAAAGCTCGAAATTGGGGATAGCCAACCCGGAAACTATCTTTCGGCTCTTATCGCAAGCGCTGATCGGGACACGCCTGCCGCGGAGGTCTATTACCGGGAAGCTCTCCGAGTAGACCCTCGAAATCCCGATCTCCTCGAGCGCGCCTTCGCCGCAGCTCTCTCAAATGGGGATGAGACGAGCGCAAGCTCCCTCGGCGAACGGCTCCTTGGGCGCGACCCCAACAACAACCTTGCCCGTCTCGCAATCGCAATTCACGACATAGAGCAAGGACAATTCGCGTCCGCACGAGCCCGCTTGGCCGGCGCCGACGCAATGCGCGGGCGCGATGTGACGGCGGCACTTCTTACCGCCTGGTGCCATGCAGGACAATCCGACCTCCGCCGCGCGCTCGACGCGCTCGACCGCATTCGAGACCCGTCGGTGTTCGCCTTTCGCGATTATCACGCGGGCCTGATTGCTGGTCTGCTGGGAAACGTTGCTGAGGCCCAGCGGCGACTGAAGTCCGCGTATGACGATGATAAAAATAGTTTACGCTTCGCTGACGCTTACGCCCGAGTCTTGTCAGCGCAAGGCGATTTGGCTGGAGCAAGAAAAGTCTACGAGGATTTTTCCGGCATTGTTCCTCACCATCCGCTCATTCAACGAGCACTTGCAGACCTGAAGACAAATCAAGCTCTAGATCCGGTCGTGCACAACGCGAAGGAGGGTGCCGCGGAAGCGCTCTATGGCGTAGGAAGCGCGGGTAGCCGCCAAGGAGACGAGCTGCCTGCTCTAGTCTATCTCCGGTTGTCGCTCTACCTTCGACCGTCAAGCGATTTAACCGCAGTAACCTTAGCGAGTCTCTTTGAGCAGCTAAGGCAAAGTGACCAGGCCATCGCAGCCTACCGGTTGGTTCCATCATCATCGCCGCTGAAGATGGGGGCAGATATCCAAATCGCTCTCGAACTTGACGGTATGGGAAAAACCGACGAGGCGATGCAGCGGCTCGCGGAAATCGTGGCGGAGCGACCGCGTGATGTCGAAGGCTTGAGTGCATTGGCCGAGTTGCAGCGATCTGCAAAAAAATACGCGGAGGCGGCCGCGACCTATGACCGGGCGATTGCGGCCGTTGGAATTCCACAACGAGATAACTGGACGTTGTTTTATTTCAGAGGAATCTGCCATGAGCGGTCCAAACAGTGGCCCAAGGCTGAGGCGGATTTTAAGAAAGCTTTGGAACTCAACCCGGATCAGCCGCTCGTCTTAAACTATCTTGGGTATTCTTGGGTGGACCAAGGGCTCAATTTGGAAGAAGCGTTCAAAATGCTGCGCAAGGCCGTGGAGCTGCGACCAAGCGATGGATATATTGTCGATAGTCTCGGGTGGGCTCACTATAAGCTTGGCCAGTACGCTGAGGCGGCTGAGACGCTGGAAAAGGCGATTAACTTGAAGCCTGCCGATCCGATTCTGAACGATCATTTGGGAGACGCCTATTGGCGAGTTGACCGCCGGATCGAGGCGCACTTCCAATGGAATCACGCCCGTGACATGAGCCCGGACTCTGAAGATCTGCCGGTGATTTTAAAAAAGATTGAGGTAGGACTTCCTGATGTAACCACCCAGGCTCCTGCGCCAAAGGCTTCTTTGCAAAAGGAGGGCGGTGGTTGAGTAGCGGCGCAAGCCTCAATGCGATGGCTTCGCGCACCAGCAAAGCTTAATCTAACGCTGCGCGTGGTTGGACGACGCGCGGACGGATATCACGAGCTAGAGAGCCTCGTGGCGTTTGCCGGGCTATGCGACTGGCTTGGGTTTGATCCCGGTGACGATTTAAGCCTTGAGGTCTTCGGTCCTCGGGCTGGGGAGGCTGGGCCTCTCCATGAGAATCTTGTGGTGCGCGGTGCGCGCTCACTCGCTGCGCAAATACCCGGATTGAGACTTGGTCGGTTTCGACTGATCAAGCGGATACCGGCAGCCGCCGGACTTGGCGGAGGTTCCGCGGATGCGGCCGCCGCTTTAAGGTTGCTGGCAACAGAGGTGGGGTTGCCAGTTGATGATCCGCGAATGCTGGCTTCGGCTCGGGCGACCGGGGCGGACGTCCTTGCCTGTCTGGCTCCGCAAGCCAGAACGATGAGGGGTATCGGCCACGAGCTCGGGCCAGCGGTTCGATTGCCTCGTACATTCGTGGTTTTGGTCAATCCGCAGGTTCAGGCACCGACGCCGAAGGTTTTCGCTGCCTTAGACCTTGCATCCGAACCGAAAATGGAACCCTCCGCTCAACGAGCCCCCGCAATGGGATTCGGTTCGAACGCAGTTTTGGATTTTCGCGCCTTTGGCCATAATGACCTTGAAGCTGCAGCAATCCGAGTCGCTCCGCAGATCGAAACTGTGCTTAAAAGATTGTCCAAAATCGCTGACGCCAAGGCGTTCGGGATGTCAGGTTCAGGTGCGAGTTGCTTTGCCTTGTTTTGCGATCAGCGGAGCGCAGCTGCCACGCAGCGGTCCGTCGCGGCGGAGTACCCAGAATGGTGGGTCGAGGCGACTAAGCTTCACTAGTTGAAGCAACTCGAGTGCGCTGAATGCGAGATATGAAGAAGAATCGGCTCGCCCTGGGGATCCTTACAGGGTTCGCATTTGCGCGCCTTTTATTTGCTTTCTCTATCGGCCTCGGCATCGATGAAAGCTATACGGTCGCGATTTCGCGGCGGTTATCCCTCTCCTATTTTGACCACCCTCCATTACATCTTTGGATCGCGCGTTTAGCTGCCTTCGCCCTAGGCGAGAAAGTGGCTGTGCGCGTCGTTTTTGTTTGCCTTTTCTTCGCAACTGGCTGGATCTACTATCGCTTTGCAAGCAGGCTGTTCGGGTCTCGGTCAGCGCTAATAGCGATTTTTGCACTAAACGTTACTCCTTTCTTTTTCGCCTCCGCCGGAGGATGGATCGTTCCGGACGGCCCGTTGCTTTTTGGGTTGGCGGTGGCGGCGTGGGCTGCGAGCCGACAATTTTTCCCGCAACCGGTCGAGGAGGCTTCGGCCTGGCGGTTTTGGCCGATTGTCGGGCTAGGTCTGGGTTTAGCAGGGCTGTCGAAATACAGCGCCATCCTTACCGCCACCGGATTAGTGACGTTCATGCTGCTCTCGCCCGAGCAACGGCATTGGCTTAAGCATCCTGCGCTGTATATATCCGCAATTTTGGCCTGCGTGATGATAACGCCCGTTGTCTTGTGGAACGCCCAGCATGGTTGGCTGTCGTTCGAATTTCAGGGGGATCGCGGCGTGCCGAGCGGCCAGCTGCGTCCGTCTCAATTGGCGACAATGGCCTTCGGCGAAATCGCCTTTCTGTCGCCTTGGATATTCGCGCCGCTCGTCGCAGGCTTGGTTAACGCGTTCCGTACTTTGGGGGACGAGCGGCGCGTTTTTCTGCTGTGCCTAAGCTTGCCGCCCATCGTTCTTTTCACCCTAACGCCCCTGTGGGGTGGCCGCGGCCAACCCCATTGGACGATGCCCGGTTGGTTTTTTACATTCGCCTTGATGGGAATATGGGTTAACGAACTCGGTACCTCGATTAACGCGCTTCGCCGATGGGCGCTTGTGACGGCAGCACTGCTGGCGGCGATCGCAGCACTGGCCGTCGTGCAAGCATCAACAGGCTGGCCGTGGGCGATTTTGACGGCGCACTCCGGTGTCGCCGATCCTATGTTGGAGAGCTTTGAATGGAGTGCCCTCAGAAACGCGCCAATCTTCGACTCGGCGCCCAGCTTCGTCATCTCGACGAAGTGGTCGGATGCAGGAAAAATCGCCGTTGCTCTCGGGCCTCATATTCCCGTTATTGTACTCTCGAATGACCCGCGAGGTTGGGCTTTCTTGGACGACAGTGGCAGGTTCGTGGGGCAAAGCGGCATTATCATTACTCCAGCCGCGGAGGTTGCATCCACCCTTGGTATGGTTGGGCCCCTGTTTGCCAAGTTGGAACAGCCCCAACTTTATACGCTTGGTCGTCATGGCCGCCCTGAAATCAGGCTCGCGCTCATCACGGCTACTGGCTTGACGCACAGCCTTCCAATGCCCTATCCGAGCGCCACCGGCAGATGGCGTTAATCGACGCGGACTGAATAAGCGTGCTGCGAAATGGCTAGCGATGCAACCGTCCGGGCCGTTAACTCCGGCACTTTCAATCATCGTGCCGACCTACCAAGAATCGGCTAACATCCCGATTCTTTTCGAACGCATCAAAGTCGCTCTTAACGATTTGCCATGGGAGATGATTGTCGTCGATGACGACTCCCCTGACGGAACCTCGAGCGTCGCTTTTGCGCTTGCGGCGAAGGACCAGCGTATTCGCTGCCTGCGGCGTGTCAATCGGTCGGGACTAGCAGGCGCTGTCATTGAAGGATGGATGTCGTCCAGCGCGGACTACGTCGCCGTCATCGACGGCGATCTTCAACATGATGAGTCTGTTCTTTTGGCAATGTACCAAGCCCTCGCCAATGGGACCGGCAACTTGGCGATAGGAACCCGGTTGAGAAAATCAAACAGCGAGAGTCTCTCGCCAGCGCGACAGTGGCTGAGTGACTTAGGCGCATGGTGCTTCCGGCGTATCGGACGAACGAGTGTTACGGACCCTATGAGCGGTTTCTTCATGATCCGTAGAGAAATCGTCTCTCGCCTCGCCCCGCGTCTTTCGGCCGACGGGTTTAAGATTTTGGTCGACGTGATCCTGTCAGCAGGCGGTGGTCTGCATATCGTCGAAGTCCCTTACGGTTTCCGAAAACGCACTGCAGGTGAGTCAAAACTGACCCCTCTAGTCGCCATCGACTTTCTCGGCCTAGTTATTCATCATGCGACTGCGGGTATTATACCGATAAGATTTGTTCTTTTTGCTATGGTCGGGGCTATCGGTTTGGTGGTGCATATCGCGGCGCTTTTAACTGTAGTTGAATGGTTTAAGATGCTAACCTTTGATTTTGGGCAACTCATCGCCACCATTCTGGCAATGGCAAGCAATTTCTTCCTGAATAATGAAATCACCTATCGCGCCTATCGATACCGCGGACCTAGCGTCTTCTTAGGATTCATTGCTTTTTTTCTCGGATGCAGCGTCGGGGCCATCGCCAATATTGACGTTGCTTCTTGGCTCTACAAAGCCAAGCACACTTGGTGGGTAGCCGGACTCGCTGGGGCGCTGCTGAGTGTTGTTTGGAATTACGCGGTGAGCACGAATCTCATTTGGCGACCGGCTCGCCGCCGATAGGGCCAAGAGCTTAGTTTTCGGATTTGAATGTATATTTATGCCTTCAAAGTATGCGAGAGTCGTCGTGAGGGTCTGCGCCAGCTCAGGAGGCGCTGTATTTGCACTAAGCAAGGCTCCCTATTTAGTCTCCCGTGAAGAACGTTGTCATGGCGATTTGAGCGGTCTCTCCCGACTGGCCGCGGCGGTGAACGCGACGAAGATCGAGGACAACAAAAGGGCCAGCCATTGGAGCAGGCGTCTGAAG
>Ga0210406_10007958_pt1 | contig 10674 bp, 9 predicted proteins | sample IncBWC30MmetaG_FD_155454 | JGI IMG/M metagenome (GOLD analysis project Ga0210406, IMG submission 155454) | Forest soil microbial communities from Barre Woods Harvard Forest LTER site, Petersham, Massachusetts, United States - Inc-BW-C-30-M | ecosystem: Environmental > Terrestrial > Soil >... | reverse complement strand
TTTTGCAAATGGTCCACTTGCAGAATCGGCGCAGCCATCCGCCGGTCCTTTTGCGTGGCGTAAGCTAGCGCATCGAGCCGCGCGTCGATCGAACCCGCCGATCCGCCGCGCGCGTACAAATCCACCGCGCTCATTCGAATCACTGGACTGAAGGAACGTTTCCACGCAAATGCAGGAATCGAGAGCGGAATGTCCGCGTTCGCATGAAATTCCAATCCTTCCGAACCGGGCGCCGTCTGATATTGATCAATCAGGAGTTGCCGCAAAAAGCGCACGCTGTAATTTCGCAGATGCCAGCCGCCCGAATCCTTGTATGCCGAGCGCGTGAACGGCCTCCCGCCAATCGCCAGCAGGTTTCCACCGCGGCGCAGGAATCCAACAATGTCTTGCCACGCGCTTTCCGGGAACGCAGACCCATAGGGAAGCACAAGCAAGTTGGTTTCGCTATTCGCTAGCTCGGTTTTCAGCTGTTCCGCAGACGCCATTCGTGCTCCGGGCACCATTTTCGACAATTGATCGCCGGGAATTGCCGCCGTGTCCGCGGTGGGAAAGCTCGCCTCACGGAAAACAACCACAGGCGATGTGTTCTGCCCAAACGTCTCGCCAGCTCCCGTAAAAAGGGTGACCGCGCACAGCACTAGTAACCTTGACTTTTTCATGGTGCCGCCTGTAACCGGGGGTGATTTCGCCGGAAAGGATTTATAGCACCTTTCTTGGGGACGGGAACACCGCACAATCGTTTTTGTAGTGGGAATTCATTAACTATGGCATCCTCTTCCGCTGGCGCTCCTCGACCAATCGCTAGAAGCGCGATAGCATCAATCCCTTTGGAGGTAGACGGACCACCTTATGGCAAATGTGAGCACGACCAGTCCCGCGCCGGCAGCAGGGCAGGGCACAAACGAAACCTATGTCGCAGCGCTGTCCATGGTCACGGTGCTGTTCTTTTTCTGGGGCTTCGTAACCTCGCTGAACGACATTCTCATTCCCCACTTCAAGGCCATTTTTGAACTGAACTACACCAGGGTCATGCTCATTCAGTTCGCCTTTTTCTTTGCTTATTTTCTTTTCTCCATGCCCTCAGCCAAGGTCGTGGACACCTTCGGCTATAAGAAAACAATGGTGGGCGGCTTGGTCGTTATGGCGTTGGGTGCGTTCGTTTTTCTTCCCGCGGCCAGCCTTCCTTCTTTTCCGCTATTTTTGGTGGCGCTGATGATCGTCGCTGGTGGCATGACTGCACTGCAGGTCTCAGCAAACGCCTACGTCGCAATTTTAGGTAGGCCAGAAACGGCATCTAGCCGCCTCAATCTCGCGCAAGCTTTTAATTCGTTTGGAACTACCATCGGTCCATTTTTGGGTGGACTTTTCATTCTCAGTGGGAATCCTAAGACCGCGGACGTCCTCAAGCAAATGTCTGCTGAGGCGCTCAAGGCCTACCGCATTCATGAGGCGTCTTCCGTCAAGATGCCGTATGTCGTTATTGGTTTGGCTCTACTTCTTTTTGCAATCACTATCGGCATGTTCAAGCTTCCGGCAATGCCGGAGGCCGAGCGCCACGGCAAAGTGGGCGGCAGCATCTGGAAGTACACGCACTTGGTCCTCGGTGCCGTTGGAATTTTTGTCTATGTAGGCGCGGAAGTTTCTATCGGCAGCTTCCTCATTAACTATTTCGCTCAACCCGATATCGGCAATCTTTCTGAGCTCATGGCGTCAAAATACGTTTCCTACTACTGGGGTGGGGCAATGGTTGGACGGTTCATCGGCTCGGCCATCCTCCAAAAGGTGAAAACGGGAACTCTTCTGGGAGTCGCCGCCACCGCCGCCGTCATACTGGTCTGCACTTCAATGCTGACCAGTGGTCCCATCGCCATGTGGAGCATCATCCTCGTCGGCTTCTTCAACTCAATCATGTTCCCGAGTATCTTCACGCTCGGCATTGCCAAGCTCGGACCTCTTACGGGCGACGGATCAGGGCTGCTCATCATGGCTATCGTCGGCGGCGCAATCATTCCTGTGGCGCAGGGTTGGATCGCGGACCACATCGGCATTCACCACGCCTTTATCCTTCCCGTGATTTGTTACGGATACATCGTTTATTACGGACTGCGAGGTTCACGCCCTGTTATTCCCTCAGGCGCGTAAGTTGCATCTTCACCTTATCAATATTTATTTGGTGTTTCTGAATGTCCTCTAGAATTTCTGACAAAGAATTAGTTATTGGAGTTGATGTTGGCGGCACAAAAGTTGCCGTCGGAATTGTCAACGTGAATGGAAAGATTCTCGCGCATTTGCGCGCGCCCATGAATTGCAAAAACGGCGCGGAAGCGGGTCTCGCCTCCGTTCTGTCCGCGATTGAATCCCTCTTCAAGCAGGACCCTGCCAACCGCGCAAAAATCCATCGCATTGGCATTTGCGCGCCCGGACCGCTTGACCCGCGGACTGGCGTCGTCATCAATCCGCCAAACGTACCTTGCTGGCGCGATTTTCCCCTCGCTGATGAAGTTGCCAAACGCTATTCCGCCGTCGTGAAATTGGATAACGACGCCAACGCGGGCGGCCTCGCTGAATATCTCTGGGGAGCCGGCCGCGGCTATCGCAACGTTTTCTTCGCCACCATCGGCACGGGCATTGGCACCGGTATCATTCTTGATGGGAAGATCCTTCACGGGCGCACAGGTTCCGCGGCGGAAGGCGGCCACGTCAGCATAGATTTCAATGGCCCAGTTTGTAATTGCGGGAAAAAGGGCTGCATCGAAATTCTGGCTTCGGGCACGGCCATCGCCCGCCGCGCGCGTGAAAAGCTCGCCCAATCACCTCAGCTCAGCGCGCAACTTTTGACGCTTGCGGATGGAAATGCCGCATCCGTGCGGAGCGAAATGGTGGGCAAGGCTGCCGAGGCAGGCGACCCGCTCGCGCGCGCAATCCTCGAACAGACGCTCGAATACCTCGCTATCTGGCTCGGTAATACCGTGGATCTTTTGGAGCCGGAGGTAATTATTCTCGGTGGCGGCGCAGCAGAAATGCTTCGCCCCCACTTCGGCGAAATTCAAAAACGCATGAAGAGCTGGTGCATCAATTCGCGCTATCTGGAAATTCCGCTCGTGCCTGCATTCTATGGAGAAAACGCTGGCGTTGCCGGTGGCGCCGCGCTCTGCATTTCAAATTCTTTGCTTTGACTAGGGTTGCTTCTTTTCTGGTTCCCTCGGCGGAATCTCGGCGTAGCCCGGCGAAGCGCCGGCAATATTTTGTGTCAGGTCAGCGTTTGCATCGCCCAGCGCGAACCGGATTCCACCCGCCACTAGATTCAGGAAGAAGGGAATCTGCCAGTTTTCAGGACGGTCTCCCATCGCCGTGTAAAACACGCGCCCTTTGCCGTGCATCCTCGCCCACGTAATCGGGTATGGCTTTCGCTGATAACAGTTACCCTTCATTCCCGCAGTGTCGAGCGTAGCTATCACATGCATATCCGTCATGAAATCTTTCAGCGAGTACCACTCCTCCATGAATTCCACCGGCGAAGAAGCGCCCTCAAGCCCCGGAAATTTCGGATCGTTCAAAATGATCTTGCATGTCTGCAGCCGCGGAGTGCTGCCGTGAATGATGAATTCTCCGCCAAGCATACGCAAATAAGGATCGGACTTGTCCCCGTACGCGACGTAACGACTTCCTCCCTCGACCGAATCCGGTTTCGTATGGAAGGTATCGCTAGCTGCGTGTGATCCCACAAACCCTTTTCCATCGTGAATCGCATCAAGCAACTTTTGTTTTCCTGCTGCTGTCATCGGTGGCTGCTTGTCAGTTCCAAGTTCCAGCAAGTCGCCCGTTGTGAAAAAGAGAACTGCTCCAAAGCCCGCGAAGTCGCTCGAATCAAAAACTCGTCCGTCTTTCGAACATACAACGTCGAAATTGTTTTTCTTACCCAGTTCCGTTATCGCAGTTTCCACGATGCTCAATTTCCCGTCCACGCGCTTTACCACATCGTGTTCCCATCCCGATGATTTCGTGAACACCAGCACGGATTTTTGCGGCGCCGCCAGCAAACTTCGCGTCAGCGCAAGACTGGCTCCCGCTGCGGCCGTCGTTCGCAGAAAGTCGCGCCTGTTGGTTACAGAATTCATCGAACTCCTCCTCTTGGAAATTGCGGATTAGTCGTGCCCCTCGTCATGCGAACAGCCCGGAAACTCTGCGAATACGCGATCGGACGTCCATCCAAGCTCGCGCATTCCCACTTCTGAAGAATAGTACGCGCCGGAAATCCATTCCTTCAGGCTTTCAAATGCGTCGTGCAGTGCATGCTCACTATTTCCCGCTTTGGGCGAGGTTGAAACGGCGGTCAGCAGTTCATTTCTCTCAATAACGGTTAACGCTGGGAATCTTTTCTCATATCTTTTGTTGCTCTCGGTTTCCAATGTTGCCAGCGAGCCCAGAAATTCCATCTGATGCTTTTTTTCGTCCACGCTCAGCAACAAATCAATAAAACTGGCAACATTCGTTCTGGTGGATCCAGGCACAATCGCTTCCGCTAAAGCCGAAAGCGATTCGAACTGCTCCGCACTCAGAAAATGAAGTTCGCCCTTAGCCGCGTCTCTAAGACTCATCAAATGCTCATCTTCAAAATGCTTCCAGATCGGATGAGCCGCCGTTCCTAGCGGCAAGGCAGCCCCAGCTACGATTCCTGCAAGCAGTCGTGCAGCGTCTCGTCGCGTAATTCTGCTCAGGCGATCTGATTTCATTTCAATGACGGATAGATCGTTTATGTTTTGCATTTCACAGCCAGCTAAAATTCTTCCGCGCGGGATGTTACCATTCCCGCGTCACGGCTCACAAGGAAGGATCTCCTTGCCGAAAACAGACAAGAAATTCGACGCGATCGTAGTCGGCTCAGGCGCATCCGGAGGATGGGCTTGCAAGCGCCTCGCAGAAGCCGGCCTAAAGGTCGCTCTTCTCGAAGCAGGCCGTCCGCAATTGGACACCAATTTTTCCGAGCACAAACCTGCATTCTCCCTGAAATATCGCAATATGACTCGGGAAATCATCAGCAGGACGCGACCAGTGCAATCCGTCTTTGATGTCTGCAACGAATATACCGCGGATTGGTTTGCGAACGACCTCGAAGAGCCTTACACGACGCCGCAAGATCAGCCTTTTCTTTGGATGGGCCGCGTACGCATGACCGGGGGCCGCACAAATGTTTGGGGCCGAGTTTCGCTCCGCTTTAGTGATCTCGATTTCAAATGTGCGTCTCACGATGGATTCGGCGAAGACTGGCCGCTCAGTTATAAGGACATCGAGCCGTACTACGACCTCGTCGAAAAATATGTTGGCATCTGCGGCTCGAAAGAAGGCCTCGAGTATCTTCCAGACGGCCAGTTTCAGCCACATATGCCGCTCACCTGCCAGGAAAAAACGTTCTGTGACGGCGTCAAATCCAAAATGGGCCGCCCCGCAATACCAACCCGCTCAGCAAATCTCACTCGCCCGCTCACTGGTCGCGGACCTTGTCACTACTGTGGCCCCTGCGAACGCGGCTGCATGACGCACTCTTACTTCAACTCTGCGTTTACCACCGTCACGGACGCACTTCGCACCGGCAACTGCACGCTCATTTCGAATGCGATGGCCTACAAAGTCCTCATGGACGAGCAGCAAAATCGCGCCACAGGAGTTTTGTACGTTAATCGCAACACGAAACAGCCGCAGGAAATCCACGCACGCGTCGTCATTCTTTGCGCGCAGACGCAAGAATCCACGCGCATCCTCCTCAACTCTGCGGCGCGCGAGCATGCGAACGGTCTCGCAAACTCCAGCGGTGTTCTCGGCCACTACTTCACTGCACACGTTCGCAGTGCCGGCGGCAGCGGAGAATTTCCGTCATTCGGTCGCAAGCCGACTCTGGGCGGTCCGATCAAGCCTGCCGGATTTTATGTCCCGCGTTTTCGTAATCTTCCGGGCCAGCCCGCGCCCAAGAAATTTCTCCGCGCCTACGGCTATGAAGGGGAATCAGGCGTTGACTTCCGCTGGGGCGCTTCCGGTTTCGGCGAAGCTTACAAGAATGCCCTTCGCGAACCACTCCCTTGGATCGATATAACCGGTTTCGGCGAAGTCCTTCCACGCTGGGAAAATTTCCTCGAACTGGATCCCGCCATAAGAGATGTCTATGGAATTCCCGTTCTCAAAATTCACATCGCTGATAGTGAAAACGAAACCGCGATGATCAAGGACATCGGCGAATCCGCCGGGGAAATGCTCGAAGCCGCCGGCGCAAAAAACGTCCGCACCCATGCGCATCCTTCCGCGCCGCGCTGGGCGCTTCACGAAGCCGGCACCGCGCGCATGGGGACCGACCCGAAAAAATCGGTCCTCAATCAATTTCAGCAATCCCACGACGTGAAAAATCTCTTCGTCATGGACGCCAGTGGTTTCACGGCCAATCCCTGCCAGAATCCGACGCTCACCATCATGGCGCTTTGCGTACGTTCCTGCGATTACGTGATGGATTCACTTAAGAAAAACGAAATCTGAGGCGGGCAATAACGCAGACAAAATTGGTTCCGGGACGTGGACTCGAACCACGATACTGAGCTTCAAAGGCTCATGTCCTACCGATTAGACGATCCCGGAACCGCATCAAAATTTTAACAGACACACCGCACTCTGCCCAACTGCCTCCGTGCGCCTCGCGTTCGTTTCTGCTAAATTAGCAAGGTTGTTCTTTCCAGTGGAGAGGTGTCCGAGCGGTTGAAGGAGCACGCTTGGAAAGCGTGTGTAGGAGAAATCCTACCGTGGGTTCGAATCCCACCCTCTCCGCCACACCCAGTTTGTTCGCTTTCTTAATGCGGTAGTGGCGCGGTATAGGCGGAATTAGGCCGTTTTTCCTGGAACCGAGTATTGAATAAGGGGAAGGGGGAAATGGCGAATCTCAAAGTCAGTATCGTTGTGAGGACGACCGGGCCGGACGGCAGGCGCGGTTGGGTCAAAGCTACTGGCAAGAACGAAACATTGACGTGGGCCAATCAGGCGCAAAGGAGCCCCGGGGTCTATTACCTTCAGGTTTTATATCAAAGCAATTATCCAAAGGAAGAGGGTTTCGGTTTGCCGCTACTCACATTTGATGACGGCGAGTTTCGCAGTAACAAGATTCAGATTCAGGTCCGTCTAAAGTGAAGTTTGTCCTTCGTGCCCCTGTCTGCGCCCAAGTGCCCGGTTAGTCAAATCGGACAATTGGCTTTTGACGATTTCTACGGTAACGTCGGCATCAATCAGAACATGCCTAAACAATTCGAGGTATCTTCCAGGAATCGAGTGCCCAACACCCTGGTAGTGGCTAAAATCACAGAATGCCAGTGCTCTTCATGCAAGGAATTTGTCATGGTGAAACCGATACCCGACACGTCACCGAGAGTGATTCCGACACTGGTGTGCCGGAATCCCGAAAAGGAAATTGAGTTCTGCGAAAAAGTGCTTGACGCAGAAGTGCGTGTGCGGCGCCCCGGTCCGGACGGCAACACGATCCATGCAGCTCTGGTAGTGGGTGAGGCCCACATCATCATTCAGGCCGAATTTCCGCAGCTCGCGAGTAAGGCGCCGCAAAAAGACGGAAGCTCGCCGGTAGTCATTTTCGTGTACGTGGAGGACGTGGATCGAGCCGTCGAGATGGCCATGGCCGTAGGGGGCAGCGTTCTGCTGCCGGCTCAAAACCAGTTTTGGGGTGACCGATCCGCGCGCGTAATGGATCCATCGGGACACGTTTGGACCGTCGCCAGCCGCATCGAAGAGACATCGGAAGATCAGCGGAAACAGCGCTGGGATGACATCCGGAAGGGCCAACCTCGCTAAGGGCTCGCAGTCGCGAACTCACTGCCCGCGATTAGTCGCCAGCGTTTTACCGATCCCGCTTCGGACAAAGACAGAGTCCACAGGTTTCCCGCAGAGCGGGCCAAGATTCTCTCTTGAGAAGTTCGCCCCAGCCGCGCGGGCTCGTTTCGAGAAGAGACTTCTGGCCAAGTCCTAGTTTGTTCGTTTCAAAACTTCTAAGGCGGGGCGGCTAGCGAAAAGCCTGCGTCAGCTCTTTTGTGGTCAGCAGCTCTCTTGCAAGGTCAGCTTTGGCCGCGGACAGGTTGGTCAGCCGATCGTGAAGATTTTGTGCCTCAGGAACGGCTATACGAATCGCAGTTTTCAGACTACCGTATATCGCCCGATAGACCGGCTTGAATTCCTCCGAAACGTCGGTACTTCCTCCCCAGTTTAGGCGCTCACCAACTGCCAGTATGATTTGGTTCGTTTGGAGGGGTGTCATATCTCCCTGCAGACCGTGTTTGACCCATTCTTGAACTGCGCCGAGTTGCTGAATGGCCGCGTCCTTTTCCGAGTCGCTCATCGCGCCATTGCTGATGATTTCAAGCATCGCTTGTTCGAGTGGCTTATCTATGGTCTCTGCCACGTCGATTTTTGCTTTTGATCCTGAAAGGACAGCATCCAGTTTGAGCGCATAGTCGTCGATCTTTTGATGGATCACGGCCAACTGTCCGCCAGCAGCTTGCGCTGCCTCTCTCGCGGATTTCCCTTGCTGCAGTGCCGTCCGATAAACCTCGAAGTCTCCTGCTGCCAAATTCCAAATGGCTTCGTCCACCATAGCCTTCGCTGAATTTCCGAATGTGAGGTCGCGGAGACGGGATCTGGCGGATGCACCGGTAACTGCCCGCTCGACCTTGGTTTCTGGGAGACTGCCCGCAGCTTCCGGCGAAGCAGAGGCGTTTACCTTTGTATCGGTGACAATCGGGGTTGAGCTTCGATCCTCGTGCTTGATCGGATTGTCATTCGGTTTGGATTCAGCCGTTAGGACGCGGGCTTCCGGGCCGTGGTCGCGAGAGGGTCCCAGTTGCTTCGCGTGAATCTCGCACACGTAAATGGGCTCGTTGCCGCCCTTTTCCCAGCAAATAATGACTTCGGTTCCGTAGTCACAGTCGAGCCGGTAATGTGGAGAAAGAGCCCCGGCAGGCTTGCCAGTCTGCAGCCGCCACTCCGCTCGGCTTGTGCAATTCCGTTTCGGCACACGTTGATTTTAGCGAAGGCGTGCCCTGAATGCAGAGGGGTCCTGGGACGGCGTGCCGGAACATGTACGCTGTACACTGGAACAGGTGAAAATTCGCAGCCTCGATTGCGAACCGAAATAATTGGGCCCTGAGCAACCCGCTAACTGGACAAGTAGAAATGTCAAGCCGAGGCCGAATCGAAGCCCAGCAGCGCAAGAAAGCTCTTTGACCGCCTGTCACTTACCGGGAACAACAGAGTAAAATGGCACACAGTATCAGAACACTAAGCCCACTTCGCACCGGCATGAATCCCGAAGAAAATAAGCACGCGACCGTTTCCGACTATCGGGAGTTTCCAGTTCCCGCGCTTTTGGCGAATCATTTCTTGTGCTTTTGGACGCAGCGAATAGTTGGCTCCGGCGAATACGCCCACTCCGTTCTGCCAGATTGTTGTATCGATATTGTTTTCATTAACGACGAACCGCCGATCGTGGTCGGACCGTGGACGGATCCGTTTATTGCGAAGTTTTTCGGTGGTGCCAGGATCACTGGAGTGCGCTTGCGCCCCGGCTATGCACCCAGCGTTCTCGGCGTTCCTGCTTCGGAACTGCTTAACCGTTCGATACCGCTGCCAATTCTTTGGGGCAGGCGCAGGACTGAGCCGTTCGCTCGTATTCGGGAAGAGCGGCACCTTACGGCGCGCAGACTTGCCCTCTCGGAGGTTCTCTCGAGCAGTTTCGCTTCTGCTGCTCCACCCGACGAAACCGTTATCAGGAGTATGCGCTGGCTTGCTCGATATGCTCATGGCCGAGTGGGGCAACTCAGCCGGCTGACAGGCATGAGCGACCGACAGATTCATCGACGCTTTTCTGCCGCGATTGGCTATGGTCCGAAGATGTTTCAGTCGGTGCTTCGTTTTCAACGATTTTTGCTTTTGAGCGACGGGCAAAGCAACTGGCAGACGCTTGCGGATAGGGGGACATTTGCGGGTTACGCCGACCAGTCCCACATGACCCGCGAGGTTCACCGCTTTACAGGGCGCCCGCCGACCGCTGTTCTCAAAACTGCGAAATGCACACTGCGGTTTTCGGATCTCCTTTACGTAAGCTAACCTCTTTTCATGTGATCTGTAACGCCACCACGCTGTCCGATTCATTCAAGACTGAATCGGCACTCCAAGCTATCCTAAAGCCGCGATGATGACACGAAGAGAGCTTCTTGCGAGCTTTGCCTGCATGGCACTCGCTTCTTCCGTCGTAGGAGAAGGGCAGGCAATGGAACAGAGAATCAGCATAGTTACACTCGGAGTGAAGAATCTTGCCGTTTCCAGGCGATTCTATGTCGACGGTCTCGGTTGGAAACCCGTTTACGAGGATAAGGAAATCATTTTCTTTCAGACTGGCGGAATAGTGTTTGCGCTATTCCTGCGCGACAAGCTCGCGGAGGATTTTCAGGCGAATCCCGCCGCGTTCGGACGCGCCCCCATGGCACTCGCCTACAATGTTCGCACCAAGAACGAAGTGGACCCGTTGATGAGGCTCGCTGAGGCCGCAGGCGCAACGGTTCTTAAGTCAGCCCGGCAAGCCACATGGGGAGGATATTCCGGCTATTTTGCCGACCCGGACGGATTCGCCTGGGAGGT
>Ga0210406_10007957_pt1 | contig 10674 bp, 9 predicted proteins | sample IncBWC30MmetaG_FD_155454 | JGI IMG/M metagenome (GOLD analysis project Ga0210406, IMG submission 155454) | Forest soil microbial communities from Barre Woods Harvard Forest LTER site, Petersham, Massachusetts, United States - Inc-BW-C-30-M | ecosystem: Environmental > Terrestrial > Soil >... | reverse complement strand
TGGATGACTTCGGCACGGGATATTCCAGCTTGAGCTATTTGAGGCGATTTCCGATCGACGCGCTGAAAATCGACAGATCATTCGTGCACGGACTGTGCACGAATGCCGACGACGCCAAAATCGTGAGTGCAGTCATCAATCTGGGCCGCAGTTTCCATCTTCAGGTCATCGCAGAAGGAGTGGAAACACGTGCCCAATTCATAGCCCTCCAGGGCCAAAACTGTACGGAAGGACAGGGCTACTATTTTCAAAGGCCCGTTCCTGCAGATGAATTCGCCAAGTTGCTCGGCGTTGATTTGTCCACAACCGTAGTTGGAGGTTAAAGGCCGGCGCGGCCTAGCCCCCAAACGCCCGCCTTATGTGGGTTGCCGTACAGAGGGTTGCCTGTGCGCACGCCATAATAAAGAGCTGTACGCGGCATAGGTTCCGTGATCCTTGCTGTGCGAAATCGCAACCGACATTGGTTGGGACAGCGACCCAAATCTACAGCAATTACAGAGGCCTGCGATGTTCGCAAGAGGTGGCGATTCCTTCATTATCGAAGATGCCGCGAACGCGGACGGCATAGAGGGCCGGCGTCAGGAAGCGTTGCTCAAAACAGGCGCTTTGCAAAACGCAATTCTCACCAGTGCCAACTTCTCGAGCATCGCCACCGATGCGAAAGGTGTGATTCAAGTCTTCAACGTCGGCGCCGAGCGGATGCTCGGCTACACGGCCGCCGAAGTGATGAACAAGATAACGCCGGCCGACATATCCGATCCGCAGGAGTTGATCGCACGCGCCAGGGCGCTGAGCGTCGAACTTGCAACCCCGATCACGCCGGGTTTCGAGGCTCTGGTATTCAAGGCCTCGCGCGAGATCGAAGACATCTATGAGTTGACCTACATCCGCAAGGATGGGAGCCGGTTCCCGGCGGTGGTGTCCGTGACGGCGCTGCGCGACGCGCAGGACGTGATCATCGGCTATCTGTTGATCGGCACCGATAACACCGCGCGCCAGCTGGTTGAGGCAGAGCGGGCGCTGCTCGATCAGGCACTTCAGGATAAGAACGCCGAGCTCGAGAACGCCAAGTTCGTCGCGGAAAAGGCCAACCTCGCGAAATCGGAATTTCTTTCCAGCATGAGTCATGAGCTGCGAACGCCGCTCAGTGCGATCTTGGGTTTCGCTCAACTCATGGAATCCGGTTCACCACCGCTCACTGCCCCCCAGAAGCGAAGCATCGATCAGATTCTCCAGGGCGGCTGGTACTTGCTGCAGCTCATCAACGAAATCCTCGATCTCGCGCTGATCGAGTCGGGCAAGTTGTCGCTGTCACTGGAACCGATATCGCTGGCCGAAGTCATGCAGGAATGCAAGGACATGATTGAACAGCAGGCGCTGAAGCGTGGCATCAGCGTGACCTTCCCTCAGTTCGACGTCCCGTGCTTTGTCAAAGCCGATCGAACCCGGGTCAAGCAGGTTTTCATCAACCTTCTGTCGAACGCAATCAAGTACAACAGGGCGCACGGAACGGTCGTCGTCCAATACGTCACAAGCGTCCCGGGAAGAATCCGTGTATGTGTCAAGGACAGTGGCGAAGGAATGAGTGCGGATCAACTGGCGCAACTCTTCCAGCCGTTCAATCGCCTCGGCCAGGAGGCGAGCGCTGAAGAAGGCACCGGCATTGGTCTGGTGATGACCAAGCGGCTGATTGAAATGATGGGGGGAATCATTGGTGCAGAGAGTACGGTCGGAACCGGCAGCGTGTTTTGGATCGAACTGGAACTGACGTCTGAGCGACCGGCAGTCGGCGGCGGGTCGCCGTTCGCGCCTACCGATCCATTGGTTCACGCCGGCGCGGAGTCGCGTACGTTGCTGTATGTCGAGGACAACCCCGCCAATCTGATGTTGGTTGAGGACCTCATCGCGCGCCGCCCGGACATCCGTCTGTTAACCGCGCTGGACGGCAGAACAGGGATAGAAATCGCACGCGCTCGGCGGCCGGATCTCATCCTGATGGACATCAATTTGCCCGGGATCAGCGGTATCAGGGCACTGAAAATCCTCTCCGAGGATCCGATCACGGCGCATATTCCGGTCATTGCGCTGAGTGCCAATGCCATACCTCGTGACATCGAGAAAGGGCTGGAGGCGGGATTTTTCCGTTATCTCACCAAGCCGATAAAGGTCAACGAATTCATGGAGACTCTGAATGTCGCGTTCGACCACGCAAAGGTGTTATTGGAACGCGCGGACGAGAAGGGAGAGGAATGATGCTCAACCTGCCCGATATTTTGAACGCCCCCATACTGGTTGTCGATGATAGGGAGTCCAACGTAAGTTTGCTCGCACAGATATTGAGTGAGGAAGGATATACTCGCGTTACCACGACGACCGATTCGCAGGAAGTCTGTGCATTACACCTGAAAAACCGCTACGACTTGATCCTGCTCGATCTGCAGATGCCCGGCATGGATGGCTTCCAGGTGATGGAGGGCCTCAAAACCAATGAGTCTGAAAGCTACCTACCGGTCATCGTGCTCACCGCCCAACCAGCCCACAAGCTTCGTGCACTCAAGGCGGGCGCCAAGGATTTCATCAGCAAACCGTTCGAACTCGTCGAGGTGACGACGCGCATCCGCAATATGTTGGAAGTGCGGCTGTTGTATCGTCGGCTCGAGAATTACAACGAAGTGTTGGAGCGCGCGGTTCGGGAACGCACGGCAGAACTGCGCGAAAGCGAGGCGCACTACCGCAGTTTGTCCGAGCTGATTTCCGATTGGCATTGGGAAAAAGACGAGGCCGGAAAGTACACCAAAGTGTCCGGGCCTGCTCCTTAAAAGCTCGGGAATCGTATCGCGGTTAAAGGCTCCTGCCGTCGACCTTTTTCACCTTGAGCGCGTCCACGCCGACGCCATCCACGCATCGGACATTGATTGCAGCCCTTCCTTGTGATGCACTGCCCGGATCCCCGTTTGCCTATGTGATTAAATTTGAGGCCCTCGCAATTGGGTTCTACGTCAATGAGTAATATCGACAGCTCCGTTCAATCCCCGTGCGTAGGAAATTGCTGCCTGGACGATGACCTTACCTGCCTCGGCTGCTTTCGATCCTTGGAGGAGATCAAGGAATGGGGGGTTGTCGACAATCACCGGCGCGCTATCATTCTGCAAAACGCCAAGCAGCGGAGAGAAGGCATATCGTGCGATTCACACTGTACTCCGGCCCCCTAAGTATGTTTGGCGCCAAGGCGCAAATTGCGGCGCTGGAAAAGGGTTTGGACTTCGACTTGGTGATGGTGCCGTACAGTTCTGAGCGCGGCTACAGCCCGACGCACCCCGAGGTTTTGCGCGTCAACCCAAAACGGCAGGTACCGGTTTTGGTGCACGGCGATCTCGACATTTTCGATTCAACACAAATCTTCGAGTACCTGGAGGATCTGCAGCCGACACCGGCGCTATGGCCCCGCGACATCAGGGATCGAGCGAATGCGCGGCGACTGGAGCTCCAATCCGATGAATTGTATTTTCCCCACATCATCCGCCTGATGGATCTGCAGAAGGACTTGGGCAACCCCGTGGCCGTCGCCAGCATAGATGCCGCCACCGGCTACTACGCGAAAATGGAGTCGTCGTTGTCCGCCAACTCCTGGCTCGCAGGTAGCTTTTCATTTGCGGACATCGCCTTCTACATGGCGGCTTTGTTTGGCGAGCGTCAAGGCGCGCCCATTACGGGTGCCACACCAGGGCTATTGGAGTGGCGGACTCGCATGACGCGGCGACCAGCGGTGCGCGCCGTCGTCAGCGCCATGGCGAGTTGGCTGAAAGCGGCTGGACGACCGGTACCAGCGTTTATGCTTGCGCATCCAGGCGTTCGGGTCGATAGCGACCCCGCTTGACTGGCAATCGGAAAGGCGTACCTTTCATTCCGCAGCAATAGTTGACGCGACCGCTCCATGCTGCGTCCGCAAACTCAGGATTTTTCGCTCTTTAGTAAATTTTCATTTTGAAGCCCAGCATGGGAGGCCGCAAGATCTAAAGATTTCACTTAAGGACAGGGGAAGATCATGAAGAATGAGAACATCGGCATCTCTTGGTACTCAGTGGCGCTCGGTTGTGCATTCGGTTTTGCAATACTTTGTACCTTTCCGGCAGCAGCGCAGTCGACCGCCGCCGCGCCTCAAGTGCTCAGCGACGCGGTAGCAAATAGACCGGTTCAATTTGACGCCTCACCGGGGCTCACCGCGCTCCTGACTCAACCCTCGGTTAGTCAAGCCTCCATTGCGCCAGGCATGCGTGTGATGCAAGCGCCCATGAAGCCCAAGCGGCCGCAGACGACCGTTTCTCCGCTCAGCCAATTGGTGTCCGCAGCCACGGCCCAGCCGTTGATCGGTCCGCGCGTTCACGCGGATGTCGGTCGCGGTTTTGAGGGCGTCGGACAAATTGGCGGTCGTCTTGATTGCCCCAGTGTTGCACTCCAAACCGTGGTGCCTCCCGATACCAATGCCGCGGTTGGCGATACACAGGTAGTGCAGTGGGTAAACACTTGCTACGCCGTCTTTAAGAAATCCAATGGACATTTGATTGCGGGCCCATTCGCCGGCACCAATTTCTGGAAAGGTTTCGGCGGACCCTGCGAAGCGAACAACGATGGCGACCCTATCATCCAGTGGGATAAGGCGAATCATCGCTGGCTGGCAGCGCAAAACGTCTTCAACGGGCCTCCCTTCTTCACGTGCGTGGCCGTGTCGAAGACTGCGGACGCCACCGGCGGCTATTTCCGATATGCATTTCCCCAACAGCCTGGTTTTCCTGACTACCCAAAGTGGGGACTCACATCCAGCGTTTATTACCAGACACAAAACGTGTTCGACCCGTTCTCTAGCATGTTCTTGGGTGTGAACGTCTGCGCCTATCAAGCCGGCGCCATGCGCAGAGGCAGTAACAATGCTTCGCAGGTCTGCATTTTCGACAACTCCAACGGCACGCTGTTCGACGACAGCATGCTCCCGGCGGACGACGACAGCGTGCAGTCACAGGATGGTAACTCGCAGGGAGAGTCCGGCGGACCGCGAGGCGAGGTCTTACTCGGAGCCATTGACAACTTCATCCCGAGCGGCAGTACCGTCTACGAGTATGTGTTCACGGTGAATTTCGAGAATCCTGCGCATTCAACTCTTGCCGGCATCGACGGGAGCATGCCGATCAGCGTTCCTCCGTTTGTGTTGGCATTTTGCCCCGCCGGCCCCTTCATCACCACCGACTGTGTGCCACAGCCGACCGCGGGGAGCGATATATTGGATACTCTCGGCGATAGGCTGATGTACCGCTTGGCGCGATTCGACGACGGCGACGGCAAGCAGCACTTTTTGGTGAATCACAGCGTGAACGACACCGCTGCTGTGGCGGTGAGGTGGTACGAGTTCCGCGCTCCGGAAGGCTCAACCAGTCTAACGCTGCATCAATCTGGCCAGACTCCGGACGATGGCCACTACCGCTGGATGGGGTCAATCGCCATGGACAAGCAGGGGGACATTGCGATTGGATACAGCCGCTCGAGTGCGGCCGCCGGCGACTTCCCGTCGATCTACTTCTCCGGCCAGCAAGCTGGTGACGCTCGAGGTGTCACGGAGAGCGAGGCCTTGATCAAGCAGGGCGGTGGCTCGCAACTGAAGTCATTCGATCGTTGGGGTGATTACAGCAGCATGGCGCTCGATGGCTCCGACTCTTGCACGTTCTGGTACACCAGTGAGTTTTACCCGGTGGACGGCAGTTTTGCCTGGAATACGTGGATCGCTTCCATCAATTTCCGCCACTGCAGCGGCAATGACTGAGTAAGGGGCGACGCGGCAAGATCGATGCGACGATCGATCTTGCCGCGTCCGTTTACGACGCGAACAGCTGCGCCTCGATATCCTGGAAGGCCTTGAACTCCAGAGCATTGCCGCTCGGGTCAAGGAAAAACATCGTCGATTGCTCGCCTGTTTGACCCTTGAACCGGGTATATGGCTGCACGACAAATTCGATTCCGGATCGGCGCACGCGCTCTGCCAATTCCACCCATTGCCGTGGGCGCAGCACCACGCCGCAATGAGGCACCGGCACTCCTTGTCCATCCACCGGATTGTAATGGCTCGACAGTTTGCCGGTGGGGCCCAGATCGGGATTGAGGTGGCAGACGAATTGATGGCCGTAAAGATTGAAGTCCACCCAGTGCGCGGCGCTGCGGCCTTCCGTGCACCCGAGGATGTCCTTGTAGAAGCGGCGAGCTTCGTCGATATCGCGCACTTGCACGGCGATGTGAAACGGGGTCAGCGGGTCATTCACGGTGATTGAGCATAGCATTAAGCACTGAGCGGCCCAATTGAAGACGCTAAAACATTCAGCGCGAAAGCCGCTTCACTAGTTGCGCACGCAGCGCTGCGATTTGCTGGGCCGAGAGTGTCCCGAGGATGCCGCGCCGCTCCTGCGGAATGTGAGCGGTCGCCGCGGCTTGGTCGCCGAACACGTACTGCTCGAATAATTCGCCCCAAGCTCGCCGTGTGGCCGGCGGCAAGGCACGGATGCTGAGGATGCCATGCAGCAGTGCATCGAAACCCGAATCCGCGCGCGCGACGTCCTCGGCATTGTCATGCCACCAATAGTTCACGAGCACGTTGAATGACTCGAGCGACTCGACGTGATGCCACCAAAGCGGCGGAATGATGATGGCGTCTCCCGGTTGCAGCTCTGCCGTGACAGCTGCCCCTAAGGCCGCGTGAAATTTGGGGAAGCGCCCGAAGTCCGGATTGCGCAACGAAACAATGCTCATCGGGGCGCCCGTATGTCCGAAATCCAGCGGACCGATGTAGAGATTCTCGATTTGTTCGGGCGGGAATAGGGTGAAACGGCGGCGCCCGGCGACCACGCAGCCGACGTTGTTCCATTCATCGAGATGCGTGGGAGTCGTGATGCGGTTGCCAAGCCAGATGCGAGGCAGCACCTTGTCGTCCACCAAGCTGAGGCGATTCTCTTCGGCAAAGCCAGGCAGGCAATCGCGGATGAGCGCGCTTTGAGCCGCGACGGCCGGTGGGTTGGGAAAGTGAGCGTATCGCAGTATTTGCTCGATAAGTTCAGCCAGCGGCAGACGATTGCGAATGAAGTTGATGCCGGTCATCGCCTCGTTGTAGTAGTGCTGACCGTCGACCTGCGGCGGGGTCATCTGAGCATCGACCGGCTTGCCATTGTCAAAGCGGTTTAGATACCTGACCAGGGCAACCGGAGAATCCGATGCGTGCCGGACGGCAGGCCAATCATTGACGAAGCCGCGCAGAACGGACGGCCGCTTGTCCGGCAGCACGTCGCGCCGGATGACATCGCAGTCTAGTCCGGAGAATTCGCGGATTGCTTGCGGTGCAACTCTCAAGAAGCGATGCCCTCGATCCACGTGCGCTGCACCTGCAAGTCATCATCCAACAGCGCCAGATTGGCACGGTAGCCTGGCGCGATTCGGCCGAGCTCGCCGTCCAGTCCGAGGAACGCGGCCGGATACTCGCTCGCCATCCGTGCGGCCTCGGCAATCTCGAGGTCGAGCAGAGATACGGCATTGCGCACGGCAGTGGCCATGTCGAGCCCCGTGCCGGCCAAGGTTCCGTTCTCGTCGCGGCACACGCCGTCTTTGACATGGATTGTGCGCCCCTGCAGTACAAAGCTCGGCTCGGGCGAACCCACGGGCGGCATGGCATCGGTTACCAGCATGAACTTGTCATGACGCTTGCAGCGCAGCGCGAGCTTCAGCATGACCGGGTCCACATGGTGCCCATCGACGATGATGCCGCACCAAGTGTTTGCATCGAACAGCGCGGCGCCCACGATTCCCGGTTCGCGCGGCGCGAGCGGCGCCATGGCATTGAACAAATGTGTAAAGCCGCGAACCCCGTGCGCGATCGCCGCTGAGGTCTGCGCAAAATTCGCATCGCTGTGACCCGCGGAAATCAATATGCCGTTGGCAGCGAGCTGCGCAATCATCCCGGTCGTGGTCATCTCCGGCGCCAGCGTCAAGACCGTGCGGCCGCCGCGCAAGCTGCACAGCAAAGAGATCACGCCATTGTCCAACCGCCGCAGATGCTTTGGATCGTGCACGCCGCGGCGCGCCCAGTTCAGGAACGGACCTTCAATGTGAATACCGAGCGCGCCCGGCAGGTGTGCATCAAGCGAAGCTTGCACCGCGGCAATCGCCTGCCCGATGGTATCGAGATCATCACTGATCAGCGTTGGCAGGAAGCCCGTCGTGCCGAATCGCCGGTGCGCCGCGCCTATCGCGCGGATCGACTCAAGACTGGGATCATCATTGAACAGCACGCCGCCGCCGCCGTTGACTTGGACATCGATGAAGCCAGGCAACAAAATCTGCCCCTGGAGATCGACATCGACGGCGTCTCGACATCGCGGATCGCCCGACAGAACGACGTCTTCGATGCGTCCCGCCGAGATCAGCACAGTCTGGCCGCTCACGATTCGTTCGCCGGAAAGAATCCGGCCGTTCATCAGTGCAGTTCGCACTACACGGTCTCCGTGATCTTGCACAAATGGGGCGGACGATCGGGATCCAAACCTCGCCGCACGGCCAGAGTGGCGATCATTCGATAGGCGGCCAGCACCAGCAGAATGGGCGCGATTTCCGCCGCTGCGTCGATCGTCGGCAGTAGCGTAGCACCCCCGGCATCGGCGTTTGAACCGGCAGTGGCGCCGGCGAGCAAGGTGGGCACGCCGCGGTGCGCCAACTCACGTGCGAGAGTTTCGATTCCCGCGCGTGTGGCATCGGCCTGCGCGAACAGCAGCGCCGGAAACCCCTTCCGCAGCAGTGTGTAGGGACCGTGACGCAGTTCGGCGCTGCTGAATGCCTCGGCGTGCAGGGCGCAGGTTTCCTTGCACTTGAGCGCAATTTCCTGCGCGGCGCCAAGTCCCAGCCCCCGGCCGACCACGTACAGATTCTGAGCGGATTCCAGTTCCGGCAGCGCTACCGACCAGTCCAACGACCAGCTTTTGTCCATGAGGCCCGGCAGCTGCTCGAGTGCCGCCTCGAGCACGTTGTCTTGCGTCCAAGCCGCGACCACGCCGGCGATCGCAGCCAGCGATGCAAGATAGGATTTTGTTGCCGCGACACTGTTCTCAACACCGGCGCGCAGCTCGACCGCCAGGTCAGCTGCCGCCATGAGCGGCGAATCGGCACTGTTGCACAGCGCGAGAACGGTCGCGCCTGACGCTTTTGCCGAGGCTACCGATGCCAACAAGTCGGGACTGCGGCCTGATTGGGAAATGGCAATGAACAGGCATCCGCGCACATCCGGCGTGACGCCGTACAAGGAACTCACCGACGGCGCGGCAGACGCAGTCAGCACGTGCGCATGGGTTTCGATCAAATACTTGGCGTAGGTGGCTGCATGGTCTGAGCTGCCGCGCGCGCAAGTAATGACTGCGCGGGGCTGCAGCTTTCGCAAGGCGGCGCCAATGCCTGCCACGTCCGCACCGTGTTGTCGCTGTGCGCGCACGGCATTCGAGGCGTCCGCGGCTTCCTCGAACATCAGCGTCTGCTCTGCCAGTTGCGAGGGCGCAGCGTTCAAGTGCTGAGTTCCGCGACGAAGTCGTACGTGTCGCCGCGGTAGAAGGACTGCGAAAACTCGATGGCGCGGCCGTCGGGCAGCGAACCTAGGCGCTCAACCAGCAGCCCGGCATCGCCGGGCTTGGCCTTCAAGAGTTCGGCTTGATCGGACGTAATGAGTACTGCGCGCAGCCTTTGCAAAGCGCGCACCGGCCGGTGACCTGCGCGCTCCAAGGCCTCGTACAGTGAGGCATCGACCGCCTCGAGCGATGGCAATGCCGTGGCGACAATGGTGGCGTATTCCAGCGCCATCGGCGCATCGTCCGCATAGCGAATTCGATTGAAACGAAACACCGGAGTACCTGGGCTCAACCGTAGCGCCAGTGCCTCCTCGGGAGTCACGGTGCCGGCCGCTCTTTTCAGCCACACACTTCTTGGCGTGCGGCCGCGAGCGCGCATGTCCTCGGAGAAGGACGTGAGCATCGCAAAGTTCTTGTCGACGCGCGCCGAGACAAAGTTGCCGGCTCCCTGGCGCCTGACGAGGAGTCCGTCGGCAACCAGTCCATCAAGCGCCTTGCGCACCGTGATGCGCGACACGGCGAAATCCGTCGCCAGGTCCCGCTCCGAAGGCAAGGCATCATCGGGACCCAAAATCCTGTTATCGATGGCCTTTCGCAGCACGCGCTGCAATTCCTGATACAGCGGCAAATTCCCTTGCCCGTCCAGTGGGCCCAGTGCTTTAGCGAGCGATGTCATAGGTGCGGGTGGCAGGTCCGTATGTTTAGTCATTGGATAATACCAAACAAATACCACTATTAGAACAACAACTAAGTGGTACTGTATTTAACCAACTGAAAACACACATAAATTAGTATTTCTCGCTGTCTTTATTACACGGCAGTAGCAAAATCCGATGATTGGTATTATATTGGGTCTTAATTGGTGTGGATGCGAAGACTACCACCGGTGGATGCGGGCGAACTCTCTCAACAAAATTGGTGACAGGACAGGGGGCATCGATATGAAAAGGACAGGGGATATCTATATGAATCGGATCGCACTAGCGGTCAAGTCGGCACTGGGACTCGCGTTTTTGGTGCCGTCATCCATGGCGCT
>Ga0210406_10007955_pt1 | contig 10676 bp, 8 predicted proteins | sample IncBWC30MmetaG_FD_155454 | JGI IMG/M metagenome (GOLD analysis project Ga0210406, IMG submission 155454) | Forest soil microbial communities from Barre Woods Harvard Forest LTER site, Petersham, Massachusetts, United States - Inc-BW-C-30-M | ecosystem: Environmental > Terrestrial > Soil >... | reverse complement strand
CAAGCCGAACTATTATGCGACCGTGATGCCGTTTAGCGCGGACGCTGTTGGCGTGCTGGTGGAAAGCCACGAAGGGCGGCCGACGAAGATCGAAGGGAATCCAGATCACCCGTCGAGCCTGGGCGCGACAAGCGCAATGGTGCAGGCTTCGATTTTGAATTTGTACGATCCGGATCGGGCGCAGACGGTGTTGCAGGGCGGCGAAATTCGGGCTTGGTCCACGTTTCTGGATTCGGCGCAAGAAGCGGCCACCGGCGCGAAAGCCGCTGGTGGAGCGGGTTTCCGCATCCTGACCGGGACGGTGACTTCACCGACGCTGACGTCGCAGTTGCGCAAATTGCTGGCGCTTTATCCGCAGGCGAAGTGGCACCAGTGGGAGCCGGCGGTGAGCGACGGGGCGCGCGAAGGGTCGAAGCTGGCGTTTGGCCGCGTGGTGAACACGGTTTATGTTCCGGCCAAGGCCGACGTGATTTTGTCGCTGGACTCGGATTTCCTGGCGAGCGGGCCGGGGCATATTTCCTATGCGAAGCAATGGTCGCGGCGGAGGAAGCTCGAGAGCCCGAGCGATTCGATGAACCGGCTGTATGTCGTGGAGCCGACGCCGACGGTTACCGGTTCCTCCGCGGACAATCGTTTGCCGCTGCGCGCGTGCGATATCGAACTGTTCGCGCGGGCGGTGGCGGCGAAGTTGGGACATGGCAACGCGGTGAGCTTGCCGAGCGATGTGGAAAAGTGGTTGAACACCGTTGTTGCGGATTTGCAGAGGGCGCATGGCAGTTCGCTGGTGGTTGCGGGCGAGCAGCAGTCGGCGACGGTGCACGCGCTGGCGCACACAATTAACGCGGCGCTCGGTAATGTGGGCACAACGGTGTATTACACGGAGCCGGTCGAAGCGGAACCGGTCAATCAACTGGAATCGCTGCGGGATCTTTGCGCGGACATGGATGCCGGCAAGGTGGATTTGCTGGTGATTCTAGGTGGGAATCCGGTGTACGACGCGCCGCACGACTTTGATTTCGTCACCAAGCTGAAGAAGGTGCACAACTCCGTGCATCTTAGCCCTTATTTTGACGAGACTTCGGCCTACTGCCAGTGGCACGTTTCGGAGTCGCATTACCTGGAAAGCTGGAGCGATGCGCGGGCGTACGATGGCACCGCGAGCATCGTTCAGCCGCTGATTTCGCCGCTGTACTACACGAAATCGGCGCACGATGTGGTGGCGGCATTTGGCGACAAACCGGGGCAGCCTCCTTACGATGCGGTGCACACGTACTGGACGGAAGCGTCAACGCGTCTTGAAACTTCGATCGATGCAGGTTGGCGGAAGTGGCTGAATGACGGCGTGATTGCTGGAACGAAATTGCCGGCAATTACTCCGGAGATGAAATTCAATCCGGCGAGCTTGCCCGCGTTCACGGCAATGCCGGCGGATCAGGTGGAATATATTTTCCGGCCGGACCCGACGATTTACGATGGGCGGTTTGCCAACAACGGCTGGCTGCAGGAATTGCCGAAACCGGTGAGCAAGCTGACGTGGGATAACGCGGCGCTGGTCAGCCCGAAATTCGCGCAGAAGAACGACCTGGCGCACAAAGTGGTGTCGCGCGGCGGAGAGCACGGACAGATTCGGTCGACCGTGGTGGACATTGAACTGAACAGCAGCAAGGTGACAGCGGCGACGTGGACGACGCCGGGGCAGGCGGAAAACACAGTGGTTCTGCCGCTCGGGTACGGACGGACGCGGGCGGGCTTCGCGGGAACGAATAAGGGGTTTAACGCCTATATGGTGCGCACATCGAACGCGATGTGGAGCGCCGCGGGCGGCAAGATGACACCGACTGGTGACGGCTACTCGCTGGCGTGCACGCAGTATCACTTCAACATGGAAGGCCGGCAGATCCTGAGCACGGCCACGCTGGACGAGTACAAGAAGAATCCCGCGTTTCCACACGCGAAGCACGAAGAAATCGCGAAAGACGATTCACTGTACAAGGAATTTGCCTACCCCGGATACGCGTGGGGAATGGCGATTGACCTGAACAAGTGCAACGGCTGCAACGCGTGCGTGGTGGCCTGCCAGTCGGAAAACAACATTCCAGTGGTCGGCAAGGATCAGGTGATGCGCGGCCGCGAGATGCATTGGATCCGCATTGACCGCTACTACACGCAGACTCCCGGATTCGCGGACGGCGGAACCGGCGATCCGACGGAGTACAGCGCGGCGCTCGACAATCCGCAGACATTTTTCCAGCCGGTGCCGTGCATGCAGTGCGAAAATGCGCCCTGCGAGCAGGTTTGCCCGGTGGGCGCGACGGCGCACAGCGCGGAGGGCCTGAACGACATGGTCTATAACCGCTGCGTCGGGACGCGCTACTGCTCGAACAACTGTCCTTATAAGGTGCGGAGGTTTAATTTCCTGCGCTTCCAAGATTGGGAGACGCCGCAACTGAAGCTGCTGCGGAACCCGGAAGTGACCGTTCGCAGCCGCGGTGTGATGGAAAAGTGCACCTATTGCGTACAACGGATCAACAACGCGCGAATTGACGCGGAAAAGCAGAACCGGCCGATCCGCGACGGCGAAATTGTGACCGCGTGCGAATCCGCTTGCCCGACAGAAGCGATTGCCTTCGGCAATATCAATGACCCGAACAGCAAAGTGGCGAAATTGAAGGCGCAGCAACGGCATTACACGTTGCTGGGTGAATTGAATTCGCGGCCGCGGACCACGTATCTGGGCGCGGTACGAAATCCGAACGCGGAGCTGGAAAAGGCATGAGCGTAACGCAGAATTTGCCGCCCGGGCACGAGCCGGAACCGTGGCTTGAGCCGGGGCATACCTACGCGTCGGTCACCGACAAGATTGCGTCGGTGGTGCTGACGCGGCCGCTGGGCATCGGGTGGCTGGCGGGATTTGCCCTGGCGTTCGGCATCGTGATGGTGCTGAACCTGGCGATTGGCTGGCTGATCATCCAGGGCGTGGGAATCTGGGGCATCAACGTTCCGATTGGCTGGGGCTTTGCAATCGTCAATTTCGTGTGGTGGATCGGTATCGGCCACGCGGGGACGCTGATTTCAGCGATTCTGTACTTGCTGAACCAGAAGTGGCGCACTTCGATCAACCGGTTTGCGGAAGCGATGACGCTGTTCGCGGTGGCTTGCGCGGGATTGTTTCCGCTGATCCATACCGGACGGCCGTGGATGGCGTATTACATGTTCCCATATCCGAGCACGATGGGAGTCTGGCCGCAGTTCCGCAGTCCGCTGATCTGGGACGTTTTTGCGGTATCGACGTATGGAACAGTTTCGCTGATGTTCTGGTTCGTCGGATTGTTGCCGGACCTGGCGACGCTGCGCGACCGGGCAAAGAGCCGGTGGCAGCAGGTGATTTTCGGGATGCTGTCGATGGGATGGCGCGGATCGGCGCGGCATTGGCACCGGTATCAGGTTGCGTATCTGCTCTTGGCGGGTCTTGCGACGCCCCTGGTGCTTTCGGTGCATACCGTGGTGAGCTTTGACTTCGCGACGGGCATCGTTCCCGGCTGGCACACGACGATTTTCCCTCCATATTTCGTTGCCGGCGCGATTTATTCCGGCTTTGCGATGGTACTGACGCTGGCAATTCCGCTGCGCAAGGCGTATGGCCTGGAAGGCTTCATCACGCTGCGCCACCTGGAGCAGATGGCCAAGGTGATGCTGGCGACTGGATTGATCGTAGCGTACGGCTACTTCATTGAATTCTTCATGGCGTATTACAGCGGGAACAAGTTTGACGTTTTCCTGGCGCAGCAGCGGCTGCATGGGCCGTACGCGCCGTTCTACTATGCCCTAATTTTGTGCAACATTCTTACGCCGCAGCTGTTGTGGTTCAAGAAGGTGCGGCGCAACATTCCGGCGCTGTTTGTGATGTCGCTGATCATCAACACGGGGATGTGGCTGGAGCGGTTCGTGATCGTGGTGATTTCGCTGACCCGCGATTTCATGCCATCGGCTTGGGGCCGGTATTCGGCGACGGTGTGGGACTATGCGACATTCGTCGGAACGTTGGGTCTGTTCACGATGTTGATCTTCCTGTTCGTGCGCGGGCTGCCGGCGATTGCGATTTCGGAAATGCGCGAACTGGTCCATCAGGAATCGCATGGCGATGAGGGGCACCAATGAGTGAACGGCGTTCCCTGCTCTTTGGCGTGATGGGTGAATTTTCGACGCCTGAAGACTTGTTGGCGGCGACGAAGAAGTCGCGTGAAGCGGGCTACAAGCATATTGAAGCGTACACGCCATTTCCGATCGAAGGATTGTCGGACGCAGTGGGTTTCCGGGGCTTTCGCAGCAACCTGGTGGCACTATTGACGCTGATGGGCGGGGTGGGCGGCGGATTGGCGGGATTTGGACTGCAATACTGGGTGGCGGGGATTGCGTACCCCTTGAATATCGGTGGGCGGCCGCTGAACAGTTGGCCGGCGTTTATTCCGGTGACATTCGAATTGACGGTGCTGGGTGCTTCGATTTTCGCGGTGTTCGGAATGCTGGCGCTGAACAAGCTGCCGCAGCCGTATCATCCGGTGTTCAACGTGGAGAGGTTTAGCCAGGCGTCGACGGACAAATTCTTTTTGTGCATCGAGGCTCGCGACCCGAAATTCGACCTGGCGGAGACGTCGAAATTCCTGCAGAGCCTGCACGCGCAGCACGTCAACGAGGTGAAGGATGAGGAATAAGCCTTCCCTGTTTGCGATTGCCGCGTTGTGCGCGCTTGGATTTGCGGGTTGCCAGAATACTTTGCGCCAGGACATGGCCAACCAACCGCGACAGAATCCGCTATCGCCGAGCGATTTTTTTGCGGACGGTCGGTCGGAGCGGCCAGCGGTTGAAAACACCGTCGTGCGGGGCTCGGTCCAGGATGATTCGTTGTTCGTGCCCAAGGAATCGAACGCGTTTCCGCTGCCGCTCACCGCGGAATTGCTGGAACGCGGGCAGCAGCGGTACGGGATTTTCTGCACGCCATGCCATGGAATTCAGGGCGACGGCCTGGGCATGGTGGCAATGCGTGGGATGAAGCATCCGCCGAGCTACCACCAGGAACGGTTGCGGAATGTGCCGAACGGTTATTTGTACGACGTGGTCACCAACGGATTCGGTGCGATGTACGGCTATTCCGCGCAGATTCCGCCGCGGGATCGCTGGGCGATCGTGGCATACCTGCGGGCGCTGCAATTGAGCAGAAACGCGCCGGTGGGCCAGTTACCGGCCGAGTTACGGGAGAAATTGATGGCGGGAGGAACCGCGAAGTGAGCGCGCAAGAGTTCAAAGCACCGGCGAGCGTGGATCGGCTGCAGCGGGCCGGATTGTTTGCCGGTGGCGTCGCGGCGCTGATGGCGGTTTACGGTCTTACGAAGTCGCCCGCGGATTTTTATCATTCCTATATTTTCAGCTACATGCTGATTTTGGGATTGACGGTTGGCTCGCTGGGGCTGCTGATGCTGCAGCATCTTACCGGGGGCATCTGGGGAATGGTCATCCGGCGGCCGCTGGAAGCGGCTTCGCGGAACCTGGTACTGGTAGCGGTTCTCTTTATTCCCATCTGGATGGGGATGAAATATCTGTACTCAGGGAACGGCAGCGAGACCGGTTGGCTGAACGCGCCGAAGGAAGGCGAGCAGGCGCTTACTTCGTGGCAGCAGGGGTATCTGACTTCGGGGGGTTTCCTGGCGCGCGCGGTGATTTATTTTGCGATCTGGATTGTGCTGATGGTGGTGTTCAACAACTGGTCGAAGCAGCAGGATCAGTCGAACGGCGAGGGATTGAAACAGCGGATGAAGGCTTTGGCGGCGCCGGGCGTGATTCTCTACATTCTGGCGATGACGTTTGCGGCGATTGACTGGGTGATGTCGCTCTCGCCACGGTGGGCTTCGACGATCTACGGATTTCTGTTCGTGGCCGGGCAGGCGATCACCGCGATGGGGCTGATGATCGCGGTGATTGCGCTGTTGGCCGGGTCGGAACCGTTAAACGGAATCATCAAGAAGCGGCACCTGCACGACCTGGCAAAACTGCTTTTTGCGTTCAATATGCTGTGGGCGTACTTCGCGTTTTCGCAGTTGCTGATTATCTGGTCGGGCAACCAGCCGGAAGAGATTACGTTTTACCGCTCGAGGCTGAACGGGCAGTGGGGTGTGGTGGCGGTGATCGTGCTGCTGTTCAGTTTTGCGATTCCGTTCCTGCTGCTGCTCTCGCGCGACGTGAAGCGGACCGCCAGTGTGGTTTCGAAAATCGCGGTGTGGATGATTTTCATGCGGCTGGTGGATTTGTACTGGATGACGCGGCCGGAATTTACTTCGCGGGCGGTGCCGACGTGGCTGGACATTGTGGTGCCCGTCGCGCTGATCGGCTTGTGGCTGGGATTTTTCGCCATGAACCTGAAGCAGCGGCCGCTGTTGCCCGTGGGCGACCCAAATCTTTCGGAGGTGCTTGCACCGAATGAGCACTGAGCATCACAAGCACGGACAGACAAACGGCGGGCGGCCCGAGCATGCGGACGTGTCGTTCGAGGCGACGGACGTCCGGTCGTCGCCGATCTTCAAATTCCTGACGTATCTCGGAATTACGGTGATCTTATCGTTTTTCCTTTCACTGGGGATTTACAAGGGACTGATCAGCTACTGGACCGGCACGTACGAAACGCCGGCACCGATGCGCGAGGCAGGCCCGCAATTCCCGCCGGAGCCGAGAATGCAGGGGATGCCGGGACATTTGACGGACCCGCAACACGATATGCGCGAAAAAGTGGAAGCGGACACCAAGGCAAACAACGAGTTGGGTTGGGCGGACAAGAACGTGGGCATCGCGCAGATTCCGGTGAAAGACGCGATGAAAATTATCGTTGAAAAGGGTTTGCCGGCGATCAGTGCGCCGGCGGAGAAGAAGTAAGGATGAACGTGTTGCGCACATTTACGGGAATCGCCGTGCTGCTGCTGACCGCTGTTTCGGCCGGCGCGCAGATGATTCCGGACAATGTCGGGCAGTCCTCAAAGAATTTGCCCCCGGCGCTGGTCAACGTGAAATTCGATCCGCAGCTGAACGCGCAGATTCCGGCGGACGCTTCGTTCGTGGATGAGATGGGCGCGCCGGTGACGTTGGGCCAATATTTCGGCAAACGGCCGGTGGTGCTGGTATTCGCGTATTACACGTGCCCGATGCTGTGCAGCCAGGTGGAGCAGGCGACGGTCGGGACGCTGAAGATGCTTTCGTTCAATCCGGGGACGGATTACGACGTGGTGTTTGTCAGCTTCGACAGTGCTGACACACCGGATGCCGCGCTGAAGAAGAAGCATGAGGCGCTGCGAAGGTTTGCGCGGCCGACGACGGACGGCGGTTGGCACTTTCTGACAGGGACACGCGAAGCGATTGATGCGGTGACGAAGGCGGCGAATTTCAGCTACAGCTACGACGAAAAGAGCAAGACCTACGGGCATGCGAGCGGAATCCTGCTGCTGACGCCGGATGGAAGAATTTCGCGATACTTTTTCGGCGTGGAGTATCCGGCGAGCAACGTGCGGCTGGGCCTGGTGGATGCGTCGGCGGGAAAAATCGGGACGCCGGTCGACCACTTGCTGCTGTTCTGTTACCAATATGACCCGACGAGGGCGAGGTACAGCGCCACGATTCTGACGGTGATCCGCATGGGCGCCGTGGTCACGCTGTTCTGCATGGTGCTGGGGTTTGTGATTTTCCGGCGCCGCGAGCACCACAACCAGCATTCCAATCAGGATTTGCCGACGCAAGGAGCAGACTAGAACCGTGCAGTCACCGCTTCCAACTTTTCCAGAGCAGGCGTCCAATTTTGCGGGCAACGTGGACGCGTTGTTTTCGTTCATCCTGATGACCACGCTGTTTTTCGCGGTGCTGGTGACGGTACTGATTATTTTCGCAGCGTTCAAGTTCCGGCGGCAGAGCGAGAAGGAAGTGGGCGACGACGTCCACGGGAACAACGTCCTGGAAGTCGGGTGGACGCTGATTCCCACGATCATTGCGATCGGGATGTTTGCCTGGGGCGCGGCGATTTACGTGAACTACCGTATCGCGCCGAAAGACACGCTGGACATTTACGTGGTCGGAAAGCAGTGGATGTGGAAGCTGCAGCAGCCGAACGGGAGGAAGGAAATCAACGAGCTGCACGTCCCGGTGAACCGCGACATAAAGTTGATCATGGGCAGCGAAGACGTGATTCACGATTTTTATGTGCCGGCCTTCCGCGTGAAGATGGACGTAGTGCCGGGGCGGTACAACACGATGTGGTTCCGGCCGACGAAGACCGGCAGGTACCACTTTTTCTGTTCGCAGTACTGCGGAACGAATCACGCGGTGATGGGCGGATGGGTGACGGTGATGGGGCCGGCGGAATACGCGGCTTGGCTTTCCGGAGAGACCGGGGACGTGAATCCGGTTTCCGCGGGCGAACGGCTGTTCACGCAGTTTGCGTGCGTGACGTGTCACCTCTCGAATGGTACCGGGCGCGCGCCATCGCTGAACGGCGTGTTTGGGGCGAACGTTCTTCTTGCGGATGGTTCCACGGTGGTCGCTGACGAAGCGTACATCCGCGAATCCATTCTTCAGCCCAAGGCGAAAATTGTGGCCGGGTACCAGCCGGTAATGCCTACGTTTCAGGGCCTGGTGACGGAAGAGCAGATCCTGAACCTGACGGCCTACATCAAGTCTCTGCAGTCGCAGCCGGTGCCGGCGAAGGGCGCGGGAATTGCGCCGGCGTCAGCGGGGAAGAAATAGTATGAGAGCAGAAGCCACGGGTCCGGCACCGCAACTGCCGGAAAAACATTATCTGAACGCCACGTACGGAATCCGTTCGTGGCTGCTGACCACGGACCACAAACGGATCGCGCTCCTCTATCTGGCTTCGGTGACATTTTTCTTTTTCATCGGCGGCTTCTTCGCGATGATGATCCGCCTGCACCTGCTGACGCCGAACGGGTACCTGCTGACGCCGGACCAGTATAACCGCATGTTCACGATGCACGGCGTGACGATGGTTTTCTTCTTCCTGATTCCTTCCATCCCGGCGATATTGGGAAATTTCCTGATTCCGATAATGATTGGGGCGAAGGATCTGGCATTTCCGAAGATCAACCTGCTGAGCTGGTATATCTACATAATCGGCGGAGTGTTTACGCTGTGGTCGATGATCAACGGCGGCCTGGATACCGGTTGGACGTTCTACACGCCGCTGAGCACCATTTATTCGAATTCGGCGGTTGCGCCGGCTGTTGTCGGCGTCTTCATTACCGGGTTTTCGTCGATTCTCACCGGCTTGAATTTCCTGGTGACGGTACACACGATGCGCGCACCGGGAATGACGTGGTTCCGGCTGCCGCTGTTTGTATGGGCGCACTATGCGACGTCGATCGTGATGATCCTGGGCACGCCGGTGATCGCGATTACCCTCGGACTGGCGGCCATGGAACGGGTATTTGGACTGGGATTCTTCAATCCGGCGATGGGCGGAGACCCGATCCTGTTCCAGCATTTGTTCTGGTTTTACTCGCACCCGGCCGTGTACATCATGATTCTGCCGGCGATGGGCGTGATCAGCGAGCTGATTCCGACCTTCGCGCGCAAGCGGCTGTTCGGGTACCACTTCGTGGCCGCGGCCAGCCTGGCCATTGCAGTGATCGGCTTCGTGGTCTGGACGCATCACATGTTCCTGACCGGGCAATCGACATACGCGGCGGTGGCGTTTTCCTTTCTGACGTTTATCGTGGCGATACCATCGGCAATAAAGACGTTTAACTGGACGGCGACCCTGTTTGGGGGATCGATTTCGTTTGATACGCCGATGCTGTATGCATTTGGCTTCCTTGGCCTCTTCATGATCGGCGGGCTGACGGGACTCTTCCTCGGCGCGCTAGGTGTAGACATCAACATTCACGACACATACTTCGTCGTGGCGCATTTCCACTACATCATGGTGGGCGGCGCGGTGATGGGCTACCTCGGCGGGCTGCATTTCTGGTGGCCCAAGATTACCGGGCGGATGTATCCGGAATGGCTGGCGCGGATTGCGGCGTTCATTCTCTTCATCGGATTCAATTTCACGTTTTTCCCTCAATTCATTGTGGGAATCATGGGCATGCCGCGGCGGTATCACACGTATCCGCCGGAATTCCAGATTTACAACGTGATGTCCACAGCGGGAGCTTCGATTCTCGCGATTGGCTATTTGCTGCCGATGGTGTATCTCACCTGGGCAGCGTTCTACGGAAAAGTGGCTGGCGATAACCCGTGGCCAGCGACGGGTCTGGAGTGGAAGACGCAATCGCCGCCGCTGACCGAGAATTTTGAGGTAACACCGGTTGTGACTTGGGAGGCTTACGACTTCCACAACCGGCCGGACCTGGGGCTGGATGTTCCGAGTGGGAAGGGTTCGCCGGGCGTGGTGGCGCCGGCCCACGGGGACGACTAAAGGAACGCTGGGCTGCGGCCCGGGGACAGGCGAGCGATTGGCGCCTGAACTTGACAGTTAGAGGAGTGCGGAGTGCATCGCACCGGAGCATTGTTCGGGCAGTTCAAGACGCTGGAGCAGCAGAAGGATACTGCCACGCTCGGCATGTGGATTTTCCTGGTGACCGAAGTGATGTTCTTCGGCGGGATCATGCTGGCGTATACGATCAACC
>Ga0210406_10007953_pt1 | contig 10676 bp, 10 predicted proteins | sample IncBWC30MmetaG_FD_155454 | JGI IMG/M metagenome (GOLD analysis project Ga0210406, IMG submission 155454) | Forest soil microbial communities from Barre Woods Harvard Forest LTER site, Petersham, Massachusetts, United States - Inc-BW-C-30-M | ecosystem: Environmental > Terrestrial > Soil >... | reverse complement strand
CCCCTTGGCCATCGGGATATAGGTGATATCCGAGCACCAAACCTGGTTGACCCGATCGATCGACAACCCACCGAGCAGATAGGGATAGACCTTGTGCGCGGGGTCACGTCCGTCAAGGTGGTGTAAATCGGGGTAGAGTTTGAGATGGCCATTGGTCAGGCGGCCATGGGTGGAAGTTTGCCCAGCTCGACGTCGAGCTGGCGCGGTGTAAGTTCGGTCATTCCCTCGATCTGCATGTATCGGCACTGGAGCAGCCATTCGTCATTCTGCTCGAGCAAGACGGCGCCGATCAGCCGGGTGATGCTGGCCTCGTTGGGGAAGATGCCGACGACATCGGCGCGCCGTTTCACTTCCTTATTCAGCCTCTCCAATGGATTTGTCGAATGCAATTTGGTGCGGTGCTGCGCCGGAAAGGTCATGTAGGCGAGCACGTCGTGCTCGCTGTCGTCCATCAAAGTGCCGAGCTTGGGCCAGCGTGGCCTCAGCTGATCGGCGACATGGCGCCAAGTCTGCTGCGCGGCCTCGGCATCGGGCTGCAGAAAGGCTTGACGGATCGCGGCGGCGACCATGGTGTGTTGGCCCTTAGGCACGTGCGCCAGGGCGTTGCGCATCCAATGAACTCGGCACCTTTGCCATGTCGCACCGAGCACACGGGTGATCGCGTGGCGCAAGCCGTCGTGAGCGTCGGAAATCACCAGCTTGACGCCCTTGAGACCGCGCTTGACCAGGCCTTTGAGGAAAGTCGACCAGAACGGTTCGGCTTCGGACGGGCCGAGACCCAGGCCGACGATCTCGCGCCGGCCTTCGGTTGTGACCGCCACGGCGATTATCGCAGCGACCGAGACGATGCGGCCGCCGTCGCGGACCTTGAGGTAGGTCGCGTCGAGCCAGAGATACGGCCACTCGCCGTCGATCGGCCGGTCGAGGAAAGCGTTGACCCGTTCATCGATGTCCTTACAGAGCTTGGAAACCTGGCTCTTCGAGATGCCGGACAGCCCCATCGCCTGGACCAGTTCGTCGACCCGGCGGGTCGAGACGCCACCGATCCAGGCCTCCTGGATCACCGTGACCAGCGCCTTCTCGGTCGTCTTGCGCGGCTCGAGGAATGGCGGAAAGTACGACCCCTGGCGCAGCTTGGGGATGCGCAGCTGGAGCGAGCCGAGCCGGGTGTCGAGGCTGCGGTCGCGGTAGCCATTGCGGTAATTGAGCCGATCGGCGCTGCGCTCGTGCCGGCCGGCGCCGATCAACCCTTCGACATCGGCTTCCATCAGGATTTGCAGCACCGCCTCCGCCACGGCTCGCAGGAAATCGCCGTCGCCGCTCTTCTGCAGCAGCTCGACAAGCGCCATTCTGTCCTCGGTCATCGGGTCCTCAGTCGTTGCTGGTGGCTCTCGCAAATCCACCATAACGCACCTCCCCGGTGACCACCTCTCGCTCACGCGTGCGCCGAGCTCCATGTAATGGGGCATTACGCCCGACGCGCGCTCACCACTGAATTTTCCACCACTAGCGAGGACGCTAACATCCCACATGAGGGACTGACCTGCGAGACCACCCTGATCGATCTCCGGTCCGGTTCTCCTCCGCGGAAGCTACATCCGCCAGCCCTCATGCACTGATCGGGTTACTTAACGTGCGTCACGGATTGGCGGTTATAACCCTGCTTGTGCCGCAGAAGCCCGGACCTGCGTCGCTCAGCTCATTGGTGTATCAAATGCGACCTTCATCCGTCCGACATTGACGTCGAACATCTAAATTGATTAGGGAATTTGCTCCGCGTCATTGACGCGAGTTAGCTCATCAGGTTTCAGCTGCATTGCTTGCGTGTCGCGACTTTGGGTGTTCTGGATCACAAGACCATGAGGGAACGCGACGATTGTCGTTCCTGTAATCACGAGTTGCCAGGTTCGGACCAGCCGAAGATCAGCGCAAGGACGCACACTACACTACACTGGGAACCCGGGGCCGCGTGGTGAGAGGCGGATGCCGCTGCGCGCCGCCTCGATCATGTAATATCTGGTCATCTGCGCGATGTCGGTGCGCCAATAGAGCTGCTGCAGCTCGTCTTCGAGAAAATCTGTGCCGGCGAAGGCGTAGCAATAAGTTTCGACATAGCGCCGGCCGGGATCGCCGGCAATCGGCGCATCGCGCCAGCCGAATTTCCAGCCGGCATGCTCGGCGCCAATACGCCAGCGCTCCAGACGTACAGCAAGGGTGCTCGCATCGAGCGCATCGAGCGCCGGCACGCGATAGACGACAACGAGCCGGTGCACGTTGAGCTGCAGCTGCATCAATAGCTCGTCGCCAAAGGCATTGACAAGGTAGGTGGCATCGGAAGCCCCGCGCACATGGCGGATCTCGACGCGCGAGCGCGCGACATCTGCGAGATGCACCTCTCGCGCCTCGGTGTCAAAGCTGGGCAGCTCGTATTCGATCGCGTGTAGCGCTTCGAACATCTGGCTGGTCAGAAAGAGCTCAGTCTGTCGCTGCGCCTCGGCAATCGTCAACATTCCGCCGCTCCGCCAACATCCACAAGAACGCGGGCCGATGACCCAACACAGAAGGCACCCTACCCGCCTCGTTGTGGCGGGCGGCTCCTCTCATTTAAACGCCTTGCGCCTGCACGGCACCGGCAAGGTTGAGACCCGGCCGAGCCCCACCATTGACCAGCACAATGCCGAGGCTGCGGCAGCTGGCTCGGCCTTTCGTCGTTCCAGATTGCGGGCTGATCCAGTTTCGAGTGCCGTAGCCCGCTTACCTGGCCATCCGACGGTTTAAGCGTCGGCCCGGATTTGCGGCCGGGGAGTCCTGGAACCTTGCTCTGATCCCCGCTTGGCTGGCTCCGGGTTGCTTCAGGCGCTGTTGTATCAGAAGCGCGTCACCGTCGGGCCGGATTTGCTTCCCGGCAAACCCGATACGCCCGGCTGAGAAGGGCCTCCGATGCCCGGCGCATTCTGCTGGGTCGATTGCCCCCTGCGTTGTGCTGGACTGAGACCGGGCCGGCCATGCAACCACGACGATTGCCGCTACCACCACGCCGCTGAGAAGTACGTCCTCCACCCCTGGATGTTTGCTCAATTTGCTTGAGTGGCTCCAAAACCAGCAGGCGCCGCCTCGGGAATTACTCGCTGGCATACTTGAACTCAGGCAGCATTTTCAGGCCTTCTTTTGTGCCACCCGGCAGCACGAACTTTTTGTCGATAAATTTCAGGCTGTCGTAAGGGACCGCCACCAAACGACTGCCCATGCCGAGAAAGCCGCCGATCGAGAGCACGGCATATGGGTCCTTTCCATCGGAGCTCACGAGGAGGTCGTCGATCTTACCGATGGTTTCGTTGTCATTGTTGGCAACGCTGCTGCCGATGACCTTCGACGCGCGATAGCCGGCAGCCAGCTTTTGCACATTGACCTTGGCGAGCTCCACGGTCTGCGGCGCGACCTGAGCTGCTGCAGGGCCGAAGACGACGAACACCCCGATCATTGCGGCACTGGCGAAAATTATTGCCTTGCTCATTTCGTTTTTCCTCAGCCGCCTAATAACCACTAACACTCGGTTCGCGTCGGAGTTCGTCATCCCGTAAGAATGGAGGAAGCCACTCAAGCGACGATTGAACGGCAGACCACCAAGAAAAGTCCGTGTTGGGACTGAACTGGACTGAACTCGTCAGGCCTGTGCTGCCCCTATCGTATCGGCCATCCTTGCCCCGCGCCTCCCGAGCGGCTTTGATTGTCCGGTCGTGCTTTCGCGGACGGTCTGATGTTCCATCTCTGCATTGAGCTTGGCGCCCACCAGAACGACGATTATCGAGATCCAGATCCAGGTCATGAAGCCGATGATCGCGCCGAGCGAGCCATAGGTCTTGTTGTAGCTGCCGAAACTCGCGACGTACCATGAGAACAGGGCCGAAGCGGCGAGCCATACGACCGCAGCAGTTACGCTGCCCCAAGTAATCCAGCGCCATCGTGGCTCGGTGCGGCTCGGACCGTATTTGTAAAGGACGGCCAGCGCCAACGTAACGAGCGCGAAAAGAATGGGCCATCTGCCGATTTTAACAATGAGAGCGGTCACTCCAGGCAGCGGAATATGCGTTAGAGCAACTGGAATAGCGACCACTGCTGCCAGCGTGAGTAGTATGAAGACAACTATACCAAGCGTCACAAACAGCGTAAAGCTGCGCTTTTCCTCTTCTCCGTAAACAATGTTGAGCGCATCGAAGATAGCTTTAACGCCTGAGTTGGCGGTCCAAAGTGAGATCGCAAGGCTGACGATAAAGCTGACGCCCAGTTTTGTTCCGCCCTGCAAGGCAAGACGGGCCATTTCTTCCCGAAGAACATCGATCGCCCCACCCGGTGCAACGCTCGCAACCGTGTCGAGATGGTTGGCTACACTAGCCGGGTCGGCGAACAGGCTGTAAATTGATATCAAAGCCGCGATCCCGGGGAAAATCGCGAGAAGGGCATAGAACGTGACGCCGGCGGCGACCAACAGGATGCGGTTTTCCGAGATGCCTCGGTAGACGCGCCAAAGAATATCCTTCCATCCCAGGGCCGGGATCTCCGAGGGGGTCTCTGCCGACCGGCCACGACCTGTCTCACCCTGCGTGCGATCGTCTCTCGCGGGGCGCGCATCTCCAGACCGCCGCCGGGTAAATCCGAATGCGATCAGCAGAGCGCTCAATCCGATCGCCCATAAGGGCGCGCGCTGTGATGACGTTACGCCAGTGGCCCCGGGCCTAGGGACATCAGTGCTGCTCATCCGCTTGCTCCATAGCGCACGCATCCTGCCGACGGTCTGCTGCCTCATCTCTGCATTAACCGCTTACCGTTCCCGTTCTCCGCCATGAGTTCGGTCAGTGCCAGATCAGAGCGAGTAGGATGATTATCGGAATGGGTACACCCAACAACCAAAGCAGGATTCCTCGGCCCATCTTTCTCCTTTTCCTCCCGTGCAAGGGCGCGAACGAGCCCTGTGATTTTCGCTTTCGCTGTTATTTCTTCAATGCATCCCGGACAGTGTCCTTGGCGCCGCCCACGGCGTTCTGCACCTTCCCTGCCGCTTTTTCCGCGGCCCCTTCGGCCTGCGTTTTGGCGTCGCCGGTCACCTTGCCGACAGTCTCCTTCACCGCACCCTTCACCTGATGAGCGGCGCCCACAATGCGATTCTTGTCCATGGTTATTCTCCTGGGTTGTTCACTACTAACATCCCCTTCGCCTCGAAAGTTCGAAGGAGGCCGGTTCGATGATCCGATTCACCTCAAGTCATCGTGATGCGAGCGTCAGTGCCCCGAGTTGGGCTGGCCTGGCTTTCGCTGCTCGAGCCCTGTTGCTGGGCCTTTCCCGAGCGTGCTTGGCTGCCTCATGATGACCGATGACGCAGCCAGCACCGGTGCCGAGAACGCTGTGATGGCCGGCATAGTGCCGGGCGACTTCGCTGACGGCGACACCCTTCAGGGAGCCCGCCGCCCGCGCGGCGCTGGCCGTTCTCGTCATCATCTTTGTGCTGCTCTACCTCAATTTTGGCCCCCTCACCGAAACGCTGATCGTTATGCTGTCAGTACCCTTCGCGCTCGTCGGCGGCGTGTGGCTGATGGTCTGGATGCACTTCAACATGAGCGTCGCGGTCGCCGTCGGCTTCATCGCCCTCGCCGGCGTCGCCGCCGAGACCGGCGTGGTGATGCTGATCTATCTCGACCACGCGCTGACCGAGAGGCCCGCACGCTGCGCCAGTGAGGGCCGCGCCTTCGCGCACGAGGATCTGCGTGCAGCCATCATGCAAGGCGCCGTCGAACGTGCGCGGCCGAAGATGATGACGGTTACTGCGATCATCGCGGGATTGCTGCCAATCCTGTGGAGCCACGGCACCGGCTCCGAGCTCATGCAGCGCATCGCCGTGCCGATGATCGGCGGCATGGTGTCCTCGACGGTGCTGACCCTGATTGTTATCCCGGCCGTCTATGGCCTCATCAAAGGCTGGGGTCTCGAACGAGTTCGCCAACAGCTGCCAGCGCCAATTACTCGGCCGGCCGAGTAAGGTGACACGCCATGATGGATCACATGATGGGAGGCGGGATGGTGTGGGGGATGGGCCTAATCGGCACGCTGCTCATCATCGTGCTCGTTCTCGCGGCCGCGGCGCTGGTCTTTCCTCGATTTTTTCAAGCCGGTGCAGGACAATTTGCGGGCGCAGGGGATGCGCAACGTCTACGCGTATGGCTTTCACGTCACCGGCAACGGCTTCGACCCGGTCATGACCTTTAACCATTTCATGGTTGCCTCCGGCGGCAAGGACTTTATCCCGGATGGCAAGCTTCACACCGACGCTTCCAAGGTGCGCGAAGCGCCATCGAGCAAGCCGACGAAGCGAAACTCGCGGCGCGCGGCCTGCGCTTCTGTGCTCCCTCACCTTTACGCGGCTGCACGTCATGCCCGCTCTTCCGATCTTCCTCACCGAGCATCCAGCGCTCGACATGGATGTTGTTCTCGAGGACCGCGACCTTGACCTTATTGCAGCACCGATGATGTCCCGCGGAAGGGGTGAAATGCTCGACCGTGGCGGTCTCGAAACCGTTGTAGCTGATGCGGGGGACGGAGAGTTCGAATCCCTCCGCGCATAGCCGAAACGCGGCACTAATTTTATTCGTCGACCGGCGTGAGAAAAAATAGTCGGCTCAATTTTTCGATGCCACTGAACGAGCTCGTCTATTCCATCAATTATTGAAAAATGACCATATGAGGATGAGCTTTCGAATTGTCGATTTCTCGGAACTAACCATGCCGAAGATTTGTTGCGTTGCTGTGTAAAGATGCAAACTAAGGAAAATGAGTAATGAAACGTTTTTTGGCTGCGGCCGTGATCACGGTCATGACGGGCGCGGCTCTCGCGGTTAGCGCATTTGCTCAGACCGCCGGGCCCCCGGCAAATCCCAGTGCCAGCACCCCCGCAGTGGCAAACCCCAACGCGAACAATCCGAGAGCGCCTGCCGCCGGTGCGAACAGCTTTACCCAGGCCCAGGCAAAATCCCGCATCGAGAAAGCCGGGTACTCCAACGTTTCCGGTCTAATCAAAGACAAGGACGGGATCTGGAGAGGCAAGGCTTCCAAAGGAGGCGAGACCGTCGACGTTGCACTCGACTACCAAGGCAATGTAGTCGCGAGGTAACCTGCATTCGTAAGGCAGCTAAGCTTTGTCATCTATTGAGGAATTCGTGATGACCCAAACAGTCACTGCCCTTTATGACACGTATGATTCCGCGGCATCCGCGGTAAACGCTCTTGAAGCGTACGGCGTCCCCCACTCCGACATCAGCATCGTTTCGAATAACGTCGACGATCGATACGGAACGGATCGTGCCACGAACGCTGCCGAGGACGCGGGGAAGGGCGCAGGTATCGGCGCAGTAGTGGGCGGTGCGGGCGGTCTCCTGACGGGCCTCGGCCTCTTGGCAATTCCAGGTGTCGGACCCGTCGTGGCAGCGGGGTGGTTGGTGGCTACCGCCGCCGGTGCGGTGATGGGGGCGGTCGTGGGCGGTGCGGCTGGCGGTCTTGTCGGCTCGCTCACTGGGGCAGGCGTACCCGAACGTGAGGCCCACTTCTACGCCGAAGGCGTGCGACGCGGCGGCACCCTCGTCACTGCCCGCGTCGAAGATGCTCGCGCGTTGACGGTCCGGCAAATCCTCCAACGCTATAAGTCGGTGGACCCGGCCATTCGTGGCGCCGCATACCGTGAAAACGGCTGGACTTCCTTCGACGAAAAGGCACCACCTTACACTGCTGACCAGGTTGCAGCGGAGCGTGCTCGCTATGTCGGACGCGGCATTTAGCTGCTTTTTGAACTGGCGGATAACAGGTTGAGGTTTCGTTGATGTCATCAATGGAAACCTCAACCTTCATCGCGAGTCGACCTGGAACAGTGTCTCAATCGTCCGGATTAGCAGGGCTCCCTCGCCCGAGTGAGAATGTTGCAAGGAGGATATGCTATGAAGTTAATTATCTTCGCAGCCATATTGGGTTTGGCAGTTTGCTCCAGCTATACCTTCGCTCAAGCGCCGATGGGTCACTCCGCCGGCAACATGAGCGACGAAGAGCTGATAAAGCTGGCGATATCCGCCGCGCCCGAGGCAGTCACAAAGGACGCGACGATCATCGTGGTTGGCAGTGACGGCAAGACGCGTACCCTGCGACAAGGAAGCGGGCAGTGGACGTGCATGCCAGGACATGCGGATCCGGCGAATCCAGACCCGATGTGCGGCGATAAGAACGCCATGGAATGGGCGGCCGCTTGGATGTCTCACAAAGAGCCCCAGCCGAACAAGGTCGGGTTCATGTACATGCTCCGCGGGGACGGCGGGGCGAGTAACACGGACCCGTATGCAACCAAGGAAGAGCCCGGGAACGATTGGATCAAGACGGGCGCACACGTCATGATCGTTGGATCTGGTGCCAAGATGTTGGATGGCTATCCGCGAGACCCGAAGGCCGATCCGACGAAGCCTTACGTGATGTGGCCCGGAACGGCCTACGAGCACTTGATGCTGCCGGTCCGCTGACCTCTACATCGAAGCTTACTGCACAATCTTTCCCCCCCCCGATGGCCGATTCCTGGGCCATAAGCCTCCGCGACTAGCCCACCGCGTCGGGATCGCTGGAGCCGGCGGGGCGGCCCCAGCGAGGGAAACGACCGCGCCACTTCGCCTACCCCCGCAAAAACCTCCGGCGCGTTCGCAGCAGCGACGGAAGTCATGTGGTGAGGGACTCGGCCGAGCATCGCGCTGTTTTTTGTCAACCGCCGCCAAGGCGGCGCCGAACGGCCTTGTTCGGCCCACAATGTTCGGCGGCGGTGATGCAAGACGACGGCAGCGCAGTTGCCATACCCGGTGACGCCAAGATGAACGCATAGACCCTCTGCTTCGGATCGCCGTCGAGGCGACATTCGATCGCCAGCACATCGCGCCGTGCATCCGGAGCGATGCGCTGGCGCAGTGAATAGCGCTGGAGGGAGCGAGATTCGAACTGTCGGTCCCCCTCGAGCTGAGACCGCTCTTGGGTTTCGAGGGCCGGCCCGATATCGAGGCTTGTCAAGCCGCTTCGTCAGCGCTCCATTCTGCGAGCTTGGTCCAGCGGGCACGGATCAGACAAGTGGCATCTTCGGCGGACATCTCGACGATGCGATCCTCTCCGATGGTGATGCGTCGGCCTGAGAAAGCATGTTGAGCTTGCCGGTGTCGTAACGCAGGCTGCCCCACAGATCGGTCAGCAATTCAACGACCCTGGGGTGGCGGCTGGCGCGCATGTAGACCGGGTGGATCGCGTGTGGCGCCTTCAGCCGGCGCACCCGCGGCTCGGCCGCCGAGTGCGTGTCCTCGAGGTCATAAACCGAGTCGTTGCCGGTCACCGTCGCCGACGCGGAAACAAACTCGTCGGTCACCCGACGCAGCTCCGCGACATCCGCAGCCGAGAAGACGTCGGGGACGACGATGAAGCCGTTGCGATCATAGGCGTAGCGCTGTGCATCTGTAAGCATACCGTTTCTCCCTCAAGGCCGCGTTCCCCATGCTAAGGAGCGCGGTGTCGAAGCAGTCCCCCGATTAAAGCACAGGATTGCGCGTAGCGCACAGTGACCGATCAAAAGCGGCTTCTTCTCGGTAGGTATGGCGGCCCCGCCGTATTCGGATAAGGATCCTCGTAGCCTTCCCGGCGCCACCGCTGCCGGATCCTGCGGCTGATCGTACCGCGGGCGCCACCTGCAGCCGCGCGAGACGCGAATGCCACGGTGAGTAGATTGGCGGTCTTCGGGGATGTCTAGCCTATATTACCCGCCCAGAGCGAAGAACCGAGGTAGTCCCGACCACATCGCGGCCATTCTGCTTCGCCGACCGCGAGTTGCAGGCCCGACAGGAAAAGCTATCGAACCCTCCGGCTGAGTTTCACCCTCCATCCTCATCAATGCTCGTCTGTGCAACCGTGCGCGCCGACGTTCGTCCCGCTGTTGATGGCGACCAGAACGAGAATCGAACAGATCTCAAACCCTCCGGAGCGGCCCAAATCCGGGAGAGGGACCGGCGGTTCGAATCTCTCTTGCTCCAGCAGTGAGTCCGCAACGAACCATGGAACGCGGGCCTGGTGACGTCTCCACAGCCGGGACGGGTGTTGCGGCATCGTAACGCGATCGGCGCGCCTATGGCGCTCGCGAGGAGGATCGGGAGTGAGCGCATCGCAGGAAATGGAGGAAGGAGTCATGCAGGGACAAGCAAACCCAAACCTTGTGGCGCGGCCGCCAGCGAATGGGCGACATCACCGCCGCGTTCCGCAGCTTCCGCACCGCGTACCCCATGCCACCCTGAGCCGGCCAGGCCGCCCTCACCCTCACTCACCCACCGACCGCAACAACGAGGATCCATTGTCGAATGCCGACTTAGGGGCAAAGATCAGCCGAGAGCCTGGGACAGCGTCTCCCAGCCTTAGTCTGGAAGATACATCTCCCCATGGAGCGCAGACGCGGCTCGTCCAGGATGCGGCCATTACTGGCGACGCCCCAGGGACTCTGAGCCGCCTGGGCACGGAGCGCATCCAGGGCCAATGTGCCGCGCTGCTGAAAATCACTCAAGAAATCCCAGTTAGCCTGCAAGCCTGCCATGGTGGTCAGCGCGGGAAACCAGGCCGCGGCGGCCCCGGCATCC
>Ga0210406_10007951_pt1 | contig 10677 bp, 10 predicted proteins | sample IncBWC30MmetaG_FD_155454 | JGI IMG/M metagenome (GOLD analysis project Ga0210406, IMG submission 155454) | Forest soil microbial communities from Barre Woods Harvard Forest LTER site, Petersham, Massachusetts, United States - Inc-BW-C-30-M | ecosystem: Environmental > Terrestrial > Soil >... | reverse complement strand
CGTAGCTAAACCTGTCCCAGAGCCTCAGTCATTAGGAAACCCAACGGGCATTCGTAACTGAGTTATGATCTGGTACCTGAGCCGCCGTTCAGAATCCAGCGGCATGAGCTAACGTACGCGGTCTAGTCGGGACAAGGGCTTCCACCATGTCGTCCGTGCGCCGGACGACCACAATGGTTTGGTCGTCCGGAAGCGCCTTCGAATCTCCGCTGCATCGTTGCGCAGCCTGAATAATATATTCGGCCAAGTCGCGCGCCGATCCAGGAGCGAGGTCGCGCATGCCATCCAGTACAGCTCGGTCGAATGCAGCCCCACCCAAATCGGCCGCCTCAGTTATCCCGTCTGTAACGGCCACCAGCGTATCTCCCGGGTCCAAACGGATCGTCCGCCGATCGAATACTGCTCGAGTGCTCAACCCCAGCACCGGCCCAGTGCTATTGAGTGTTACCGCCCGCCTTCTATCAGCCGTAAGCAGGACTGCCCGATCGTGACCAGCATTCACATAATGCATCTCTCCCGTGGCAACATCAACCCGAGCGCAGAACATCGACGCGAAGAAATTATCTGGCGCCAGCTGCCACACCATACGGTTCAAATTGTGCATCAGCTTGCCAAGCTCGAAATCCAGGTGCGATTCCAACGCACGGAATGAACCCTGGAGTGCGGCCATGATTAGCGCGGAAGGCACGCCTTTACCGGAGACATCACCAATCGAAAGTAGCAGTGAAGAATTCCCAATTGATATGAAGTCAAAAAAATCGCCCCCGACCTCACCGACCGGCTGAGATTCACCGTAATAGTCAAGCCCATGAATCCCCGGTAGCTTACAAGGGAAGAATCTTTGCTGCACGTCGCGAGCACTTTCAAGCTCATGCCTTGTGCGGCGCGATCGCGCGATTTCCAGTCCTATCTTCGCAACCAGCCGTTCGTCACTCAATAAAAAAGAGAAGTGCGTGACGTGTGCTCTGATAAGATCCAGGTCGGCATCCGTGTAGTCTTGAGCGGTATTCCTGGGACCGAATGCCAATACCGCCATAATTTCGCTGTTCGCTCGGAGCAGGCAAAGAATTTTAGGCATCCAGTCGTCGGAAAGTGAGTCGTGAGGAATGATAAGCGCTTCACCCAAATCAATGCCTGCGACTTGATCGGATAGCACGATCTTTGTTTCTGCCACACATGCCTGGAGATTAGAATTTCGTCCGAATGTATACAGCGGCGCTAGGCCGAATTCCGGGCCATCTATTGCGACAGCCCACTTGCAATCGAGGCGCTCCGCGATATCGGAGGTAAACTGTGCAACCATCGACGCCTTGATTTCCACTGAAACGAGAGTAAGTGTGTTTCTATTGCTCATATCTGGGAGACGTTCCTTGACTGGCTCGCACCGATAAACGAATTGAAAAGATTTGTTGTGTTCGCGTATGTGACATGAGCCGCTTGTTGTTCCATCCGTTCTGTGTTTTCGCAATCTCCTGGAGGAAATGCGTTCCTCGCCGGCAGAGGAGACAGGTTGGTATTCAAATGTGCTGGTAAACGACAGTTCAGTCGACTTGGTAGACCAGGATGTGCGCTTCTTTTTCTCCGTTCCTGGGTACTGCCACATAGAAGCGGCGCCGTTCGGATACGTAGAGTCCAACTCTTGCCTTGGGTTCGGTGGTGACTTCCCCCATCGGCCTGTAATGGTCGGGATCGATCTGTTGAAACACTTCGATCGAAGGGGGCACGGCGGCTACAACAAAGAGGCGTTTGGTCCCTGCATCGTACTGGAGATGATCCGTATGCTCGTTAATAGGAATGGTCTGTACTTCCTCGCCGGTTCGCGTGTCGAAGACGACCATCTTCTGATACTTCACTCCGGGGCTAGGATCTGCGGTTACGCGATGGTTCGCGGTATTTACAAATAAGCGATGGTTCGTGGAATCAAGCTCCATATAACCGATGTTGCTGTGGTCGCCAAGCGTAATCGGCCAGGTAGCAACCACCTGTCGTGTTTTTGGGTCGATCACAGCCACTCGTTTTTTGTTTCGCATACCTGTGTAAATGCTCCCTCCTGCCGGATCCACTGCGAATCCTGTTATTACGCTGTCGTCCACCTTGATCTGACCCACGAGCTCTCCCGAGGTGGTATCAATGATGCTCACGGTCGAATTCGGTTTCATGACAAAGATGCCGTTTCCATTGACATAGAGATATTTGGTGGCCGGATCGTAAACGCTCCAGTCTGCGAACGGCGGAAGCTCTATGCTTTTGGTCAGGCTAAAGTCTCTCCCGTCGTAGATCCTGACGGCCCCGATTCTGAGAGTCCCATCAACAACGTAAAGGCGGTTCAGAGCTTCGCGATAGAGCAACGAATGCGGTTCCTTGATCACGCCCTGTCCGACGGTCTGTATATGCTTGTTCGTCGCCATGTCAAAAACCTCCACCGTGCCGTGCCCCTCGGCAGCGGAGAACAGCCGATTCCCATGGAGGTCTACGCTGAAATGATCGAAGTCGCCTTCGATTCCCGGCAGGGGAATGCGTTGGATCAGTTTGAGAGGGGGGGTTGCAGGGCTCTGCGCATGGACAGTGAACGCCGCGTATACTGCAACGAAGGTTAACCAGGTTCGCTTCACATTTTTTCCTATGATGTTTTTTTTGTGCACTGATGCAGTTGAAGAACTGCGACACGAAGCGACACTTTCACACCGCCTTCGTCGATGCCAAGCATCCGCGCGCAGGTCGACGTGTCAAATCCAACCAACATCCGGAGAACAAAACAGACGCGGGGCAATCGCTCCAACTGCAGAACGGGCAGTAAGCCTGGCTGAAGCATAGACCGAGCTTCCGCAGCTCCGGACAGGGAAGTGATCCCGCCGCCTCCAATAATCTTGCGAGCTAGCGCAGCATGTATGACGGCTAGTGCATCTTCATCAATCTCCTTCGAAAAGTCGAGTTTCCTAATAACGGTTGCCAAGTTAGCCTCGGCCTCGTGAGAGTCAGCGGTCAATAGAAGAGCTATCTGGAAAAGTGCGCTGAGATTAGCTTGAAACACATCCTTCCACGTCTCCTGATATACAGCTTTAGAGGGCAAGATCATAATCGACATCCGACGTTCGATTCAGGGACGTTGGGGGTGTAGCGGAACCCACCACTCCGGTAGAAGCTTGGTAATACGCAGTTTCTTCACGATCGGGCCCCATTGCGGCTGGAATTCTGCTGCAAGATTGTGAATGGCCACCGTGGCAAGTTGCATTACCACTCGCTGCTGCGCATGCGTGGCATCATTGAACCCAGCCGGGAGATAGGCCATTCCGACTAAGCCACCGGCGGCGGCACCGGCAAAATGTGAGACGGCAATAGTTCTCTTGCCTGAATCCGTCCTATCCACGACCGTATAAGAAAGCGCATGGAATGTCCGGTACAAGACATTAGTGCTGCCAGAAGGTGCGTATCTGGGATCCTCATGCAGGACGACACTAGCCAACATACTCGCTGTCTCTCTCGCAGTTGCAGTTGCCACCGTGTTCCCATAGAGGCGCCCGAATGCCTGCGCGCCATCCTTCCACTCACGTGGATAGTGACTGGGTGGGTTCAGCATCGAGAGACTGGCCCCCAACGCAGGGAGAATGAAAGCCGGTGGACTAAAGGTTCGATGGACATAAGCGGAAGCCTTCTCTTGGGCTGTAAGAGGCTCTTTCGTCATAAGCGCCGGTAAGAAAGGAAGTGGACTCAGCTCTTGGTCGCCGGCTTGTGGAGTCCCTTTGCGTTCCGCGGTAGCGTGCAGCGTCTCGTCAATTCCCCGTGAGGTGATCGTGAGTTCAATTTTGTTGACACTCAGGATCTGCCCCGATATGTTCAGAGGCATGTTTGCATAAAGCATTGAAAACGTCAGTGACGCGTCAGCAAGCTTGCCGCCCTGGATATCGGTTGCCTCGCCGCCAGGACCGGTGAAGGTGCCGCTGACATTCGGACCACTCTGTTTCAAATCCAATGTCGAAACTTCTTGACCGCCATCCTTCAAGGCTCGCGTCACCTGCCAACGTCCTGTGACATCCGGAGTCTCCTGGGCATAACTTCTCCCTAGTCCCGCAACCAAGAAAACTGTCGCGAGAGATCTCCGCGACAGGAATGTTTTGAACACGAATATTCTCCTAGCGCTATTCTGAGCGTTCAGGGCCGATCACGCGGTCAGGAAACGTTATGCGTCTGTAAGTATTTGTAGTGAGTTCTTTTTGCACGGGTTAGGTCACCGGCGCTGGGGATGTGCGCTCAATTTCAGCAGTCAATCTACAGAAACCCAGCGCAGCAGAGGGCCGTCAGATCCGTTGATGCCGCGCCTCGCGTGGCTCGTCTTCAAGAATTTGAGCGATAATGGTGAGGCAGATGAAATCGCAAAAGTTGGCGCCTGATTCCAACTGGCACGTAAGTCATGCCGCCCGCCTGCTCGTGGTGGATGATGACGTCAGCCTTTGTGGTTTAGTCGCGGAGTACCTTGAAGCCGAAGGTTTTGAGGTTCATGCCGTTCATTCGGGAATGGAAGGCGAAGCTGCTTCCCTCGAAGGAAGCTATGAACTGATCGTCCTGGACGTCATGTTGCCAGACAAGAAGGGCTTCGAGGTTTTGAAGGAAATACGGGCGCACGGACGCAGCCCCGTGCTTATGCTAACGGCCAAAGGGGACGAGTTCGACCGGGTCCTGGGTCTGGAACTTGGGGCAGACGACTATTTGTCAAAGCCCTTCAGCCCTCGCGAACTTGTTGCACGAATCGGAGCTATTCTTCGCCGATCGGGGTGGCAATCCGAAGGCAGCAATGCTCTGCGTCCTCCTGTGATCCGCTCAGGAGATCTGGAACTTGATCCATCCGCTCGCGCCGCCTCACGAGCAGGCGAGGTTCTGCATCTTACCTCGGCGGAATACGACATTTTGCGTCTTTTTATCGGATCGCCCGGACAGGTGCTCACTCGCGAAACGTTAGTAGAGCGTGTTCTCGATCGAAAGTTTTCTCCGTTCGACAGGAGTATCGACCTTCACATCAGTAACCTACGCAAGAAACTCGGGCCTCACGCGGATGGCGCGGAAAGAATTCGCAGTATCCGCGGCATCGGGTATCTGTACACCTGGCCAAATTAAGACCCGCCTACAAAACCTTACACAGCCTCTACATATTTAGGCAGCACCGCCAACCTGGCAGCGCTACCTTTACAGCAAATGCCCAGGGCTCCGGGGGCCCAGTTGATATTGGCTTCGGCGTATGGAAGACACGAAGTGAAGAGTGGCGGTGATGCTCACATCTAAAGGTCCGCGACAGCGCCGAAAAGTATCTTCAGGCTGTCGTACTCTCAAAGTTGGCCGGCCGGCTGAGGAGGCATTTGCACCGTTGAAGCTCAAATCCAGAGTCGCTAGCTTACGTTCTCACGTGCCTGTGCATCGGCTCTTTGTGAAAATCTTCCTTTGGTTTTGGTTGACGGCGCTTTCGATGTTCGTTGTATCTGCTGTTACGCGCATGATAGGGCTACGTTCTCTCAGCCAATCGGAGTTGATCGCGGTCTTCGCGCCAAAGCTGGCTGCCGAGGCGGCGCAAGCGTACGAATCGGGCGGTGCTCCGGCTTTTAAGCAATTCGCGCGCATTCTGCCCGGCATTCAGGAACGCCAGCTCTATCTACTGGACGGTTCTGGTAAAGATGTACTCTCGCGGACGATATCGCCGGAAGGAAAGCTGGTCGCGCAGGCTGCTCGCATCAATGGGCCCGTGCTGTTGCGTTATCGGCCGACCCGGCGGATTGCCGCTTATAGGTTTGCTTCCCCCTCGGGGCGACCCTATGTGCTGTTGTTTTACGTACAACTGCCATTGGCCGATTCCTGGGAAACGTTAGTTGACCAGAATTTTCTGGTCAGTGTGGGCGCGCTATTTACGGTCACATTGCTTTGCCTCTGGCTCGCATACCACATCGCTTCGCCGATTCAAGGTATTCAGGCAGCTGCGCGACGGGTGGTGGAGGGTGACCTCAGCGCCAAGGCCCCCCTGGCAATTTCCAGGCGTCATGATGAACTCGCGTCCCTGGCGATAGATTTCAATTCCATGGTTGAGCATCTTGGAACACTGATCCACACACAACGAGACCTGTTCAACTCCATCTCTCACGAGCTACGTACTCCCTTGGCTCGGTTAACTGTTTCTCTGGCACTTTTGCGAAAGCAATTCAGGTCGGGTGCCGAGGATCTGCTTGGCCAGATGGAGCGCGACCTGGGCAGGGTCGATACGCTGATGGCTCAGATTCTTATACTTGCGCGCCTGGAGTCTGGTCTTTCCTCGGGTACAAGAGAACGTGTGGATTTCTCGCAGTTGGTTGAGGAAATTGTTGCTGACGGAAACTTCGAAGCACGTGCGCTTGCCAAATCCGTAAGTCTGGAAGCGACGAATCGCGTGGTCCTTGAAAAGGCCGATCCTCATGCACTCCGAAGCGCGTGCGAGAACATAGTTCGCAACGCCATCCGCTTCAGTCCGCCAGGCGGCCAGGTCGAGGTCAGTCTGGTCGTCCGTGGGGACAGTGAGCGACCCGTGCTTCTTTCTGTTCGAGATCGCGGCCCAGGCGTGCCAGAGGAGCATCTGAAAGACATATTCCAACCGTTCTTTCGAGTGAATCGGTCTACAGGAAACGGAGAGGGTAACGGCCTTGGATTAGCCATCGCTCTGGAGGCTATTCGATTGAACGGCGGCGCAATCACCGCCTCCAATCTCAGTCCATCCGGCCTCAACGTCGAGGTGAGTCTTCCTCTTGGATCCGGAGCAGCACCACACAAAGTCCGCGCGATGTAGATAATTTTGTAATCACAAGAGCACCAAAGTTCCAAACGTTTCAATCAAGCTCAACCAGTCGCCGAGAAGCCGCACGCTTCAACAGCTTGGAAGACGCGCATTTTCCAGGATTTTCGAAGAGCTGAAAATCAGGTTCGGGACCAGGAGGTCGGTGATTCAAATCCACTCGTCCTGAGCCATCGGGATCTCCATCGGCCCGCTCTCCAGCCTCTGCAGCACATCCCGCTTGGCGGCCATCCGGACGTGGCTGAAGTGCTCCTCAATCGCCCGATCGACGTGGTCGGCGACCGCCATGATCGTCGCGTCTTAGGCGCCAGCTTCCGCCATTTCCGTAATGGCCTGGTGTCGGTCGGTCGTAAAAACGGAAACCGGAGAACCCCGCGGCTTGGCTTAGGCGTCGCCAAGCAGACCGCCAGCTCTTCTGGGGCGTGTTTGGGTCAAATTCATCCGAAGTCGTGTACGCAGGTAGTCGCTCCTGACGAACAGGGCAAGCGCCTTCTGTCAAAAACGACGAGTATTGGTGTTACAGGCGGACGCACTATGACGGGGCCAGTACACCTCGTTGTCGATGTGATTGTTGGCGCCGACGGACACGTGTGGAAGGCGGTCGCGAAGAGCGCTCCATCGAAATTAGTTGCCTCCGCAGCCTGGGCCGCCATTAAGAGCTGGATCTACCGCGCTTGAGAGCCAGGGAGAACTTGTTCGGTAGCCACCACTGTGAACGTGACGGTGGACGTTCGCCCATAGCAAGACGAAGAACTCTGTGAATCCCAATCGGCCGAAAACACCCATCGCTGAGATGTGGCAGATCGCTGATCGATCCTCTCTCGCGGCGTAGTATCGACACGATGCCTGTCGGGCGGAAGCCAGCTTCACTCGCCCCTTGGCCGACTACCGGCGATCCATCGACCTTAAGCGAGTTCTGTCCGAAAGGCTAGCGACTATCCTGGCATGATCGGTATTAAGGCCGCGCCGATTTTGCGTGATTTACCGCTAGGAGGAACCTGAGTCGGGGATCAATCGGAAATTGGCCTGTCATAGTTTCGGACCTCGAAGTCGATCCCTGCCCGCGATATGATTCAGAAGGGTAGGACGGGTGGCGACCAACTTGAGACGTCGGCCGTAGCAGATCAGCAGATAAACTTGTGGTCACTGATACGGACCGACGCAAAGACCACGGCGTTCGCCCTGATCGAGCACAAGGAGCACACGAACATGAAGCCAAAGAACACGATCTGCCTTTGGTTCGACAAGGACGCGCATGAGGCGGCGCGCTTCTACGCCGTCACCTTTCCGGATAGTAAAGTAACCGCTGTTCACGAGGCTCCCGGTGACTATCCGGGTGGCAAGAAGCGCGATGTGCTGACGGTGGAGTTCACCGTCCTGGGCATTCCCTGTCTCGGTCTCAACGGCGGACCGGCGTTCAGGCACACCGAGGCCTTTTCCTTCCAGATCGCGACGGACAATCAGGAAGAGACGGACCGTTACTGGAACGCGATCGTGGGCAATGGCGGCACGGAAAGCCAGTGCGGTTGGTGCAAGGACCGCTGGGGCCTCTCCTGGCAGATCACCCCGCGCGCGCTTACCGATGCGCTTGCGGCTGGCAGCGGTGAGGCAAAGCGTGCCTTCGAGGCGATGATGACGATGAAGAAGATCGACATCGCCGCCATCGAGGCAGCGCGGCGAGGTTGACGTGAACCCGCTGACACGTTCTTATTCGTCCTGGAGCGTATCCAGGTCGGTGTAAACAAGAATTAGTTGACAGAGGCGTACCCAATGAAGCGCACGTGGACGATCATAGGGGTGGGCGACGTGCTGGCCAGCTTGAAATGGTACCAGGCACTGTTCGGTCAGCCGGCTACCCTTCCTGCCCATGATTACTTTGGGCAAATCCTCGATTCAGATGGAACTGTCCTGCTCTGCCTCCACGAGTGGGGCGCCCACGAGCATCCCTCATTGAGGAGCCCCGATCACGGGACACCCGGCAACGGGCTCCTGTTGTTCTTCCGTGTCGATGATTTCGACCTGGCGCTTCAAAGGGCACGCTCTCTCGTCACCCGGCTCGAAGAGGAGCCGCACGTGAATCCAAACACTCAAACCAAGGAGTTTTCGCTCCGAGATCCGGACGGGTATTACGTTACGATCAGTGCGCTCCCTGCGGCCTGACAGGGCGTTGCTGCTGCCGAGCGCTGGGAATGCTCGGGTTGGGCCTGTGCGCTTCCGCGATTTTCATCACGGCGACGACGCTGATCCAGCACGAGACACCGCACGAACTATTGGGACGAGTGATGAGCTGCCTGATGTCGCTGGTGGCAGGGTCGCAGGTGATCTCGATGTTCGTGGCTGGTCCGGTGGCGGAGAAGATTGGGATTCTGACCTCTCTTGTGGAAGCGCTGCGATGCTGGTCGGAACCGGCGTCGTGGGCACTTCAAGCTGCCGAAGGCCGAGCAGGCTGATGCTGAGAAGGCGGAATCGGCGAAGACGGGCTAGGCCAAGACGTCCCCGAACACGCTGATAATCTGCGCGATCCACAGGCGCCGCACCGGCCGAAGAGGCAACAAGTCACTAAGAGATAGAGGTGTCCCTGGTGTGGCCATACGCATGGCCATACGTGTGAGAATCCCCTTCCCACGGCGGTGTTAGGCGATGTCGATTCCCGCGGGACCAACATTCGATGCCTTCTGGTCCTTGATCGACCCAAATCCGTCTAAAGCTCGGGCATCCAATCTCCTTTTCACTGTGCTCATTGCCTCAAATTCGGGGCTGCGGTAACCGCCCGGTCAACGTTAGGCGATGTTCATTCTCAATCATGCCAGTGGCGTCGTCGACTGACTTGTTCACCTCGGTGGCCGCTAAGTTTCAAGTCTTGTACATCCTTGTCGCCATCGAAATTGGATCGCGGCGGATTCTTGACGCAGTGTGACAGCCGATTGGACGATATCTCATTCACGACCGTGACCGCGTCCTCTCAATCGAGGTTGATGCGGCACTGAAGGGGTTTCGCCTAAGAGTGTTGAAGACACCGGTTCGGAGCCCGATGGCGATTGCTTATTGCGAACGGGTTGATCGGCAGTATTCGGCGCAAGTGCTTGGACTATCTGATTCCGCCGAACGAGCGGCATCTGAAGCGCGTCCTTCGTGAATTCATTACCCACTACAATCGCGGCAGACCACACTCGGCCTTGGGGCGTGATTTTCCGGAACCGATTCAGGCAACTGTACCTGCTCAGTGGCTATCGGTATCGATTGCGGCCGGGCCACCGTGTTGCACAGACGCCAGTGCTCGGTGGCATACATCATGAATATCGGCTTGACAAGGATGTTGCATAACGGCCTTGAATATTTCCGGATCACAAGTGTGTCCGATAGGTTCCCAGCAGGATCACGCCGTCGGGACCTGGACAGTTCGTAGGCGACGTAGAACCCTTCATCGCTGTATTCTCGCTATTCAGCGAGTCGCGGCTCATCGAGAAGTTGGGTGAGGACTGGCCCGAGTGGTCCGATCGTGGAGCGCCCAAACCACCTTGTTGTCGGGAGTTAACTCCACAACGCTTGGCCCTTCCTCTTTCGAGGAACTGCTGGATGCTTTGAGCCGACGATAGCAAGAGGAACCCAGCGATCATCAGGGCTGCGAAACGAAGAAGCTGCACAGGAAGCTACTTCCAGTGCTCGTCAAAGAAACCGGAGTGTACAACCTCGCCTGTATTCACGCTAATCAAGGCGTAGTCGCCGATGTGTGGATAGAGATTCGCGTTGGTGCCGCGCCAATCATCCTCGCTGAATGTATGGCCGCTGTTAATAACGACGTATCGGTTCGGGTTCAGCGGATTCGGGAAGATAAGCACCGGTGAGTGAGTGGCAGCATCCACGGTACGCCCTCC
>Ga0210406_10007949_pt1 | contig 10678 bp, 9 predicted proteins | sample IncBWC30MmetaG_FD_155454 | JGI IMG/M metagenome (GOLD analysis project Ga0210406, IMG submission 155454) | Forest soil microbial communities from Barre Woods Harvard Forest LTER site, Petersham, Massachusetts, United States - Inc-BW-C-30-M | ecosystem: Environmental > Terrestrial > Soil >... | reverse complement strand
ACTCGCCGCCACAAGTGCGCGTGCACGGCCATCTGGTGCCGCTCGATCTGCCGCAACTGACGCCGGCCGAGACCAAGCAGCTCGCTTACAGCGTGATGACCGATTCGCAGAAGCACCGTTTTGAAGAAAATCTTGAACTCGACTTCTCGTTCGGTTTAAAAGGCCTGGCCCGCTTCCGTGCGAACTGCTTCAACCAGCGCGGCGCTACGGCGGCGGTCTTCCGTGTTATTCCCTTCGAAATTAAATCGTTCAATCAACTCGGGCTGCCGGCGGTTGTGAGCAAGCTGTGCGACAAGCCGCGCGGGTTGGTGCTGGTCACCGGACCAACCGGCTCGGGGAAATCCACCACGCTCGCTGCCATGATCGACAAAATCAACAGCGAGCGCCACGATCACATTCTGACCATCGAAGACCCGATTGAATTCGTCCACATGAACAAAAACTGCCTGGTCAACCAGCGCGAGTTGCATGCGGATACCAAGAGCTTCACCGATGCTCTGCGCGCCGCGCTCCGCGAAGACCCCGATGTCGTACTCATCGGCGAAATGCGCGATCTGGAAACCATCGAATCGGCCCTGCGCATCGCGGAAACCGGACACCTCACCTTCGGGACGTTGCACACCAACTCGGCCTCCTCGACCATTAACCGAATCATCGATGTGTTTCCGGCGCACCAGCAACCGCAGATTCGCGCCCAGCTGTCGCTGGTGCTCGAAGGCATCATGTGTCAAACCCTGCTGCCCAAGTCGGACAACAAAGGCCGGGCGATGTGCATGGAGATCATGGTGCCCAACGCGGCGATCCGAAACCTGATTCGCGAAGACAAGATTCACCAGATCTACTCGGCCATGCAGTCCGGTCAGGAAAAGTTCGGTATGCAGACCTTCAACCAGTCGCTGGCCACCGCCTACATCCAGAAACAAATCACGCTCGAAGTGGCGTTGCAGCGTTCGAGCAACCAGGATGAATTGCAGGAAATGATCAACCGCGGAGCGGGCCTGCTGAGCAAGTCGACCGCGGCGGGGGCGGCCAAGGCGGCGACTCCGTTGAAAAGGTAGGGCTTTTAGCGATTGCGCCAGCCTGAAAACGGGCCGTGGCGCACAGGAATAAAAGGGAAGAGCGAGGCCAGGAGAAACGACCATGCCAGTCTTTACATTTTCAGGAAAGAGCGCATCCGGCGAGAAGATCACGGGCGAGCGCACTGCCGCGAACAAGGATGTAGTTCTGCAGCAATTGCGGCGGGATCGCATCACTCCCGGCTCAGTGCGGGAAAAGGGAAAGGAATTCTCTTTACCGACGTTTGGCTCGGGCAAGGTGAAGACGAAAGAAATCGCCGTCTTCTTTCGCCAGTTCTCCGTCATGATCGACGCTGGCTTGCCCCTGGTTCAGTGTCTGGAAATCCTCGCCGCCAACCAGGAAAACCAGACCTTTCAGAAAGTGTTGACCGGGGTCCGAACGACGGTGGAAGGCGGCTCCACCCTCGCGAACGCCATGCGTCAGTATCCCAACGTATTCGATGACCTCACCACCAACATGATGGAAGCCGGCGAAACTGGCGGTATTCTTGACGTGATTCTGCAGCGCCTCGCAGCCTACGTCGAAAAAGCCGTGCGCTTGCGGTCGGCTATCAAGTCGGCGTTGATCTATCCGGTCGCCGTGGTCTCCATCGCTGTCTTGATCGTGGGTGCACTGCTGAAGTGGGTCGTCCCGATCTTCTCCGGATTGTTTACCGGACTGGGAGTGGCGCTTCCGCTCCCGACCCGCATCGTCATGGGCCTCAGCGCCTTTGTCGGAACCTTCTGGTGGTTCTTCATCGTGGGTGGGGTCGGCATCGTGGTTGGCATCCGGCAAACCCGCAAGCATCCACGCGGCTTGTACTACACCGATAAGATCCTGCTCAACACCCCGATCATCGGGATGCTGCTGCGCAAAATCGCGGTGGCCCGTTTTACGCGAACTCTGGGCACACTCATCACCTCAGGCGTTCCGATTCTCGAAGGCCTCTCGATCACGGCGCGCACCTCTGGCAATGCGGTGCTCGAAGAAGCTCTGATGAAAGTTCGTAAGGCCATTGAAGAAGGCCGCACAATTGTCGATCCGCTGCGCGAATCGGGCGTGTTTCCGAACATGGTGACACAGATGATCGGCGTCGGCGAAGCAACCGGCGCGATGGACAACATGCTGCAGAAGATCGCCGATTTCTACGAAGACGAAGTCGACGCTGCGACCCGCGACATGCTGGCCATGCTCGAGCCCTTGATCATCGGCGTGCTGGGTGTCGCGATTGGCGGCATCGTCATCTCGCTCTACATGCCGCTGTTCGCCATGATCGCGAAACTGGCGGGCTAGCCAAAACAGCTTTGGGAGGCCGGGAAAGCACGGCTCCGGCCTCTTCTGGAAAACTGAAGTTTCCGTCGTCCACCTTCTGCCGACGTAGCCAGTCAGTCGCGGGTAGAGGGCGCGGACGGACACAGGGCCTCGAGATGCAATCGACATTTGATGAGCGGAACTGGCTGGGATGGCTGGTGAAAGTCCGCATCATCATCCTCACATTTCTCCTCGGCGTAGAGCTCGCCATTACGCGCCTGGCGGACACCTACCTGCCGATCCGGTTTTTTGTTTCCATTGTCGTGTTCTGGTACGCCCTTTCCCTGTTTTATGTGCTGCTGCTCTCCGTCTGGAAGGAGCAGCGGCTGCAGGCGGCTCTGCAGGTGATCACTGACCTTGCAATGGTCACGTTGATCGTTCATGCGACCGGTGGATGGGACAGTTCGCTGAACTTCCTCTACCCCCTGGTGATCATTGTCGCGTGCATCCTGCTTCCGCGATGGTGGGCCTATCTCAGTGCGGGTCTGGCTTCGCTGCTGTACGGCTTGGTGCTTGAGCTGAACTACTACGGCGCGGTGCGGTCTTACTCGACCACTCATCCGGAATTGAAGTCTCTGCAGGCGATCGTGTTCATGAACCTGCTGGCCTTCCTCGGGGTGGCCTATCTCGCCGGCCTGTTGTCGTCGAAGTTGCGGCAAGTAGACGATCAGCTCAAGGATGCAAGCGGCGCTCTCGAAAGCCTGCAGGCATTGCACGAGAACATCATTGAGTCGATGAGCGCTGGGCTGATCACAACTGGACTAGACGGGCGAGTTACATTTGCGAACGCAGCTGCAGCGCGCCTCCTGGGCTGCGATCAGCGAGTACTGGTCGGCAAGCCGGTGAACCAGATGTTCCTCGACCCGCTTCCCCAGATGGGCTCGGAAAGGGCGCATGGCGAAGTGCGCTTTCAGCCCGACGACGGATACCGTAGGACGTTTCGCGTGATCGCCTCGGCCCTGACCATCCCGGGCCGCGGGATGCTCGGTTCGGTGTACACGCTCGAGGATCTGACGGCGATCCGCCGCTTGGAACGTGAAGTCCGCATGCAGGACAAACTGGCCGCAGTGGGGCGCCTGGCCGCTGCCATCGCCCATGAAATCCGCAATCCGCTGACTTCGATTGCAGGCTCAGTCAGCATGCTCTCGGGCGCGACTGAAATGACCGACGAACAGCGCCAACTCCTGCGCATCGTGACCCGCGAATCCGAGCGCCTGAACCAGATCATCACCGACTTTCTGGCTTATTCGCGGGGCAAGCAGTATCGCTTCGACCGCGTGGATTTGATTCCTTTGATTGAAGACACTTTGACCCTGCTCGAGCATCGGTTGCTTGTCGAGAATGCCGGGATTCGCATCGAGCGCAAGTTCGGCTTTGCGGAGGCATGGACTCTCGCGGACGGCGACAAGATCAAGCAGGTGTTCTGGAACTTCTGCCAGAACGCGGTGCGCGCGATGCGCGATGGCGGTGTGCTGACCGTTTCCGTCGAAACCATTGGGGAAGACTGGCAAATCAATTTCGCGGATACCGGCGAGGGCATGAGCACGCAACAGACTGAGAAGATCTTCGAGCCCTTCCAGTCGGGATTCGAAGGTGGCACCGGACTTGGACTCGCCATCGTTTACCAGATCGTACAAGCGCACGAAGGCAAGGTCTGGGCGCGTTCGCGCGTGGGCGAGGGAACGACGTTCGTGCTGCGGTTGCGCCGGTTGGCCGGAAACCGCGCGGAAGCTCAAACCTTCGACAGTTCTACCGCAGCTACACCTGCAAACGTGCCGCCTTCGCAAGGTCTGGCTGCCGCAGGAGGGAGGGCGCATGGGTAACATTCTGGTTTGTGATGACGAGCGCTCGATCTGCGAAATGCTCGACATCGCATTGCGCCGCGAGGGCTACAAAATCGAAACCGTTAATTCGGGAGAAGCCGCTAAGCGCAAGATCGACGGGGCGCTTTACGACGTCATCGTCACCGACATCAAGATGCCGGGCATGTCGGGCATTGAGGTCTTGCGCTATGCCCACGGCGCATCGCCCGATTCTGCGGTGATCCTGATCACGGCCGTCGACGATTACGAAGCGGCGGTGCAGGCGGTAAAAGCGGGCGGCGCAGCCGACTACATCCGCAAAGGGCCTGGCCTGGTCGACGAGATCAAGCTGGCTATCAACCGCGCGCTCGAAAAACAGATTCTCAGCAAGCAGAACTTCGCCCTGCGCCGCGATGCGGCAACCCGTAACTCCCTCGACAATATCATCGGCGCTAGCCCGGCGATGGAGAAGCTGAAGCAAACCATTCGCACGGTCGCGTCTACCAACAGCACCATCCTGATCTACGGCGAGAGTGGGACGGGCAAAGAACTCGTCGCCCGCGCGGTACACGTCTGCTCGCCCCGCGCCACCGAACCCTTCGTCTCGGTGAACTGCGGCGCGTTTCCCGAGACCTTGCTCGAAAGTGAACTCTTCGGCTATGTGAAGGGTGCATTCACCGGCGCGAACCAGAACAAGCGCGGCCTCTTCGAAGTGGCCGACCAGGGTACGATCTTCCTCGACGAAATTGGCGAGATGACGTTGGCCATGCAGGTCAAACTGCTGCGCGTGTTGCAGGAGCGCACCGTGCGGCCGGTCGGAAGCGCCAGCGAGATTCCGATCGATGTGCGCGTGATTGCCGCCACCAACCGCGATCTCGACAAGCAGGTGGCAGAGAATACTTTCCGCGAAGACTTATATTACCGGCTGAGCGTAATTCCCATTCGGGTGCCGGGACTGCGCGAACGCCGCGAGGATATTCTGCTGCTCGTCAACCATTTCCTCAAGAAGTACGCTCCCGCAGCCGGCAAGAGCATTGTCCGCGTCAACGCCGCCGCTCTCGACTCGTTGTGCGGCTACGAGTGGCCCGGTAACGTGCGCCAGCTCGAGAACACGGTCGAGCGCGCCGTGGCTCTCGAAACGACCGACGAGCTACACGTGGAATTGCCCGCCGAGCGGCCCAAGGCTAAGGCTGCGGCTGCAGGCGCGGGTCTTGCCGGGATGCCGGAAACCACGAGCGGCTCCGTTCTTCCCGAAGGTCTTGATATGGAGAAGTACGTGGCGCAGATCGAACGCAACCTGCTGCAGGCCGCGCTCGGCCAGTCGAACGGCGTTCAGACCAAAGCCGCCGAAGTGCTGGGCATCTCTTACCGTTCGTTCCGGCACTTGATGAAGAAGTACGACGTGTAGCAAAGCCCTCAGGAGTCTGCTCTGAGCTGTCGGCCCCGAACTCTTGTGACTACTGCTTCATTTGCGCAGCTTTCTTGTACGCTTCCTGCGCCTCCTGATTCATCCCCAACGCCTCATAGGCCTGGCCTAAACCCTGTTCCGCCGCGCCATAATCTGGTCGCAACGCCAGGGCTGCCTGGAAAGCGGAGATGGCCTGCTGCGGCTTCTTAGCGCCAAGGTAGGCACTGCCCAGAAGCAATTGGCCATCGGCAAGCTTCGGATTCTGCTTGCTGAAGATGGTGAAATAGCGAATCGCCTCATCGTAATTCCCGGCCCTGTAGGCCGCAGCGGCTTTTGGTCCCGCATCCGGATCTAGATCCTTGGCATCGAGCGGCGGATGACCTTTCTGCAGCGTCATCAGGACTCCCACAAGGACGACCGCAAGAACTGCAGACGCGAAGCCTGCATTGCGCCGCACCTCCTCGCGATCGCGAGAGCGCGAGATCACGAAACCCAGAAAGAGGCCTCCGGCTAGCCCGCCAAGGTGCGCGGAGTTGTCGGTACCGGGCCGCAAACCGAACAAGAGGTTGTAGCCGACAAACGCAAGCAGACTTCTCAAGATGGGTTTTACCGCTTCCCGCGAAATTGAGAGGTGTCCGAAATAGAGCACCGCCAGAACCGCACCCGCCAGTCCGAAGATTGCCCCGGACGCCCCCACGCCGACCACCGTCGGATGCCACCAGAGGCTGACCATGCTGCCGGCGATTCCGGACAAGGTATAAACCAACAGATAGCTCCAGCGATCGAACAGGCGTTCGGCCAGCTGGCCCAGGCTCCAAAGGCACCACATGTTGAACCCAATGTGGATAATGCCGCCGTGCACGTAGTTCGATGACAGAACGCGCCAGGGTTGGCTTCCCAGTGTCAACGGTCCCCAGTCGGCACCCCAACGAACCAACTGGCTCAATGTGGGTTCGACCGGGGAGGCTCCCGATACGACCATCAGGACGAAAACGACAACGTTGATCGCGACCAGGACATGGGTGACGGTTAGGGTGCTCGGGCGCTCCTGCGCATCGGCATACGATGGCGTAACCGGCGCGTTGCTCACTCTGTTTTCTTTCCCTTCAACTGCTGCTTCCATCCCAGCACCCGTGCCTTGTTGCCTTCGGCCTCCGCTTCCGGAATCATGCCTTTTTTCTGATAGAGCACGGAGAGGCTGGTGTGGGCCAGCACGTCGTCGGGATCGAGTGCCGTAATGCGATGCGCGACCATGATGGCCTCGTCCAGGCGGTTGAGGTCCTGCAAAGCCCGCGACATCCCATGCATCGCTTCGGTAAATGAGGAGTCGGCTTCGAGCGATTTCTGATACTCGGCGAGCGCCAGTTCGTGCTGCCCGTCGGCCACCAGGTCGAGGGCAGCGTAATAATGGTCTTCGGCCGCCTGGCGGGCGGTTTCATCGGACATCGTCACAAACCTCATGAACGAGCCGATTCTAGCATGCAGGGTTTCGACCGCCGGGGGCGCAGGCTATACTAGGCCGCAACCATCATGCGCCAGATTGTTCGCTTCTTGTGGAACGCAACTAAGGGCCACCATTTCATGCCGTGGCGTAGTCCATACCTGCTTTGGCGGATTGAAACCTACACCGGCGTGAAGATGACGCAGATCGGCTTCTTCGAGTTCTGGGGATTCACCTGGCGCGAGCGCAGCCACCTGTGGCGTTTTCTAAAGTGGACTTCGGAGATGGAACGTTACGTTCACCCGAAGGCGAAAAGCAGTTAGAAAGGCGAGTCTTGGGAGCTACGTGCCGTTGCCTGCCGCTGCCGCTTCCCCCAGCACGATATTCACGTCGATGCCTTTTCCAACGCCCAGCAGTTGCGCTGCTGACGCCCGGTTGGCGGCGATTTCCAGATAGCCCATGCTGCCTAGGATTCCGAATACCTCGCCCGGCGCGCCCTCGGAATAAGACGCCTTAATGTCGGTGACTTCGCGTTTTCCCACTACGATCTTGAATCCCGCCGCCGGCTGCGTGAACAACATGGGAGCGTCTTCGGGCGTGATGTTTGTAATCAGGTTGCCGAACCGGTCGGCCTTCAGCACGATGCCGCGCAAAGTCGACTCATTGACCGGCTTCGGCTTGGGTGCGTTGAAGCGCACGTAATCTGTAACTTCCTCTCCAAACTTTTCCGGATCGACTCCCTTGGCCAGATAGCCCGCGACCGGCGAAAAAATATCGCGCGCGTGGAACGTCTGGCTGACCGGCTGCAGATTGTAGTGCTCGGCTGTAATATGCCGCGCGTGCAGCCGCTCCTCGCGCTGGTAGACCAGTGAGAGCACGCCATTGTCGGGCGCCACGAAATGATGCCGCTCCGAGGAGACGATGATCGGCCGGCGCGCGCTTCCTACGCCCGGATCCACAATCACCATATGAACCGTGCCCGTGGGAAAGTAGTTGTAAGCCTGAGAAATGGTGAGCGCTCCGTCCAGAACGTCAAACGCCTGCACGGCATGAGAGATGTCGACGATCTGAGCGTTCGGTTCCACGCCCAGAATCACGCCCTTCATCGTGCCGACGAAGTGATCGTTCAGGCCGAAGTCGGTCGTAAGAGTAACAATGGGTTTTCGTGCCAAGCGCACCTCGCTGCCGGGAGACACTTCGGCCCAGCAGAACCTTCTCGAAAACTTGAAGGTAACCTTCCGATTGGTGACGGTCAAGGTACCGAGGTATTAGGGCCTCAGTTCGCTAGCGAGTACGGCTTTGAGCATTCGCAAAACCCTCCTAGCGGATGCGCACATCGCCCGATCCGGTGTGGACGGTGATTGACGGGCCGCCGCCTCGAACTTTCCCATTTACCGACTTCTGGGGCGACTCTACACGGCCCTGGATCGTCGTAGTGAGCGGGTGATCGAGAGTGATCGTTCCCGAGCCCGTCGAGACATCCAGATCGAAGCCGGCATCGTTGGGAAGCCGAAGTTCCGCGTTCCCCGACCCGGTCTTCACGTACCAGCTCGAAGCCGGCTTGCCTTCCACGTGCACATTGCCGCTTCCGGTTTCTGCCCGAACGCCCCCGTCGGCGCCCTGAATCTCAACATTGCCTGAGCCGGTACGGGCTTTGGCATCTCCGGCCGCCGTTTGCTCAATGCGGATGTCGCCGCTACTGGCATTCACATCATATGGGCCGGCCAGCGAGCGCGCCGTGATATTCCCCGAGCCCGACTGCACATGGGTCGTCCCGGTGATTCGCTCGAGGCGCACGTCCCCCGATCCGGTTCGCCCTTCAAACCCAGCCTGCAGACCTTCGGCCGTCAGATTTCCCGATCCGCTTTCCGCGCGCACGGTCGTGCCCGCGGGCACCGTGATGTCGTAATCGATCGAGATCTCGTGGAAGGGAACATAGTCGATCTTCACGGTCGCCCCATTCTGCTGCACCGGCGGATTCTTCTCCAGTTGCGCGACCGTATCCTTCCGGCCACCGGAGAGCCAGCGATCCTCAACGTGAATTTTTCCGCTGATCACGATATTGCCGGCCGCTCCCGTACGAATTGTGACGTCGCCCGAGCGAGTGAATACTTCCAGATTCGCTGCTCCGCTCACCGGGAGGGTCCGCTCGAAGGAGCCCTGGTAGGATTCGCGAGCCAGTGCAAGACTAGTGCAAAGAGCAAGCCCGATCAGCAGGCTCAGACATCGTTGGTTTTTCACAAAGAGTCTCCTTGGAAGAGCGACTTTCGCAGTCTTTAGACGCGGGCCGCCCCCAGACGTAAGTGCCCATGGATAGATACGCCGGGCAGTGCGCAAAAGTTCTGCAAGATCTCGGAAAAGGCCGGTCCTTCCGCTATTCTCCCGAGTAATCCGCCGCTACCCCGATCGCCCGGGTCAGCTGATCGGCGAGTTCGGAGGGTACGGGGAGCACGATTTCGTTCGACTGGGGTGTCGTCGGCAAGGTCGCGATGATGTAAAAGCGGCCTGCCCCCCCTTGCTGAACCCGTAGTTCCACTTTGCCCGCTGCCGTTGAAAACTCGATGACTTTCTCATAGCGCATTTCACTCGACTCTTTCATCGCCACAACACTCCGATAGAGACAATGCGAGAAACGCATGACTCTTTCAACTGATTGTCGCTGAATCAGGCGCAAAAAAACAGGACTCGAGGAAGGCTTGACCTCCCTGGGGAATCTCACCAGCGAGCGCCTGATCAACTCGAGTCCTTGCTTACGATTGCGATGGCCATTCTCAGCCACTTCAGTGGGCGTCGTCTGTGCTCTGGATCACTCCTGGCCGTGATCGCCACTCGAGACCGTAGCGCGCCCAGCCGATAGTCTGTAGGTCAGATGGGGGATAAGAAATGGCAGCGATTGACAGGGAAACGGTCGGCGGCGAACTCACCTTACGAGTTCACGGGGACCTAAACCGGGAGTTGGTTTGCGATCTGGAGCGCTGCTGGAATAAAGAACGTACCTCCTGCCTGTGGGTGCGCCTGGATTCGTGCGACGCGACGGCAATTGACGAGTCTGGCAAGGAACTAGTCGGCAAGAGGTTCGCCGAAGGTGTTGAACTGGTCGTTCGCTCTCGGCGCGCGCACTAGAAGCGATCCCTCCGCGCAAGAAAAAGGCACGGACTCGACGCCCGTGCCTTTAGAATCGGCTCCACTTAGGAAACTACTGCAACACCACCTCGTCGCCTTCCTTCAAGCCCGCCAAAACTTCGGTCTTGGCGCCATTCGAAATTCCGATCGTGACCGGCTCCTTACGCTTACCCTCTTTTCCTTTGGGGTCTGGAACCTCGATCGACGCTTTCTTGTCCTTGTCGTACATGATCGCGCCTTCCGGAATCTGCAGCACATTCTTGTGCTCTTCAAGAATGATCTCGGCGTTGGCTGTCATAGCCGCTTTCAGCTCGCCGCCCGGGTTGTTAATCGAAACTCGGACTTCGAACGTGGTCACGTTATCTTTCTCAACGCCCATCGGCGAGATCTTCGTGACCTTCCCATTGAATGTCTTGTCCTTGAACGACTCGACCTTGATCCTCGCCGGCTGGCCCAGGTACACCTTGCCGATATCGCTCTCGTCGACTTTGCCTTTTACGTAGACTTCGCTCGTATCCCCTTCGGTCATGCTCAGCG
>Ga0210406_10007948_pt1 | contig 10679 bp, 10 predicted proteins | sample IncBWC30MmetaG_FD_155454 | JGI IMG/M metagenome (GOLD analysis project Ga0210406, IMG submission 155454) | Forest soil microbial communities from Barre Woods Harvard Forest LTER site, Petersham, Massachusetts, United States - Inc-BW-C-30-M | ecosystem: Environmental > Terrestrial > Soil >... | reverse complement strand
AAACCGCGGGTTCGTCGCTGACCGCGCAGCAACCGGAAAACAACATAGTGCGGGTGGCCATCCAAGCCCTTGCGGCGGTTCTCGGAGGCTGTCAGTCGCTGCACACCAATTCCATGGATGAAGCGCTGGCGCTGCCGACGGAGGACGCGGCGCTGATCGCCTTGCGGACCCAGCAGATCATTGCGCACGAAACGGGCGTGGCCAACAGCGTCGATCCTGTTGCCGGGTCGTACGCCATCGAGCACCTAACCAACGAAATCGAAAGCGGCGCGCTGGCCTACATCGAGAAAATTGATTCGATGGGTGGGATGCTGCGGGCTATCGAAATCGGATTCGTGCAGACGGAAATCCAGAAGGCCGCTTACGAATACCAGCGGGCGGTGGAAACGAAGGAGCAAGTGGTGGTGGGCGTGAATGATTTTATTGCAGCGGAAGAGCGAGCGATTCCCACGCTGCGCATCAACCCGCAAATCGAGCGCGAGCAGATTCAGAGGCTGCAAGCGCTGCGCGCGAGGCGCGATACGCAGAAGACGCGAGCCGCCGTTACCGAGCTGGAACGCCGCGCAGGGACGAAAGAGAATCTTCTGCCGGCCATTCTCGGAGCGGTCGAGGCCTACGCCACAGTCGGGGAAATTTCGGATACGCTGCGCCGCGCCTTCGGTGAATACGAGGAGTCTGTGGTTATCTAAGCGGGATACGTCCTCTTCGCGTCCGCTGTAGTATGCTCGCCGGCATCAACTCGCTATGAAACTGATCCTTGCTTCCGCGTCGGCTCGACGCGCTGAAATCCTGCATGATGCCGGGCTGTCGTTTGCTGTGCTTTCGTCCGCGGTGGATGAAACCCCAGTGGCGGGGGAATCGCCTGCCGATTTGGTGCAACGGCTTGCGGACGCCAAGGCGGAGCTGGTCTCGGCGCGGGCTGTGGGTCCAGCGATCATCATTGCCGCGGACACAGAGGTCGTCATAGATGGCCTCGTACTTGGCAAGCCGCGCACCAGCGAAGATGCGCGGCAGATGCTCGCGAAACTCTCCGGACGCACGCACTCGGTGCTGACCGGAGTGACGCTGATCCGCCTGCCTGATGCCGAACGGCGGAGCTTCGTCGAAACCACGAACGTGCAGTTCGCGCAAATTCCCGAGGAAGAGATCACGCGCTATCTGGCGACTGGCGAACCGTTCGATAAGGCTGGCTCGTATGCAATCCAGGGACGCGCGGGCCGCTATGTTCCGCGCATCGAAGGTTGCTACTTCAATATTGTCGGCTTGCCGCTCGCGCGGCTGTGCGAGCAACTGAGCGAGCTCGGTTGGTCAGAGGACTTGGAGTAGGGGCTGGCGAGACCGAGGCTCAAGCACGTTCTGTGCGATCTTATCCTTCCGCTGAGCCTTACGGCCGACTGGGACGCGCTAAAGCACGCCCCTACAACGTTGGAGCCAAGTTGAATGCAGGTAGTAACCATTAGATTGTAAAAAAAAGAGGTGCCCCTCTTGCGAAGGGCACCTCGGGGGTGGTTCAGGGTGGAGAAAGCTTATCAGGGCTTCTTGGCGTCAGGTTGCGTCGCCGCGTTGTGCTTTTTTTGATAAATATTGCGTGACGCTTGGTTCTGTGACTTGTTGATCTGCTTCTTTTGGCTGGCGTTCAGCGAGCCGCCATTGGCCTTGCGATCGGTTGCAACTTGCTTGTTGATACCTTGCTGCTGTTTCTCGAGTTTTGACGTTTCCTTGGGCGTGAGCTGACCGCTCTTGATGCCCTGCGCGATGCGGTCCTGCTGGTTTTCACGCCGCTGGCCCACCGCGTTATTGCCGTAGTGCGCGGTGTTGGCGTTGTGCTTGTCGGCATAAATTTGTTTGGACGTCTGGTTCTGCTGGCGATTGATCTGGGCCTTTTCCGCAACGGTTAACTTCCCGCCGTTGGCCGCGCGGTCCGTGCGGGTTTCCTTGTTGATGGCCGCTTCCTTGTTTTCAAGGTTGGCGGTTTCGCCGGGAGTCAGCTGGCCGCTCTTCACGCCGTTGGCGATGCGGTCCTGCTGGTTTTCTTTGCGCTGCGCGATGCTGGGATCTGCCTTCTTCTCGGGTTGCTGCGCCGGTGTTGCCGCAGCCGGCGAACTTTGCGACGCGGCCGGGTCTTGCCCCAACGCGGTCGTTGCACCCGCCGCGCTCACGAGCAGCGCCAGCGATACTGCGCCCCACTTCAAAAACGTAATTTTCATTCGATCTCTCCTAAATGGCTTGGAAAGCGTGTAAGAACCGGGGTCTCCTGTGATAGAACAATTTTGCGAGGTATGCCGGTGGTTGGCTACTGCTCCTAGGGACAGGTTTTCGCGGCTAGGTGCGTTTTTTAGTACCGATTGGGCACAAATCGCGGCCTGCGGGCACTCATGAAAAATAAAAAAGGGCGGCTTAGCGGCCGCCCAATCAGGAATTGAGTTCGCGATGGAAAGTAACTAGGCTTTCTTTTCTTCCGCTGGCTTGTCCGCCGGAGGCGTGTTCTGCTGCGGCGGAGGCGTTGTCGGGTGCGCTGCCCCAGACATACCCTCTTTGAAACTGCGAATGCCTTCGCCCAAGCCTCGCGCCAGCTCAGGAATCTTCCGTCCTCCGAACAGGAGCAGAATAATTGCCAAAACTATCAGCCAATGGATAGGACTAAATTCGCCCATGAATCGCCTCCACGCACCATCTGCGGCGCGCTATTTACAACCCTAACTCAGGATGCCTTGCGCGGCAAGCGTGCTAGTCACGCCTTTGTCGCGCCACTACAGGATAACACGCTCGTCGCCCGCGCGGCGGGTCACCCGCTCGCGGTCCAGGTATTCAAGGAGCGGAATGGCGTACTTGCGGGTGATGCCGGTGAGCTCCTTGAAGCCGGGCACAGAGATGCGCTCGCCCTTCGTTTTCTTGAAAACGGAAAGACGGTCGCGCAGGTGCGCCAGCGCATCGTGATGAAAAATCAGCTCCGGCGTGACCCGCACCAAGATTTTGTCGCGCAAAAGGATCTGAAGGATCTTCTCCGCCCGCCTTGTCTCCACCGGCAGCCTGCTCAAGACCTCTTTAACCGTGGGAACGGCCAAGCCCGCAATGGCGAACGCTTTCTCGATCTGCTCTTTGGCGCGCGCTTCCTCGGGATCAAGGTGGATAGCCGCGCCGGCACGCTTGACGATTTCGCCCTGCGCCTCAAGCATCTTTTGCGCCAGCAGCTCATCGAGGGCGGCGCGAAAGGTTTCCGATCGAACACGCCTTCCTAGACTAGACCGCAAATCCTCGCGGGATATTCCGGGGAGCAGCGGGTTTTCCTTGTGAAATTTCTCGATTCTCGCGGTGATTTTCCGGCGAACGTCGTCGAAACCCGTTCCGGAGAGCAAGACGAGCGGCTCCGCGGAGACAATTTTTATCCGGCCAGCCTGGGAGAGGGTGCTTGCGGCTGAGCGAATTTCGTCTTCGAGCCAACCGGTGCGCGCGACGATTTCCTCAGAGGTTATTCCCAGCACGGCGCGTTCGGTCATTGCAGCGAGCACTTCAAGGCGATCGCCGCGCTGCAAGGTTTCGAGGAAAGCCGCGCGGCCAGTGTCGCGAAGAGTGGGGCGGCGTGCCAGCGGATCGAGGACCACCCCGCCGCCAATTGTGGTTACGGGCGAAAATTGCCGCACGATGAAGCGATCGCCGGGCAAGGCTAGAACGTCGTCCTGCAAGCGGAGCTGCGCGAATGCGTTCTGACCGGGCGCGAGTTCCTTTTGCACGTGAAAAACGAGCTCCGCGACGGTTTCGCAGGTCCCGGAATGAAAATGGACGCGGCTACGCTGCTTCATTTTTGGCGCAGACCGCAGAAGCTCGAGCCGAGTGTCTATCCGGCGCGTGACACGAAATTTCTCGGGCGTCGCGAGCACCATGCCGCGGCGCAGCGCGGTGTGCTCGATACCGGCAAGATTTACGGCGGTTCTCTGCCCGGCGACGGCGCGCTCGACGGTTTTGCCGCCGGATTGCACGCCGCGCACCCTGAGGCGTTTGCCTTCAGGGAGCAGCTCAACCTCATCGCCAGGCGCAACGCTTCCGGAAATCAGCGTCCCGGTGACAACAGCGCCAAAACCCTTGATGGCGAAGGCGCGATCCACCGGCAGGCGGAAGTAGCGCGCGACGTCTTTTCCGGGAGCCTGCCGGGCCATCGAGAGGAGAGCGTGCTTCAGTTCGGGCAATCCTGCTTGCGTTTTTGCGCTGACCGGAACTACGGGTGCGCCTTCGAGAAACGAACCGCGCAAGTATTCTTCGACTTCCAGGCGCACCAAACCAGCAGTGTCGGCGTCGACCAGATCGCTTTTTGTGAGCGCCACGACGCCGCGCTTCACGCCGAGGAGTCGGCAAATATCGAAATGCTCGCGCGTTTGCGGCTTGATCGATTCATCAACGGCGACGACCAGCAGCACCAGATCGACCCCCGCCGCGCCCGCGAGCATGTTGGTGACGAAACGCTCGTGTCCCGGCACATCGACAAATCCAAAGCGGACGCCGTTTTCCTCGAGGAAGGCAAAGCCCAGGTCAATGGTGATACCGCGGCGCTTTTCCTCTTCCAGGCGATCGGGATGCGTTCCGGTCAGGGCCTCAACCAGCGAAGACTTGCCATGGTCGATGTGGCCGGCGGTCCCGACGATGATGTTTTTCGATGGGCCAGGCATGGGTAAGTGAACGGTCGCGAGAGATCACTCGCGAACCCTGCCCGGTAAAGGTAGCACAGGCACTCCTGCTTGCGCTCTCGCCCACTCCGGAGTGCCGGCGTGGTTTTCAGAGATTTCTAGAAGAAACGAACTATTTTGCGGCGGTGATTTCGTCCACAACGGCCTGCGCGGCCGCACGCGGATCGGAGGCGGCGAGGATTGGCCGGCCGACGACGAGGAAATCTGCGCCCGCACGAATTGCTTCCGCGGGGGTGGCGGTGCGGGCTTGATCGTCGTCCTTGGAGGCAGAAACTTTGTCCTTTGGCCGAACGCCGGGTGTGACAATCAGGAAATCGCGCCCGCAGGCTTTGCGAATCGCGCGTGCCTCCTTGACCGAGGCCACCACGCCATCAACCCCGGCTTTCTTGGCAAGCTGCGCAAGTTTCAGCACGCGGCTTTGCGACGTGCCGCCGATGCCGACCTCGCGCATCGCCTTCTGATCCATGCTGGTGAGGATGGTGACGGCGAGCAGCCTTGGCCGGTCAGCACCCATCGGCTGCGCCGCGCTGACAGCCTGCGCGGCAGCATGCAGCATTGCGTGGCCACCCAGAGCGTGCACGTTCACAAGCTGTACTCCGGGCATGGCGGCGCAGGAGAGTATGGCGCCAGCGACAGTGTTGGGAATGTCGTGAAATTTCAGGTCCAGGAAGATGCCCGGACCAAGAGCTGCAATCTCGCGAACGGCCTGCGGTCCTGCCGCGGTAAAGAGCTGGCTGCCGATCTTGAACATACCGACAAGATCGGCAACCTGCTTGGCAAATTTCAGAGCGGAAGATAAGGAATCAAAATCGAGAGCTACGATCAAACTGCTGCGCGGATGGGCATCGAAGCTCAACGTTTCTGCGGCAGCTCCATCAATTCGAGCCGGACCTGGCTCACGCCGGAATGGATGAGGCCGATTTTCCGGGCGACGCGATAGGATACATCAATTTCGCGTCCTTCTTGATAGGGGCCGCGGTCATTAATGCGTACCAGCTCAAATTTCCCGTTGTGCGTGTTTACGACGCGCACCAGGGAACCGAAGGGCAGATGGGGGTGCGCGGCGGTCAGAGCCTCGCTGTCGAAAATCTCGCCATTGGCCGTCTTGCGGCCGTTGAAGCCGGGTCCATACCAGCTCGCGTTGCCCACCCAGGATTTAATCGCCTTTGGCGGTTGGCTCAAGTGCGCCACGAGAGGTGCTTCCATCGCTGGTGCGATAAGGAAAAGCAAAGGAACCCAGCGGAGTGCAGCCCAAATTACGAAGAGTCGGTTTCTCATAGTGTTGTTTTTGTGCTACAACTTCCCGAAAAGTGTAGCGAAAATGGGTCGTTTTGTCAATCAATTTCTGCGGTGAATCTTCCTCGTATATCACTGATTTTGCTGGCTTTAGCTTGTACTAGAGCCTTCGTAAGGGGTCTCAAAAGCCGCTCAGTGGCCTTCGGGTCAGCAAAGCTAGCTGTCCCTACCTGCACGGCCGAAGCCCCTACGGACAGGTATTCAAGCACGTCTTCCGCCGTCTCTATGCCGCCTAGACCGATCACCGGTATCTGCACCGCTTTCATAGTCTCCCAGACGAGGCGCAGGGTGATAGGCTTAATGGCTGGGCCTGAGAGACCTCCAGTTGGATTCCCTAAACGTGACCTTAGGGTGCATACGTCGACCGCCATGGCTGGGTAGGTATTGGCAACGGTCAGGGCATCGGCTCCCGCTGATTCGGCCGCCCGGCCGATAAGTCCAATATTTGCAACAAGCGGCGACAATTTCACCCATAAGGGTCGGCGGACGGCCGCTTTTCGGGCAGCAGAAACCACTTCAGCAACTTGGGTGGGGTCATTTCCGAACTGCAACCCGCCCTTTTTCACATTTGGGCAGGAGATATTGAGCTCGTAGCCCGCCAGGCCTTCGGCATCCTCTAATACTCGGATTACCTCGACATAGTCCTCGACGCAATAGCCGAAGACATTGGCCAGAACCGCCGTATCGTATTTTCGTAATACCGGGAGTTTTTCAGCGACGAAAGCGCGAACACCGACGTTTTGCAGGCCGACAGCGTTTAGCATGCCGGACGGGGTTTCACAGAGCCGGGGCGGGGGGGCCCCTTCGATGGCTTCGCAGGAAAGACCTTTGGTTACGAAGCCGCCGAGACGGTTCAGCTCAACCAGGTGGGCGAACTCGATGCCGTAACCGAAGGTTCCGCTGGCCGCGAGAATGGGATTCCGCAGGCGCAGGGCGCCAATCTGTACGCTGAGATCGACAGCGTCTGCGGCACTCACATCGGCAAAAGCTTACCACGAAGCGGCTGTAGCGGAGGTGCGCTACTTGGCGAGCGCTTGCGCCAGGACGTGACCGTCGCGCGACGCCAGGGTAATGCCGCACAGTGATGCCAGCGTTGGGGCAACGTCCGCCGGGGTTACCTCCTCGTAGTATTCGCCATGCCGGATGCCGAAACCCATGAACAGCAGCGGAACATGCTGATCGTAATTGTATGGAGCGCCATGACTAGTGCCGTAGGAGCGCCCCTTGCCGGCAGGGGTTCGGTCCATAAGCCAGTAGGGCTTGGCCACGATAAAAAGGTCGCCGCTGCGCCCTGGGAAGTAGCCGTCGGCCAGAGCGCGGCGCGAGGGGCTTTGCGTGGCCGGACGATTCTGCAGTTGTTCGGCGCGGAAGATCTCCGCCACTCCTGGTTGCGCTAAGGCCGACTCCGTCACGGCGCGCATGGCGTTGGGGTTTTGCTTCACCTTTTCATACACATTGGGAGCGAAATATACATCGCTGCTGGTGATTCGGGCGATGGCAGGTTTTGCAAAGTTGAAGGGTTCCAGAGCCTTTTCCATTTTCTCCTGCAGTTCAGCGAGGTGAAGCACGCCGGAGTCGGCGCCGGTCTTTTGCATATCTTCTGGCGTCGGTACAACCCCATGGTCGGAACTGAGGGCCACAACATAGTTGCGGCGTCCGACCTTTACGTCGAGATAGGCAAAGAGATTGCCCAGGTCTTTGTCCAAACGCACAAGAACGTCTTGAACCTCCCAGCTGTGAGGACCGAAGGCATGGCCGACATAATCGACGGGAGAATAGCTGATACCCAGGAAATCTGTACCGCCACGCTGACCGAGGCCCATCGATTCAACCGCCGCCTCTGCAAATTTCGTCAGATAGGTGTCGGCAAAAGGGCTTGATGCCCATTGCTCGTAGAATACGGCGTCCGGCTCCGCAGCGGCGGCCTTGCCTCGCAGCGGGTGTGGAAAAGTCAGGCTCCAGCCCTCAGGAGCTACCGCACCGGCCGCCTTTTCGTCATACCAATAGGATCCATCCGGGAGGGAACGCGTCCAGGTCTTGCCGTAATCCTCCTGGATGGGGTGCGCTTTAGCATATTGCTCGACAAAAGGCACGGTGCCATAAGGGCTCGAAGTTACCCAGCCACCACCCTCAGCCCAGGTAACGGCGTCACCTTTGTGTCCGGCTAACGTGATGGCCGCGCGCGCCTTCAGCGAAAATGTGACCACGCGCGTGGCGCCGCTGGTCTGATATTTCAACTCCTCCGCAAAAGCAGGCAGTTCCATGCGCCACGCGCTATCGCCGCCTGTCGCGGAGGCCCCCGCATAAGCCAGGTTCTTTGCGTTCGGGTCCTCAGTACAGGTCACCATCTTCTGGCCCTCTCGGTCCCACCATGCATTGGCCACCATGGCGTGCGTGGCGGGGAGCGCTCCGGTGGAGATGGTCGCGTGCCCCACGCACGTCGCCGTGTCTGCGTAGGGATAGGCCGCATCGTGAAACCAGGCACCTTCCTCGACGAGACGGCGGAGGCCGCCGGTCCATTGCGGCAGGAATTTATCGACATAGTCGCCACGCATCTGATCGACAACCAGCAGAACTACTAGTTTGGGGCGCCGGGGCGTCTTTCTTATTGGTGTACCTGGTATTTTCGCTGCTGTGGGGGCTGACTGCCTCGTAGAACGAGGCGGAATCTGTCCCAGGGACGCAGGCACGGAAGCTGCCGCAAATGCGACCCATGCCAGGCATTTTCTTATGATTGACGCTTGGTGCCGATGGTTCCTGTGAAGCATGCTCACCTCATTATTGTCGCGCGGGAGTTTATCACGGTCGCTCGGGCGGCTCGTTCTCGAGATTTTCCTGCGCCGACCGCTCGTCGGCGTATTGTCCGCTGAAGGCGGGACAGCCACGATTGGCTATCCCACCTTGTGCTAGGATTACGCGACCATGCGCATCGTTGAAAAAGCGCAACTTATGTCTGCTCCGGAAATCGACCGCACCTTGCAGCGGCTGGCGCACGAAATCGTGGAGAAAAGCGGCGGCACCAAGCATCTGGCGCTCATCGGTATCCGGCGGCGCGGCGTGCCGCTGGCGCAGAGGATTGCGTTGGCGATGCGCGGTATCGATGGTGTAGATGTGCCGGTGGGCACTCTGGACATCACGCTGTACCGCGATGATTTGTCGAAGGTTGCATCGCACGCCGTGCTGCAAAGCTCGGACATTCCGTTCGGCGTGGACAACATGGACCTGGTGCTGGTGGACGACGTTTTGTATACGGGCCGCACCATACGCGCGGCCATGAACGGGCTCTTTGATCTGGGCCGGCCGAAGCGCGTGTCGCTCTGCGTGTTGATCGATCGCGGGCATCGCGAGATGCCCATCGAATCGCAGTTCACTGGGCGCGTGGTGCAGACCAGCAACACGGAGATTATCGAGGTACGGTTGCGTGAGATAGACAGCGAAGAGCGTGTGGTGTTGGTTGATCGGGTGGAAGGATAGGTGTTGGTGGCAGGTTCGGCGATGCATACGTCGAGGTCCGGCTATCCTTCCTCGGATCGTTTCAAGATGACAGGTGCGGGCAAGGGAGAAAGGTCGTAGGGTAAGGTGCTAGCGTAGAATGAAGGCTGTACCGGTACTTGAGTGAAAATGTGACCCATCGGTTTCGTGACCTGCTTGCTCTTGAACCGCTCACCGCGGATGAACTCACTTTTCTTCTCGATCAAAGCAAGCCGTTCCAGGAAATCCAAAAGCATCCCCTGAAGAAATTGGCTACGTTGCGCGGCAAGACCGTGGCGCTGGCCTTTTTTGAAAACTCCACGCGCACCCGCATTAGCTTCGGAACCGCGGCGTCACGGCTTGGCGCGGATGTCATGAATCTGCAAGCGGAAGCGTCGAGCTTGAAAAAAGGCGAGTCGCTGCTTGATACGGTACACACGCTGAACGCCATGAAGCCGGACTGCCTGGTGATGCGTCACGCGGCTTCCGGCGCCGCGGACTTCGTGGCGCGGCATCTGGACATCCCCGTGATCAACGCGGGAGACGGCGCGCACGAGCACCCGTCGCAGGGCCTGCTGGACGCGCTCACCATTCGCGACCGGAAAGGCCAGATCAACAATTTGAATGTCACGATCTTGGGCGACATACGACACAGCCGTGTCGCGCGCTCCGATATTCATCTGCTCGGAAAATTCGGCTGCCGCCTAACACTGTGTGGTCCGGCGATGTGGGTCCCTCGCGAACTGGAGGAAATCGCTCCACAGGCGGCGATCCGGCGCGTATTCCAGGTAGAAGAAGCGCTGGACGGCGCGGACGTTGTCATTGTGCTGCGGGTGCAAACGGAACGGCTGCACGAGCCGGCGCTCTCGGCGAATGATTATGTCTTGCTGTATCAACTGAATGGCGAGCGCTTGCGCCGCGCCAACCGGGATGCGATTGTGCTGCATCCGGGGCCGATGAACCGCGGCATTGAAATTTCTCCGGAGGTCGCCGACGGCCCGCAATCGTGCGTGCTAGATCAAGTGACCAACGGCATCGCGGTGCGCATGGCGCTGCTCTTCTTGCTGTGCGCCGGTCACAGCGAAGAGGAAACACATCCGGCTAGTCAAGAACCGCAGCCGCGGAATCGACGCGCCACGGACGTAAAGGACCCATCGCATGCTTCTCGTTAAGAATGGACGCGTGGTCGATCCCGCGCGCGGCACGGACGCGGCCCTCGACATTTTGCTGGAC
>Ga0210406_10007947_pt1 | contig 10679 bp, 9 predicted proteins | sample IncBWC30MmetaG_FD_155454 | JGI IMG/M metagenome (GOLD analysis project Ga0210406, IMG submission 155454) | Forest soil microbial communities from Barre Woods Harvard Forest LTER site, Petersham, Massachusetts, United States - Inc-BW-C-30-M | ecosystem: Environmental > Terrestrial > Soil >... | reverse complement strand
GACCTTGAAACAGCCCGCAAGCTGCACGCCGAGCTTTTCGAGTTGAATCAGTCCATCTTTCTCGACACGAATCCAGGGCCGCTCAAATACATGATGAGCCGGCTCGGACTTCTTGATTCTCCCGAAATGCGGCTGCCACTCGTGTCGATGGATGGGGAGCAGGCCAAAATACTCGACAAGGTATTGGTCCGCTCGGGGCTGTTACAGGCTGCCATTTCGCGAGGCAACTAGAGTCTTTTTGCTGTTGGTGACTTGGCGTGAAGGCAAGGAGTGATCCAGAGTGAACAGGATCGGACGTCTTTTCTGGGCATCGGTTGTCCTTATCTCGTTCGCAGCCGCATTCTTTCCCTCCAAATTCTCTACGGAAAAGGCGCCGCGCCACCCCGATCCCGAAATACCCGCAGCCATGCTGGCTACTTTTTTCCCGGAGGAGATGTGCTTGGCTCCGGGGTTTGGCGAGCCCGGCCTTCCCGAACAAACCCCAATAGCTCTTGGAGGAGAACTTCCTCCCCTTCGTCTCGTATCCGATCCTTACCCCACGTTCAACGGTATCGCCCTCGACACCGCAAATAGCCGAATACTCATGAGCGACGAGAACCGCAAGAGCGTGCTGGTCTATGACCGCGCGGGCGGAAGCAAGTCTTCGGCTGTCACCTCCCCTCTTCGTCAAGTCATCGGACCCGATTCGCAAATTGGCTACATTGCAGGTGTTACGTTCGACCCCGGGCACAAGGAAATCTACGCCGTCAACAACGACCTCGACGACCGCATCGTCGTGTTCGACGATGACGCGAACGGCGACGTCAAACCCAAACGGCGGCTATACGTCCCTCATCAAGCCTGGGGCATTTCCGTGAACCCTCTCGCGGATCAGTTCGCTATTTCCGTCCAACAGCTAAGCATGGTGGCGATTTACCGCCGCGAAGCAGGTGGGCTTGAAGCCCCGCTCCGCATCATCGAGGGTCCCAACACGGGCTTGGCCGACCCCCACGGCGTGCATTGGGACACGGCCCATCACGAAATCGTTGTCGCGAACCACGGAAATTACTCGGTCATTGCCTCTTACTCCGCTTATGACGCCGGTGTCTCGAACCGCGCGATGTCCGCAGGCGGACATTTTTTGCCTCCTTCACTCACGGTGTTTCAGGATTCTGCGAAAGCGGATGCGAAACCACTGCGCACAATCCAAGGCACGCACACGCAGCTGAATTGGCCGATGGGAATCGATGTTGACAACGAGCACGAAGAGATTGCGGTCGCTAATAATGGCGATAACTCTGTGCTCATATTTCACCGCTCAGCCCAGGGCGACGCCGTGCCTGTGAGAATCATTCGTGGCGCACAGACGGGAATTGTAAGCCCCATGGGTGTCGCCATCGACACCAAGAACGATGAAATTTGGGTCGCCAATTATGGTGACCATACTGCGGCGGTTTTTTCGCGGACGGCCACGGGCAACGCTGCCCCAAAACGCATCGTCCGCAACGCGCCTGCGGGCACGCCGACGGGCGGGTTTGGCAACCCCTACGCCGTCGCTTACGATTCCAAACGCGATCAACTTCTTGTTCCGAATTGAGTGAGCCAACCGCGTATTGCGGCGTTTGCCAGGTCGGCAAACGGAAATTCAAACCCAGTGCGGATCATTGAGGGGCAAGCCACACACTTGAGCAGAACGATGCACGGTCTTGCCTACGATGCCACACACGACGAGGTCGTCGTGCCAGTGGCGCTGGGCGCGGCCGTGTTGACGTTCCGTGGCGGGGCGACCGGAGCGGAGGCTCCCATTCGCTCGATCCAGGGGCCAAAAACGCAACTGGTTCGCCCCCACAGCCTCGCTGTGGACGAGCAAAATGGCGAGATTATCGTTGCTGACACGAGCAGCCGCAGCCTGTTGGTATTTTCCAGAGATGCCGATGGCGACGTGCCGCCGAAACGCATCATTACCGGGCCAAAAACCGGCTTGCTCTTCATTGTTGGAGTCGCAGTCGATCCGGTGCACGATCGCATCGTTGCGGCCAGCGCTTCGAGCGTCCGCGGAGGGACGACCGGGCTGTTCATTTTCGGCCGCACCGACAATGGCGATGTTCCTCCGCACGCCGTGATTGCGGGACCGCACACTGGAATCGTGAGACCTTGGCAGTTAGCGATCGAGCCATCGCTCGGAAAAGTCTTCGTTGCGGCAATCAATAACGAGAATCACCCTCCTTACGCGCTTGAAATGCCTAGGAAAGATTTGGCTCCAGACGTTGACTTGCCGTCTCCCTGGAACACCGGCGCGCCAGGTTTTGTGGGCGTATGGGACATCAATGACAATGGAGACGTTCCTCCAAGAGGAATTATCCAGGGCCCTGGCAGCTACCTGGTTCATCCTGCTGGTGTGGCCATCGACCCCAAGACTGGCGAAGTATTCGTCACAGACGGTGTGCGAAATGGCCTGTTTACTTTTCTGGCCCCCCGCTTTTTCTCCAAAGAAACAAAAAACGCCGCAGGCGCCGTGCCCGATCGGGACAAAGGCAGCCGCTAATGAGGATCGTCAGTCCATTTTAGATTGACGCGAGTTTCGGTCCGGATCCACGGACCATTTCATTCGGGAGAAGAGGAAGAATGAAAGAAGAACAGAGGTCGATGCTTGGTAGCAACAGCGGTCTCAACGAAAGTCCAGAAAAAAGGTCCTGGCGACGAGCCTCTGGTATTCTCGCGGGCCTCGGCTTCAGTTTTCTTCTGATTGCATTTTCGCACACGGGAGTGGCGCGTTCCACGTCCTCGGGCCCGGCGAGTCAATCGCAAGACCAGGGCCAATCGTCCCCGGATCCCAAATCCCACGGTGGAGACGACATGACGGGCAAGACTCCCGACGAGTTGGCGGCGTATGTCTTCGAACGCCATCGCTGCAACACTTGCCACACTCTGGGCCGGGGCGGAAAGCTCGGATTCACTGATCGCGGCAAAGAGGTCGGCAAGAATTTCGAAGGCTGCATCTCCTTGCTCACTTCGATGAACGTCATCGCGCAGGTGAAGCCCGCAAATCGTACCGCGGAAGAAAAAGAGAAAGCGGCGCGATTCCAGGAGTTTGGTTGCACCACGTGCCATAAAATCACGCCCGGGAAACTCGGCCTCACCGAATACGGCGTGAAACTCAAATCCTTGCACATGGCTTGCACCGATGTAGAGAAGATTCTGGCAAAGTAACGCGCGCTGCGGGCGCACGCACGCTTAATGGGAGAAATTTCGTGGGCTACAAACAACTCTTGGCCGGGATGGTCAGTTCGCTGCTGCCGCTGCTCGCATTCTCTGCGATGGCGTGCGCGCAACAGTCCAGCATGCCGCCCAAGACCGAGGACCGCCCACTCCAAGATCGCATCGTCTCCATGGAACGCGCGGAGCGCGACGCGTGGCAAAAGCCGGACGGAGTTATCAAAGCTCTGGATTTGAAAAACCACGAGGTCGTGGCCGACATCGGCGCAGGAACCGGTTATTTCAGCCGCCGCCTGGCTCAAGCCGTGGCGCCCGACGGAAAGGTTTATGCCGTGGATGTCGCCGCCGACATCCTGTCGTATCTGAAAGAGCGGGCCGACCGCGAGAACCTTCAAAATATTGTTACGATCGTCTCCCGCCCGGAAGATCCCATGTTGCCTGCAAATTCCGTCGACTTGGCCTTCTTCTGCGATACCACGCACCACATTGAGCACCGCGTTGAGTTTTATCGCAAACTTTTCCCAGCGGTCAAAGCGCACGGCCGGATGGCCATCATCGACTATCCACCGGACAGCCCGCATGCACCGCATAAACCGGAGCAACTGGTGCCGCGTTCTCAGGTCATCAGCGAGGCAGAGCAGGCAGGGTTCAAGTTCATCAAGGATATTCAGTTCCTTCCCTATCACTACTTCCTGATCTTTGAGAAGCAGTAAGACTCCGAATGGGGATGGAATGCGTCCTACATTAGAAATGTGAGCCTATGATTGCCAGCATTTCAATAAAGGTGAACGGCAAAGCTCACCTCCTTGGTGTTGATCCCCAATGCCCCCTTCTTTACGTGCTTCGAGACACTCTTGCTCTCAACAATCCCAGGTTCGGGTGCGGGTTGGGGCAATGCGGTGCATGCACCGTGCTCATCGATAATCACGCCGTCCGCTCGTGTGTCTACCCGGTTGGCAGGGCAGTTGGCAAGCAAATCGTGACTCTCGATGGTTTGGGCGCGCTCGAGAGTTCACATCGAATTCAGCAGGCCTTCATCGATGAGCAAGCGTCGCAGTGCGGATATTGCTTGAACGGCTGGATCATGTCCACCAAGGCGCTGCTGGACAAGAATCCCAATCCGACGGACGACGAGATCAGGGGCGCACTGGCGGGTTTAGTTTGCCGGTGCGGCAGCCATGTGCGGATGCTTCGCGCGGTACGCCGGGCAGCGGGAAGGAGCGACTGATACGGATGGCTCCGCAAAATTCTTTTTCCAGAAGGCGGTTCGTAAAGGATGCCGGTGGCCTGTTGATCGGATTCAGCCTCGGCAATCCTGCAACTCTTCCTCGTATGATTGGAATGTCTGCCTCGCCGGAAACCATCCACACACCACCCGCCGCCAGCCTGGATTCGTGGCTGCGAATCGAACGGGATGGAACCATTCGTGTATTCACCGGCAAGACGGACATCGGAATGGGCGTCCAAACGGCGCTGATTCAAATTGTAGCCGAAGAGCTTGATGTCTCTCCGCAGCGTGTCTCCTTCGTTATGGGTGACACCGGAACGACTGTGGATCAGGGCGGCGTTGGTGGAAGTACCTCCGTCATGCTGGGATCAAAGCCGCTCCGCAATGCCGCGGCAACCGCACGTTTCTTGCTGCTGCGTCTCGCATCCAGCCGCTTTGACGTTCCGGTAGAGCAACTCCAGGTAAAAGATGGCATTGTCGGCGTCCGTGATGACGCCAGCAAAAGTGTTGCCTACGATATTCTTGTCGCGGAACGCGAACTGAAAGACGAACTCACCGTTTCCGGCCAGGGATTTGGCCTCAATGTCGAAGGGCTCGGCAAACCAAAGGCTCCCGCCAGCTATACGGTCGTGGGGCAGTCGATTCCGCGCGTGGATATTCCACCTAAGGTGCAAGGCCAATTCCGCTACATAACGGACGTCCGTGTAGCGGAAATGCTTCATGGCCGGGTAGTCCGGCCGCCCGGGGCCGGGGCAACGCTGGTTCGCGTGGATGAAACTTCGATCAAAAATATTCCGGGTCTGATTCGGATTGTGGTGCGCGGCAACTTTGTCGGCGTTGTAGCTGAAAGCGAGTGGTCCGCCGTCCGGGCGGCGGAGGCCCTGAAGATTACTTGGACGAAACCTGCGCCGGCCTTCCCCGAACAGAATGAACTGTATCACCACATCCGAAAAACTCCCGCCAAGGCAAGCAAGGTAGGAAAAGGTACTGGGGATGCCGCCGGGGCTCTGGTCGGCGTGGCAAAGCTAGTCGAGGCGAGCTATGAATGGCCTTTTCAATCGCACGCCACGATGGGACCCGGCTGCGCGGTCGCGGACGTTCGCTTGAACGGAGTGACCACAATTTGGTCCGGGTGCCAAAAACCGCACGCCTTGCGCAAGGGAATAGCGGATTTACTCAAACTCCCGGTGGATGCTGTGCAGGTGAACTGGGTAGAAGACGCCGGTTCCTACGGGCGTCCTGGGTTCGAGGACGCGGCCGCGGATGCCGCTGTGCTCTCGCAAGCCATCGGCAAGCCTCTGCGGGTGCAGTGGATGCGGTCGGATATGAGCGGCTGGGGGACGAAAGGCCCCGCCGTAACTTGTGACCTTCGTGCGGGTCTCGACGCCCACGGGCGAGTCACTGGTTTCGAGTTCACCTCGCGCGCTTTTTCTGGTGGGGAGACTTTTTACCATCCGGATAGCGCGGGTAACTTCCTCGCCGCGCAACTGATGGGTGTTCCCAACACCACCGGCAAGGATGAGTTTGCGGAATTCGGCGAACACTCCGCCTCGTATGATTTCCCAAACATCCATGCGATCGCCCACGTAGTCCCCGCCCTCTATCCCTCGGCTTCCCCGCTTCGCACGACTCATCTGCGAGATCCGGAAGGTCCCGCCGTGACTTTTGCGGTGGAATCGTTCCTCGACGAAGTCGCCGCGGCGGCCCGAGTCGATCCCATCGACTTCCGTCTTGCCTATCTGAATGATCCGAGAGCCAAGGCTGCTCTTGCCTCAGTTGCCGAACGCGCCGGTTGGGATCGCCGCGCGTCGCCAAAGGCAAATGGTGAAACTGGAGATATTGTCACCGGGCGCGGCATCGCGTTTGGCACGCGCCGGGGAACTTATGTAGCCACTGTTGCGGAAGTGGAAGTCAATCGACGAACGGGGACGATTCGGGTGCGGCGCCTCGTTTGCGCTCACGATTGCGGCCTCATAATCAATCCCGACGGGCTACGCGGAACTATCGAAGCGAATCTGATCCAATCCCTGAGTCGCGGCTTGAAAGAAGAAGTGATGTTTAGCCGAGATAACGTCACCAGCGTGGATTGGCAAACCTATCCCGTCGCGAGGTCTTTGGACATTCCGGAGCAGGTTGATATTGTGCTTCTCAATCGTCCCGAGCTACCTTCTTCGGGAGCAGGCGAACCAGCAAGCCGTCCGACTGCTGCCTCGATTGCCAACGCCATTTTCGATGCTACTGGCGCTCGCGTCCGTCAAGCTCCCCTTACTCCATCAAGAATTAAGGCAGCCCTCGCGAGGATTCCATCCGAATAGGAACAATGAACGTGGATCGCGACGCGTTTTAGTCGTTCGGCTTTGACACGGCAGCGGTGTCACGTTCGAATCGTTGCGCGGGAATAGCTACCGATTCAGGTGCACTCTTGGTGGCACTCTAGCCTGCAAATGAGCGCATCCGATGCAAATGACAGCGTCCTAAATTATTCAGAACAAATGAAACGTGGTGAGTACGAACAGGGCAGGATGAATTAGCAAACCGCCGCCAGCGTTACGGGTAAGTTTTGGGGTGCCGGCCTCACGGCGGGGCACGGTTGGGGAACAATCAGAGGAGACAGCTCGGTAGCTAACCGACGACAAAACAAAGGCTTGTGATGTTCGGCTGTGTAGTTAACAGCCGAATGCTCTACCATTGAGCTACCGGGGAACAGGCAAGTTGGATCTTTATTTTACAGCAGCTCGCACTAACGTGCCACTCTCGTCTCCTTGGATTGGGGTCCAACAGGGGTCCAACATCCTCATTTTTCAAGATAGTACGGCGAAAAGATCAATTTGTTCTGACTGATCCTCAAAGACTTAGTCGCTAAATTCTTTGCTGGTTGCAAAGGGCATTCGGCGCGGAGACCGAATCATGCATTCGTGAGTGATCGCTGTTCGCGCTCGGTGGTCAAATCTCAGGGCGCTAGATTTGCGACAGTGAACGGAAGACGCAGAATGAACTGCATGATACTCGGTGCAACTGGTTACCGTTCCCCATGGACTCCTACGCCTTCCATTCGGTACACGACGAGGACGAACTGGTAAGTACGATTCATGTTGTTTGCCCCTAAAACTTATATCCCGCCCATAGAGCCCAGTAATTCAGGTTGCGGCCTGACTGGCTTTCTTTCACGAACTTGCCTGCATAAAAAATCCCGTAGTCGGCTTGAAACCACAGATGTCGATTCGCCTCCCAGCGCACTTCCGCGCCCGGACGGTGTCCGACGAAGCGCGCATTACTTTTTCCCGCCGGAATAATCAGGAATCCGGGCACGGAGTAAACTCCATCTCGCAGGCTCTCCCGCCACTGGAAGATCCAATCGACGGAGATAGTCACACCCTGGGGCAGCGTCGCTTCAACGCGAGGGTGTACGTCAATAAAGTTGATGGGGCCGGGGCCAGCCGTGGCGAGGACGCCAAAATAATTGCCCTTCGGGAACAAAGGATTGAAGGTCCTGAGCGTGTTCTTCCTCGGATCGTCGCCGCTCGAGATGTCCGCTTTGGCGCTAAATCGCGGTTTCAGCGGAACGTTCGGAAACCGGTAACCGGTTTCCGAAGCCACTGTCCAGGCTCTTATGTTTGCGGAACCGAAGGTTCCGAATTGCCAAAGCGCCTCATCGTCGAAATCCCAGCCGGGCTTCCTCTCGGCGATGGAACGAGAAAGACGCGCACCGATAGTGTGCCGCACTTCGTGGCCTACACCCCGGTTGAATGCAGCTGTTTTTCGATCGAGGCCAAGGTAGTAAGCGTCCAGCGTGGTGTTCTTCGTCAGAGGCCGAACGCCGTATACGCCCCAAAATCCGACAGCGTGGTTTGGCGCGTTATTGAAAAAACCCGGCTTGTCCAGGTCCGGCCGCACGGCGAAGCCGTCAATCTGCCAAGAACCGACACCGGCTTTTACCTTGAACCCGTCAAAGCTCAAGCGCACGTTGGGCCCTTCGCGAACATCGATCAGCCGCCCGGAGCCATATTCCAGCTCGTGTCTCCCGGCTCTGAACTTGATCCAGTTGCGTTCATCCCCTGTTCCGACTTCGAGAAATGCCGCTTGGAAATCGAGCTTCTTTTCGTCGATCGGCCTCGGACCACCGATGCGGTAAGAATTCAAACCGCTTTTGAACTCGACGAACGACCGAACGTGCTTGCCGTAATGAACATCGAAATAAAGCATGTACCGTTCATTGAGATAGGCGTTCATGAAAGGCTGTTGGCCCCAGTTGTCGTTTCCGATCTGTTCCCAAACCTCGCGAGCTTCGCCACCGATGGACAGGAACCAGTCATTCCGACCTGGCCGCAGGCGAATGTATTTGATGGGGTCCCAAAACTCCTGCCGCTCAGCCGGATCGGCCAGAAAACTCCAGTCGTCGTCCTCGCGGAGCAATTGGTAGACCCGAGCAGGCGCCGGGGATTCAGCGGTGGGAACTGATTGCCCTCGAGAGAGTGGCGGCGTTCCAAGAGACACGACCATCAAGATCATCAACGTTCGCATACATTTCTTCGTTCCAATCCCAGGTGTGGCACTGTGCCTCGCGGATCATCGTCAGAAGTCGTGCACTTCTTATTTCTTTATTACCGAGTGGATTTCCGCGATGTATCCTCCGGGGAATTGCACGACAACGGCTTCTCGCACATTCCAGCTGCGCACGGGGCCCGCCTCAAGAGTCTTATACGAAGGTACAAGCACGTCGACGCCGCTTGCTTTTGCCTTAATAAGCGTGTCCGTCAGATTCGTCACCTCATAGCCGGTCATCTCCCGGCCGTACGGATACGGAAGGTGACCGTCGGTAACGAGCGCGGTCAACTTGCCGAACTTAGATTCGATCCTCACTCGCCGATAGGTCTCTGCCGGTCTTCCGATTTCGATGCCCGGTGCGCGCGGTTCATCAGAGACAACACTCCCGTGGGAGAACGCAAGAAAGCTGCGCACGAATGCATCTGCTCGGTCCTGCGAGACATAGACCCGATTCTCCGGAATAGTTTGGAGCGAGGAATAAGATGGCGCGGTGGTGTGCCAGTACAGTTGTGTGTTCACGCCACCCGGCCATTGAATGATTGCGTCTCGGCCAATCGGATCGTTGAATGGAGGGACTAAGACATCCGCGCCCGTGGCTTTGGCGGCGCGGATCGCCTCGTTCATATCCGTGACTAGATAGCCTGTGCGCTCCACGCCAAACGGATATGGAATTGGCGTCTTGAAACCAAAGACTGATATGGTGCCGACAGGAGTCAGCACCAATTGGGACATCGTGCTGCTTGGCGTTGGGGTTACTGTGAAAATGCCCTGCTTGGTCGTTGTACCCCCAAATGTAGCGATCAAGCTTGCGACGAAGCGGTCGAAATCTTGGGGCGCCACGTACACGTGCGTTGTGTCGTACTGAGGTCCAACAGCTACGCCAGCCGTTTTGGTTATCTGCGCACTTTCGGTGAACGTGGCGAAGCGCTGGGAATTACACCCGAACGCAATCGTGGGAAGTATCGCAACCAATGTTCCGGCGAGAATTTTGTTCAACCGCATTTCTGTCTCTCCTAAAGTGCCGATTTTCTAATCGCATGAAACGCATTCGTGTGCCTGTCTACGCTAAGGCGTATCGAACGGATGCGGCCGGTCGTAGCGTTCACCGACCAGGCATACGGATGCGGCACGCGAAACGTCGAGCTTCTTCGTCTGAATCCAAGTCCCGAACTGCTCGCCAAGCACCATCCCCAGGAGGCCGAGTAATGCGACGATCGGCGGCGCCGGGCTCTTTACCCGGATGAGTCCGTAGAGGACACCGACTCCGAGACCAACGATGAACGATAAAAACAGTACGTTCATTTCGATCCCTCTATCCACGCGTGAATCAGAATGCAAAGCAGTCGCAACCCAGCCCCCATAGGCCAAACTCACCCAGCACTTGAAGGTGCGAGTGCGTCCCGCCATCAGCCGACGCCTCAACATGCGAACAGGCCGCGGGGTGAGATACACCAAGAGTGTGGTCCGGGGATTTCGCGTAACCACCGTATTGTTTGACAGGAGACCAACTTGGGCTCACTGGCAGCGGAGGCGGCGCGAGTTTTGAGAATTCGTCGGTGGCATAGACAATCTTCCCTCCAACGATCGTAAGTACCGATTCGAGATGCTTGATCTCCTCTTCCGGAATCGAAAAATAATCGCCAGAGAGAACCGCTAAATCGGCCAGTTGGCCAGGAGCAAGCGCTCCTTTTTTGCCGTCTTCGGTTGAAAA
>Ga0210406_10007946_pt1 | contig 10681 bp, 10 predicted proteins | sample IncBWC30MmetaG_FD_155454 | JGI IMG/M metagenome (GOLD analysis project Ga0210406, IMG submission 155454) | Forest soil microbial communities from Barre Woods Harvard Forest LTER site, Petersham, Massachusetts, United States - Inc-BW-C-30-M | ecosystem: Environmental > Terrestrial > Soil >... | reverse complement strand
GGCCCGCAAATGGCCCCGGTTCTTCTCGAATTTGTCTGCCAACCATTCCTGTACAGGCATAACGTCACATCCCTCTGTTGGCTCCGTCATCCATACTGACGAATGCCGCGCATGCAATGTGACCGAGGTTTAACGCTGTTTGAACCTCAGACCCTTGCGATACAAACCGTCGCTCCCCACATCGAACACACGGTTGTATCGCGCACGGAAGTTTTCGAGTGCTGCGGTCGCGGCGAGCTCGATGAGTTGTTCTTCCGAAAAATGTCGGCGCAACTCTTGATAGAGCTCATCACTGACGTTCGACGGGGTGTCAGCCATGGCGTCGGCCATGCGCAATAAAGCTACCTCTGCCGGCGCAAATCCTTCGACTTGGGCTTCGCGGATCGAGGCAATTTCCTCATCGCTCAAACCGTACATTCTGCCTCCGGCAGAATTGGCATCGATTCAGAACGGACATCCAACCCGCACCGCGGTCCGCAGTGCCAGCAGCATCCGCTGCCGTTGTTGGACCGCCGCTTTCTGCCCAGCAGCCATTCTGCGAGCGCATTTATCCAGAACACGCGCGGCACTCGGGCTGCGATCTTTTGCGGTGTGAGATCCCGGCCCAACATCTTGCGGACCTTCTCGAAGACCTGCCGCATCGGGAATGACGTCTGCTCGGGGTCAACCCCTTCGACTCTTGCCATGATCTGCTCCTCTTTATTCGATGTCAGGTTTTCTCACTATGACTCGTCATAGGGATGACGGATCGAATCGAAATGTTGTGACGGGAGCCCTCAAGTATTTCTTCCGCGAAGAGCAGCAGGCATCTCTTGTGGCTGGTGCGAATCCCGCCGCGGCCGGCAAACTCAAGGGACAAAACAAGTCTCTCAAAACACTTGCGTTAGGACCTCGCGCAGTTTCGTAGTCAGGTTCTCCCATTGTGATTCGTCTTGGTAGTGAAGTCGAAAAATAGAAATACTCGAGAAGGAGATTTAATCATGCAAACACGAATGAAGAATCCGGCAATGATCATTCCAGGGGCAATGGAAGCACTCCAAAATCTGGCGAAAGCTTCCGAGCAGGGCGGCGTACCAAAGAAGACGCTCGATCTTGTTCACCTGCGAGCGAGCCAGATCAATGGTTGCAGCGTGTGCGTCGACATGGGCTTCCGCTTCAAGAAGGCGGACGAGACAATCGAACGCCTGTTCGCGGTGGCTGCATGGAAGGACGCGCCCTATTTCACGGATGCAGAACCCGCCGCGCTCGCGCTTACCGAAACCGTCACCCGACTGAGTGATCCTTCCGATCCGGTTCCAGACGATGTTTGGAACGAAGCGGCACGGCACTACGACGAGGGCGCGCTTGCGTCGCTGGTTCTCCGGATAGCCACGACCAACGTCTGGAATCGCCTCAACGTCGCCACTAGGCAACTGGCCGGTGAGTGGGCCAAATCGGACGAAGCAAGAGAATGGAGGCAAAACAGGTAGCTGCAGGTTGAGCGAGAGTTGAATACAGCTCTGTTCGTGGTGGTTGTGCGCGGCCGCTCTGGTGGTCGCGCAGCCACACAAAGGTATAGTTATGAAACTTCTTCACATTAATTCAATTATCCTAGGCAGCCACTCTCACTCATTTAAGACCGGAAGGTTGATGACGTTGTCGATCGCGACATGCCTCTAGCCATTTTGTAAGAAAATCTCGCACACCTTCCGGTGGCCTGATCCAGAGGGAGGCATTAGTTGTACGCCATTGGGGACGAACCAGCACGCTCAATCCCACGGTGCCGAGAGCGAGGAAAGCACGCTCGTCGGTCAAGTCATCTCCCAGGTAGGCGACGGGAACCTCCGGGCCAACTTCATCCAAGATGGTGCGGACCGCATCCCCTTTATCACAACCTGGCATGCGCAGTTCAATACCGCCATCAAACTCCAACAGTTCCATCGGCGTCCTTTGAGCAATGGGGGACCAGCCTTCCAATACTAGGCTGCGGATTTCCGCCGCCCTCGGTTGATCCAGCCCGCGCCAATGGATGGCGACGGCACCGGTCTTATACTCAGCCCAGTTACGCAGTCCCTGATGCCTTAACCAACGATCTGCGTCAGCCAGAGCCTGCAGCACAGGCTCTTCAACGCTAGGTGTCTCGCAGTTTCCATCCGGCCTCAACCGCTCCAACCCGTGGCATCCCCAGATTTCGGGACGGGGGCGAACCCCAAGTAGCGGGATCACCTCGACAGCGTTTCGTCCTGTGATGATGACCACGCGAGTATGGCGATTGGCGACGATCTCCTGCAGGATCGCAGTTATTCCCGGATACGGGAGAGCGTGCTGACGGTTGAGGCAAAACGGCGCGAGGGTACCATCATAATCGAGGAGGAGCACGGAAGCCGATGCCTGTGCCACCATGCTGATGAACCGTTCGACTGCATTGGCCGCCGGGGCTACCACATGCTCCTCATTCACACGCAACAGCAGTGGCCCGAAGTTTTCCCTTGCTGTCGTCCGATTCATCCATCCGCAGCTCACACAGTTTTGCGATGAGGCTTCCTGCCCACCGATAGACGTTGTGTTCCCTGACGGTCCTTCGCATGCGCTGCATACGTAATTCCTTTTCTTCGGGCTCCATTTCAAGGGCCTGGCGAATCGCCTCAGCCGACTGGTCGATATCGTAAGGATTTATCTGCAGGGCATCGTGCAATTCGTGGGCGGCCCCGGTAAAGCAACTTAGGATTAAAACACCCCGCTCGTCGTGCCGGGTGGCTACGAATTCCTTGGCCACCAAGTTCATGCCATCGTGCAATGACGTAACCAGACAGAAGTCTGCCGCGCGATAGTAGGTTTGAATCTCTTGGTGACTGTGCTGTCGGTTGAGAAAGACGATGGGTTTCCACTTGTCCGTCTGGAACAGCCCGTTTAAACGCTGGGCTTCTGCCTCCACCTCCAGCATCAGGTCGTGATAGCTCTTGAGGTGGCTACGACTGGGGGCGCCAATCTGCACGAATGTGAACTTGCCCTGATATTGAGGATACTTCTCCAGAAAGCGTTCAATGGCCAGGAAGCGCTCCAAAATCCCCTTTGTATAGTCGACCCGGTCTACTCCCACACCCATGAAAGTTGCCTCAACGCCTAAGGCTTTGAGCAAAGCGGAACGTTGGACATAAGACTCCGCCGTCGACTCCGGCTGTTGCAGATCTGGGAAGTCCACACTGATGGGGAAAGGTTGCACTAGAGTGAGATGGTCCATTCGTCGTACCGAAAAATGTTCCCAATCGACTCGTGATTCCACCACGCGGTCCACTGTATGAAGGAAGTTATTGCAATGCGATTGGATGTGAAACCCGATCAGATCTGCACCAAGCAGGCCGTCCACGACTTCCCGTCGCCATGGCGAGATGTCAAATGCCTCGGGATTGGGCCAGGGGATGTGCCAGAAGATCGCCACCCTAGCCTCGGATCTCCTTTCCTTGATCAGTCGCGGCAGTAGTGCGAAGTGGTAATCCTGAACCAGCACGAGGGGCTTTTCCACATCCCTCATCTCTTCGATCAGCGCATCGGCGAACTTCAGATTAACGGCTTGATAGTGCTTCCAGTCCTCCGCACGAAAGATCGGGCGGGTGTGCGCAATATGACAGAGAGGCCAGATTCCCTCGTTGGCAAATCCGTAGTAATAGCCATCCTCTTCCGCCTTGTTCAGCCAGACCCGGCGCAAGGTGTAGTGAGGATCTTCAGGGGGCACACGCAGCCGATCGTGCTCATCCACGGTCTCGAGGTCGGCATCGCCGTTGCCATGGGCTATCCAGGTTCCGTCACACGCGTACAGCACCGGCTCCATCGCAGTGACCACTCCACTGGGCGGCACAATGACCTCTACTGACTTGCCACGCCGCATGTGCACATAGGGTTCGCGATTCGACACAACAAAAAGACGCCCGCCATCCAGGCGCGCGCGCACGTGCGCGGCTAGTCGGTCAGCCGTCCAAATAGATTCACCTGTGTCCCTCAGACGGGCTTCCGTCTCAGCCGCCGACCGCGCCTGAGTAAGACTTTCGGCGAAGGCTGCTACCTCCCGCACTAGGGGACGAAAGAGATCCAGGTCAGCGGCGGCCTGGCGTGAATACACTTGTCCCGTCCGCAAGGCTCGCATCCACTGCGCCGTACGTGCGACCGGCCCTGCAATGCTCCAGCGAACAATCAACAGAGTGATCATCACGATGAGAAACACATGAGCCAGCGCCCGCAGGAAAGTTTCGCGCCAAGTGCGAAGAGTCTCCGCCCGAATATATCCCGCGTCATGGACAAGCACGAGCCCACCGATGACCTCGGCGCGCTGATGAAGAGGTAACGCGTAGATATGGCGCGAGACGCCACGCACTCGTTGAAACTCCCCGACTCCATGGTTCTCGCGCAATGCTTGAGACAGCACGGTCGGAACCACATTCAGCGTGGATGCCAATTCCGGCGTCACCGCCAACAAATCAGCCTGCCGGCCGTAGATGGCAAGTCCTGAAAGATGCTCCCGGCTTCCAAAGTGCTGCACGATGCTCTGCAAATCCCGTGTAGAACCCTTCTCCAGATCGTGTTCCACGTTTGAGGCAAGGATTCCGCCCAGCACTTCAGCGCGTCGTTCCAAATCCAAGCGTAGGCCGCGCTTCTCCCCCAATGTCTCGTAGTACGAGAAACAGAGGGACACTAGCGTGATGCCTAAGATCAAGGAGACGATGAGCCGGATACTGAGGACTCGCACTGTGCTAATTCTCCTTGGAAGTGAAAGAACTTTTCATCGTACCGCAACCAACGACTCGTGGCATCCGCTTATGAACTAGTGGTGGAACTAACGCATGCAACACCGAAAGGATCGAGCGTGATGAAAACGGATCGTCGCCGCTCCTGCTTTGTCATGCCAAGCGATCGACCCGGGAATTTGTGTCTCCATGGCCTTGGCCTCTGGCCTATAGCGGCGAGAGTTCATCTTCGTTTTCCTGTTTCTTGCTCCGCACTACCTGCTTCTCCAGAAAGCCCCGGGCCAAGTCTCGGCCGCCGATGCCGAATGCGATTGCCAAGCCAAGCATCAGGGCACCGAACGCAATTCCGAAGGCAACGAGCATGGTTTGTTCCGCCAGTCCCAACTCCTCAAACACGACAGACAATACAAAAACGATGATGATGCTGCGGACGGCAAGACTCAACACCTTGGGCGAAGGCATATTCGCATTCACCGCGGCCAACAACGCGGCGCGAGAAAAAAAACTGGCGGCCAATAATCCGACGAACAAGATGAACAGCGCGACAAAAAGGCGCGGCAGGAAGAGAAAGAACCTTGCGATTTCGTCCTGTAGGCCCAGGATCCCGAGCACGCTCACTCCCAGAAGAATAAATCCCAGCCACGCGACCCAGAAAACGAACCGGCTCAGCACTTCCGTCGTCGAAGGCAGCGCGGCTTTGGCAAGCAGTTGAGAGGCCCCCGCCTTTTCTGACAGTTTGTCGAATTTGATGAGCCTCAGAATGCTCCGCAGAACTGCTTTTACAACATACGCAATCACCCAGCCCAGTATGGCGAGGATCAGCATCACGATGAAACGAGGAAGGAAATGGGCAAAACTTCTGGCAATATCGTGCAGCGCTTGAGTCAATTCGCTGATAATCAAGTCTCGCATAGTGGCCTCATTCTCTGGGTTTCCAAATCTCCAGCAGATAGGGTTTCAGTCGCTCAAACTCAAGGCACAAGTCTTCGATACTTCTCTCGACCTCGTCCGCCGATGCATTACGGTGCTCCGTCAGGAACGTAAATGCTCTCCCGCGAAACAGCGGGGCGAGAGCCTGAATGATATGGTCCCGGCTGATCACAGACTTCTGGTACGACGCAGCGAACTCGTAAATTGTCCTGACCCACAATTCTGCGGAGTACCGGCATTCGTCTTCGCCAAGGCGTGAGATACGCTGAAGCTCCGCTAGAGTTGAGGGCGAAAGAATTGACTGGAAGACAGACTCCAATTCGGCAACTCCGCTCGAGAACATTTCTCGCAATCGCTTTCGATTGACTCGCAGTGGCTCCAGAAGCACTTCCTGATCGGTTCCGTTCGAAGGTACTGGCTCGCAACCGGTGACTGCACCCCAGACGGGAAAGTCCCGGTCTAGAGCGGCGAACAGAGTGCCGACAGTTTGCCGTAGCGCCGGCACAAGATCCGCCGAACTTCGCTCGACGTGAACTTTTTCTCCCAGAAAGGATTGGCAGATTGGGAACTTGCCCGTGATCGCCGCCAGGGTGAAGCGGAGTTCAACACCGGCCCCGTCGGTTCCATCTGTCCACACATCTTGTCCAAGGAACTGAGTGCCGAGGCGGCCGGAGAACCCGAATTCCGGCGCATAAGCTTCATAAATTCTTTTTCCGTAGAGTGCGCGGGTCATCGGGTACAGCAGATTTGTGATGAGTAGTCCTTCGAACTTATGTCTCCGGTACATGGGGGTAACCAAATCAAATCCATCGCGATAAACCGGCTGGAGCAGCTTGGAGAGCCATGCAGGTTCAATATTCGCGGACTCGGGTGACAGCACCACGCAGGCTTTGGCGCGAAGCAACTCGGCAGCAGCCAGAATGGTCCGAAACGCAACTCCACTCGCCGGACTACTGCCATACTTCGTGGTGATTGAGTGCAGCGTGCGGAGCGCATACAGCTTAGATGCCGGGCGCATGTCATCGATAGAAACGCCTGTGACCAGATCGGGAGTTCCATCGCGCGATCCTCCGTCGGCGTTAATGATCACGGCTCGCTCCCGGGGGAATCCGCTCAGGATCCCGCTCTGGATTGCGTGGACAACCGACCCAACAGTTTTGGCGTTATTGTGGGTGGGCAGGCCGACGAGGATGTCGACCTCGCCGACGTTGATCAGTTGGCGAAGAAAATCGTCTGTGAGAAAGCTTTCTTCTGCCAAGTTCTTCTCCGTTCAAAGTAGTTGCGCGTCCTCACTTCAAGACAATGCACTCGCTCAAAGCCGTCGCAGCCGAAACCAGTAAAACTGATAGGGGCCCATCGTTAGCAAATACGGAAGATCTCCCACACGCGGAAACATATTCCTGCCAAACATCTCAATCGGAATATTTCCCTTGTACCCGCGAAGATTCAGTTCGACAGCTTGGGCACTGCTGGAGAGATTGTTAACCACCAGAATCGTCTCGTTCCCCAATCGCCGAACATAGGCGAGAATTCTGTGATTGGCAGGATACAGAAACTCAATCGCTCCTCTGCCGAAAGCCCCGGTCGACCTGCGGACTGCCAGGATGCGCTGCATCCAATTGAAGAGTGAATGTTCACTTGCTTTCTGCCTCAAGACGTTCACTGCCTGATAACCGTATACGGGGTCCTGAATCAGGGGAGCATACAGATGCTCTGGAGGGGCAGTCGAAAAGCCAGCATTTGTCTCCCCGTTCCACTGCATCGGAGTTCGCACTCCATTGCGGTCACCCAGGTTGATGTTATCGCCCATTCCAATTTCATCGCCGTAATAGATGATAGGCGTGCCAGGTAGGGACATCAGCATCCCGTTCATCAACTCGATGCGCCTGCGATCATTGTCCAGCAGAGGAGCGAGCCTTCTCCGAATTCCGAGGTTCAGCCGCATCATCTTGCTCACCGCATACGAGTCATACATGTAGTCGCGTTCGACGTCGGTTACCATCTCCAGTGTCAGTTCGTCATGGTTGCGCAGGAACAGGGACCACTGGCAGATGGGCGGGATCTCCGGCGTCTGCTGCAGGATTTCCGTGATCGGCTTCCGGTCCTCCAACTTTAGGCCCATGAACATCCTGGGCATCAACGGGAAATGAAAAGCCATATGGAATTCATCTCCGTCACCGAAATAGGGGCGCAGGTCCGCGGGCCACTGATTCGCCTCCGCCAGGAGCATCCTGCCCGGTGAGTTCTCATCCAGTTTTCGCCGCAATTCTTTCAAGACCAGGTGAGTCTCCGGAAGATTCTCGCAGTTGGTGCCCTCTCGCTCCACTAGATACGGGACGGCGTCGAGCCGGAAGCCGTCCACCCCCATATCCAGCCAGAACTTCATTACTTCCCACATCTGTTCCCGAACGGCGGGATTGTCGTAGTTGAGATCAGGCTGGTGGCTGAAGAAGCGATGCCAGTAGAAGGATTTTGAAACCGGGTCCCAGGCCCAGTTGGACTTCTCCGTATCGAGGAAGATGATGCGAGTGTCTTTGTATCGAGTATCGGTATCACTCCAGACGTACCAGTCGCGCCTTGGATTGTCCTGCGAACTCCGCGACTCTTGGAACCACGGGTGCTGATCGGACGTGTGATTCGCAACTAGCTCGATGATGATACGAATCCCTCGGTCATGAGCCGACTCCAGAAACTTGCGGAAATCCTCCAATGTTCCGTAGCTTGGATGAACATTCTGGTAGTCGGCGATGTCATAACCATCATCGCGCAGAGGTGATGGAAAGAATGGCATGAGCCAGATCGTGTTGATCCCCAGCTCCTGGAGGTAGTCGAGCTTGGCCTCAAGCCCTTGGAAGTCGCCTATGCCATCCCCGTTGCTATCGTGGAACGTGCGCACGTGGACTTGATAGATGATCGCATCCTTGTACCAAAGCACATCCGGGTTTAGAGGCATTCAAGCGTCCTGTTCTTCATGCTGCGGGAAACGCCATCCATCGTTATCGACAAGGGGCGCGATTGTTGCTAGCGGTCATAAAGGTCGACCATAGATCGAAGCCTCTCGCTCAACTCGCCGTTCAATGCTCCCCGACGATAGCGCCATTTCCAGTTTCCGCGCACGGTGGCGGGAAGGTTCATTCGGGCCGCGCTCCCTAGACCCAGCACATCCTGCAAGGGCACAATCGCCACGTCCGCGACCGATGCCAACACGGCCCGAATCATGACCCAGTTGATTTCAGAATCGTCGTCGAAGTTGAGATATGCCCGGGCGTAGTCATGTTCCTTGCGAACATCTTCTGGAGTGCGGATGCTGTCGCCGGCGCCGGAACTCGTCCACCACCCTACGGTCGTGTCATTGTCGTGAGTACCGGTGTAGGCGACGAGGTCCCGACTGTAGTTGTGCGGACGGAACGAGGGACCCTGCGGGTCATTGCCGAATGCAAACTGCAAAAGGCTCATCCCGGGCAGGCCAAATTGTTGCCGCAGCTTCTCCACCGCTGGAGTAATTACTCCCAGGTTTTCCGCAACGATCGGCAGTGCGCCCAACGCGGTTTGCAGTGACGATAGAAAATCCGCTCCCGGCCCTTTGACCCAACGCCCTCGAACAGCGGTTGTTTCATTTGCGGGAACCTCCCAATACGATTCAAACCCGCGAAAATGATCGAGGCGCACCATATCGAAGAGTTTGAGTGACGCTCGAAAGCGCTCGATCCACCATTTGTATTGGTCGGCAGCCAGCACGTCCCAGCGATAGATAGGATTTCCCCAGAGCTGTCCGGTGGCACTGAAATAATCCGGCGGCACGCCGGAGATCACGGTTGGCAAGCCCTCCTCATCGAGATAAAACAGTTCCGGATGCGCCCAGACCTCCGCGCTGTCGTGCGCGACGTAAATCGGCACGTCGCCCATGAACCGGATTGCGCGCTGCTGACAATAGGTCTTCAGATCCTCCCATTGCCGGAAGAATTCGAATTGCCAGTACTTATAGGCCTGCAGTTCGGGGTGCATTTTCCTCGACCACTCGCCTATCGTTTGCGAATCTCGTTTGCGGAGCTTTGGATCCCATGAAGTCCATGGCCTCCCCTGGTGAGTGTCCTTGAACGCCATGAAGAGCGCATAATCGTCCAGCCACGGGCCGGCGCTTTCACAAAAGAGATCGAAGGCGGCAAAATCCGCGCGGGAGCCGTCCTCGAAGAAAACCTGGGCCGCCCGGCGTAACCCCGCCATCCTGAATTCGATCACCGATCCATAGTCGACGAAATCTTCCGGGAAGGGCGACCCCTGGATCAGGTCTGAGGCCCGAAGCGATCCCTGCTCGCACAACCGGTCGAGACTGATTAGCAAGGGGTTGCCGGCAAAGGCGGAGAAGCACTGGTACGGGGAATCAGCGTAGCCAGTGGGATTGAGCGGCAGCACTTGCCACAATTTCTGTCCGGCAGCAGAGAGAAAATCCGCAAACTCGTAAGCGCACGGACCGAGGTCGCCAATGCCCTGGCTGCCGGGCAGAGAAGTGAAGTGGAGCAGAATTCCACTACATCGCGGAAACTTCACTCCGTAACAATACGCAGGTCTCGGGTGTCGGGGCAAGGCACGTACAACACCTGCACCGACACAGGCTATACACAAGCCGGACATCCGCCCGAAACCGTCCGCGAGGTACGAATATCAAGGCGTCGACATCCGGACGACTGGAATTCAATGGGCGATTCGACCCCAATTTGCTTCGCGAACCGTGGCAGGAACGAGACAGAATGCGATTATTCGCCTGGAGATACTGCACTGCATGCTCGTAGGCCTGGTCGCAACCCAAAATGCATTGCCTCGTGGAAGCGTGGCACAGCTATGGTCGGAGATTCCTGCTTAATTAACATTGCTCGCGTCGTAGTAACTGGTTGATTAATCGGCAATTGGCCGTATGGTTCCAAGCCAGTACCGGCGATACTTTAATGGCGACTTCAGTGGTCGCCAGTCCGACATGCTCGAAATGAGATCACCCACCCAGAGGTCGAAAGGAGCCGGATATGGCGCCTCTTATC
>Ga0210406_10007945_pt1 | contig 10681 bp, 9 predicted proteins | sample IncBWC30MmetaG_FD_155454 | JGI IMG/M metagenome (GOLD analysis project Ga0210406, IMG submission 155454) | Forest soil microbial communities from Barre Woods Harvard Forest LTER site, Petersham, Massachusetts, United States - Inc-BW-C-30-M | ecosystem: Environmental > Terrestrial > Soil >... | reverse complement strand
GCTGCACCGTGGTTTCGGGCCGTCGCATCAGGTCATCGGGCTCATCCGGGAGATGATGCCCAGGCGCGGGTCCTCCAAGGCGCCTGCGGTTGACCTGCCTACTACCTCGGCAACTGTAATAACGTAATGCGACTTCCTGTCTTTTAATGTCTCCGGCAGCGGGGATGAATTCTCCGCCGGCGTTTCAGAGATTTTCAATCGAAGTGGAAAGCTGATCTTAGCCTGAATTCCGAAGTTGAAGTGGGTTTCATAGAGATTTGCTGGCCGATTTTGGGTTCAGGTTGCGGGTTCAGTATCCAACTTCGGCGAAGTTGGGATACCGTAAGTTAAGATGTTTTCCAGCAGTGGGATGCGTTTCTGCAGGCCGCCCCAGGAAGTGGATAAGTGCAGGACCAAGCGGCGGCCGGCTCGGCCCAGTAGAGCGCCGCAGAGAAACACCTGGGCGCGCAACGTAGCGGGCTGGCGATAGCTGGTGAAATGGCAGGCACGCTGAAATTCTGCGAGTAGATTGAACAACAGCAGAATGCTGCGGAAAGCGGCTTCGGTGGCGAAGAACTCCCGCATACAAAAATCATCGGCGGCCAGATCGTATTTCAGTTCAGCGATGCGATTTTCCATGTCCGCCCTGCGGTTGTAGTCTCGCCAGATTTCTTCCGGCGGCAGAGTGAAGTTGGTGACGAAGACGCGGAAGGTATAGCCGGGAACCTCGAGTAGTTTTCTTCCCAGCGAGGCTCGCTCGGCGCGCAGTTGTTCGCGGATGACCACGAAGCGGCGCGGACGGAGCCAGCCCAACAGTTGCAAAGAAAATTCGCCCACCGCGTAGTGCTGGTCCAAAGCGCGCCACTGGGTGACGCGAGCCGCTTCCCGCTTCAGCCATCTGGTCAGCCGCGCCACGACGATATAGGACAACCCGCGCTGCTCCAAAAACTCCAGCAATTGCTGGTCAAAGAAGCCTGCATCAGCACGCACCACGCGAATGGCATGTTGTTCCGGCAACAACGCCAGCGCTTCCTTGAGAAATTCCACAGCGCCGCGGGCCGAGCCGCAGTTGCCGCTGCGCAACCAGCCGTGCAATAGAAAGTGCGCTTCGGCCAACACCGCCACCAGCGGATGATGCGAGGGCCGTCCATGCTTGCGCGGGTTGGGCCCGCGCAACGCCCCCTGCTGCCGGCCGTAGCGCTCGAACACGGTCGAATCCAGATCCAAACTATATCCGGACGAACATTCTGGCAGCCGCTCCAGTTGCCAGTTCCACAAGCCGGAGAAAAAACGCTGGCATTGTCCCTGCCCGAAACGCTTGAACAGGTTGCGAATGGTGTCGTCGACCGGGAAGCGAGGGATCCCCAGCAGTTCGTGCAACGCTACGTCGGCACGCAGCAAACTGGTCTGTGCAAACCGCCGCGCCCCGGCCACCACCGAAAGCAAAAATGCCGTGAAGGTCTCCACGGGATCGATCGCGTTGGGGGAAGTGAGACGAAACGGCAGATGTTGCTTCACCGCTTCGCAATACCCTACCTGTCGCAGAAACTCAAAAAACACCACGAGCCCGCCGAACGGCGTGACCGCACGCGCGGTCTCGCGTAATTCCACTTTCTTCCCGCCCCAAAGAGAGGTAATTTTCCAGTGCACTGTTTTGTCCTCCTCGAAGTTTCTTTCATCCAACTGAAACTTAACCGAGTTAGGACAAAACAGTGCAATTCAATTTAGCTTTTCAGGCTGAGCAGGATTTATAGATGGGGGCTATGGAAGCGGGTGAATGGCATTTTGCAGACGGAATCGTATTGCGGAACAGGTCTCCGGGAAGCCGACCGTGACTCGAGGGGGAAATTCGCGTCGTTGCCACATGGGGCAGCCTCGAGCGACCGCGATTCCCTCCCCCGAGCTATGCCGGTGAGCTCATGGACCGCCGCTGTTGGAAACATTCGCGGCAGAACACGGGCCGTCCTTGCGTCGGACGGAAAGGAACTGTCGTTTCCTTTCCGCATTGCGAGCAGGTGGTTTTGGTTTCCGCCCGTTGGAAGTTATTGGTACCTGGGCCCGGGCTCTGAGAGCGTTTGGCTTTGCAGTCCTTGCACCGCTTAGGCTCATTCTTGAACCCTTTGTCGGCGAAAAACATCTGCTCGCCGGCGGTGAAGACAAACTCCTGACTACATTCTGCACACTTCAGGACCTTATCGTGATATTCCATACGCAGCTCCGAGGCTCCACGCTGGTTGGAGAGCCCACGGCACCCCATCTCAAGTCAGATTCTGCTGGGATACGCCGGGGATGAACGTGGGTCCCAATTCCGACTGGTCCGAGGGTGCTAGGAAAATCCCGGGTCGTCTTGCCGCCTGGGGGGAGCTTAGTCCTGCTCCCGCCGCTGCTTCTTGCGCAGCCGCTTGCGCGATAACGCTTGTTTCGCTCGGCGCTTCTCACCAGGCTTCATGTAATAACTGTGCTTCTTGATTTCCTTGATGATGTCTTCCTGTTGCACTTTGCGTTTGAATCTGCGCAATGCATTTTCCAGAGATTCACCTTCTTGAATGCTGACTTCAGCCACTTAAACTTCACCGTCCTTCCGATGCATGTGGCAATAATGGCTATTGACCATAAAAACTAAGAGAGGTCCACTCGTATAAAAAACAGCCTATTGGCACTCACTTCTAGCGGACCCTACCACCGAAGTCAAGCTTTGTTTTTTGCTGCCGCCCGGAGGGCGGGCTTGCCGGCGAAGTGGGCTGTATGGGACTTTCGGGAGTACCTGCTAGAATGGCGGAGCACCCCCAGCGCTCCCCGGCATTTCGGGAGCCGGTAAAGCGAAGTTCTTATGTCCCTGATGCGAGATGCGATCGGCGTTCTGCTGGCCGGCGGACAGGGTGAACGGCTATGGCCGCTCACGCGCGACCGCGCCAAGCCGGCTGTCCCGTTCGGCGGGGTCTACCGGATTATCGATGTTACGCTTTCCAACTGCATAAACAGCGATCTCCGCCGCGTTTTCGTCCTGACCCAATACAAAGCTCTTTCGCTCAACCGGCACACTCGGCAGGGCTGGTCGCAACTACTCGGCCTCGGCGAATTCATCGAAGTCCTGCCGCCCCAAATGCGCGTCTCAACGAATTGGTACCTGGGAACCGCGGACGCCGTTTACCAGAATATTTATTCGATTGGCAGCGAGCATTCGCGCTACGTCATCATTCTGTCCGGCGACCACATTTACAAAATGAACTATCAGAAAATGCTTCAGCAGCACGTGGACTCGGGCGCCGATGTGACCGTCGCCACGTTTGAGATTACATCGGAAGAGGCAAGCGGCCGCTTTGGCGTCATCGAAACCGACGCGAATTGGCGGATTGTCGGCTTCGAGGAGAAGCCGGTTGCTCCCAAGCGTTCCCACCTCCATCCGGACATGGTCAACGCCTCCATGGGCGTGTACGTCTTCAATACCCAGCTGCTGATTCCGGCGCTCCTGGCCGATGCCGAGGACGCTAATTCCAAACACGATTTCGGCCGGGACATCCTGCCGCGCATTTTTTCAAAATATCGCGTGTACGCCTACAATTTCATCGATGAAAATAAAGTGGGCGCGCAGTATTGGCGGGATGTTGGCACGATCGAAGCGTACTACGAAGCAAACATGGACCTGGTTTCCGTATCGCCCGTTTTCAATTTGTATGACAAAACCTGGCCGCTGCGCACCTGGCAACACCAATATCCACCGGCGAAAACAGTTTTCGCGGACCCCAAGAGAATGGGCGTGGCGCTGGATTCTATCGTGGGCGGGGGGTCGATCATTTCAGGAGGCCGTGTCAATCGCTCCGTGCTGGGGTACGATGTGCGCACCAACAGCTACTCGGACGTTGAAAATTCGATTTTGTTCAATCACGTGAACATCGGGCGGCATGCCCGAGTGCGCAATGCCATCATTGACCGCCACGTCACGATTCCCGAGCGCGCCGAAATTGGCTACGACCTCGAGGCCGACCGCCAGCGCTATCATGTCACCGAAAACGGAATCGTTGTAGTCGTCCGCGAAGAATCCATGATCGAAGAACCGGAATGAGAAGTCTGGCTAAAGCGTCAGGTGTCAGCGGGCAGGTGCAAGGTTGAGAGCTCTTGCCGGGCGTCGTTTGCTCTGAACTGTAAACTCTTAACTTTCAGTTTTTATCCGTGTGGATCTGCGTTTATCTGTGTTTGCTTTCAGTTTGAATCCTTTCCGAGGAGGGGGCATGTCGATGAAGATCGCGCGGGTGATTGGCAGGGAGATCCTGGATTCGCGCGGAAATCCCACGGTGGAAGCGGATGTCATCCTCGAAGGCGGTGTCGTCGGCCGCGCGGCAGTGCCCTCGGGCGCGTCAACCGGCGAGCATGAAGCCATCGAATTGCGCGATGGCGATAAATCGCGCTACCTCGGTAAGGGCGTGCGCAAGGCCGTCGCCAATGTGAATGGTGAAATTGCTCGCGCTGTGACGGGTTTCGATGCTTCCGACCAGAAAGCCCTTGACCGCCGTATGATCGAGACGGACGGCTCGCCCAACAAGGGAAACCTTGGGGCCAACGCCATTCTGGCCGTCTCCATGGCTGCGGCGCGCGCGGCCGCGGCAGGCGCGCGCCAGCCGCTCTACAGATATCTCGCACGATTTTCGAGCAACTCATCCGGCAACACACTTCCTGTTCCCATGATGAATATCTTGAATGGCGGCGCGCATGCCGACAATTCCGTGGACTTGCAGGAATTCATGGCCATGCCCGTGGGTGCGAAAACGTTTGATGAAGCCCTGCGCATGGGTGTCGAAGTGTTCCATCGACTGAAGGCGGTTCTGCACAAGCGCGGTTACTCGACGGCGGTCGGCGACGAAGGCGGCTTCGCTCCCAACCTGAAATCGAACGACGAAGCCATCGAAGTCGTGCTTGAAGCCATCACGGCAGCCGGCTACAAACCCGGTGAGCACGTCGCCATTGCACTCGATCCCGCGTCGAGCGAGTTCTACGATAAGGCCAGCGGCAAATACATATTCAAGAAGTCCGACAAATCCGCGCGCACCTCGGAGCAGATGACGAAATTCTGGGCCGATTGGGTCCGCCAGTTTCCCGTCGTTTCCATCGAAGACGGCCTTGCCGAAGATGATTGGGCCGGCTGGAAACACATGACCGCGGAATTGGGCGGAAAAGTACAACTCGTCGGCGACGATTTATTCGTGACCAACACCGAGCGCCTAGAACGCGGCATTTCCGAAAAAACCGGCAACGCCATTCTGATCAAACTCAACCAGATCGGCACCGTAACGGAAACGATGGAAGCCATCGAAATGGCGCGCAAGGCAGGCTACGCCTCCATCGTCTCGCATCGCTCCGGCGAAACCGAAGACACTTTCATCGCCGATTTCGTCGTCGCCATGGGCACCGGCCAGATCAAGACCGGATCAGCCTCGCGAACCGACCGCGTCGCCAAGTACAACGAGCTGCTGCGCATCGAGGAAGAATTGGGGTCCGCCGCGAAGTTTCCCGGACGAACCGTGCTAGCACGAAAATAGAAATAGTGCGCTTTGGCACAAATGGATCGTAATGAGTTTACATAAACAGAGTGGCTTTTAGCGGTGAGGAGCATCGGATGGAACGGGCGCGTTCGATTGCCCGTTCCCTGAACCGAACCCTCCGCTCTTCGTTTCACAACGGCTCATGGATTTCGTCGAGCAAACCATGAGCGCCCAGGATGACGTGAATTGGATGCATCGTTTGCGACATGCCCGGTCGGCCGGACCTTACTGCCGCGACGAAAGAAATGAACGCCAGGCAGATCTCCGTGACTTTACTCGACGCGCAGCGCTCGCCTTCAGCCGGGCGCCTGCCCGTAGGTAGAGCGCCAAAAATAAGTTAAAGCGCTGCCAGGATTTGCTGAATTGGAATTCACACGCAATTCGCACCGATTGAACCAACAGAAATATCTCGGCGAGAGATGGTCCTGCGTTACCCCATATGCCAGAAAAGGCAGATGCCCCTCGCAAGGCCGGCGCTACAACGTCCGAGACGTTCCGTGTATTCTAACGACCTATGCCAAAACGACCGAAACCGATTGTATTGACCGTGCTCGACGGGTGGGGCTACCGCGCCGAAACAAAGGGCAACGCGATTGCCCTCGCGCGTAAGCCGAACTACGATCGCCTGCTCAAGGATTTCCCCAACACGCTGATCGAGACCTCCGGACCCTTCGTCGGTTTGCCCGAAGGGCAAATGGGCAACAGCGAAGTGGGGCATTTGAACATGGGCGCCGGGCGAATCATCCGTATGGACATCACGCGCATTGACTTAATGATCGCGAACGGCGATTTTTTTAAGCACCCGCTTCTTGTCGAGGCCATGCAGCGGGGCCGGGCGCGCAATCTGCACCTGCTGGGCCTTTTGAGCGACGGCGGCGTGCACTCGCACATTCAACATTTATATGCGCTCATGAAAATGGCGCGCGAACAACATGTGGAGAGGTTGTTTATCCATTGCTTCCTGGATGGGCGCGACACGCATCCCCGCAGCGGCGTCGATTACATCCAGCAATTGCAGCAGAAAATTCGAGAAATCGGCTGCGGGCGCATCGCCTCCCTCACCGGCCGCTATTTCGCCATGGACCGTGACAACCGCTGGGAACGCGTCGAGCGCGCTTATCGCGCCGTCGTCCATAGTGATGCTCCAGTGAAAACGGCCGATCCGGTCGAAGCCATTCGCCGCAGCTACGAACGCGGTACGACCGACGAATTCGTCGAGCCTGTCGTGATCGCGTCGAACAGTTCGCCTTCCGCGCCGCCTGTCGGCCCGATTCGCGACGATGACGCCGTGATTTTCTTTAATTTTCGCGCCGACCGCGCGCGCCAGATGACGCGGGCCATCGCCGAACCGGGCTTCAAGGAATTTGCCGACCCGAAACGTCCGTCAAATCTATTCTTCGTCGGAATGACCCAATACGACAAAACCTGGCCGTGGCTTCGTTACGTCAATGGACCGGAAAAAATCGCGCATATCCTGGCGCAGGTTTTTGCCGAGCAAAATCTGAAAAATTTGCGCTGTGCGGAAACAGAGAAGTACGCGCACGTCACTTATTTTTTCAACGGCGGAATAGAGAGGCCCTTCGGCGGGGAGGAACGTATTCTCGTTCCATCGCCCAAAGTGCCCACCTACGATCTGAAACCGGAAATGAGCGCCGCGGGCATTGCCGAAACGGTCGTGAAGTCCATCGAAAAGGGTGATTTCGATGCCGTGGTCATGAACTTTGCCAATGCCGACATGGTCGGACACACCGGCAATTTGGAAGCCGCGATCAAGGCAGTCGAAGCCGTAGACCAATGCCTCGGTCGCATCCGCCAAGTCCTACAACCGCGCGGCGGAGCCTGGATCGTCACCGCGGATCACGGCAACGCTGAAACCATGATCGACCCTGTCACGGGCGGCCCACATACCTATCACACCACAAATCCCGTCCCTCTGATTCTGGCAACAGAAGATGAAATCGGCCCTCTCGCCTCAAAGGGTTCATTGCGCGATGTCGCGCCGACGCTTCTTGGCGTTTTAGGTCTCCCCGTGCCGGCGGAAATGACCGGCCACGATTTGCGTGTGAAGAAAAATATCTGACCCCTGACCCGCCACTCGTTCCGGTTGGCTGCGGCGAGTGACCAGAAAGCTCAAATGTGAAATTTCAAATTTTGCTTTCGGATGTCGCCAGAGCGCTTTCTCGGGAGCCATTCAGAATTTTTTCGAAGATGGCTGGAATCTCAAAGATCGCGCGATTATTCATTCGGGCGGCGTGGGCGCGGAACTTCTCCAGCTCGCCTGGTTTCAGCATTTCGCCTACGGCGTCTACAACTTCTCTGTGGCTCGGCACAACGACGCCAACTTCCTTTTCTCGAACCCACTGCGCGTTGTAGCGTTCCTGCGGCAGCGTCCAGGCGTTGCAATCGATAATCACGGGCAAGCGCTTGGATAGAGCCTCGCTGATGCTTCCCGGCCCCGGCTTGCCGATAAAAAAATCAGAGAGCGCCATAAAGTATGGGATTTGCGTCGTGAACCCTTCCACATGAATAGGAATCCGCGAAGGCTCCTTGCGCAACGCTTCCGCCAATTTTTCATTCCTGCCGCAAATCAGGATCAGTTGCATTTGCAAATTGGACCGGTTGAGCTGGCGCAGAATGTCCAGCATTTTCCACGTGCCGTATCCCCCGAATAAAACGATCCCGGTGGGAAGATCTGTACGGAGGCCCAGTTTCACTCTCTCGCCCGCCCGGTCCACTTCGCTTGCCTCGTAAAAACGCGGATGAAGGATCATCCCGGAAGTCTGAAATATGGTCTCATCGGAATGCCCGAGCTCGTGAGCCTGCTCCACGGCCTTCTCCGTCCCGCAAACAAGATATTGGGATTCGCGCTCGATCCAGAAATGTTTCGGGTAGTCTGCAAGGTCAGTTAGAACGGTGACAAAGGGGCGACCTGGAAACGCCTTCTCATAACTTTCCCGCATGGCCCGATTAAAATGCGGGACGAGTGAGACCACCATGTCGGGCTCGCGCTCTCTCCAGAATTTCTCAAGCACCCCGACGGAGGGTCTATGGTACATCCTCACGACCAGTTGCAGGACGCGCATGAGCTGCGGACTCCCAAGCGTCCAGCCATTGCGCAGCATCTTGTTATACATGTCCTGGATGCGGATCCCGGTCATTTTCCGGAGGATATCGAGCGGGTCAAGTACTTCCTGAAGGTTCACAAGAGACACATCGAGCGGTAAGCCCTGCCGCTCGATTTGCAGTTGCAAAGCCGTCGCGGCATTGCGGTGGCCTCCGCCTGCATCAAAGAAAACAAGATGGATACGGCGTCTTCGGTCCTGCGGGCCGGACATTCCGTCTGCCATCTATCGTTGCGCCTCCTCGTTCGTTAACCTGTTTGTGTTCAATCAGTAACAGACATTTCTTACAATTTGTTCAACATTGCGTAACAAACTTGCAAACTCTGCTTGGTAGAGTTTTCCACAATGAGATGCGATTTGCACGTCCACTCGCTTCACTCAGGTACCCTGCCTGTTGCTATCCTGCGCCATTTTTTTCTGGAAAGCTACAGTGCTCCGAGAGACGTTTACACGACGCTGCGCAAACGCGGCATGGACCTAGTCACGCTAACCGATCACGATTCCATCGGCGGCGCCGAAGAGCTGCGCTGCTACCCCGATTTTTTTGTCAGCGAAGAGGTTACCTGTCGCATGCCGAGCGGGACGGAAGCCCATGTCGGAGTTTATGATATAACAGAACGCCAGCACATCGAAATCAACCGTCGGCGGAATGATATGATCCGTCTGCTCGCCTATCTCTCCGAGCAGCGCCTGTTTTTCACCATAAACCACGTATTTTCTTCCGTCACCGGACGGCGAAACGCGGAAGACTACGAATGGTTCTCAGGGTACTTTCCCGCCGTCGAGGCTCGCAACGGACAGATGCTGGCCTCTGCGAACCAGCACGCGGCCGATTTTGCCTGGAAGCGATGCAAAACGCAGGTAGCCGGCAGCGACGCACACGCGCTCGCCTCAGTGGGCACGACGTACACCGAAGTGCCAGGCGCTAAAAACAAGGAAGAATTTTTTGCCGGGTTGCGTGCCGGAAAAGCCCAACTCTGCGGAGAATCGGGCGGCTACTGGAAATTGACGCGCGACATTTTGCTGCTCTGCGGCGAGATGATGCGCGAAGACCACTGGACCGTGCTGCTTGCTCCACTGGTCCCGCTCGTTCCCGCCGGAGTTGCTGTTGACTATTTTGTGGATTTGAGCTTTATTCGCCGCTGGGGAACCGCCATCAACGGCCTCCGGCCCGCTTCAAAGGGCCTTCTCGGGACGCTTCCGGAGCGTCAGAAACAGATGGCGTAGCGCGGGCTTGCCTTGCTTCACCGGCTTTAAGGGTAACCCGCAAAGATCGTGAGGTGTAGCCATGACTGCTCGAAGGATGGTCTGGGAGTTCATACAAGCCCGCGACTACCAGGTCATGCGGAAAGTTCATCGATGGCGGCCGCCGCGATGGCTTCGCTTTTGGATGATCGCCTCAACGCGGCTCGGAGACGGCTGGGTTTGGTATTCGGTTGGGATCGCCTTGCTTTTGTTCGGGGGCGACATGCGGTTTATCGCCTTTGCAGCAAGCGCATCGGCAGAAGCGGCAACCATTGTACTGTTCCGGTTTCTTAAAAAGGCCAGCAAACGGAAGCGTCCGTGCCAGCTCGAATCACATTGCTGGGCGAAAATACTTCCACCCGACCAGTTTTCTTTCCCTTCGGGGCACGCCATGAGTGCGTTCGCCATCGCCATCCCCTTGTGCATCTTTTACCCGCAGTTGCAAGCCGCTCTTCTTGCTCTCTCGGTGAGCATTGCTGTGTCACGCGTAATCCTGGGAATGCACTTTGTCAGCGATGTGGTGGTCGGATCTCTGTTGGGAGTGGGATTGGGCTACGGCGCATACCTGCTGGTTCGCTAGAGCGGCCGCCCATCCTCGAATTGAATCAAAGAAAAACCTTCCTCCACCATTCTCCGTGCCTTCGTGTTGAAAGGTCTGGCCTTGCCTTTGCTTTTGACCCAGGCTAAGACGCAATCCGTTCGAAAATCCCCGCCGCACCCATTCCCCCCCCGATGCACATGGTCACCATCCCGTAGCGGGCATTCCGCCTCTCAAGTTCGCGTAATATGGATGCCGTA
>Ga0210406_10007943_pt1 | contig 10681 bp, 8 predicted proteins | sample IncBWC30MmetaG_FD_155454 | JGI IMG/M metagenome (GOLD analysis project Ga0210406, IMG submission 155454) | Forest soil microbial communities from Barre Woods Harvard Forest LTER site, Petersham, Massachusetts, United States - Inc-BW-C-30-M | ecosystem: Environmental > Terrestrial > Soil >... | reverse complement strand
TGGAGGCCGCGCAGATCGAGCGGCGAGCGGCGACTTGCAGTTGCTGCAGACTCTCTCCAAACGGCTGAGTTGTGCGCCGGAGGATTTGGTTGCAGCCATTGAAAAGGCGCTTACGCAGCGGGAGGCCCACTTCAAGGATCTTCGAGGCGTATTGCAGGAACTGGCAGAAGCGCGCGCGGCGTTGCTAGTGTCTACCGCGGCGGCGTCCGCAAAAGGCGCGCGAGTGGTTGCGGAGTTGATGCCCGATTCGCATCCGGATTTGCTTCTGCCCTTGGCCACGGAAGTGGCGAGGCACGAAGGTGCGGTCGCGATGCTTATTTTGGAGGAGTCCGGCCAGTTTGTCCTGGCACAGCATCCCGCCGCGAAACAGAACCTTTCCAGCGTGTTGAAGGAAGTGTTTGCGGTTTATCCAGGGAAGGGTGGCGGCACCAGTGATTTCATTCGTGCCAAGCTTTCGGAGCCGCGGGAGTCCGCGCAAGCGCTGGCCTTGGCGAAGAAACTGCTGCTGGGCTGACGCAACGAAAAACTCGCAATCAGTCATTCCGAACGGCGTCCGCGGGGTGAGGAATCTGCGCCATCGCACTTTTTTTGTGCGATGAATCCCTCTTCAATCTTTGGCCAATCGTTTACTTAGCCGGCTTGCGCAGCCTTCTTGGCTTCGGCGGAGTCATAGCTTTCCCCGTAAATAGCGGGAACTTTGCCGCCCATGGCGCGCAAGTACGCGGACAACTGCCCGCGATGATGAATGGAGTGCCGCAACGAAAACTCGAAGTAAGCTACGGCGGGTAGCTGAAACATGCCGCGAAAATCGATTGGTTTGCACAGATGATCACTCTGCAGCGCGGATAGTTTCTCAAAATTCTTGCTGAAGGAATTGCCGTACCACTGCCCAATGTCGGCGGGAGTGCGAACACTTTCGGGCCGGTGGTTGGGCGTGAAATCGAATTGGCCTGCGACAATCCCGGAATAGAAGCGGTGTTCTGCCGCCACAATGTGCCAAGCCAACTCCATCGCGGACTTTGAGATCGGATCGGGACGGTAGTCGCCGTTATCCGCGGGGATTGCTTCAATCACGCTGCGCGTAGTGCGATGCTCGTTTTTTGCGGTTGGCAGTGCTAGCTGCAACAGAAATACTGTTTGCTCGGGCTGGATGGGATTCATCTGGGCGTCACCTCGCTAGCTTGCCAGTATAACGCGGAGGGCGCAGCTTCGACTAGGCCAAGCGGGGTGAGGCCGTCGCTTCGCTTGCCTAGCGGGAGTTTACTGCTGGTTCGGTCGACAGATTCCTAAAAGCTCTTCTTTGTGCAGCTTAAGTCGTTCGGTTGGTATTACCCACGGTGGGAAATCTGCAGTTCGTCCAGCTTCAGCGCCTTGGCCAAAGCCTGCTGCACCAACGTTTGCTTCGAGAGCACGTAAGCCGCGCGATCCGGGCCTTTCTCGCCTTGCTGCGGATAGAACAGAACGAACTGCTGAATCTGTTGCAACTCTTCGAGGAGTTGTTCCATGGAAAGATCGCTCCAAGCGGCTTTGGCTTGGCGATGCACATACTGCAACAGAGAGATGCCCAGCATGCAGTAAAACGCATGGATGCGGATTTTGCGGTCGGTCCAGTGATGCATCGGTCCCCAAGCCAGCCACTCTCCGTCTTTCAGGCCGCGAAAGATGCGCTCCACCTGTTGTTGGCCGGCATAACCGGCCACCACTTGTTCCGCCGTCCAATCCATGCGGTTGGTGAGCAGCACGGTGCGGCCTAAACGATGACCGAGGAGACGCTCAAAAGCGGCATGATCGAAATCAAACTGTAACCGCCACTGCCCGTCGCGAGATTCCAGTTGATAGCGAATTACCTCCGGGAGGAACTGCCCGGACAACCACTTCTCGATCTTGCGCCGGATCCCTTCCTCGGTCCAACGGGAACGAGGTTTGTTCAATTCCATCGAGAAGCGCCGCAGGGACTGCAGCACGCGGCTGATGCTGGTGGTCAGGCTGTGCAGTTGCTCGGCGGCAAAAGGCGCTGAATACTTCACCACCGCGAGGTATTCCTGGCCGTGCACCAGCAACTTCTCGGCCACGGCCCGCACCCCGGGTTGTTCCGCACTGCAGGGCCGCAGTTCTTCCGTGGCTCGTTCACGCAACTCCGCCGGCGCTTGATTCCATGGCAGGGCAGAAATCCAGCCCACCCCGGCTCGTTCCAGTTGCACGGTGTTGTCCAGCGCGGCCGTGCCCTTGTCGAAGACTAGTGTGACGGTGTCGCGCGCAATCTGGTTTTGATCCAGCAGCCCTACGATGCGCGCCAAGGCCACGGAGAACTCTTCGACATCGGCCACGTTGCCTGGGTAGACGTGGTGGCATAAGCTCAACCCATTCTCCCCGTCCAGAACATAGCTCAGGCCCACTTGGCGCAAGTTGTGCCGACCTTGTTTGTTGTGTCCGCGCTGCGCCAGTTGGTTCCGCGTGTTGGTGCTGGCAATGTAGGTGTAGAAGTTGCTGGTATCGTAGGCTAACAACCTACGGCCGACCAGTTGCTTCTCCTTCCACAGACCGAGTAAACGCAACTGCGCCTGATCGAGAGGATCTTCCGCGGGAGCGTGGGTCTTATTGCTCTCCGGCAGAATCTGTTCGAAGGCGTCCCAGAAAGCTTGCGAAGTAAAGCGTTCGGCAGGAAAACCCCACTCGGAAGCAAGGATGGTCTGGTCGTACCAATTGCTGACTTCGGTCTTTGGGCCGGGATCGCAGATGCGGTGAATGGCGGCGAGCAGAAGATAGTGAGCGGGGCCGGGTCCGGAACGCGGAGAAGGCCACAGGGATTCCAGTACCGGCCACAGGCCAGACTGTTTGGCAGCCAGCCACAAGGCCCCGGGAAGACCGAAATCTCGTAAGGTGGCGGAGAGGGGGATGGGGGCGGACCTTTGCTGGACCCGTTCGGCGAGTTTTTCGGCGGTGCCCAGATAGGCCTGATGAACGATGCGTGGTTTGCCGTCGACGCGGGCACTTTCGACGAGGTAGTAGTAGAGGCGATTGCCTTTTTTCTTTTTGACCAGGCTAGCCATCAAGGGTAATACATAAACGAGCAAGTGCTATTTGTCAAGAACAAAACGCGATAAAAACCACACAAAAGCTAAAATAAGTAGGGTAATACATATTCGAACGAAGGAAAACCGGTTTAACTCTTCTGGATCGAACGATTTAGTCGGGAGGCGCAGAGTTTCGGGAGAGCAACCGCAGTAAACTCCCGCTAGTCGGGGTGGCTCACATGCCGTTTCTGCGTATGGTTCTGGATCTCTCTAGGGTGCGGTTTTTCTTGCGGTTGCTCTCGCCTCTGTAGCGGCCACCTTCCGAGGAGGGGCTCCCACTTAGAAAAATCGCGTGAGCACGCGCTCCGGCAGCCGCTCGAGGTCGACCAGCGTCAGAAAATCAATGGTCTTGAACTCGCGATCAATCGCCGGCGGTCCGCACACTCGCCCCGAGATATCCAGATACGCGCGAAACAGCCGCGGAGGCCGCGAGATTTCAGCGGGCTCTCCGGTAGAACGGCACTCGTAACCGGGCTGTGGGAAGGTGCGCAACGCGGGTTCGACCAGGTATTTGTGCTTCAGCGACTCATACATGGCCGCGCCGTAATTTTCGTCCTGCGACGAGATGGAGCTGCTGCCAACCAGATAGCGAGCTGCCATACGCGTGGCATAGACGGCGATGCCTTTCCATAGCGCATGAAGTACCATAATATTGCGGAAGTCAATATGGACACAGGCACGGCCCAATTCCAATATTTGGCTGCGGACACGATCGAAGACGGAAAAATCGAAAAGCTGGTTGCCGTAGTAGCCAAAATTGCGGCGCGCCGTCTCACCGGTCTGTAGCCGATACGTGCCGACCAGTTTGCCGGACTCAAGGTCGTGGACCATCAGGTGGTCGCAGAACGGGTCGAACGGGTCGATATCCAGGCCGCTGCGTTCAGAAGTAGAAAGGCCTTCCTTCAGTTCAAGGTTGAAGACCAGGTAACGAAGCCGCTGGCACTGGACCAAATCGCTAGGAGTTATGGCGAGCGTCACACGGAAGAGCGAGGTGGTAGCTAAGATCGGCTCATGAGTTAGTGTCTTCACGGGTAACCTCAGTTACATTGAGTGTCGCGTGGTTGAGATTGCAGCAATGTTTCAACCAAGTGATTTTCAAGTGTCCGAGCGTTACTGATACGAAACGCGACCTGTCCCCTCATTTCAATTTTATGAGGCGCAGTGTAAGAAGGGAAGACAGACTGTCATCAAAGTATACATAGCCCCTTAGGCCCGAGGACTCCGGACCGCGGCAAATCGAGGAATCAACGAGCGGAGGAAGTACTTCCTGTGCGGGTCGCATACTCCTCGGAAGATTGAAGATGTCGGAGAGCGACTCGATGAGCTGTGGCTCGCTGATGATTCGCGTCGCCAGTCTGCGGTTTGGAGCAGCGAGGTACTCGGCAAGAGAGGGCGCGAGAGAGGGTTGGAGCATGGGCGGGCCTCGGCTAATCTGATACGCCCGACGGAGAAGGCCGTCAAGGACCAGCATCACCCCGAGGAAACGAACGGCCGACTCGCCGAGGAGTCATAGTTCGGTACCGTACAAGAACCGCTACTTTCGCGGTTCCTCGACCGTCAGGATACGATCCGCGGCCACATTCTGCAGAACCTGCTTGATCCCGCTGGGCCAGCGGATTTCCATTTCTTTAATGCCCGCATTTTTCCCCAGGCCAAAATGCACGCGAGGATCACTGGAAGACGCATAGCCCACGGCAGTAGTGACTTCATTCCACTGCGAATTTCCATCTTCGGTGGTGACGTGAATCTGCGCTCCAATACCCATGCGATTGCTTTTCGTTCCCTCGAGTTTCAGGACGATCCAATGGTTCTTGTTGTCGGAAATATTATGAAACACCTTGGCAGGCCCGCTTAGAACACTCACCACCATGTCGATGCGCCCGTCATTGTCCAGATCTCCGAAGGCGACTCCGCGGTGGGCGGCCTCCAGTTGAAAATCCGGCCCTGCGGTTGAGCTGACATCCTCGAATTTGCCCTTGTCAATGTTTCGAAAAACGGAATTAGGTTCTGGATAATGGCGCCCATTCTGTTCGGCGATATTGTCCATGACGTTGGCACGTGCCACGAACAGGTCCTTCCACCCATCGTTGTCAAAATCCATAATCCCGTTGCCCCAGCCGGACATGTCTTTGGTCTTGCCCAATCCGGTGGCCACCGCCACGTCGTCAAAATTGCCCTTCCCATCATTCAGGAAGAGGGGGAATTCCTCGCGTTCCACCGCGGTGTGCCAGATGTCCGGCCAGCTATCGTTGTTCACGTCGCGAAAATCGGCGCCCATGCCAGAACGCGACGTTCCATCGGCCGCGTAGCCGACACCCGCGGACACGGCCACCTCTTCAAATTTCTTGCCCTTGAGGTTGTGGAAGAGAAAGTTTTGAGTGGTATCGTTGGCCACAAACGCGTCCAGGTAGCCATCGCCATCGTAATCGGCGAAAGTTACGCTCATGCCTTTACCAGACTGCTGCGCGATGCCTGTTTCCTCCGAAACATCGGTGAACGTGCCGTCGCCATTGTTGCGGTACAGCGTGTTGTGGGTAGGGGCGTAGTTCTTCGGGTGGCAATATCCGCGCACGCCTTCTTTCACGCGGCAGTACGGATCCTTGTTCACTTCCCATTTGCAGTAATTCACGACGAAAAGATCCAGCAAGCCATCATTGTTATAGTCGAACCAGCCTGCGCCCACCGACCACATTTTCTTTCCGTTCAGCAACGCGCCACCTACGCGGGCCTTGGCCGTTACGTCTGTAAATGTTCCGTCGCCGTTGTTGTGAAACAACTGATTGCCGGTCACGTTGGCCAGGAAGATGTCCGGCCAGCCATCATTGTCGTAATCGCCGATGGCCACGCCACTGCCGTAGCCGGCGCCCGCCAGGCCGGCCTTTTCCGTTACGTCCGTGAACGTGCCGTCATGATTGTTGTGGAACAGCCGATTCCAGTAGGCAGGCGTTTCCTTTTGCAAAGAGGGAATTGCCGCGCCGCCGACGAAATACACGTCTAGGTAACCATCGCCATCGTAGTCAAACAGCGCCACGCCCGCGACCATCGTTTGCGGCTGATTCTTGTTTTCGGTGTTACCGTTCGCGGTAACGTAATTCAGACCAGCCTTCGTCGCGATCTCTTCAAAGCGAATCGGGCCCGCTGGCTGTGAGTCTTGATGGGAGGGCGACGGCTGGTTCTGGCCGAGCACCGGCGACAAAAGCAAAATCCATGAAATTAGCAGTCTGCGCATCAGGTTATGGCGGTCGAGCTTAATTCGCTCCACCACTATTGTAATGCACCGAGCGAAGTGCAGATGTCTGCGCCGTAAGAGCCGTTAACATCTCGCCGCGTGCCCCCGCCATCGATTCGTTTGTCAGCCGTGCCGCGCTGCGGTATCCTGCCTTCTGCGTCCAGCTTTTGGAGGCGACATTGAACCAATCCTTCGCACCTCTCGACTCGCTGCTTTTCACCATCGTACTTGCCACTCTCGCTATCGGCCTGCCGATTCTGGTGGTACTGTCCAGCCGCTTTCTGTGGGACCGCAAGTTGAACCTTGGCCGCTCGAAAGAGCTAGAAAAGCTCATCTGGCAATTGCATCGCATCGCCAGCGCCATGGAAAATCAAATGAATTTGTCGTTTCCCGCCGTTCAGCCGGGTACGGAAGAGCCTCACGATCTCGCTTATCTCCAGAACCCCGCCCAACCAACCGCCGCTGTCCCACGCGTTGCAACTGCTAGCGCGGCTGCAGTTCCGGCTCGAATGCCCGTCGCGAATCAAGTTGCCGCGCAACAGTCTGCCGCATCACAACCTGCCGTACAACGGGCTTCCGCGCAACAGCCTGTAACTTCGGCACCTCCTGCCGAGGAGGAGTCGCTCCCCGCCCTCGAGCGTCGAGATCCCTCGGTCCAAGTCCCGCGCGCCGGCGTCAACTCCATGTTCGGCCTCTAAACTCGATGTGAAACGCTGGTTTTTTCCGCAGCCTGTTCCATCGCATGGGAATTGGGAGACGGACAGATGTCTCTAAAGTTTCAGGCAAGGTGAGCAATCGGGCAGAACTGATGGCACTACTGCCTTGTTGATTTTTGGCTGGTGGATATGAAATGGCGCAGAAGAGTCAGGAGCAATCATGGCCCATCAAGCACCACTGAAATATATCTTCTACATTGCCGCCACCCCGGAGAAGGTGTGGGAAGGTTTTGTGTCGCGGGAGTCGAACCGCATCATCTTTTCGGGCGCTGAGCTTCAAGCGGACTTCAAGCCTGGTGGCTTGCTCGCTTGGGTGGGCCCGGGACCCGATGGCAAGTCCGTGACCTACGTCCGAGGGACGGTCCGGCGGTTTGAGCCGCCAAAAGTCTTTCAGTACACCTTCGCAATGGGCCAAAACGAAAAAGCGTCACGCGCGACTATCGAGTTGGTCCCCGAGACCGAAGCCACCAAAGTAACGGTGACGCATGACGAGTGGGCCGCGGATGATCCCACTTACGCTGCCTGCGCCGATGGATGGCCGCGTATTCTTTCCCGGCTGAAGACGCTGCTTGAGACCGGGAAGACATTCAAGCCGCATTGACAAAAACTGGAAATGGTCTGAAATTTTCCCACACGGGCCAGTGCAGATGAGGAGGGGGCGCAAGTGATTGAGGATGGGAACCCTCGGCTTCCTCGTTGCGAACGAGGGAAAAACTACCCTAAGACACGGTTCCACAATCACTTAGCTTTTTCCATGACCTCTTCAAATAGCCAACGAGTTGCGCATTTGTTACGCCCTGAGACAACACAGACCTTGCTCATCCTCAAGATCATCGCAAAGTTAACGGGACTCGGCACGGTGATGCCGCCAACGACCTTCTGGGGTTTCGCACGGACGAGGTCCGCGAGCTGGAAGAATCCGGTCAATACTTTTGGCAGCGGTCGCCTTGGCACTTGCACTTGAGACTGCTGTTCTGACTTACCTCGTAGTTGAGTTCGGCGAGGATAAGCTCAGAATACCCGACTCGGTCAACATGTCTTCGTCTGCTCCTGCGGGAGACGGAATGGTGATCGGCGCATTCAAAACATCGATTTCGTCGGCGGTATTGAAGAAGAGAGACTTGACAGCTCAGTGATCAGCTGCCTATCACATCCCACCATTGCCGGTCATTGTTTCTTCTACAACGCAAAACGACGCAACACATTTGAGGAAGGGCTGCGCCCAGTTTGTCTAACACCCACATTGGAATGTTGTTTGTCGCGCTGGCCCTTTTGAGCCGAAGATCGTGGGTTCGTCACTTACGGGATGATGATCAAGGGCACACCAGCACAGCGGCGTGCCCGTATGACCGAAGGTGCGGTGCCCCACTACCTGATTACCAATCGTCTCCGCTATTTACAGACTGGCCCCGCATCCTTCAAGAATGTTCCATTATTCGAGAACCAGCCATTGACTCCAATGGACGGAGCTCCATAGAACCACGAGAAGAACGCCAGTTCCTGCAGTCGGTAAGTAAAACCGTTCGACGCAGCGATGGAGATTGGAGCCGTGCCGGTCAGCGGGTCACCGACTTCGAGATTGTTCTGGCAACCTCCCACCTGGCCGACATGTCCCCAAGCCGGCGTCGGATTATTCCCGAAAGGATCATTCGCCCATTCGCCGACTTCATGACCGGCTATGTAGGTGTCGCCGATCGACGGGCCAAAAACGCCCGTAGTATCGAAATCAATCGGCGAATAGGTCTGTAGCGGGGAATTAGCGGCGCCGTGATAGCCGAGCACGCAACATGTCCCCAAGTTCGTCACGGGAGAGGCCAGAACGACGTTGTACATAAGGAATATCGGGAAGTTCGAGGAGTTCACTCCTTTGGGAGTCAATTTGTTAAGCACCTCGTTGGTTAGCTTCTTGTCTAGGAAATTGATGTCCACTATTCCAAAAGGCCCACAAGAGGGGAAATCGGATTGTGGAAGGGTGGTGCCGAGATCGTCGGGAACGTTAATACTGATCGGATCCAGAGTGCGGACATTGCTCAAGAGCGTATGAAAATGATTACGATCCTCGACGTCCCAAAAGTTAGCGCGCTGGAAGGCGTCAATGTACTGCGTGTCACCGACACTGGTGCCTCCAAAACTGAATGAAGCGGAATTAAAGATAGGCGACTGCTGGAAAAGAGTGAGTGGCACGTCATTCGGCGCCTTCAGGCAAGCACCGTCCGCCACAGTTGGGTCAAAGGTGGTCTTGCCAGGAGCCGTACCGATGTTACCGGTTTTGGGGTCGAAGCTGACGCCGACTCTGTGAAGGACGAAGATCAAAGGAATAATAAAGGTTGGAGTCTCCGAAACACCGCCGCCCTGAAACGGGTTTGCACCCACCATTACTCCGCTATAGAAATTATCATCGCGCGAGGAAGTAACCTGATAGGTAAACAAGGGAAGAGACGACATGTTGCTTTTCCCCGAGGCGGCAATGTCACTCTGGACTTTGGCGGCGTCGGCGGCTGGAGCAGGTCGAACCATAGTATATGCGGGCAAAATCCGAGCAGGCTTCTTTTCCTGCGCGGCGTCCTGAGCAAACGCTGAAGGCACTGTCCCGCACAGGCAGGCTGCGATGCCGAAAACCACACCACTTTTCCACACAACCACCCAGAGGTTTTTCATGAGATCTCCTTCTACTCGAAATGAGAATCAAGAATCTGCGATTTCGATTTCACAGATAGCGCCCGCGCGGTGATCATAACTTCCAGAAAAAAGCGTGAATGAGAAGGTAAGGTCAGGGCACGGCAGAAAACTACGCCAACGCGTTGGAGAGCGCAAGTCCAGAATTAGCGAACCCTACGTCTGAGTATAAGTTCTAGTACTCTACAAAGGATCGCTCGGCGAAATTGACCTGACCTGCCCCGCGTTTTGAGCCGTCAAAAGTCGCCGTAGCCAGGATGGTCTTTCAGATGGGTTCTCCCTGGGGAAGCATTGTCGAATCAACGTATGGGATGGTGTTGCATCGACCCGGTTGAGCTGGCAACCGTAACCGGCAACCGGTTCCAGAAGTGTGGATTGAAGTTCTTTGAATCGTTGGATCTCCGGCCTTGTCATTAGGCTCCAAAAGGCTCCAATTGGAATGAGGCGGCGGTGCTACGCCGTTGTCTTTGTTGGACTTATTAAGTAGGGATGCAATTTCGATCCCCACCGCCCCTACCAGATTTCACGGCATCTCCAAAAACCATAAACGGCTGAGCGCGAGGTCCGCACGTAGTAGCAAAAGAGGATTGCGCTCAAAACTTGCCACAACATCAATGCGCCGGGGACAGAGTACGCGCAGGAGACGGCTGGAAAATACGTCTCGCCGTCGCGACGTGGCAATTTCTCAGGGGCGGAGAACAGACGAGCGGAGAACAGACGAGCTTGCCAAAGTCACGCCGATGCAGGCATGTTATTACACACCTGTTTAGTTTGGGCTACGCCCGGTCAGGCTCTTACTCATGCCATCGCGACGACAATTTCTGACAGCCTCTGCGGGAGCTTTTGCGGCAACGCTCGCCACTTCCGAGGTCCGGGCACCTGACACGGAAGCAAAAGCGACTCCCACTAATCTCGCCAGCCTCTGCGGAGAATGGCTATTTCGCACGGATTCAGCGGACTCTGGGACGAGCCAACATTGGTATGAC
>Ga0210406_10007942_pt1 | contig 10681 bp, 10 predicted proteins | sample IncBWC30MmetaG_FD_155454 | JGI IMG/M metagenome (GOLD analysis project Ga0210406, IMG submission 155454) | Forest soil microbial communities from Barre Woods Harvard Forest LTER site, Petersham, Massachusetts, United States - Inc-BW-C-30-M | ecosystem: Environmental > Terrestrial > Soil >... | reverse complement strand
GCACGGCCCCGCCAAGCTCGCCAAACGGGACGTAATCGCCGGTCAGCGTCATTGCTTCTGAATAGAGGATCAATTGCGCGAACCATTCCCTCAGGGCAGCGCTCTCGCCAAATACGCGCTCGAAGAGAGGCGCCAGCGCGTCGAGGTCCAACAGCGTTTCATTGACGTCGAAAATGAGGGTTGGCAGTGCCGGCATATGGAAGTATTCCGCCCGTTAACGAGTAATTCACTCGATCGGGCCACTCCGAACGCCGCTGATGCGTATCAGAAAGGGCCCGGATCGCGGGAGAGTTTATTCCAAGTTATATCGACGAAGATAGGTGTAAGACCGTCGATCTAAGGGCCCGCCGGCTTCAATTGGACATACCCGGATACAAAGCATCTAATCTGAAAAGTCAGTGCCTCAAGCCACTGTGCCAATGGATCACTACAATTCAGCAAAACTGGGAGAATAATATGAGGAACGGGATTGCATTGTGCTTGCTTGGAATGATCTCTCTGAGTCTTGCCACGGTTGCGCAGGCACAACCGGCAGATGGAACTGCAGAGAAGGCGGTGGCCGCAGCGGAAGAACAGTGGACCCAATCGGAAAGAACCAACACTCCTGATCTAGCGGCCCCCTTACTGGCTGACAAGCTCATCTACATCGACACGGATGGAACGGTCAGCACTCGTGCGAAATTTCTGGCTGACGCGAAACTAACCAAATTTTCCAGCGTCGACATTCAGGATTTTCATATCACGGTAAATGGAAACACCGCGATCGCCACCATGGTGTTTAAGGGAAAAGGAACAGACTCGAAAGGCAAGCCCATGAACATCAACGCGCGTTGGGCCGATACATGGGTGAAGATGTCGGACAGTAAATGGCAATGCGTTCTGTCTCAAGGCTCGGATTTGAAGAAATAGACAATCGCGTCTGGACGATCGGCCGCCGGCTCTGCCGGCGGCCATGCATCGCCCATCCTGCCGGACTGTTTGCTGATCTTCGAAATAGGCTCTCGAGTCGTGACGATGACCTATGCACTGCTTAGAAAGAACGGGGTCGAACTCGGCAAGCGGGATTTCTTGGGGGGCTAGCCAGTCAGTCGCTTCAAGCCGGCGCATGGAGGTGCCGGCTGGGCCGCATTCTTCGATATTCGTGTCACGGCGGGGGATGACGAGGAATCCGCTTCCCTTTTAAATGATCAGGCCGGGTTACGGCACAATCTCGACGCGCGTCTGACCCACGGTTAGATTCCAAACATCCTGCAAATCCTCATTGGACAATGCAACGCAGCCGTTGGTCCAATCGCGTGTTTGGTAATAGGACACTGGCTTGGTCGGTTGATTGGGTTCGCCGTGAATGAAAATATCTCTGCCTGCGGGCAGGTGCAACGCGGACGATCGCTTCAAGTCCGTGGGGCTTGGATAGGAAATGTGCAGCGCCTTGAAGTAATGGCTGTGCTCCTGGCGGAAATCGACGATGTAGCTGCCTTCAGGCGTGCGAAAGTCCCATTCGTGCTCTTTTGCGCCTGCGGGACTTAAGCCCAGCGCAATGCGATAGCTGCGCAGGGGAGAATTATCCCGCAGTAAGTAGAGTTTGCGCTCATGTTTCACGATGAGAATGGTATCTGCGCGCTGCGCGGGCGCGGCAGATTGAGCGAGACTTCGCCCGTCAAAGCCAAGTAATAGAGAGACGAAAAGCGCTGGTAACCAGAAACGGTTGGCGCGACGCTCGAAGATGCGCATCTCTGGGCCGGTCGCCAAAAGCCCGCTGAAAGCGTCAGTTGACATATGCTCGCGTCGTTACTCGTTAACAGGTGGTGCCACCTTAGCCAAACGAGGACTTGCGAATTTAGGCGTACATCCCAATCTCACTGCAAAGCGTCGAGCAGCATCGCGCCATCCCGATGAAATCCGTCACACTTCGGATGATTTAACAGAAGCTTCTTCGTCCGGCCCGGCCCTGAGCTGTTTCAGATATCACAGCCGTTCGATGGTCTTGCGGTCCAGTTGGCCATGGAAGTATTTCTTCAGGGCAGCAGTAAAGACTCCTTCGCCGGCAGATACTTTCGCAAACAAAGTCATCGAGGAGTGGAATTTCATGTGGTCCGGGTAGCCAAAGATGTCTTCGATGGATCGGTTGTTAACCGCGTTGACGAGTTGGGTGCATTCGCGGAGTCTGAACCCGAGCAACGCGTGGTCCAGATAGGCCTTTGCTTCGTCGATACCGCTGATGGCGTATTGCTGAGCGGTGGTACTGGTGCCAAGACCAGTGATCTGGGGAAAGACGAACCACATCCAGTGGCTTTCCTTCTGGCCGCGCTGAAGTTCATCACGAGCCTGACCGTAGATGCTGTGTTGGGCATCGAGGAAGCGTTGCAGATTGATTGCCCTCATAACTTCACCGCGAAATAATCGTAACAGCAGGGCCCACTCACAAAACTTTCAGAGCGCGATACCGGTTCGCGCGCAATGATCTTGATCAATAATCCATCACTTCAACATAAGCGGCTGAATGGCGTTGGCTTTCGATGACAGCGAACCGGTTATGCACAGGGTTATCCCCCGAGATTGGGGATGGACGCTGGATAACTCACCGATTCACTGCGGCGCCGCGTCACGACCGTAGGTCTCGCTCTCGATGGGGACGGCTTGCGCCGGGCCGTCCATCAGCGTCACAGGATCGGGAGAACGCGCAACCCTTGCGAAGCGGGCGTAGTAGTCCGGATGTTCGGTGCCCATCCAGCGATCCCACCACGTAAAGTAGAGTCCGTAATTCGACCGCGCCGTGGCGTGGTGCAGGTCATGATGGGTGGTGGTGGTGAGAAAGTCGAACATGGGCCGGCCATCTCGCCGCGCTGGAAAAACCTCATAACCCGAGTGGCCGATCGTGTTGCGTGCGATTTGATGCACCATGAAAAAGCCGACGATGGGCCATTGCGTCGGCACCAGCAGCAGCCAGATGGGCACGAAGGCGGCTTGCAGGCCCGCCTCGGTGATGTCGAAACTGTAGGCGGAAAAAGGCGACGGATTGTGTGAGCGGTGGTGCCGCAGATGGAAAAGCCGAAACAGCCGCGGATCGTGAATCGCGCGATGCGTCCAGTAAAAATAGGCGTCGTGCGCCACGATCATGAGGATCAGCGATGCGACCGCCCATCCCGTTCCCCATCGGTCCGCCACGCTGGGCCCGGGCAGGTAGCCCAAGCGCGCGAGCGCAAACGTGGTGAGGCCGACGGTGGAAAAAATCGCGATTGAGCGCACCGAAAAGCAGAACTCCAGCAACAATTGACGGACTTTGGGCCGGTCGGGTCGAATCTTGCGCGCCGCCAGCGGCCTCGCCAATAGCACCCAAAGCAACAGCCAGACGCCGACGCGAACACGACATAGCGCAACAAGTCGGTGCTCAGGTTATCGAGCCATTCGTGGTAAAACGCAGTCAGATCGGCGATATTCATGTGCACCTCCATTGGAAGGCAGATTACCCCACACTAAAGGGCAATACGTCTCTCTGGATTCTGAAAATCTCAAAACGATTTCGAAGTCAGCCAGAAATTTCCGAATTCGGCGAGCCCATGAGCGCTTTTCGCCGCCATTCGGTCGGCGTCAGGCCCGTCGCGCCCTTGAAGGCGCGGTTGAATGGGCCGAGCGATCCGAATCCCATCTCATAGGCGATCGCGGAAACCGGCGTGCGCGCCTGGGCGGGGTCGGACAAGGCACGCTGCGCGGCGGCGATGCGCCGCTCATTGAGAAACGCGGCGAAGTTGCGATAGCCGAGGCCTTCATTGATGAGTTTGCGCAAACGGTGCTCAGGCGCGACGACAATATTGGCAAGTTCGCCAATACCGAGCGCCTCGCGCCGCCACACCTCATCGCGCTCCAAGACTTCGTTCAGTCGCGCCAAGAGCGGCTGGTCCTGGGCGGAGACGGACGTTTTCGTTTCCGTCGCGCCGGACCGCGCGCTTCCAAACAGCGCCGGATCGGCCCGTAGGAAAACGGCAATGCTCGACAAGCTCAGCGTCAGAAGTAAAACGGCCGCTACAGGCGACCAGGCCGCCGCGGAGCGCCCCAGAACTTCCGCAGACTCGACACCGGCGAGCACCAACGCATAGAGGGCGGCCACAGCGAGTATCGGACCCCGCAGGCGGCGGCGTGGCTCAACCAGATCGCCGCGCCATTCAGCAGCGATGATCACCAACACATGAATCATCAACCCAGCGCTCACAATATTGTTGGCCAGCCAGAACGCCTTTTTGACGGGCAGCGGGCTTATCAGGGCGGCAAAGCCCATGGCCAACAGCACGGCCGCCGGAAGAAACCGAGACTTGTGGGAACGCTCGCGATCACCGAACAGTTCCGTCGCGAACGCCCAGAAGAGGCCGGCACCCGTTATGGAAAAAGCAAAGGCCAAAGGCCAGGCCCAGCCAATGGCCGCGTCGATGGGAGGAAATTGGACCATGGTGTGCCCGGCCGCGGCGAGACAGAACAGAACACCGGTTACGCGCGCAGACGAAGCACCACCGCGGCCCACGGCAATTGCAAGCCCGAGAAAACCGCCCACAGCCGCCCCCCGCACGAGTACTTCGAGGATTTCCCCATTAGCCATAGGAGCGAATTCTACCAGTCGGCAATGCAACGATTAGCAGGCTGCCGAAGATGGGCAGGCCTTCGACACAGTTTGCCCTGCGCAGTGTACTCGCCCATGTCGCCGGTCGCCGACAACTACATCCACCGGTTCACGACCGCGATAATGAGGGCCTTGGAGCGGTTGATAATTGCCGTGAATCGGCGTCGAAAGTGATCAGGAGGGAAGAATGAAAGTATCGTTTATGGCGGGAGCGCTTGCCGGCGCCGTTGTGGTAATCGCGGGTAGTGCCGTAGCCGGCTACCACGTGTATCAGACGGCTCATACGGCCAAGGTGCTCAGCGCCGAGCCACTGACGCGAACGGTCAAGATTCCGCGACAGGAATGCCGCGACGAACAGGTCACGCATACGAAGCCCGTCAAAGATCAGAACCGTCTGATTGGTACCGGAATTGGCGCCCTGGTTGGCGGCATCTTGGGGCATCAGGTCGGCGGCGGAAGCGGCAAGACCCTGGCAACCGTTGCGGGCGCGGGCGCGGGTGGCTACGCCGGCAATAAGATTCAAGAGAATGCCCAGAAGAAGGACACGTACACCACGACAGAGCAGCGCTGCAATACAGTGTATGACTCGAAGCAAGAGCCGGCTGGATTCGATGTCGTTTATGAATTGAACGGCAGCAAGCATCACCTGCACACGAATACCGATCCGGGCAATACCTTACCGGTGAAAGACGGCAAGGTCGTGCTGGCCTCATCGAACAACGCGCCGACCGCAACCAATAATCCTAAAGTGCAATGAGCGGTAGCACCGGCGCTCTTGTGTTCGTCAGCGCACAGACATGATCTCGCGTGACCGGTAACGTTTCGAACACGGCATGGGGAGTGTCTACACCTTAGAAATGTAGGTTTTACACGCGGCCGCCTCACAAAGTCCCAAGGGATCACGAAACAGCTATGGGGACTGATTCATGAATTTCCGGCCCGCCATCTTTGAACATGGTTTTTTGAAACTGCTCGCGGTCATCACGCTTGGCGGCGCGATGACGCCAAGCTGGGCCGTACCCAGTTTCGCGCGCCAGACCGGAATGGCGTGCGCCGCCTGCCATACCGTGTTTCCCGAACTCACCCCGTTTGGGCGGGAGTTCAAGTTGAACGGCTACGTGCTCGACAACATCAAACAGGTCACCGGCATCGACGTCGAAAACAATCAGACCCTGGCGATCAGTTCGATACCTCCATTGAGCGTGATGCTGCAGGTGTCATACACCCATACCGCCAAGGCACTTCCCGACAGCTCGCTGCCGGGGGCGTTGGCCAAGGACGGTGAAGCACTGTTTCCGGACCAGGTGAGCCTTTTCTACGCAGGCAAGATCGCCGATGAATTGGGCGCGTTCATGCAACTGACCTACGATGGCGCGGCGGATCACTTCGGTCTCGACAACACGGATATTCGCTATGCCCATCACCTGGCGTTCGGCGGTTCGGACGGAAACGACCATCACTTGATCCTCGGTTTGACGCTCAACAACAATCCTACGGTCCAAGACGTCTGGAACACGACGCCCGCCTGGGGCTTTCCTTACTCATCGTCCCGGGTGGCCCCCGGTCAGATCGCTTCCGCGCAGATCGACGGACGCTTAGGTCAAAGTGTGGCGGGCCTGGGTGTGTACACCTGGTTCGATGATCATTTTTACGCCGAAATCACCGCCTATACCGCCGCGGTCCCGGGAGGCAGTCACCCGCTGGACAGCAATCAAAGCAACGTGGCGCACGGGCTCTCTCCTTATTGGCGCCTGGCGTACGAAACGCGCTGGGACCGCCATTCCATTTCGGTCGGAACCTACGGCATCGACACCAAGGTTCACCCCGGCGCCGGCACGCCGCTACAAGGTGTTTCCGATCGATTCAAGGACATCGCCGCAGATCTGCAGTATCAGTTCATCGGCGAGGATCACTTGGTGACGGCGTTGGCCACGTACATTCACGAGAGTCAAACGCTCGATGCCAGCGTGATGGATGGATTCGCCGCAAACACCAGCAACACTCTCAAGACCTTCAAGTTGACCGGCGAATACAGTTACCGCCGAAAGATCGGTGGCTCTTTGGGGTATTTCAATACGACCGGCAGCGCCGACATGACTCTGTATGCCGCAGCACCGGTCGTTGGCAGTGCGAACAACAGCCCGAACACGAATGGCTATATCGCGGAGGTCAATTACCTGCCGTGGCTCAACGTCAAGCTTCAGATTCAATATGTGGGTTACGAGAAATTCAACGGTCTCAAGCTCAACTACGACGGTACGAGCCGCAACGCCAGCGACAACAACACCGTGTTCGCACTGGTGTGGCTGAACTACTGAACGCATGCCAGTCCGGAGAATCGCGACGAACGACCCTGCCTTCCGCCGGCGTTTTTTTGGAGCCGAAAAATGAAGCTAAGCTACGCGGCCGCCCTTGTCAGCACCGTACTGTGCATGGCAGGCCAAACCTACGGCGCCGAGGCCGGCGCCGACGCCATGACCGATGCGCAGCGAATTGCGCTACAAAAGACCATAGACACTTGCACGGCCTGTCATGGCGTCAACGGCCGCAGCGTGTCTCCCACGTTTCCCAGCCTGGCAGCGCAGACGGCTCCGTATCTCGAGCTGCAGTTGCATGCTTTCAAGGATCAGACGCGCGCAGATCCGGACGCGCAAGCCTACATGTGGGGAATGGCGTCGCAACTGAGCGATGCATCGATCACCGGGCTTGCCGCCTATTTCTCCAAGCAGTCTGCCGCGGAAGGCAAGAGCGGCAATGCGACGCTCATCGCGCAGGGCAAACAAATCTTTGTCGAGGGAGTGCCGGCCCGGCAGATTCCGGCCTGTGCCTCTTGTCACGGCGCCCAGGCTCAGGGCAACGGTCCATTTCCGCGCCTCGCCGGTCAACACGCACCGTATCTGCTCAAACAGCTGCTGGTGATTCAGAGCGTACTTCGCACCGCCCCGGTGATGCACGGGGTCATCAAGGACTTGAACCGCGATCAGATGCAGGCCGTCGTTGCCTATCTAGAATCCATCTAAGGCGCGCCGGCCGCTACTTCGGCACGAATTCTTTTGGCTTGTCGGATCCGGCGCCGAACAGAAATTTCTCCATTTCCGCCACCAAGAAGGCGCGCGCCTTCGGTTCGATCGGCGTCAACCGATTCTCGTTGATCAGCATGGTCTGGTGCGCCACCCATTGCGCCCAGGCTTCCTTGGAAATGTTGTCGTAAATCCGTTTGCCCAACTCGCCGGGGTACGGCAGGTAGTCGAGGCCGTCCGCCTCGCGCTTCAGCAATACACAGTGAATCTTGCGTGCCATGAACCGAATCTTAACCTATGCGTTCGGTGGCCGTGCGCAGGCGTTCGAAAAGCCTCCGTATGGGTTGCGGCAGGCCGATTCGCGGGGGCGCGTCGAGCCGATACCAAAGCCGGTCGTCGCCATCGCACACGGCCGGAATGGTTTCGCAGCGCACTCGCAACGGATTCAAGCGCAAGTCGAAGTGGGTAAAGGCGTGATCGATCGGCGGCAGCAGGTGCGATTCTGCTGTGCTGCCGAATTCTTTCAGGCACCACGCCAGGGCGTCCCCTTCACTTTCAAACTGGGGAGGCGACCACAGGCCGCCCCACAGTCCCGAACTCGGTCGGCGTTCCACGAGCACCGCGGCTGAACCTTGGCTCATCGTCTCGGCAATCAAAAATATCGCCTCACGCGAGGGTCGAACGCGCTTGCGTTTCTTGCCCGGCAATTCCGCTTGACGCCCTTCGCGTGCGGCAACACAACCGGTGTGCATCGGGCACGCGCCGCAGGTGGGTCTTGCGCGCATGCAGACCGTGGCGCCCAGATCCATGATGGCCTGGGTGTAGGCGGCAACCTCTCGTGCCGGCGTACAGGCATCGGCTTGCGCCCACAGGGTTGCAAGCACCGCAGGTGAGGTGGGATCTCCGGCGATGCCGAAGAAACGCGCCAATACGCGCTTGGCGTTGCCGTCGAGAATGGGGTGGCGTTGAGCTGCGGACAGGGCCAGGATCGCACCGGCGGTGGAGCGCCCAATGCCGGGCAGATCCATCATGGCTTCGAGATTGAGCGGAAACTCTCCAGCGTGGTGCGCGACCAAGACTCGGGCGCAGGCGTGCAGGTTGCGCGCGCGTGCGTAGTACCCCAACCCGGTCCATAGATGCAGCACCTCATCCTGCGGTGCTTTGCTCAAGGACCGGACATCGGGAAAGCGCGTCATGAAGCGCTCGTAGTACGGAATGACCGTGGCCACTTGAGTTTGCTGCAGCATGACTTCCGATACCCACACCCGATAGGGAGTCGCATGGATTTGCCAGGGCAGCGTGTGCCGCCCGTGCAGCGCGAACCAGTCGAGCAACTGCCGCACAAATTGTGTCTCCCGCTCAGTCACGGAGGCACGGCGACTGCGGCGCCAAACGAGCCCAGATTCCTCAGGTTATGCATGATTTTCACTCGATATTGAGAGGTCGATCATAGCTCAAGCGCTGCCCGCTCCCGCCGATACCCTTAAGATGGTGGGCGCAGCCCCACCGGGTACGGAATCCGCATGCCAAGCTGGTCGAATCAGATCAAATTACTCGCCAAACTGCGAAGACGCACCGACCAGCTGCATCCTACGGCTGCGGCGAGCGTTGACGCGGGCGAGGCCGCGAGCTTCACCGAGGCCGCGAGCTTCGCCGAGGCCGCGAGCTTCGCAGCAAGCGGCCCCGAGGCCCCATCCGACACTCCTTCGCGCCGTTCGGCGGAGTTTTTGGAGTTCGCACAAGCAGCCGGCGGCTTCGGTGTCTTCGAACTGAACTTGGTGAGTGGGCACATTCGGGGAACCTCGCTGTTCTTCGAGCTCATCGGAATGGAATGCGGCGACATGTCGCTGACGCGCGATGAGTGGCTCGCCTCCATTCATCCCGAGGATCTGGAAGGGGTCGTGCAAGCGCTCAACGACGCCGTGGCATCCGGCGGTGGCTACGAAACCGAATACCGCACCCTGACGGCGACGGGTGAGATTCGTTGGCTGGCCGGGCGCGGGCAGGTGCTGCTCGGTGGCGAGGGCTACGATTCCCGGGCCATCGGCACCGTGACCGACGTCACCGAACGCAAGGAGCTGGAGGACCGGCTGCACTACGCCACCGAGTCGCTGAACATCGCGCAGACCGCCGCCGGCGTGGCTACCTTCGATTTCGATTTCCGCCGCAACAGCCGCTTTTGCTCGGACAATTTTCGTGAACTCCTCGGTATCCCGCCGACCATTGCGCTCGACGATCTGAATCGCGCCTTGTCGCGGGTGCATCCGGATGACTTCGCACGCGTGCGCAGCGCGCCGTTGGAAACCACGCCGGCAGCGCCTTTCTACCGCTGTGAGTATCGCGTGCTGCTGGATAGCGGCGTCGAACGCTGGCTCGGCGAAAAGGCCAAGGTCTCGCGCGGACCTTGCGGCGAGGTGGAGCGCATCACCGGCGCCATCGTCGACATCAGCGATCTGAAGCACACCAAGGCGGCATTGGGCTCGGTGGAAATTCGCCTGGAGCGTGCGCTGCGGGGCACGCAGGACGGCCTGTGGGAAATCGATCTGCTCACCAACGTCTCGTGGTATGGACTGCGTTTCGGAGAGTTGCTGGGCTACAGCGTCGAGGAGCTGGGATCGAGCCATGAACAGTTCGTGACGCTGATTCACCCCGACGATCGCGAGCGCGTCGTGGGGGCCATGGACAATCACCTCGAGCATCGCGCGGTGTACGACCTCGAATTCCGGGTGCGTCACAAGGCCGGGCGCTACGAATGGATGCGCACGCGGGGCCAGGCCGAACGCGCCGCCGACGGCACGCCGCTGCGCTTGGCCGGCGCCATGCAACTGATCACCGATCGCAAACTGGCCGAACAAGCCTCTTTGGAGGCCAAGCTTACGGCGGAGGCCGCCAACCGCGCGAAAAGCAGCTTTCTCGCGAACTTGAGTCACGAAATCCGCACGCCCATGAACGGCGTGCTCGGCATGTCGCAGATTCTGGCGGAGACGCCGCTCGACAGCACGCAGCGCGAGTACCTGGACATCATTCGCGGCAGCGCCAAGGCCCTGCTTTC
>Ga0210406_10007941_pt1 | contig 10684 bp, 4 predicted proteins | sample IncBWC30MmetaG_FD_155454 | JGI IMG/M metagenome (GOLD analysis project Ga0210406, IMG submission 155454) | Forest soil microbial communities from Barre Woods Harvard Forest LTER site, Petersham, Massachusetts, United States - Inc-BW-C-30-M | ecosystem: Environmental > Terrestrial > Soil >... | reverse complement strand
GACCCATCTGGGATGGGCGGGCTACACCCTGGGCGAGAAGATTACCAACTTGCTCAAGGAAAACACCCGCACGGAAGCGATTCGGCGTGAGTTGAAAGCGCTGTTCAAAGACTCGAAGCTCGCCGACACGATCGGGGAGATGAGCGACGACGAACTCGAAGCGGTGGCTCCAACGCTCGCTCGTGGCGTCTACATGGGCTCGCCCGTATTCGATGGCGCGAAGGAAGGCGAGATCAAGGCGTTGCTTGAGCATGCAGGCCTGCCGACGTCGGGCAAGACCACGCTGCACGACGGCATGACCGGTGACCAGTTCGAACAACCCGTATGCGTTGGCTACATTTACATGCTGAAGCTTTCGCATCTGGTGGACGACAAGATTCACGCGCGTTCCATCGGACCGTACTCCCTCATCACCCAACAACCTTTGGGTGGCAAGGCGCAGTTCGGTGGACAGCGCTTCGGAGAGATGGAAGTGTGGGCGCTCGAAGCGTATGGCGCGGCGTTCATTCTTCAGGAGCTGTTGACGGCAAAGTCCGACGACGTATACGGCCGTACCAAGATTTACGAGGCCATCGTCAAGGGCGAAGCCGCCATGGAGCCGGGCGTGCCGGAATCGTTTAACGTGCTGATCCGCGAGTTGCAATCGCTCTGCCTCGACGTGGAGCTGATCAAGACCGGGGAGAAGAAGCCCACGGCCAGCGCGGCAGCAGACTAAAGCAGTGGTCAGTGGCCAGTGATCAGTGGCCAGTACGGGCACTGATGCTGACCGCGAGCACGCCGAAGAGTTTTGAAGGAACAGTTTCGCGGGGCAAAGGCTCTCGGCTACCGCGAAACATAAAAAACTGGCCACTGATCACTGACCACTGGCCACTGCCCTGAGAGCAGGAAGCGGAGGAACACCTTGTTTCGTTCGAGCCCGTTCGAAATGCAAAACACGATTGCGGATTTCGATGCCATCCGCATCAGCCTGGCGTCTCCGGAAAAAATCCGGAGCTGGTCGCATGGCGAAGTCACCAAGCCTGAGACCATCAACTACCGCACCTTCAAGCCGGAGCGGGACGGCCTGTTCTGCGCCCGCATCTTTGGTCCGGTAACCGATTGGGAGTGCCTATGCGGCAAGTACAAGCGCATGAAGCACCGAGGCGTGATCTGCGATAAGTGCGGCGTGGAAGTTACGTTGTCGAAAGTCCGCCGTGAACGCCTGGGACACATCGAGCTGGCTTCGCCCTGCTCGCATGTGTGGTTCTTCAAGGGCCTCCCCAGCCGCATCGGACACCTGCTCGATATTTCGCTGCGCGACTTGGAGTCCGTGCTGTACTTCGAGGCCTACGTGGTGGTCGAGCCCGGCGACGCTCCCGTAAAAGAGCGCGAGGTCATCAAGGACGAGGCGAAGTTCCGCGAACTCGACCAGCAGTACCGTCCTGCCGGCTTCAAGGCGATGATGGGCGCCGAAGCGATCAAGGAACTGCTGAAGCGCATCGACACCGACGGCTTGTCCATCGAGCTGCGCGAGAAGATGAAGAACGAGAGCTCGCTGCAGAAGCGGCTCAAGTATACGAAGCGCTTGAAAGTGGTCGAGGCTTTTCGCCGCAGCGGCAACAAGCCAAGCTGGATGATCCTCGACGTGATCCCGGTCATTCCGCCCGAGTTGCGCCCCTTGGTTCCACTCGATGGCGGCCGCTTCGCCACCTCCGATTTGAACGATCTTTACCGCCGCGTCATCAACCGCAACAACCGGTTGAAGAAGCTGATGGACCTGCACGCGCCGGAAGTAATCGTGCGCAACGAAAAGCGCATGCTGCAGGAGGCTGTCGACGCGCTGTTCGACAACGGCCGCCGTGGCCGCGTGCTGCGCGGCGCCAACAACCGTCCGCTGAAGTCTCTTTCTGACACGCTCAAGGGCAAGCAGGGCCGTTTCCGCCAGAACCTGCTGGGCAAGCGCGTTGATTATTCTGGACGTTCCGTCATCGTGGTCGGTCCGGAACTAAAGCTTCACCAGTGCGGACTGCCGAAAAAGATGGCGCTCGAACTGTTCAAGCCGTTCATCTATCACCGGCTGGAGCAAACGGGCAACGTCACCACCATCAAGCAGGCCAAAGAAATGGTGGAGCAGCAGGAGCCCATCGTTTGGGACATTCTGGAAGAGGTCATCAAAGACCATCCCGTGCTGCTGAACCGCGCTCCCACGCTGCATCGCCTGGGCATCCAGGCATTTGAGCCGGTGCTGGTGGAAGGCAAGGCCATCAAGATTCATCCGCTGGTCTGCACGGCGTTCAACGCCGATTTCGACGGCGATCAGATGGCCGTGCACATTCCGCTATCTCCGGAAGCGCAGGTCGAAGCCAGTGTGCTGATGCTGGCCTCGCACAACATTCTTTCACCCGCGTCCGGACAGCCGATCACCGTGCCGACTCAGGATATGGTGCTCGGTCTGTACTACCTCACCAAATCCAAGCCCGGCGCGAAGGGCGAAGGCCGCGTGTTCGCCAACATTGAAGAAGTTTTGCTGGCGCTGGAAATGGGCGAAGTGGAAACGCTCTCTCCCATTCGCCTGCGCTATACCGGCGAACTGATCGACCTGACCTCTGCGTATGACGATCAGGACATCATCCACACCGAGCCAGTTCAGGTCGAGCGCGCCTTCATCAATACGACGGTGGGTCGCGCGATTCTCAACGATCACCTTCCCGAAGGCATGCCCTTTATCAACGGATTGCTGAAGAAGAAGGGCATCGGAGCGCTGGTGAACTACGGCTATCTCCGGTTCGGACTCGAGACCACGGTCAAGATGCTCGACGAGGTGAAGGAGTTCGGCTTCAAGTACGCGACCAAAGCCGGCCTTTCTATCGGCATCGACGACATGGTCATCCCCGATAGCAAGAAGACCTTGGTCAAGGACGCCGAGAAGCAGGTGGTTGCCGTGCAACAGCAGTACCTCGACGGCGCCATCACCAACGGCGAACGCTACAACAAAGTCATCGAAATCTGGTCGGCCATCACCGAAAAAGTTGCCGACGAGATGTTCGGTCAAATGCAGAAGCGTGACAAAGAAGGCTTCATCAATCCGATTTACGTCATGGCCGACTCTGGCGCCCGCGGATCGAAACAGCAGATCCGCCAGCTCTCCGGCATGCGCGGACTGATGGCCAAGCCTTCCGGCGAAATCATCGAGTCTCCCATCACCGCGAACTTCCGCGAAGGGTTGACGGTGCTGGAATACTTCGTCTCGACCCACGGCGCCCGCAAGGGTCTGGCCGACACGGCGCTCAAGACAGCCGATTCAGGCTACCTTACTCGCCGTCTCGTCGACGTAGCGCAGGACGTCATCATCAGCGAATACGACTGCGGCACCGTGGACGGCATTTACGTCCAGGGTATCGTCGAGGCAGGTGAAATTATCGAGCCGTTGCGCGACCGCATCGTGGGCCGTGTATCGCTCGAGAAGATCAAAGACTACGACGGCAACGTGATCGTCGACATCAACAACGAGATCACCGAAGAACTTGCCGGATCGATTCAGGCTGCCGGAATCGAGCGGGTGAAGATCCGTTCGGTGCTCACGTGTGAATCGAAGCGTGGCGTCTGCGTCATGTGCTACGGCCGCAATCTGGCTTCAGGCCGCCTGGTCGAACTCGGCGAGGCTACCGGAGTGATCGCCGCGCAGTCCATCGGCGAGCCGGGAACGCAGCTTACGATGCGTACATTCCACATCGGCGGTACGGCGTCGCGAGTCTCCGAGCAGTCGCGGCTCGATGCCAAGAACAAAGGCACTGTGCGTTTCGTCGGCTTGCAAACAGTAAAGTCGAAGTCGGGCGATCTGGTGGTGATGAACCGCCAGGGCTCGATTGCCGTGGTCGACGAGAAGAACCGCGAGCGTGAGCGCTACTCGGTGATCTATGGCGCCAAACTCAAAGTGAACGACGGCGATCAGGTGGAGCAGGGCAAGGTGATGGTCGAGTGGGATCCTTATACGTTCGCCATCCTCACTGAAATCGGCGGCGCGGCGCAGTTCAAGGACTTGCAGGAAGGCGTCACGCTGCACGAAGAAGTGGACGAAGTCACCGGCTTGTCGCGGCACGTGGTGGGCGATTCTCCCGACGAGAAGCGCCAGCCCGCGATCGTCGTGAAAGGCAAGAGCAGCAAACGCTACTTGATGCCTTCCCGCGCTCACCTCATGGTGCAGGACGGCGACACGGTTCACCCCGGCGACGTGCTGGCCAAGATCCCGCGCGAGACGACCAAGACCAAGGACATCACCGGTGGTCTGCCGCGTGTGGTCGAGTTGTTCGAAGCCCGCAAGCCTCACGAAACCGCGGTCATCAGCGAAATCGATGGCACGGTGAAGTTCGGTGAAGTCTCGAAAGGCCAGCGCAAACTGTATGTGCAGGCCGACAACGGCACGGAGAAGGAATATTCGGTGCCGCGCGGCGTTCACATCAACGTGCAGGAAGGCGAGCGCGTCAAGGCAGGCGAACCCTTGATGGACGGCCCGCTGAACCCGCACGACATTCTGGCCGTACTCGGCGAAAAAGAGCTGCAGTCTTACCTGGTGAACGAAATCCAGGAAGTCTACCGCTTGCAGGGCGTCAACATCTCGGACAAGCACATCGAAGTGATTGTCCGCCAGATGATGCGCTGGGTGAAGGTCGAGGACGTGGGTGACACCACGTTCCTGCTGGAGCAGCAACTGGATAAGTTCCGCTTCCGCGAAGAGAACGAGCGTGTGATCAAGGAAGGCGGCAAGCCGGCTACCGGACGCCCGCTGCTCCTCGGGATCACAAAGGCGTCGCTCTCGACCGACTCGTTCATTTCGGCGGCGTCCTTCCAGGAGACTACGCGCGTGCTCACCGAAGCTTCCATTCAGGGAGCGGTCGATCACCTGCGCGGACTCAAGGAGAACGTCATCGTCGGCCGCCTCATCCCTGCCGGAACCGGCATGGAATACTACCGGAACGTGCGCCTCTCGCCAGAAATGGAAGAGGCCGCGGCCAAGGTGCAGGCGGAAGTCTCGGCGGCGTACGAAGAGGCCGAGCGCGCTCTCGAAATGATGCGCCACGAGGGCGAAACCGAGGAACTGGCGGCGGAGTAAGCCAAACTAGGGTAAATTATCGGGGGCGAACCAGTTCGCCCCCGAACCTCTTTTTGGCTGCTGACCATCGATGCACGCAAATCCTAAGCAGATGTCGACCGAGGAACCTGGCCCGCTTCCCTCGTTGCAACCCGCGCTCCCTGGCCCTAAGCTGGGGCGAGCGATGCTCCGCTTTCTGCGCCTTCTGCGTCTGGCCTTCTGGCGTGCCTTCCAGCACGACGCCTTCTCCATTGCCAAGGCTTCCGCGTATTCCTCCATCCTTACGTTTTTCCCCGCTTTGCTGGTGGTGGGCTCGGTGCTCGCCACCTGGCGCAAAGGCGCGCCCTACATGCGAGAGATTTCTTACGCGCTCTCCCGCATCCTTCCCGCCGGCAGCAATGCGGCGATGAATTTTCTGCGGGACGCGGCGCAACGCCCGGTGGGTCTGCTCAGCACGGCTTCCCTGTTGACCCTGTGGACCGCCTCCGGCGTGATGATTTCCTGGATGGAAGGCTTCCGCCGTTGTTACGAGCTGCCCAAAACCTGGGGACTGGTGAAGGAGCGGATGATCTCATTCCTGCTCGTCATTTTCGCCCTTCTTCCCATGACCTTCGCCACCCTGCTGGTGGCCCTGGGCAGCAAGGTTGAAACCAACATTCTTTTCTACACCGCGCGGGAATACAGCCCGATCATTCTGGTCATGTGGGGCACGATCCGCTGGCTGATTGCGACGCTGACCAGCATTGCCGTGATTGCGCTCATCTACCACAACGCGGTCCCGCGCACCCAGCCCTGGCACAGCGTGATCCCGGGCGCGACGCTGGCGACCGGTATGTGGTTCTCGGCTACGCTGGCGTTCGGCTTCTATCTTCGGCACTACGCCGACTACAGCATTATTTACGGATCGCTCGGCGCCGCCATCGCGCTGCTGGTCTGGATGTACATGGTTTCGCTGGTCGTGCTGGTGGGCGCGGAGTTCAACGCCATGCTGTTCCCGCGAGCCATGCTGGGGAAGGAACTGATAGCGGTGAGTTCGTCTAAGCCGTAGCTGACCCGTAACGCAAAACAAGCATCCCGGGCGCTACTGGAATTCAGCGCTGACCGGGATGCTCCTTGTTCGTACTGGCGAACTCTCATTATTTTCTTGTCATGTGTATGGCCAGGGTCTGCGAAACGCTGGCGTGCAGTCTCTCGCGCTCGCGCGCCGTAAGCGGTGCGTAGACGAGCGAGACGCCCAGTTGCGGCAGATTCACGGAGCGCACCTGCCGGTCTGAGCCAGTGCCGGTAATAAAAATGTAGCTGCCCCCCGGCTTCACATCGGAGGGGTCCGCCAGCGCAATCGCTCCGACCTTTCCGTCCATGGAATTAATGAACATCCTCACCGGTCTCTGCATCGATGGGATCGAGAGAGAATACTCTCCGGCCGGAAGAATCGCCTTGCCCCAGCGGACTTCGCTCGGAAATTGGACCTTGCCGCTCAAGGCGTTTTGTGCGTTCGCCCCGACGGCTCCCGCCGCGACCAAAATAAAAAGCGCGAAATTTCGAATGTTTTTCATCACCGGTCTCCTCATTTTTTATTTCGCCCGGTCTCAAACTCTGCCGAACCGCCGTGCGATGTCAGCAATTTCGCGCAAATCGCCCGGTACCTCAATGGATTGCAAGGCCCCTGTCAGTTCAATTTGTGTCCCTTTGCAAAGCTTTGGAAACAAAGTAGTTTCCGCCCGCGTATTCCACATTTCCTGACGCCAGTTTTCTGAACAGGTGCTATAGTTTGGTGCTTGGGAGCCCGCGCACGCGTTCCGTGCCCGGAATTTGGCCTGTCGCATCCATGCCCACAAATGGAATTCTTCGTTTTGGAGTTTTCGAGGCAGATTTGCACGCCGGCGAACTGCGCCGGGGGGGATTGAAGGTCAAGCTTAGCGGCCAGCCCTTTGAAGTATTGGTCACCTTGCTGGAGAAACCCGGCCAGGTGGTCACCCGCGAAGAACTCCATCAGAAGCTTTGGGCTCAGGACACTTTTGTCGATTTCGAGCACGGGCTGAACAAAGCTATCAACAAAGTTCGGGAGGCTCTGGGGGATGACGCCGACAACCCGCGGTTCATCGAGACCCTGCCGCGCCGGGGATATCGCTTCCTCGCTCTGACGGCGCCTGCCCCGGCAGAAGCGCCCGCTGTGGGTTCAGTGCCGGCACCGCAACTTTCCTCGCCATCGGCTTCGCCTGGCTCGGGAATGTCGCGATGGAACACCAACAGGCGGAAGTTGTGGGCAGCGGGGCTGGCTGGGTTTTGCGCTGTGTTTGCAAGCTTCTACTGGTTTACTCACAAGTTGCCTGTGCGGCCTCCAACGGTGCTGCGCTACAGGGCGTTGACCTCGGACCGCCGCTTGAAGAATGTGGATCCGTGCGGGGAAGCAAACGTCATGGTCACGGATGGTCCACGTGTCTTCTTCTCGGAACCAGGCTCCGCGGTGGCGCAGGTTTCAGCCGGAGGCGGCGACGTAATCGGAGTCCCCATCCCGTTTAAATGTTTCATCCTCTCCGATATTTCCCCGGACAAGACAGAATTGGTGGGCGGTTCAATCGGTAATGGCTACGCGGCGGATCAATCCTTGTGGAGCTTGTCGATTGCCAGCGGTCAGGCGCATCGCCTCGGAAATCTGACCGGCCACTCTGCAGGGTGGTCACCGGACGGGCAAAGCATCGTCTACGCGGTCGCTAACGGCGACGCAAATGATTTGTATGTTGCCGCAAGGGATGGCAGCGCGACCAGGAGACTCGGCAGAATTGAAAACGCATACGTTGGGCTCATCCGTTGGTCACCCGACGGGAAAGTTTTCCGGATGATCGTTCAGCGCGAGTCCTCCGGTTCCGTGTGGGAGGTGTCTACTGATGGGACCAATTTGCATGACATGGATCTGCTCTTGGGCCAGCACCGCCAGATTATGGATATGAATTGGACTCCCGATGGAAAGTATTTTCTGTTCACTGCGGGGAGGGGAAACACATTCAGCCCGTTTATTCCAGTCGGGGGCGATATTTGGGCCCTCGCCGAAGCCAACCCGCTTTCCCCCCGGAGAACTGCCGTTCCGATTCAGCTTACAACTGGCGCAATGAGCTTTTGGAGTCCAACTCCAAGTTCGGATGGCAAGCAAGTGTTCGCTACAGGTGGGCAAACCCGGGGAGAGTTGGCCCGCTATGACTTGAAGTCGCGCAAGCTGGAGCCCTTTCTCTCAGGAATTTCGGCTGAACAATTGGACTTCTCGAAAGATGGAAAATGGCTCACTTACACCACCTTTCCCGATGGCATCCTTTGGCGAAGCAGAGTGGACGGTAGCGAGCGGAGGCAATTGACCAATCCACCGCTCACGGCAGAATTGCCCCATTGGTCTCCCGACGGCACACGGATTGCCTTCTCAGGATTGCTTCCTGGGGAGACCTGGAAGATATACGTGGTTTCGGCCGAAGGCGGCACGCCGGAAGTGGTTTCCCAGGGTGAAAGGGCAGAACTGGATCCGACCTGGTCCAAAGACGGCAACTCCTTGACATATGGCAACATGAATCTCGCTGCCAAAGTGCGGATTTCCTCCGTTGACCTGCGAACCGGCCGTGAGTCGACAATTCCTGGATCGGAAGGGATGTTCTCGCCGCGAGTTTCCCCCGACAATCGATTCATCGTCGCCATGGATGCGCCAGGCGATAGCAAGATGTTCTTATTCGATCGCGAGACGCAGAAATGGGCGGTATTGATGAGCAACCAGAAGCCAGGACTTAGCTGGGAGCAATGGTCAGACGATAGCAGGTCTGTATATGTCGCCGACTTTACCGATCGGCACGCTCCATCCGTCTATCGTATTCGTATCCCTGATGGCAAGATCGAGCGCGTGGCGGCTTTCGAGGTTCCAGAGGGGATAACGGGCTATTGGATTGGCTGGATAGGTGTGGATCCCAATGGTAACCCGCTCGTGCTCCGCGACCTCAGCATCCAGGAAATCTACGCCCTCGACGTAGACCTGCCGTAAAGCCTGAGCGATCTCACCAAGGGTAGGCCCTCTTTTAGATTCTTTGGAACGACGAGCCGAGGGCAGCCTGGACCCCGGCTCCATTTACAATTGGCATTCACATGAGCGAGAAGAAATCTGCAAAAGAATCACGCGGTCCCGGCCGGGCGCCGCAGCGCCGCGCCAAGATCATCTGCACCATCGGCCCCGCGTGCCACTCCGAGACCGCGATGCGCGACCTGCTTCGCCTCGGCATGGACGTCGCCCGCCTGAACTTTTCCCACGGCACGCACGAGGATCACGCCCGCAACATCAAACGCCTGCGCAAGGCTGCCGAAAAAGAGAACCGCACCGTCTGCATCCTCCAGGACTTGCAGGGCCCCAAGATCCGCACGGGACGCCTGGAGCACCACCAACCGATCGAGCTGAAAAGCGGCTCGACCGTGATCATTACCCCGCGCGACATTGCCGGCACGCCCACCCGCATCTCCACCACCTTCCCTGATCTGGCGAGCGAGCTTGCGCCCGGCGCACGCGTTCTTCTGCGCGACGGCCTGATTGAATTGCGCGTGCGCACCGTGCGCGGCAAGGATGTGGTCTGCGATGTTCTCAACGGTGGAATGCTGGGCGAGCACCAGGGCATCAATCTGCCCGGCACCGCTTTGTCGATCCCCGCCATGACCGAAAAAGACCGCAAGGATCTTGAATTTGGCCTGAAGCATGGCGTAGACGCGGTTGCGCTCTCCTTCGTGCGCTCCGCCGCCGACGTGAACATGGTCAGGCAGATCGTTGTCGGCCACGGCAGTGACACTCCTTTGATTGCTAAACTCGAAAAACCCCAGGCCATCGACCACCTCGAAGAAATCCTTGAAGCTTGCGATGGCGTCATGGTGGCCCGGGGCGATCTGGGCGTGGAGATGGCGCCGGAGAAAGTTCCGGTCATTCAAAAGCACGTGATCCGCCGCGCCGCCGAATGGCGCAAGCCGGTGATCACGGCCACGCAAATGCTCGAATCGATGATCGAAAACCCGCGCCCCACGCGCGCCGAGGCCAGCGACGTGGCCAACGCCATTTTTGACGGCTCCGATTCGGTCATGCTTTCGGCGGAAACGGCCAGCGGCCACTATCCCCGTGAGGCGGTGGCGATGATGTCGCGCATCGTGATCGAGGCCGAGAGCAATATGGCGGAGTTCACGCAGCGCCGACGCCGCGACCGGCACGGCCTCTCCATCGCCGAAACCATTTGCGAATCCATCGCGCACGCCGCCGAGGACCTGCCCATGGGTGCCATCGCCGTGTTCACCGAGACTGGCAATACTGCGCGCATGATTTCCAAATACCGGCCGCAGGCCGCCATCTACGCCTTCACTCACAACTCAACTGTGGCCCAGCGCACCAACCTGTACTGGGGTGTGCATCCCATGAAATGCGCTCAAGCGCTCTCGACCGATAGTATGGTTGATGAGGCGGAATATGAACTGGCGAGCCGCGGATTGCTCGAGGCCGGAGACGTTCTGGGAGTGGTCGCAGGCACGCGCCAGGCTTCCGGTTCCACCAATTTCATGCGCCTGCACACGGTCACCGCCGAGGAAGCCAGCGCCGCCACCGAACCTCCACAC
>Ga0210406_10007940_pt1 | contig 10685 bp, 10 predicted proteins | sample IncBWC30MmetaG_FD_155454 | JGI IMG/M metagenome (GOLD analysis project Ga0210406, IMG submission 155454) | Forest soil microbial communities from Barre Woods Harvard Forest LTER site, Petersham, Massachusetts, United States - Inc-BW-C-30-M | ecosystem: Environmental > Terrestrial > Soil >... | reverse complement strand
GGCCGGCAGGTGCAAATCGAAGGATGGATCGTCCGGAGTGGCCAGCCGCAACAGCGAAGGGTTCAGCGTGCGCAGCGTCTCCACATCGACATCGATGGCCTCCGCCACCAGCCGCAAATCAATCGCGCGTCCTGGCTTCACCACGTCGGTCGCCACGGGCGCCTCGGGCTCGGCCTGGATTCCGTAGTGCGCCGCGTCTTTGGCGATCAGCGTCAGCGCCACGATAATCGGCACGTAGTTCTTGGTCTCGCGCGGCAGCACGTTGCGCTTGTACAGTTCCCAGAAATCCGCGTAGCCGGTGCGCTCGATGCCTTTCTGCACGTTGCCCGGCCCGCAGTTATACGCCGCCATGGCCAGGTACCAGTCTCCGTAGATCGCATAGAGATCGCGCAGATGCCGCGCCGCCGCGTGCGTGGCTTTCTCCGGGTCCTGGCGCTCGTCCACCCACCAGGTGTGCCGCAGCCCGTATTGATTGCCGCGCCAGGCTACGAATTGCCAGATGCCCCGCGCCCCGGCCCGCGACAGCGCCAGCGGCTGAAAGGCGCTCTCTGCTTGCGCCAGGTAAATCAAGTCCTGAGGCAGGCCTTCTTCCTGCAGTACGCGCGAAATCATGTCGCGGTAGCGGCCCGCCCGCCGCAGACCCGTCTCGACAATCGCGCGGCCCCGCGGGGTCTGAAAGAAGTTGAGGAAGGACAGAACCTGGTCGTTCACCGTCAGCGGCAAATCGTGCGAAAGATTCTTGGCCGCTTCTTCCGCGCGCTCTTTCAGCCGCGGGTCCACCGGAAACGTCATTTCAGCAACTTCATCGATGGGCGCGGGCACTGCCGGCGCTTCCTGGAAGCCATCCCCGGCGCGGAACGCCTGCAACTCGTCCGCGTACACGGTGTCCACCACGCGATGAAACAGCTCGCTCAGTTTCGGATCGCTGTTCAGGTCGTAGCCGCTCTCCAGCATCCAGTCCACGGCTTCATCGAAGTCCTTGCGCGCCGCTTCCAGGTGCCCGGCCTTGTAATTCTGCTCTCCGGAGGCGAATTTCTGTTCCACCCGGGCGATCAAATCTTGCTTCGTCCCCTGCCGTGTGGTTGCCAGCATCACCAGGGGGCGCTGCTTGCGCGAGATAACCGGCAGCGGAGCTAACTCCAGGTGGGCAGGCCGGTTGTCGGCAGCTAGCTTGGGCGCAGCCGGCGCGCTTTCTTGCCGCACCGCCGTCGCCGGAACCGGTGCGCGCGCCACGGACTTCTTGGCCGCATCCTCGCAGCCAGCCACTCCCGCGATTCCAGATAGCAGAATCGCACCGGCTGCAACTTGGCGCCTGAGGGTCATCCAGCAATGGTATGTAGAGGTGCGTAGGGCGGTCAATGTCTATCCCACGGCGAGGGGTTGACCTTCTCACCACACGATTCAGGACGCCGCGCGGCCCTTCGCGGTCACGCTTTTCAGTTCTTCCACCGCACGGTCGACCTCTTCTTCGGTGTTGTAGTAATGCGGGGAAAGCCGCAAAGCGGTCGCCGCCCGCTTCTCGTCCATATCGATGACCGCGTAAGCTCGAAGCGAAGCCGAGGTGTTGATCCCGTGCGTGCGCAGCAGCTGGGAAAGCTCCCTGGCGTCCCAGCCTTCCACGCCGATGGTGACGATCGCGGCCAATTCCTTGCCGCGATCCAGCACCCGAATGCCGCCAATTCCGCTTAGCCTGCTGCGCAAAGTGGCGGCCAGGTCTCTCGCGCGGCGTCCCCCGCGCTCCACGCCCACCTCCAGCGCGTAGCACGCCGCTTCTCCCAGCCCCAGCACCAGGCTGTATGCAAACTCCCAGTTCTCGAACCGCCGCGCATCCGGCGCCGGCGCAAAACTGTCCGCGGACACCCAGTCCGCGCCGCGCATATCGATGTACAGTGGAAAATCGCCGCGCTGCAGGGCGCGGTCCGAGACGTACAGGAATCCGAGGCCCCGCGGACCGCGCAGAAACTTTCGCGCCGTGCCCGAAAAGAAATCGCAACGCAATTTCGCCACGTCCACGGGAATCTGCCCCACCGCCTGGCAGCCATCCACCAGATAGGGCACTCCCGCCGCTTCCGCGACTTCCCCCAGCGCCTCGACCGGCTGCATCAGGCCCGAATTGGTCGGCACCCAAGTGACCGCCAGCAGGCGCGTGCGCGGATCGCGTAACAATTCCTTCACCGATTGTGGATCGGCGCCCCCGCTCACCAGGTCGGTGGCGCGCCGCACTTCCACCCCGTGGCGCCTCGCCAGCGACAGATAGGCCAGCTGGTTGGAGATATAGTCGTTACGTGTGGTGACGATGGCGTCGCCGGCCTTGAAATCAAAGGCCGACAGCGCTTGAAAAAAGGCCACCGTCGAGTTTTCCACCACCGCGATGTTGCGCGGCTGGGCGCCCAGGACTCTTGCGACGTTGGCGTATGCCTCCGCGACAGCCGCCTCCGCATCGTCGGCGCTCTCATAGCCTCCAAAATTCGCTTCGCGATTTAGGTGCGCCGTAATGGCTTCCAGCACCGCGCGCGGCATCAACCCCGATCCCGCATTGTTGAGATGAATTTGCTTGGCGCAACCCGGCGTGTCTTCGCGCCACTGTTTCACAAGTGCATCCATCGGACCCTTACCTCACGAACGCCTTTGAGGGCCAACGATAGTCCGCGCGGTGGCAATTGCCTAGCGGCAATTTGGCTGGTTCACACCGGTGCAGGTCTCTCCCGCTTGCGGGTGGCCTGCCCGTCGAGGAATTCCAGTATGGCCTCGTGGGCTGCTTCGGTTTGATCGGTGAGGAAAATGTGGCTGGCTCGCGGAATCATGGCCAATTTCGCTCCAGAAATGCGCTCCGCGATCAGCTTGGCGTTTTCCGGAGGGACCAGCCGGTCGTTTTCTCCGTGAATCACCAGCGTTGGGGCGGCAATCTGGCCGAGCCTGCTGTACGCCTCCCACGCTATGATGGCCTGCAATTGCGCAAAATACGCGTCCGCCGGCGGGTACCACTTCCGCCGCACCGCGGTGTCCTCTTCAATTCGCTCCGTCGGCGTTCCCCGATCGTAAATGAAAGGGCCGAGGGCCTTCGCGAACTGATCGGGATCCTGCCCGTGCGTCATCAGCACTTGGAGCGCTTCCTGCTCGGCGCGCACCGCCAGGGGCCCGCCCGCCGCGGTGCAGCCCAGAATCAGCGAGCGCACCTTCTTGGGATACTGCAGCGCAAATTCCTGTGCGATCATACCGCCCATGGATACGCCAAAAATATGCGCGGTATTGACCCGCGCGGCATTCAGCACCGCCGCGGCATCGGCCGCCATCTGCGCGATGGAATATGGCCCCGGAGGCACTTCGCTGCGGCCGACTCCGCGATTGTCCAGAGCGATGGTGCGATACTTTTCGTTTAGCACCGGCCGCGAGCGGTGCCACGCTTGCGACGGCCACCCCAATCCCATGATCAGCAGCAGGGGCGCGCCGCTTCCTTCCGCGTCCCAATGAATTCTCGCTCCTAAGTTTTCGACAAAGGACATCGCAGCTCCAGCCATCCGCGGCCCGGACGGGGGCGAAACGGGCAATAAGCGCGGGAAGAGATTGGCCTAAAACATCCTTAGAGGCAAGTTCCGAGTCGATCCAGATTGTTGCAGTTGTGTGGGCCACCCCACATTACGATTGCTTGCTAAGGGAGGGTAGAGGTCAGGTTCGCGCGGAACTTTACTTCGCTTTTTCCAAAGCTTCCGTCAGCGCGGGCATAATCTCGAAAATATCGCCAACCACGCCGTAATCCGCAATTTCAAAAATCGGCGCATTCTGGTCCTTGTTAATGGCCACGATGGTGCGCGCGCCTTTCATGCCCACAACGTGCTGGATCGCGCCGCTGATGCCCAGCGCCAGGTATAGTTTTGGCGCCACGGTCTGCCCGGAGCTGCCGATTTGCCGTTCCATCGGCAGCCAGCCCTCATCGCAGATCGGGCGCGACGCGGCGATTTCTCCGCCCAGGGCCTTGGCCAGCGCTTCCGCTTGCGGAATATTTTCCGGCGCTTTGATCCCCCGGCCAATCGCCACAATCAAGGGCGCCTGCGTCAAATCCACCGCGGACTTCGCTTCCTTGAACAAATCCAGCGGCTTGGTGCGAATCTGCTCCGCTTTCAAAGTAACGCTGAGCCAATGCACTGGCGCCTTGCCGGAAGGATGCGCCACCGCCAAATCCGAGCGAAACGCCCCCGCTTGAAAGGAAGCGAACCACGGTGCGGGGCCTTGAAACGTGACATCGGCGGCGGTCTTGCCCTGGAACATTTGCCGCACAAAAACCAGTTTCCCGCCCTCGTTGCGATAGCCGACGCAGTCGCCAATCATCCCCTTGCCCAACATGGCGGCAAGTTTCGGCGCGAAATCGCGCACCTGGTACGTGTGGGGGAAAAGCACCAACTCAGGCTTCGCCGACTCAATAACTTGCGACAGCGCCACGCAATATCCGTCCGGCGTGTACGCTTCCAGCAAATCGTGCTCAACCAGCAGCACCTCGGACACATTTTTTGCCGTCAGCTCGTCGGCAAGCTTGGCCACGCCCTTGCCGATTACCAGCGCGCTTACCGTGCTGGATGTGTCTTTCGCAATCTGCTGCGCCGCGGCCAAAGTCTCGAAGCTCGTGTTGTTCCACTTCTCCTGCCGTTGTTCCGCGATGACCAGAATTTTCATGTCAAATTACCCGCGCCTCAAACTTCAGCTTCTCCACCAGCTTGGCTGCCACTTCTTTCGGCGTGCCGGTCAGGAATTCCGTCTTCTTCGTTTTCGTGGGCACATAAATCTTTTCCACCTTCTGCGTTAGCCCCGCGGAAACGCCGAGCGACGCGCGCGCGATGGTCGTAATCTCCTTCTTCTTCGCGGCCATGATTCCCTTCAGCGTCGCATAGCGCACCTTGTTGATGCCGGACTGGATGCTCAGCACCGCAGGAAGCGGGCACTCGATGTGCTGGAACCAGCCGGCCTCCAGCTCGCGCTTCAACTTCATCTTTTTCCCATCGACTTCAATGGCCATGATGATCGTCGCGTGCGGCATGTCCAGCACGCTCGCCAGCAGCACGCCTGTCTGCCCGAAGCCGTGGTCGTCGCTCTGCAACCCGGTGAGCACCAAATCGGCTTTCTGCTGTTGGATGGCCGCCGCAATCGATTTCGCCGAACCCAGCGGATCGAGTTGCGCGAAAGCATCATCCGCAATGTGGATCCCGCGGTCCGCGCCCTTGGCCAGCGCCTCCTTGATCGTTTGCTTCACGCGCTCCGGACCCATCGAAAGCGCGATCACTTCGCCGCCGTGCTTTTCCTTCAGCCGCAGCGCCTCCTCCAACGCGTAGCTGTCCGGTTCGTTCATCTCAAATCCGATATCCGATTCGCGGATCCAATTGCCCGCGATCGACAACGGCGCGTCTTTCGCGGGAACCTGCTTGATGCACACGATAATATTCACGGGAGTCGTCCTTGATTCCGGCTGCAGTTCTTGAAACGACAGGGTAAGGCTACTTGCCGCTCCAGCGCTTGAAAATCAACGCCGCGTTGGTGCCGCCAAATCCGAAGGAGTTCGAAAGCGCGTATTCGACCGGCGCTTTGCGCGCTTTGTTGGGCACGTAGTCCAGGTCGCAAGCCGGGTCTGGCGTTTCCTGGTTAATCGTCGGCGGCAGAATCTGGTCGCGCAGCGCCAGCACGCAGATGCCCGCCTCCAAGCCGCCCGCTCCGCCCAGCAAATGCCCGGTCATCGATTTCGTGGAGCTTACCGGAACCTGCTTGGCGCGCTCGCCGAAAACTCTCTTCAGGGCTATCGTTTCGAGGCAATCGCCTAGCGGCGTGGAAGTGCCGTGCGCATTCACGTAGCCGATATCGGCCGGCGACAACTTCGCATCCTTCAGCGCCGCCCTCATCACGCGAAATGCGCCGTCGCCGTTTTCCGCCGGCTGCGTGATGTGATACGCGTCGCCGGACATTCCGTAGCCCACAATTTCGGCCAGGATTTGCGCGTCGCGCCTTTGCGCATGCTCCAGCGACTCCAGAATCAGAATCCCCGCGCCTTCGCCGACCACGAATCCGTCGCGCTGCGCGTCAAATGGCCGGCTGGCGTGCGAGGGATCATCGTTGCGCGTGGAAAGCGCCTTCATCGACGCGAACCCGCCGATGCCCATCGGCGTTATGGTCGCTTCCGTGCCTCCGCAAATCATCATTTCCGCCGCACCGCGCTCGATAATTTTGAACGAATCGCCGATGGCATGCGCCGAAGCCGAGCACGCCGTCGCCGTCGCCGAATTGGGCCCGCGCGCGCCGTAGCGAATCGACACATGGCCGGACGCGAGATTCACAATTGCCGACGGAATGAAAAACGGAGAAATCCTGCCCGGTCCGCCGTTCAGCAACTTGCCATGCTCGCGCTCGATGATGTCGAACCCGCCGATCCCCGAAGAAATGTACACGCCCACTTCGTCGAGGTCCGAATGCTCCGGCTTCCAGTTGGACATGCGCACGGCAAAATCCGCGCCGGCCAGCGCCACCTGGATGAACCGCCCCATTTTTTTCAGTTCTTTTTTCTCGATCCACTGGAAGGGATCGAAGTTTTTCAGTTCGCCGGCGATGCGGCAGTCGAACCCGGTGGTGTCAAAGCTCGCGATGGTGTCAACGCCGCTGACACCGGCCAGAAGATTCTTCCAGCTTTCCTCCGTGCCGATGCCCAGCGCGCAGACCAATCCAACACCCGTGACCACAACGCGGCGTGTCAACGATTTCTGCTCCCGAATGAGGTGGTATTACCCAGCGGCTTTACTTCCCTTTGGAGTGTTTGTCGATATACTCGACCGCATCCTTGACGGTCGTCATCTTCTCGGCGTCCTCGTCCGGCACTTCAATCCCGAACGCCTCCTCGAACGCCATCACCAATTCCACCTGGTCCAGCGAATCCGCCCCCAGGTCGTCCACAAACGACGCCGTGGGCGTCACTTCTGCTTCATCCACGCCGAGCTGCTCGACGATAATCTGCTTTACGCGTTCTTCCACGCTGGCCATTCATTTCCTCCGCGATCTGCTATCGCCCCTGCTTGTTGATGCTAACGCTTCTGAACCGCCCGGCCTGAACGCCGCCCCACTCGCCCATTTGCCCTGTAACTATAGCCTGCCCATTCTATTTGCACCGTCCACCTAGGTCAACTTTGGTCGCGTGGCACAGCTAATCTTGGCCGCGGTCCCTTCAGTGATCGCTTTTGACAACCCCCTACGCCAAATGCATGCCGCCGTTTACGTTGAGGACGTGGCCGGTGATGTAGCCGGCCTCGTCGCTGGCCAAAAATACGATGGCGGCGGCCACGTCGCGCGCCGAACCCATGCGTCCTAACGGGATGCGCGTCTTCACTTCTTCCTTCACCTTGTCCGGCAGCGCATCGGTCATCGGTGTTTCGATGAAGCCCGGCGCGACAGCGTTCACCGTAATATTTCGCGAAGCAATTTCCACGGCAACCGCCTTCGTTAAGCCAATCAGCCCGGCCTTCGCAGCCACATAGTTCGCTTGGCCGGGATTGCCGGACTGCGCCACCACCGAGCTGATGTTGATGATTCGTCCCGCGCGCGCCTTCATCATCGTCGGCAGCGCCTGCTGAATGCACAGATGCGCGCCGGTCAGATTCGTGCGCAGCACCGCTTCCCAATCCTCGGCTTTCATGCGCATCGCCAGGCCGTCGCGCGTAATCGCCGCGTTGTTCACCAGAATATCCAGCCGCCCGAATTTCTCCAGCACCAGCTTGAAGCCGGCCTTTACCTGCTCCGCGTCCGCCACATCCATCTTTACAGCGAACGCCGTACCCCCTGTCGCGGCGATATCGGCAACCAGCGCCAACAGTTTTTCTTCGCTGCGCGCGGCAACGGCCACCTTAGCCCCAGCCTCTGCCAGCGCCAGCGCCGTATCGCGCCCGATGCCCTGCGACGCGCCGGTAACCACAGCCACTTTGTCTTTTAAGCTGAACATTTAGGCTGAGTTTTCTCTGTGATCTCTGTGCTCTTATCTCTGTGCACTCTGTGTTAAATCTCTTGAGGCGAACATTAGGCTGCGTCCGCACGAGCCTGTGCGATCTTGTCGATCGTGGTCGACAAACTCTTCTCATCTTCCACGTTCAGCGCCCCCACGCTGCGCTCGATCTGTCGCAGCAACCCCACCAGCACGCGTCCTGGCCCAACCTCCACAAACGTGTTCACTCCTTCGTCGATCAGCAAGCGCATCGACTCTTCCCAGCGCACCGGCATAGTCACCTGTCGAATCAGCGCCTCCCGCGCCTCGTCCCCGGTGGTGATAGTGTCCGCATCCACGTTAGTGACCAGGGGCATCTGCAAATTCGAAAACTGCGTGCTGCGCAAGTCCTTCTCCAGCCGTTCCTGCGCCGGCATCATCAGCGCGCAATGGAACGGCGCGGAGACGGCCAGAATCACCGCCCGCTTCGCGCCGGACTGTGAAGCAATCTCCACCCCGCGCTTCACCGCTCCTGCCTCACCTGAAATCACCGTCTGCTCTGGTGAATTCAGATTCGCAGGAGAGCACACCTCGCCCTCCGCCGCGCGCCTGCACGCGTCCGTCACCACCGCGGGTGACAATCCCATAATCGCCGCCATTGCGCCCCGTCCCGCGGGCACCGCTTCCTGCATATACTGACCGCGCTTGCGCACCAGTTGCACCGCATCCGAAAACTTCAGCGCACCCGCCGCCACCAGCCCCGAATACTCCCCCAGGCTGTGCCCGGCCACAAAGTCCGGCGTGATGCCCTTTTCCGCGAGCACGCGATACACCGCCACCGAGCAAGTCAAAAGCGCCGGCTGCGTGTTGGCAGTCTGCTTCAATTCCTCTTCGCTGCCCGCAAAACACATCTGCGAAATCGAAAATCCCAGCGCCTTGTCCGCTTCGTCAAAAACCGCCCGCGCCGCCGGATATTTCTCCGCCATCTCCTTGCCCATGCCGGGGTATTGCGACGCTTGCCCTGGAAACACAAATGCAATTTTTCCCATTTCAACCTCGACCCTGCCGCTAGGCGGTCACGCCGGCGGCAGAGAGCTCCTCTTCGATTTTTTCGTTGATGCGTGCTTTGGATAGTCCGGCTGCCACGCGGATGGCATTCTTCACCGCGCTCGCGTTCGAACGCCCGTGGGCTATGACGCACACGCCCCGCACGCCCAGTAGCGGCGCGCCGCCCGATTCCGCGTAATCAATCTTCTTCTTCAATCCTTTCAACGCTCCCCTGGAAAACAGGAATCCCACCTGCGAAGCCAGCGAACTATCCATCGACTTCCGCAACAACCCAAAAATCTGAAACGCCAGCCCTTCGCAAATCTTCAGCGCGATGTTTCCCACGAATCCATCGCACACAATCACGTCCACTTCCCCGGAAAACAGGTCGCCGCCCTCGACGTTGCCCACAAAATGCACCGGGCTCTTCTTCAATCGCGTATACACCTCGCGCGTCAATTCGTTGCCCTTGATCTCTTCCTCACCGATGGACAGCAATCCCACGCGCGGCCGGCGGTGCCCAAACGTAGCCCGGTAATAAATCTCCCCCATCACCGCAAACTGCACCAGATGCTCGGGCTTGGAATCCACGTTCGCGCCCACATCCAGCAAAACAGAAACGCCGCCCTTGGCGTTCGGAAACGGAGCCGCGAGCGCCACGCGGTCTACGGATTCGAGCGCTCCGAGCAAAAATCGCGCCACGGTCATCACCGCTCCCGTATTTCCTGCGCTCACCAGCCCATCGGCTTTCGCTTCGCGCACCAGCCGCGCCGCCACATGCACCGAGCTATCCTTTTTCCTGCGGAACGCCTGCGCTGGGTGATCATTCATGGTGATCACCTCGCTTGCCGCCACAATCTCAATCGGCACCTTGGGCGACCCGTGCTTGGCGAGTTCCGGGCGCAGCACGTTCGGCTGCCCAACCAGCAAAATGCGCACCCCGTATTCCCGCGCGGCCAGCACGCTACCTTCGACCTCGGGGCGGGGTGCATCGTCTCCACCCATGGCGTCCACTGCAATGGTGATCATGGAGGCTTAGACCTGGCAGTTCCGGAAAGAGGCTCGCTGGAAAGGCCGGCGAACTCCTCAAGCGGACTTGTTTGCCCTAGGCAGACTTGTCTTGTACCGCTCGGCCCTTGTAGTAGCCGCAATGCGGGCACACCTGGTGCGGCTGCTTCATTTCGTGGCAGTGCGGACATTCCCCAGTCGCCGGTTTGGTCAAAAAGTCATGCGCGCGGCGGGTGCTGGTGCGCCTCTTCGAATGTCGTCGTTTCGGGTTAGGCATAGCAATACTCCTCGTTCCTGCCCGTGTGGGCCTGCCCATTTTGGGCGGATTGTATAAGGCTTTCGCCCTGGGAACCTATTGTTTTTTCAGCCAGTCCTGTTTGAGGCGCGCGAGTGGAGCCAAACGGGGATCCGTCGCGTGGGTCTCACAGCGGCACTCTTCGTGATTGAGGTTTGCGCCACAGTTGGGGCACAGGCCCCGGCAGTCGCCCCGGCAAATTACCTTCATCGGCAACGCCAGCAGCACCTGCTCACGCAACACGTCCGCCAAAAAAAGCCCTTCTCCTTCGAAAAACCCTATTTCGGCGTCATCTTCCTTCAGCCGAGCCTCTTCCGGTTTCACGCCCTTGGGCAACGGGCTATAAAAGAGGTCAAACGTTCGGCTGACTTCTTCAATCACCGGTTCCAGGCA